>JAEEGI010000863.1_pt1 | contig 80649 bp, 69 predicted proteins | sample 8958751 | NCBI WGS metagenome assembly JAEEGI01 (sample SAMN16246545, study PRJNA631951) | gut metagenome | biome: gut microbiome; feature: rumen; material: KS-attached | host: Bos | place: Iran: Karaj | collected 2018-10 | reverse complement strand
ATTTTCTAATAACGTTCATTCGTAAAAAGCAGTTGACAAAGCAACAAAAATATATTTAAATAGGGTGATTTATTCAGATAAAGCGATGATGCAGATCTTGCTTTTATGAAACTGCGATGCAAATCGTTTTTACGGACACGGAGGTAAAACCATATGCCAAAACGCACAGACATTAAAAAAGTATTGATAATCGGATCGGGGCCCATCATTATCGGACAGGCCTGCGAATTCGATTATTCCGGAACTCAGGCCTGCAAAGCCCTGAGAAAACTGGGCTACGAGATCGTTCTTGTAAACTCGAATCCCGCAACCATCATGACCGACCCGGAAACGGCCGATGTAACCTACATTGAGCCCCTTAATGCGGAGAGACTTGAGCAGATCATTGCAAAAGAACGTCCCGATGCATTACTGCCCAACCTGGGAGGTCAGTCCGGACTCAATCTTTGCGATGAACTGTCAAAGAAAGGCATTCTTGATAAATACAATGTTAAGGTCATCGGTGTTCAGGTTGAAGCCATTGAACGCGGCGAAGACAGAGTCGCATTCAAGGAGCAGATGAACAAGATCGGTGTTGAAATGGCAAGAAGTGAGGTTGCTTACTCGGTTGACGAAGCCCTTGCAATCGCCGACAAACTGGGCTATCCCGTTGTTCTCCGTCCTGCATTCACCATGGGCGGTGTAGGCGGCGGCCTTGTTTACAATAAGGAAGAACTCAAGGTTGTCTGCGCAAGAGGCATTCAGGCCAGCCTTGTGGGACAGGTACTTGTAGAAGAATCCATTCTCGGCTGGGAAGAGCTTGAGCTGGAGATCGTAAGAGATTCAACAGGCAAGATGATCACAGTATGCTTCATCGAGAACATCGATCCTCTGGGAGTTCATACCGGAGATTCCTTCTGTTCAGCACCCATGCTCACCATTTCCGAGGAAGTGCAGAAGAGAATGCAGGAGCAGGCATACAGGATCGTTGACTCCGTTCAGGTCATCGGCGGAACAAACGTTCAGTTCGCTCACGATCCCAAGACAGACAGGATCGTAGTTATTGAGATCAATCCCAGAACATCCCGTTCTTCCGCACTTGCTTCAAAGGCGACCGGTTTCCCCATCGCGCTGGTTTCCGCCATGCTTGCCACAGGACTTAACCTTTCCGACATCCCCTGCGGAAAATACGGAACTCTCGATAAGTATGTTCCCGGCGGTGATTATATTGTTATCAAATTTGCCCGTTGGGCTTTTGAAAAGTTCAAGGGCGTTGAAGATAAGCTCGGTACTCAGATGAGAGCCGTAGGCGAAGTAATGAGTATCGGCAAGAACTTTAAGGAAGCTTTCCAGAAGGCCATAAGATCCCTTGAAACAGGACGTTACGGCCTGGGCTATGCTAAGAATTTCAATTCCCTTACAAAGGATGAGCTCCTTGCAAAGCTTGTAAATCCCAACTCAGAGAGATACTTCCTGATCTACGAAGCACTCCGTAAGGGAGCTACAGTGGAAGAGATCAGCAAACTCACCTATGTTAAGACCTACTTCCTTGAGCAGATGAAAGAGCTTGTTGAGGAAGAAGAGAAGATCGCTAAGGAAGGAAAAGCCCTTACCGATGCGGATCTCACTCAGGCAAAGAAGGACGGCTTCTCCGACCGTTATCTCGCAAAGATCACCGGTGTTACCGAAGACGAGATCAGAAACAGGAGAACAGCTCTCGGCGTTGTTGAAAACTGGGAAGGCGTTCATGTTTCCGGTACACAGGATTCTGCTTACTACTATTCGACATACAACGGTACTGACAAGAATCCCGTAAAGACTGACAGACAGAAGGTAATGATCCTTGGCGGCGGTCCCAACAGGATCGGTCAGGGTATCGAGTTCGACTACTGCTGTGTACATGCTGCTCAGGCCCTCAGAAAGCTGGGCTTTGAGACCATCATCGTAAACTGCAATCCCGAAACCGTTTCCACAGACTACGATACATCCGACAAGCTCTACTTTGAGCCCCTTACACTTGAAGATGTACTCAGCATATATAATAAAGAAAAACCCGTGGGCGTTATCGCTCAGTTCGGAGGTCAGACACCCCTTAATCTGGCCGCAGATCTTGAAAAGAACGGCGTAAAGATCCTGGGTACTTCCCCTGCAGTCATCGATATGGCTGAAGACAGAGATCTTTTCCGCGCAATGATGGACAAGCTGGGAATTCCTATGCCTGAATCCGGAATGGCCGTAACCGTTGACGAAGCAAAGGCTGTTGCCAATAAGATCGGCTATCCGGTAATGGTACGTCCTTCTTTCGTTCTTGGCGGCCGTGGAATGGAAGTTGTTTACGATGATGAAGCAATGACAGGCTATATGAACGCTGCTATCGGCGTAACACCCGACAGACCCATCCTCATTGACCGTTTCCTGAATCATGCTATGGAATGCGAAGCAGATGCGATCTCCGACGGAACTCATGCATTCATGCCTGCGGTAATGGAACACATCGAGCTTGCCGGCATACATTCCGGTGACTCCGCATGTATCATCCCTTCGCTTCACATCAGCGAAGAGAACCTTAAGACCATCGAGTCTTACACCAAGAAGATCGCAGAGGAGATGCACGTAAAGGGACTTATGAACATCCAGTACGCTATCGAGAACGGTAAGGTTTTCGTTATCGAAGCAAATCCCAGAGCATCCCGTACAGTGCCCTTGGTTTCAAAGGTATGTGACATCCGCATGGTCCCTCTTGCAACAGACATTGCTACAATGGAGCTCACAGGACGTCCTTCGCCGGTACCTGCACTTAAGCATGAGAACATTCCTTACTACGGTGTAAAGGAAGCTGTGTTCCCCTTCAACATGTTCCCTGAAGTAGATCCCATCCTGGGACCTGAAATGAGATCCACAGGTGAAGTTCTCGGAATCTCCGAGCACTTCGGCGAAGCCTTTGTAAAGGCTCAGGAAGCTACACAGACAAAGCTTCCCATGGAAGGAACAGTACTCATCTCCGTAAACCGCAAGAGCAAGGGTGAGCTGATCGACATCGCAAAGACTTTCGTTGAAGCGGGATTCAGGATCGTTGCAACACAGGGTACCGCGGACAGACTGGAAGAGAGCGGCATTAAGTGCGAGAGGATCAACAAGCTCCGTGAGGGACGTCCCAACATCATCGACGCCATCACAAACGGACAGATCGATCTGATCCTGAACACTCCTTCGGGAAGAGAATCTGCCGACGATGACTCCTACATCCGTAAGGCAGCCATCAGAAGCAAGATCCCTTACATGACCACCATGGCAGCAGGACGCGCTACCGCGGAAGGCATTCTCTACGTTAAGAAAAACGGCGGAGAGAGCAGTGTTGAATCACTTCAGAAATGGCACGAAAAGATCGGAAAATAGTATAAAAAACAGAGCCCGTTTTGATACGGGCTCTGTTTTTGTGCGCTTAAAAGGTTTTATGCTTCCTTTGCTTCTCTTTTATCCTTGTAGATAAAAAGAAGATAAGCGGAGAGGACAAGCATAAGGTGTGTGATCACGGCTCCGATCTCGATCACCCAGTGCACTAACGGGGAGTTGAGATCCGTTCCGCTGTTTGAATAGAAGGATTCAAACAATGTTCCGCAAAGAGAGATTGCTATGGTGGCTACTGCATAGTAGCGCTTTCTTTCTATTGCGAGCTTGGCGGTGGTAATGTAGATCAGGATCATTCCAAGGGCACCGAAGCCCACGATGAATTTGTTTAAAAAGGCAAGATCCGCAGCCAGCAGTCCAAGGCTGTTCAAAGTAACATTTTTGTTTTTTGGAGCATCGGCACGATTTGCTTTCATTGTACCGATAAAAAGTGTGGGACCGCTGATGAGAAAACCGGTATTGGCAATAATGACCTTACTTACGGGAAGGTTCCAGTCCATTATTCCGAGACCTATAAGGGTCTTGATCGTTGGGATAAAGAAACCGCCGATAAGAGAGATAACAGCTCCTACGAAATAAACGTAATAGAAGCCGGGCTTCATCATTTTACGAAAATAGAAGAAGCCGATGACGGTAAATGCGGTGTAACAGATAGGATTAATGTAATCCAGTAATCCGAGAGCAAACCAGTCATTTACAGCTGTTCCGAGTGCCAACCATTCAAGCATAATATAAAACTCCTTTCTGATAAAGAAATTAGTATACGGTACGTTAAACAACCTTATCTGTCCTTTGGCCCGATCGTTTAACCTTCGTTAAGTGGTATTTTACCACATTATTATAAAAAAAGCGACAAAAAAGCTGATAAAAATTGTTTTTGAAAAGAAAAAAATTGAAAAAGTGTTTTTTAAAAGGAAAATAGTAAAAAAACAAGAAAACAATTTTTAAATGTTAGCACAAATTTTTTTTAAGTGCTATAATAGAAAAGGTTTCTATCCGGAAAAAATGGTTGCAGCCTTTTTATCGTTGCAATCTCCAAAATTTTCAAATAATAATGATCAAATCAGGAGGATACTATGAAGAAAAATGAGAGAAGTATTTTAAGCACTATTGTTTTTACCATGCTGGTCAGCCTGGCCATAGGCTTTTCCTTTGTTGATTTTGTTGCGGTAAAGCTCATGGAAAGGCATGTTTCGAGAGCCGGTTCGCTTACGGCTTCCGAAACCAATGCACGTCTCGGCAATGCAAAGGCAATGATCGTTGTGCTCAGTATCTTTGCGGTTATCGTAACGATCTCACTGATCTGCTTCTACATAAGAAAAGCCATAATAAAGCCCATAAAGGCATGTGACATGGAGATCTCAAGCATTGCGGGATACGATCTCACTTCGGATGAGAATTATAAGACCATTGAAGCTCTTTCAAGCCGTAGGGATGAGATCGGGAGCATGGCAGGATGCCTTGTGGTCATGCATGATAATCTGATCGAAATGGCAAAGAAGATAGCGATGTCATCCACGGCTCTGCAGGGAAGCTCCGAACAGCTGGCTGAAAAGACCATTTCGGTAAACGGAAGTTCAGCCGAGATCAATAAAGCAATGGAGAAGGTCAGTACCGTTGCTACCGAACAGGCCAATGAGACCTCTAAGGGTGAGGATATTGTGGCAGCAATGTCGGAAAGGATCAACACGACCATCGACGACACGGCCGCGCTTCACGAGACTTCCGTGAAGATCAGGGACGTTAAGGACGAGGGTATCGGTGTGATCAATGAACTGATCAAAAAGACGGCAGAGACCAACAAAGCCGTGGTCCTTGTTAAGGATGCATTATCCCAGAATAACGATCAGGTTAAGAAGATCGAAGAAGCAAGTAAGGCCATCAATGACATAGCCAGCCAGACAAACCTTCTTTCCCTGAACGCATCCATCGAAGCTGCAAGAGCGGGAGAGGCAGGACGGGGATTCTCGGTTGTTGCCGGAGAGATCGGATCCCTTGCGGAAGAGACGAACAGACTGACAAGCGAGATCTCCGGGATCATTGAAGAACTTTTGGTAAAGACTCAGGAAGCAGTGAACAATATGGTGGACATGGAAAGTTCCTTCCAGGCTCAGGAGCAGTCGGTAAGCTTTACCAAGGACAAGTTTACGGAGATCGAGGTTTCGGTAGGAGACATCAATGACAATGTGGACAGACTTTCCGCTTCCAGTAAACAGATGGAGGGAAGCCGTGATTCTCTTAAAGACATGATCGGACAGCTTTCCGCCAAGGCTCAGGACAATGCTGCGGCTGCAGAAGAAGTAATGGCTGCGGTTGAATCCAATTCGGAATCCATCGACAACATCACGGGTGTTTCGGAAGAATTGGCAGCCCTTGCCATTGAACTCAACAATGAAGCACAGAAGTTCAAGTTCTGATGCGATCAATAAACGACTAAAAAAGAGCCTGAAAAGGCTCTTTTTTTGTAAACTTTTGTTGTAGTGGCTGTGTTATAATTGTATTTCGATCAAATCCGGTCTTTCCAAAGCGGAGCAAAGAGTGATAACATATCCCGGAATATCATGCCAGCTGTAAAAGTTTAAAGAATTGATCTGCTTTTCGTATTTGGCATAGATCTCCGCAGGGCGTACGGACAGTCCTTTGGCTATGTGCTTAAGGAAGGCTTCCTTACCGGTCCAGTTTTCAAAAAAGAAATTCAGCTTCTCGCTTTCGGGAAGGGAATCATAAATCGCAGCTTCGCGCTTGTTAAAAGCGTATTTTACAAGGGAAGGCTTGATCTCGTGGATCTCTTCGATGTCTATGCCCACTGTTTTGTCAGCAAATGCTCCGACAACGTAATTACCGCTGTGAGACACATTGAAATGGACATCGGGATGATCGGGAAGATAGGGCTTCCCGTAGGTGGAATAGGCGATCCTCTCTTCAAAAGGGGAAAGCCCCGCAGCCTCCAGTCCGATGGATATCAGGTATCCCGCTCCCACAGAACGGAATTTCCCCGGCATACGGGCCATGGAATCGGCCTTTCGATTTCTCTCTTCCGAGATGTGACGACGAGCTTCCATGTAAATACCGGGATCATTAAATTTTTCAATATTTAAAAAATAGACAGTATTCATACTTTTATGATAATTGTATTCTAATTTTTGTCAAGAGGTGCATATGGACAATGCAAGCAAAAAAAACATTTTAACCGAGGGTAAAGTACTTCCTGCCATCGTCAGCTTCACCATGCCCATTTTTTTCGGTATGCTTTTCCAGCAGTTCTACAACATGGTGGACACAGCCATTGTGGGAAAGTACCTTGGCATCAACGCTCTTGCGGGCGTCGGATCCACAGGATCCCTCATGTTTCTTGTAATAGGTACGGTAAACGGGATCTGTTCGGGATTTGCCATTCCCGTAGCTCAAAGCTTCGGAGCAAAGAACATGGACATGCTGAAACGCTTCGTTGCAGGCGCCACCTTGCTTGCTGCAGTGCTTTCCGTGGTACTTACGGTGGTTACGGTGCTGTTCTGCAATGATATGCTCGTGGCAATGGACACCACTCCCGAATCCTACGAATACGCTTTTGAGTACCTGGTGATCATTTTTGCGGGGATCCCTTTTACCTTCCTCTACAATCTGACATCCGGTTTTCTGCGCTCCATCGGAGACTCAAGGTCACCGCTGTATTTCCTTTTCATCTCATCTGCCCTGAACATCGCTCTGGACTTCCTTTTCATAGTGGGCTTTAAGATGTCCGCTGACGGTGCGGGACTTGCTACCGTCATTTCGCAGGCAGTGTCGGGACTTGCGTGCCTTGTCTATATGTCCCGGAAGTACGAGGTTTTAAAACTGCGTAAAAAAGATTTCAAGGTAAACGGCTTTGTTCTTTTCCGTCTTCTTTCCGTGGGTATCCCCATGGGCATACAATACGGCATCACAGCTGTTGGTACCATCGTCATCCAGGCTGCGGTCAACAGCTTCGGAACAGTTACGGTGGCAGGCGTTGTAACCAGCGGAAAGATCAGCAGCCTTGTGGCATGTCCTCTGGAAGCGCTGGGAGCTGCAATGGCAACATTTGCGGGGCAGAACATCGGCGCCGGCAAGCTGGACCGCGTGAACAAGGGACTCTGGCAGGCCACTTTCCTTGGCTTCGGTGTTTCCGTAGTCATGTTTGGCGTAGTCTGGTTCTTCGGCCGGTACATCGCGCTGCTGTTTATGGATGCGGACAAGGTGGAAGCCATGAATTATGCAATGCAGTGCATCAGGATCAATGCGGCATTCTATTGCCTGCTCACCATTGTCCTTACTTTCAGATACACCATTCAGGGAATGGGCTATTCGACCCTGGCCATTTTTGCGGGTATTCTCGAAATGATCGCCCGTTGCCTTATCGGTATCCTCCTTCCTGCGGTCATCGGCTTTATAAGCATATGCATAGCGAGCCCGGTTGCATGGCTGGCTGCGGACCTTTTCCTGATCCCGGCTTATTACCTGTGCTTAAAGAAGGCAAGAAGACATTACAGCGAAGCATTTCATACCGAATCGCTGTAGGTTACGATATATAAAATGTGTTAATGAAAAAAATCATTAAAAACTGTTTGACTTTTTCACTGCATTCAACTATAATGCATTGCATTACAGAAACGCAATGAAGGCATTAAGCATGGATGACTTCGATTTTCAGAGAGTCCGCGGGTGGTGAGAGCGGATAACGAGATCCAGAGCTGTCTCCTGCCGGAGCGGAGTTCCCCAAAAACCGCTGTTTTATAAGGAACTACGGCTAACCCCGTTATCATGGTTTAGGACTTTAAAATGAGTCCGATGAGAGCAGATGGAAACATCTGAATTTCACGGGTGGTACCGCGGTAAATTAAGATTTATCGTCCCGGAAGCGAAAAAAACGCTTCCGGGACTTTTTGTTTGAGATAAAAAACATGAAAGCCGACGGGGGCATTTCTTGGAGCAGAAGGAGAAAGATTATGAAAAACATCGGTTTTACTGACATTACCATCAGGGAATGTGAGAAGAGCAACGGAACACTTTCTTTTAAAGAGAAGGTGGAGATCGCAAAGATCATGGACAGAGTGAACTACACCTGCATAGAGCTGCCCGAACTGGGTGATTCAAAGGGACAGGAGCTCCTTGTGAAGACTATTGCGGGAACATTAAAGAAGAGCGGAGTTTCCATCCCCGTAGGCTTTACCAAAAAAGGAGTAACGAGAGCATGGGATTGTATCGCAAAGGCAAAGAAACCCACTCTTACGGTAGCTGTTCCTGTTTCCGCGGTACAGATGGAGTACATCTGCAGAAAGAAAGGTGCTCAGATCATCGAAATGATCGGTGAACTGGTTACCGAAGCCGCGGGGCTTTCAAAGAGCGTTGAATTCTCGGCACTTGATGCTTCGAGAGCAGAGTTCCCCTTTGTCTGCACTGCCATTAAGACAGCCATCGAAGCGGGAGCAAACAGGATAACCGTCTGCGATACCGCAGGTGTGATGCTTCCGGATGAAATGAAGGATTTCATAGAAAAGCTGATCGAAGAGGTTCCCGAGCTTAAGGAAAAAGAACTATCCGTAGAACTCTCCAATGAGCTGGACATGGCCACAGCCTGTGCGAATGCGGCTGCTCAGGGCGGAGCCGTAAACTTTAAGACTACTGTCTGCGGCGGTGGTTTTCCTGCCATTACCAGTGTTGTAAAGCTCTTTGACAAAAGAGGCGAAGCTCTGGATATTGAAATGAACATCGTAAAGACGGAATTGCAGAGAAGCGTGAGCCAGATGCAGAGAATGCTGGGACACGCCGATAACAGTGCACACATCCTTAAGACCGGAAGCGATGACCAGCTGTTCTTTGATGTGAACGATGACATAAATGTGATCAGGGATGCCTGTGCAAAGATCGGATACGAGCTTACGGATGAGGATGCTGCCAATGTTTACGAAGCTTTCATAAGGGTAGCCGGAAAGAAGGAAAAGGTTTCCAACCGTGAACTCGAAGCCATCATCGCAAGTTCTGCTTTGCAGGTGCCTCCGACTTACAAACTGGAGAATTACGTTATAAATTCCGGTAACATCATCTCCGCAAGTGCCAACATCAAGCTCATAAAGAACGGCGAAGCACTTTCCGGAATCTCTGTGGGAGACGGCCCCATCGATGCCTCCTTTAAGGCCATCGAACAGATCCTGGGACATCATTACGAACTGGATGATTTCCAGATCCAGTCCGTTACCGAAGGACGTGAAGCCATGGGACAGGCGGTGGTGAAGCTCCGTGTGAACGGTAATCTCTATTCCGGCACCGGAATCTCCACTGACATTATCGGAGCATCCGTCAGAGCATACATCAATGCCATCAACAAGATCGTATATACCGAAGAATAAGGCAGGAGGGATTTAAAATGAACATTTGTTTTTCCACAAAATACACAGACATGTCATTTGATGAAGTCCTTTCCTATGCTGAGGAAATGGGATTTCAGGGAATTGAGATCCATGACGTTAATGCAGACTGCTTTAAGAGTAACATTTCCCCCTTTTCCCCTGAGACTGCGGGAGTGACCCGGAGAGCACTGTCCGATAAAGGACTTTCCATCGCAGCCATCGACTCAGGACTCAACATTGCCGACACAAAGGCTGACAGTGAGTACTTTGAAGGCTTCGTAAAGCTTATGGACACAGCGAGAGCATTGTCCGTAAGATATGTAAAGGTCCATGCGGCAGGCGGAAGTGATGCGAATATATATGAATTTCTGGACAAAGCCCTGAAATACGCTCACGAACTGGAGGTTGAGATCCTTATCGAGACCACGGGTGCATTTTCTTCCACAAAGAAGCTCAGAGATCTGCTGGAGTACTATGCTACGGATTTCCTTGGTGCAGACTGGAACATGCATGACACCTACTTCTGTGCGGATGAGGATCCGGACACCACTATCACCAATTTGGGTGCCTACGTGAAGCTGGCTCATGTTCTCGATCAGAACGAGAGAGGAGAGATCGAGTTCCTGGGAGACGGCATTCTTCCCTTAAACGACATGATAAATGCCATCCGCTCCGTAAATTACAGCGGATTCATTTCTCTTGAGTGGGATCCTTCTTACATTGAGGATGTGGACACTGAAACCGTCTTCTCACATTACTTTTATCAGATGGACAATCTGATCAGAAATTCAAAGAAGGAAAAGCATTATTATTACAACAACAGGCATACGGGCAAATTCCTCTGGAAGAAGGAGACATTGATCGAAAAGACCTTCCCCCAGCTGCTTGATGATATAGCCAACGAATTCCCTGATCAGACCGCCTTTAAGTACACAACTCTTGAATACGAAAGGACCTATGCGGAATTCCGTGAGGATGTGGACAATTTTGCCCGTTCCCTCATCGCCATGGGGGTTAAGAAGGGAAATCAGGTGGCAGTCTGGGCAACCAACGTTCCTGAGTGGTACATCGCTTTCTGGGCTACCACAAAGATCGGTGCTGTTCTTGTGACCATGAACACCGCCTACAAGATCCATGAAGCGGAGTATCTGCTGAAGCAGTCCGACACCCACACCCTTGTAATGATCCAGGGATACAAAGATTCGGACTACGAAGGAATCATTAAGGAACTCTGCCCCGAGCTTGCGGACAGAAAGCAGGGCAAGCATCTTCATGCCAAGCGTCTTCCTTTCTTAAGAAACGTAATAACCGTAGGATTTAAGATGAAGGGCGCTCTCACATGGAACGAAGCCCTTCGGATGGGAGATTCCGTTCCGGTTCAGGAAGTCTACAGGATGGCTGCAAACGTCGACAAGGACGATGTTGCAAACATGCAGTACACATCCGGAACCACAGGTTTCCCCAAGGGAGTAATGCTCACCCATTACAATATTGTAAATAACGGTAAAAACATCGGTGACAGAATGGATCTTTCCACAGCTGACAGGATGATGATCCAGGTGCCCATGTTCCATTGCTTCGGAATGGTTCTTGCCATGACCGCTTCCGTGACACACGGCGTTACCATGTGCCCCATTCCGTACTTTTCACCCAAGTCTTCCCTTGCATGCATAAATCAGGAGAAGATCACCGCATTTCACGGTGTTCCCACCATGTTCATCGCCATGCTTCAGCACAAGGACTTTGAAAAGACTGATTTCTCACACATGAGAACGGGTATCATGGCGGGAAGCCCCTGCCCCGTAGCTGTCATGCAGGACGTTGTGGACAAGATGCATATGACCGAGATCACCATTGTTTACGGACAGACTGAAGCATCTCCGGGATGCACCATGAGTTCCACATCCGATACCATCGAACAGAGAGTTAACACCGTCGGCAGAAATCTTCCCGAGATCGAATGCAGGATCGTTGACCCGGAGACGGGAGAGGAAGTGGGACCCAATGTTACGGGCGAATTTGTGGCAAGAGGCTACAACATCATGAAGGGCTACTACAAGATGCCCAAGGCTACAGCGGCTGCCATCGACAAGGACGGATGGCTCCATACCGGAGACCTGGCCTGCAAGACCGAAGACGGCTTCTACAAGATCACAGGGCGTCTTAAGGATATGATCATCCGCGGAGGCGAGAACATCTATCCCAAGGAGATCGAGGAATTCATCTACACCCATGATAAGGTTCAGGACGTTCAGGTCATCGGCGTTCCCGACGAAGCCATGGGCGAAGAGATCATGGCATGCATAGTCTTAAAGAAGGGCGAGACCATGACCGTGGATGAAATGAAGAAGTACATCATGGATCACATGGCAAAGCACAAAGTGCCCAAGTACATTGATTTTGTCGATGGATTCCCGATGAATGCCGCAGGCAAGATACTTAAATACAAGATGAGACAGGATGCCATCGAAAAACTGGGACTTAAAAAAGCCAGTGAGATTGTAACCGCCTGAATGAGCGGCTTTGAAACGGAGGCCGAAAAAACTTGATAAAAAGTTTTGAATTTTGACACACATTTGTGGGACTTATCCGATATAATACAGGCAGAGGGAAAATTTTGTTTGTATTCATGGAACGATAGTTCCGGGAGGCGTTTATGGCCAACATTTCATCTCTTACAAATTCAAATCTTTACAAAGCTTTATATAACGGAAAGTCCGGAAAGAGCGGATCTGCCGATGCACTTAATTCTTTTCTTGAGAGCATGAACGGCAATCCGTCAAAGAAGAAATCCTCTAAGACCGCCGACACGAATGACATATTCTCGGCACTGGGAAGCAACACCTTCAGCGATCTCACAATGATCAAAAAAGGTTCCTACAAGAGACTTCTTTCCGCCTACTATGAGAAGTACGGCGGAGCAGGCGGAAATTCCGCAACCGATGCTGTAACCTCGGAGATCTCTAATCTTAAGACGGTTTCAAATGATGCTTCGAATCTCAAGGATTCCGTCAGCAGACTCAGGAAGATCGATTTCTCAAAGGAAGAGGATGGCGAAAAGTCTCTGGCTGCCGCCAAGGGATTTGCGGAAAGCTACAATTCCCTGATCGAGAGTTCCGTCAAAGTGGATCGTCAGAGCGTATTGAAGGACACTCTTTCTCTTGTGAATTACATGAAGAAGAATGCGGGTATGCTGAACGAACTTGGCATGAAGCTGGGAACGGACAACAAGATCTCATTTGATGAGGAAAAATGGAAAAAAGCCTACTCCACATCCAAATCCTCCATGTTTAACGGGGTGGGAAGCTTTGGCTATCAGGCATCCTACAAGATCGGAAAGATCAATTCTTCCGCTGCTGCAGGTACTGGAAAGGCAACTCCCGCATCAACCTACACAAGTACCGGTAATTACAGACCCAACGATAACATTTCTCAGCTTTTTAACATCGAATCCTGAAATCGGGGATAATCGATACAATAGTTTAAAAATACCTTCCGCGACTTTCGGTCGCGGATTTTTTGTGCTATAATCTTTGTCATGAAAAACATCAAAAATGATATTAAAACAGGTGAATACAAAAGAGTCTATCTCTTATACGGCAGTGAGAACTATCTTAAACAGCTCTATTCCGACAAGCTGAAAAAGGCGCTGATCCCCGATGATGACAACATGAATCTGACCGTTATCCGGGGAGATTCCTTTGATTTTAACGAATTTAAGAGCATGTGCGACACTATGCCTTTTTTTGCCGACAGAAGACTGGTCCTTGTGAACAGATGCGGTAAGTTCAAACTGTCAAAAAAAGACGGGTCCGATGACGACAAAAAAGACAAGGAAAGCGGTAAGGATCCCTTTGCGGATTACTTAAGAGAGATTCCCGACACCACCGTTGTAGTTTTTGTGGAAGACGAGGCTGACAAACGGGGAAGAGCCTTTAAGGCAGTGAAAGAGACAGGCTATGTCTGTGAGATGAACTCGTTGGATGAAAAGGATCTGCTCCTCTGGATCGGAACCGAATTCAAAGCCATCGGAAAGTCCATTTCCGCCGCCACCGCTTCCTATCTTACGGAGTGGTCCGGAACGGACATGGGGAATCTCAAGATCGAGATAGAAAAGCTGGGATTTTTTGCCCTTGACAGGCCTTCAATAGAAAAAAGCGACATAGAAAGCATATGCACGCGTCAGTTAAAGGCTGTGATCTTTGACCTGACGGATGCCATAGCGGCAGGAGACAAGCATCGGGCACTTCGGGTCTATGATGAACTGAATGCTCTGAGACAGCCGATACAGCTCACCTGGCGCATGCTGATCAAGCATTATACGCAGCTTCTGGTGACAAAGGAATTAAAAGCTGCCGGCAGATCCGCGGATGAGATAACAAGGACACTTTCCGTGCATCCCTTTGTTACCCAAAAGCTCATGAGGCAGGTGGGAAGCTTTAAAACATCCGCCATCCGCAGAAAGCTGGAGTTCGGAGTTCAGCTTGAACAGGATTTTAAGGTGGGAAAGATCGATGAAAAAAACATAGTCGAACTTTTCGTGATGCAATAAAAAAATTTGCTTGCATTTGTAAAACAATTATGTTATCTTATTGTCCGCTGTGCGAGGAGTTTTTGACAGTAGGTTTTTTTATTCGGAATAGAATATGGAAGCGTATCGAAGCGGTCATAACGGCCCTGACTCGAAATCAGGTAGCCCGCAAGGGCTCGTGGGTTCGAATCCCACCGCTTCCGCTAAAAATGCCGCCGAAAGGGAACTTTCGACGGCATTTGTCTGTTTAGCGGGTTGTCAATAATTTAACGCAATTGGAAAAAGCACATAACTCTACGCTTTGAAGCACAGTGGACAGATGTCCGGCTTTACATCTGCATAAATCCGTAGCAGATCAGGAATTCTCCGAGTATGTAAGAGAGCATCTCCAGAAAATGTCTTTTATAGAGGGAATTGCTCTTGTGGAACCGGACTCCGAACAAGAGGACATCGGAGTAGAAAAACAGCAGTGCTCCCAGGGAAATGGTAATGGTTGCGGCACAGGGATTTGAAAACATCTGCATTATTGCAAAGGTGTTCATCAGTGCATTGGCCATCAGATAGCCCACCATCGGCACCTTCAGCATCTTGGGCACGTAATCCTTGAGATTTCCGCGCACCATGCAGATGAAGCCTATAAAAAGGAACAGCAGCGGTAGGATCGTTCCGTAGGGGACAGCCTTGAAGTCGATATTCGAACAGTAGGCACTGATGAAGCAAACGTGGCTTAAAAGGAATGCTATGCCTCCGAGAACGAAAAACTGGGGTCCGCGGCCCAAAAGAAGGACATCCCCGGCCCAGCTGAAGAAGAAAGCTGCCGTCACATAAAGATCGGGTGAAGGTACCGCAAACCAGTATGCCACTGCCATAAGGGGCAGCAGGAGCCACTTGGTGAATCTGCGGATCTTCGGATTACATCTGTATGTTCCGTACAGATGGATGACGCTGACGATTAAAAGGGCTATGAGTGATATGATTGTGATCGTGTTCATATTAACCTTCCCGTTGATCTTATTGTCCTGATGCTTTGATTTTACACCACTTATCACGGTATGTAAACATCTGCGCGCATCGATCTCTGCAATCCGCTTCGCTACTTGCTCATGTGGGTGTGGCGGTTACCGCTTCGCAGAATATACAACATGACGAAACTCTTTGAAAGCAAGCTTTCAGAGTTTCATCATGTTGTATATATGTGATCAGTAAAATAAAAAAATATTATAAAATAATGATTAAATTTGAGTTGCCAGTTTCAGATTATTATGCTTTAATAGGGTTGACTATAAGGCGAAAATGGAGCAACCTATATGCTTTCGAAAGGGGAAAACAGATGCCTTTATTGCTAAATCAGATCAGTTTCATACAGTACGGTCCGATGGGAGATATCTTCCTGACAGTACTTCTTGCGGCACTTGTTGTGGCGTTGTGTATCAACATCACCAAGCGCATCAAAGCCGAGAAGAGGGCTGACAGAGCCGATGCCAAACTTGAAGAAAGTTACGTCGATCTTAAAATGGCTTATGATGAAGTTTCAAACACAAAGACGGAGCTTTTTGAAAAGTACGATGAACTCAGGGAAAACAAGGAACAGATGAAGGAAGTGGCCTACACCGACTATCTTACCAAGCTTCCCAACAGAGTTGCCTTTATGGACAAGCTGGAAAATGAGATCAAAAAGAATTATCCCGGTGAGTTTTTCACCGTGATCGACTTAGACCTCGATGACTTTAAGGTCATCAATGATACAATGGGTCATTTGAACGGAGATGCGGTCATCGCATCGGTAGCCGACAGACTTGAGTCTGTTCTCGGAGACGAGGACTTTATCGGACGTGTGGGCGGTGATGAATTCATCATCCTTTTCAACAGACTTTTGAGCAGGGATGAATGTGAAAAGAAGGCTGTTGAGATCATGCACATCTTCAGCGTTGAGCATTTCAAGGCTATGGACGACAAGGATGTGTCTGTCAGCGCAAGCATGGGCGTTCTGGTGGTTTCCAGAGACAATTGCCCTTCACTTCAGGCTTTGACAAGAAATCTTGATACGGCACTTCTGGTGGCAAAGGACTCCGGAAAGAACGCCTACAGGATCTTCGACAATCCAATGGAGCAGATGATGTCCAATCGTGTGAAGCTCCAGGCGGATATGAGAGAAGCCATTATGGAAAATCAGTTCGAGCTTTATTACCAGCCTCAGGTCAACCTTAAGACCAACAAGGTGGCAAGCTTCGAAGCACTCATCAGATGGCATCATCCTCAGAAGGGACTTCTTTTCCCCGATGAATTCATTCCCGTAGCGGAAGAGTGCGGACTCATCATAGAACTTGGAAAGATAGTTCTGAACAAGGCGTGCAAGCAGCTTGCGGAATGGCATAAGGCGGGAAACAAGGTCATGATCGCAGTAAACCTTTCCGCAAAGCAGTTCAGGGATCCTTTCCTTATCGATTACGTTACGGACATGATCTCGGAATACGGTATCGATCCTTCCTATCTGGAACTTGAGATCACGGAAACAGTTGCCATAGAAGACGTTAACTACGCTATCAGGACCATAGAAAAACTGAAGCAGTTCGGAATCCTCTTCTCACTGGATGATTTCGGAACAGGTTATTCATCGCTTAACTACCTGAAAAAGCTTCCCGTAGACAATCTGAAGATCGACAAGAGCTTCATGGAAGCGGTCACCATCGATAACGAAGACAAAAAGATCGTGGAGACCATCATCAGTCTTGCTCAGGCACTTAATATGCTCGTGGTGGCTGAAGGCGTTGAAGAGGATGCACAGGAAGAAATGCTGAGACGCATGAATTGCAACAAGGCCCAGGGCTTCCTTTACAGCAGACCCGTACCTGCAAATGTGGCTTCAACTCTATTAGCCTGATGCTTTCCGGCGGATTTGGAAAGCAGATCCGACCGCAGATTTTTGTGAAATCTGCACAAAAATGACACCTTATTTTCTACAGATCAAACAAAGGTCCGGTCTTGTACCGGACTTTTTTTCGTGCTAAAATGTAGAAGCTTCATCTTTATCTTCTCGGTAATCTCAAAGCAGTTTCATGGCAGACTCTGCATTTACTTTCAGGAGAATCAAATGGAAAATACAAAACTTAATAAAGACAGACTTTTTATGCGTGTAATGAGCGGAAAGGCGGCAGAGGGATTAAAAAATGAGTTTCCCTGCGACAGCGTTTTGGACATCACTGTGGGATACAGGTGGCTCAATGTGCAGGAAGACGGGATCAGGACTTCGGAGCCTTTAAAGATCGAGGAGCTTGAAAAAGCAAAGCTGGATCGCGATGAATTGTTCAAGCTTGCTCAAAAAAACACCGGCAACCTTTTTAAGACCAGGCTTTACAAGCTGGCAGACCTTGTGAAACGCATTTGCGAAGGAAGCATAGCGGAAGATTATATGTCCGGTGACGAAAAGCTGGATCAGAGCGAGATCTATGTCTGCACCAACGATTCCGGCATGTTCGGGGCGGCGGTGATGCTCATGGCGGATGTGCTTAAAAACATAGCCGAGAGGCTGGGAGGAAACATCTACATCCTGCCCTCCAGCATTCATGAAGTGATCATTGTCCCCCAGATCGAGGCCTATGACCTTAAAATGCTCTGTGAAACGGTTAAGGGGGTGAACGACACGGTAGTGAACGAGACTGATTTCCTTTCCGACAGTGTCTACAGGTACGAGCTGGAAACGGGAAAAGTCGAGATAGCGGCATAGGACATTCCTTGCAGACTCTATTGACGTCTGTTCCGATGTTCTGATATATTTGTATACAGATATCCTATTAAAGCAGGAGAGATTTCATATGAGCAGGATCTATATTACAGGACACAAGAATCCGGATCTGGACAGCCTTTGCAGTGCCTATGCCTATTCGGTTCTGAAGAGCCTGACGGATAAGGAAAACGAATACATCCCTGTGCGGGCGGGACATTTGAGCGACAGCGTGAAAGCCATACTGAACACGCTACAGATAGAGGCTCCCCGGTACCTGAGCAATGTTTACCCGAAGGTTTCGGATGTAATGCTGAAGCCCACGGAGAAACTGGATGTATCCCAGCCTCTTACCGATCTTGCGAAAAGCTACAAAGAAACCACGCCTTCAGTTGTACCCATATATGAGAACGGCAGGTTCAAAGGACTTCTGAGCGGTGAAGATATAACGGTTTATTTTATGCACAAGCTGGGAGAAGAAGGCCAGATCGCGGAGATCCCCACTTTGGGCAAGCTTCTCGGAAAAAGCGAGGCGCCCATTCAGGAAGACGATCTATTTGAAGAGGCAAAGCTCAGTCTTTCAAACTCAAAGAAGAGAGGACTTGCGGTCTTTTCGGGAGATGAGTTTACGGGCTATGTCAGCAGAAGATGCTTCTTAAAAGCTCCTTCCTATAAGGTCATAATGGTGGATCACAACGAAGCCAGACAATCCGTCACAGGCATAGAAAGTGCGGAGGTCGTGGAGATCGTGGATCATCACAGGCTTGACGCTTCCAAAACAAATCTTCCGATCTTCATAGACACTGAGCCTCTTGGAAGCACATGCACCATAGTTTATCGTATGTTTCTGAGAAACAACATTGTCCCGGACGAATACACCGCGAAGGTACTGCTTGCAGGACTCATATCCGATACATTGATACTTAAGAGCCCCACCACAACACAGATCGACACGGAAACGGCCGAAGAACTGGCAAAGCTTTGCCATGTTGACATCGACACCTTCGGACGCGAGATGTTCAGTCATGTGGAAAGTCTTGGAAAGAGAGAGCCGGAAAAGACGATACTTTCGGATTTCAAGAAATACACGGAAAAAGGCGTCATGATCGGGATAGGGCAGTGCGAAGTCACCACTCTGAACGATCTGGAAGAATACATGCAGACCTATCTGGACAACCTTGAGATCGTGCGTGAGAAAAACGGTCTGACATGGGCTGCCCTCATGATCACAAATGTCCTTAAGGAAAACAGTGTGCTCCTTACCACCGGATACAAGGCGGAAAAGCTGCTGCCCTATAAGCAGATAGCGGAGAAGGTGTACGACATGCCGAATGTCATGAGCAGAAAGAAACAATTGCTTCCCGAGATGCTTTACGCTTTGTCTTCGGTGATCGCAGGATGAGTCAGATTAATTACGGAATTAAAAGAACCCCCGTCGTTTTCGGCGGGGGTTTAGCGTCACTGATCGGATTCGAACCGACGGCCTTTCACTTCGGAGGCGAACGCTCTGTCCAGCTGGGCTACAGTGACTTAAAAGTACCGTGTGATTATACAACAACAAAGATTAAAAGTAAAGGAATGAAAAAAATAAAGCAAGCACCGAAGGATGAAAGTTTCCCCTTTAGCACTTTCAGACTTGAAATACAGAGTGCATATGCGTTATAATAAAAATTTATGAAGACTAACAAAAAATTTGAGACTCCGGAGCTTTCAAACGGAGTTCGTATAAACAAATATTTAAGTGACGCAGGTCTCTGTTCCAGGCGGGAGGCCGATGTTTTTGTTGAAAAAGGACAGGTCACCGTGGATGGCGTTGTGGCGCAGAACGGAACCAAGGTGCTTCCGGGACAGGAAGTGGTTTTTTGCGGCAGACAGGTCTCCAGAGATGACAATCAGGTGCTCATTGCTTTTTACAAGCCTGTGGGCATAGTCTGTACAACGGACACAAAGCGTGAACCCGATAATGTGATAGATTTTATCGGCTATCCCAAGAGGATCTTCCCCATAGGAAGACTTGACAAGGATTCCGAAGGACTTTTGCTCCTTACCAACGACGGAGATATTGTAAACAAGATCCTGAGGGCCGGAAACAGGCATGAAAAAGAGTACGAAGTAACTGTAAACAAGCCCATTAGTCCCGAATTTTTAAAGGGAATGGCTACGGGGGTTCCCATCCTGGACACCGTTACAAAGCCCTGTAAGATCGAGCCTACGGGAAAGAAGAGCTTTAAGATCATTCTTACACAGGGACTGAACCGTCAGATCAGGCGAATGTGCGAGTATTTTGATTACAAGGTTGTCAGCCTTAAAAGAGTCAGAGTCATGCACATTACACTGGGAAGCCTCAAAGTGGGGGAATACAGGCATCTGACCACTACCGAGCGTGAAGAACTTAAGAATATGCTGAAGAATTCCACCAAGCTGGCGGCACGGGACAGCGTTAAGAACGGCGGAAGAACCTGAAGCAGGAGAGTGACCGATCAGCATGGAAGATAAAGAGATCATGAACGACCGCGAAAGAATAGAGTATCTTGTTGAGTATCTCAACAAGGCAAGATTGACCTATGAACAAAAGGACATAGAGATAATGTCCAACTTTGAGTACGACAAGCTTTATGACGAGCTTAAGGCTCTGGAAGAGAAGACCGGCTATGTTATGTCCCAGAGCCCCACAGTGAACGTGGGCTATGAAGTACTTTCGGAACTTCCGAAGGAAAGACATGCATCACCCATGCTTTCTTTGGACAAGACAAAGGAGACAGAGACTCTCAAGAGTTTTCTCGGGGATAAGGATGGGCTGCTTTCATGGAAAATGGACGGCCTCACAAATGTACTGACATACTCCGGCGGAGAGCTGGTGAAGGCAGTCACCCGCGGAAACGGAGAGATCGGAGAGATCATTACCAACAATGCAAAGGTCTACAGGAATCTTCCTTTAAGGATACCTTACAAGGGAGAACTGGTGATCCGCGGAGAAGCTGTTATCACCTACTCGGAATTTGAACGGATCAACAATGAGATACCGGATGCGGATGCAAAGTACAAGAATCCCAGAAATCTTTGCAGCGGAAGTGTCCGCCAGCTGAACAATGCCATTACTGCACAGAGAAACGTAAATCTCTATGTCTTTGCCCTGATCTCCACGGAACCCGACATGGGCTTTAAGACCCGCCACGAGGGCTTTGAGTGGCTCAGATCCATGGGCTTTACCTGCGTTGAAGAAAGACTTGTAAACAGGGACAACTTTGACGAAGTCTTTTCGTATTTTAAAACTCAGGTCTCAAAAAATGATTTCCCTTCCGACGGACTTGTTCTGAGCTACGACGATCTTGAGTATTCGGCTTCACTGGGAAGAACAGCCAAGTTCCCCAGGGATTCCATCGCTTTTAAATGGCAGGATGAGACTGCGGAGACCACTCTTCTTGAAATAGAGTGGAGCGCTTCAAGGACCGGACTCATAAATCCCGTAGCCATATTCGAGCCGGTGGAACTGGAAGGCACAAATGTCTCCCGGGCAAGCATACACAATGTGTCCATTATGGAGGGGCTGAAACTGGGTGTCGGTGATAAGATCGAAGTTTTTAAGGCGAACATGATCATCCCCCAGATCGCAGCCAACAAAACCCAAAGCGGAACTGCAAGACCTCCGAGGATCTGCCCCGTCTGCGGTATGGAGACGGAAATAAAAGAAGATGACGGCGTCAGGGTTTTGATGTGTAACAATCCGGATTGCGCCGCAAAAAAGATAAAGAGCTTCTCCCTCTTTGTGAGCAGAGATGCGATGAACATAGAAGGGATTTCAGAAAATACCATCGAGAAGTGGATAAATGAAGGCATTTTAAAGACAACGCCGGATTTCTTCAGGATCGACAGGTTTAAAGACAGGATCGTTGATCTGGAGGGCTTCGGAGAAAAATCCTACGAGAATGCCCGCAATGCCATTGAAAAGGCAAGAAAGACCAATGCGGTTCGTGTCCTTTTCGGTATGGGAGTTCCCAACATAGGTATAGCCACGGCAAAACTCATATGCAAGCATTTTGGGAATGATATGGACAAGATCCGTAATGCTTCCTATGATGAACTGGTTGCCATTGACGGTATCGGAGATGTGATAGCCCGTGAGTACGCCGATTACTTCAAAAGAAAAGAAGTAAACGACGTTCTGGATGATCTTCTGAATGAAGTTGAACTTGAAAATCCCAGGGAAGAGCAGGCAGACTTAAAGTTTGACGGAAAAACATTTGTTGTCACCGGAAGTGTTGAGAAATTCAAGAACAGAAATGAATTAAAGGCTTACATAGAAGAACGCGGAGGAAAAGTTGCGGGATCGGTGAGCTCAAAGACAGATTATCTCATCAACAACGACATCAACTCGAACTCCTCAAAGAATAAAGAGGCGAGAAAGCTGAACATCAGGATCATAAGTGAAGATGAGTTTCTGAATCTCTGATAAAGAGATAGGAACAGGAGACTTGAAATGCCAATTAAAGTACAAAACAGCCTTCCCGCAAAGAAGGTTCTGGAAAAAGAGAACATTTTCGTTATGGATGAAAAGCGTGCGCTGAAGCAGGACATCCGACCCCTAAAGATCGCGGTTCTGAACCTCATGCCCTTAAAAGAGGACACTGAAGTGATGCTGATGAGAAGCCTGTCAAACACGCCGCTGCAGATCGATCTGACCTTTCTGACCACAGCTTCCTATGTGGGACACAACACCGCCACCAGCCATCTTGACACCTTCTATATGACCTATGAAGACGTTAAGAACATAAAGTACGACGGACTCATCATCACAGGCGCTCCGGTGGAACTCATGCCCTTTGAGGAAGTGGCTTACTGGGAGGAACTTGAAAAGATCATGGCATGGTCGGAGACCAACGTGACATCCACACTGCACATCTGCTGGGGAGCTCAGGCGGGGCTCTATTACCACTACGGTATTCCCAAAAAGGAACTGGGAAAGAAGCTCTCCGGTGTGTACGAACATAGGGTCATGAACAGAAAAGAGCCATTGGTACGCGGCTTTGACGATGTTTTCAAAATCCCTCATTCAAGGTACACGGAGTCTGACAACGATGCCATCAGAAAGGACAAGCGCCTTATGATCATGGCCGAATCGGAGGAGGCGGGGATCTTCCTTTGCATGGACAAGAAAAAGAGAAGGATCTTCGTGATGGGACATCCGGAGTACGACAGGATGACCCTTGACAAGGAATACAAGAGGGATCTGGACAAGGGCATAAACCCTGATATCCCCAAGAATTATTATCCCGGCAACGATCCGAAAAAGGAGCCCTTGCTTTCCTGGAGGGGTCATGCCAACACTCTTTACACAAACTGGGTGAACTACTACGTTTACCAGGTAACACCTTACGAATTATAAAATGATCTATCTTGACAATGCAGCCACCACAAAACTGAAAAAAAGTGCGCTGGAAGCAATGCTTCCCTGCTTTACGGAAAACTATGCCAATCCGTCTGCCGTCTATCTTGCGGCGGGGAAGGCAAGACGTGTGGTTGAAGGAGCGAGGGATGTTTTCGCAAAAGGCCTTAACTGCAGAAGAGAAGGGATCTTTTTTACCTCCGGCGGAACCGAAAGTGACAACTGGGCCATTTTCGGAGCTGCGGAAGCCATGTCGAAAAAAGGCAGGCATATGATCACGCAACAGACCGAACATCATGCCGTACTGAACGCGTGCGATGCTCTTCGTAAAAAAGGCTTTGAAGTGACATGCCTCGGCGTGGACAGTGAGGGCCTCCTTGATCCGGATGATGTGAAAAGGGCTTTGAGACCCGATACAATACTTGTTTCAGTAATGTATGCAAACAATGAAACGGGTGTTTTACAGAAGATAGATGAGATCGGTGAGATCTGCAAAAAGAACGGGACACTGTTTCACACAGATGCGGTGCAGGCCTTCGGGCATCTGGACATAGATCTGGAAAAGAGCCCCATCGATCTTTTGAGCGCTTCGGCCCACAAGATCGGAGGATCCAAAGGAACAGGACTTTTGTACAGGAAGTTGGGAGTCGATCTTCCTCCGTTCATTTATGGCGGAGGGCAGGAAATGGGCATGAGATCCGGGACCGAAAATGTTCCCGGGATCGCAGGCTTTGCGGCTGCCTTTGAAGACAGAGAGGATGCTGCGGCAGTCACTGAGTTGAGAAACCATATGACCGACAGACTGCTGGGAGAGATCCCCGGATGCATATTAAACGGAAGGCGGGAAGGAAGGATCCCCGGAACCATAAATGTGAGTATAGAAGGTGTCACGGGAGAGAGTGTCCTCATGAGGCTTTCGTCTCTTGGGATATGTGCATCCACAGGGTCCGCATGTACATCACAAAGCGGGGAACCGTCCCATGTGCTTAAGGCTATGGGGTTTGATGACAGAAGATGCAATTCGTCACTAAGATTTTCGTTAAGCTCGGAAAACACAAAAGCCGAGATAGATGAGACGGTGGACGCTTTAAAAGATATAGTCGAAGATTTCAGAGGAATGATCAACTGATTTATGGAGGAAAAGCAATGAGAAAGATGGTCTTGTCAATTTTTGTCGATAACACCTTCGGCGTTTTGAGCCGGGTTTCGGGACTCTTTTCAAGAAGAGGCTACAACATTGACAGTCTGACAGTGGGAGAAACGGAGAATCCCGAGTACTCAAGAATGACAGTTGTTGTGACAGGCGATGAGCAGATCCTGGATCAGATCAAAAAGCAGGTGGAGAAACTGGAGGATGTTAAGGAAGTCAAGGAACTGAGTCCCGATTCATCCGTCTACAGAGAGCTGATCCTTGTTAAGATCGCTGCGACAAAGGAATCAAGACAGGGTGTCATCTCGATCGCGGAGATCTTCAGGGCGAAGATCGTTGATGTGACACCGGAGTCGCTTATTGCCGAACTTACGGGGGATCAGTCGAAACTTGAGGCCTTTCTTAAACTGCTTTCCGATTACAGGATCCTTGAAATTGCCAGAACGGGAATTACCGGACTCAGCAGAGGAGTTTAAGTTTAATCGATTTTTTGGTTGTTTTTTCATGCTTTAAAGTTTATAATTTTATGCGGTAACTTTTGTCGAAATAATAAAGCTGCGCTCGGAGGCGAAAATGAGTATCCTGTCACAATGCTGTGGCTTAACTTTGCTGGCGACAATAGTATATTTCTATTCTTTCAGGAGAAAGATCCTGATCAAGACGGGACAGAATTATCTGCAATTGGTTTTTGCAACTCTTGTCTGCACTTTATTTGACATGCTTTCCATCTTCTGCATCAACCATGAAGCGACGCTTCCCGCTATTTTTGTTGAGATCGTCTGCAAAGCTTACGTGGCTTCCCTGGTGAGCGTGTGTATTTTCGGTCTGCGCTACCTTTGCGCGGATGTTTACAAGAACAATAAAGAGTACAAAAAAGCCATGATCAGGGTCTATGTGACCTGGGTACTGATGGTGGCTGTGATCTTCTCATTGCCCATCTATGTAGCCTATGACGAGAACGGTGTCGCAAAGTACACGGAGGGACCTTCCACTCTGGCGACTTACATCTGTGTGGGGATCGTCATAGCGATGATCGTGGTCACCACCGAGACTAACAAGAGAATCGTAAACTTAAACCGAAGAAAAGTGATTTACATATGGATCGCTACCTGGGTAGTGACCGCCCTTATACAGTTCTTTAACAATGAACTTCTCATCGTAAGCTTCGGTGCTTCTCTGGGCGTTACCATCATCTACTTTGCTCTTGAAAATCCGGAGTCAAACCTTGACAGAAACACGGGCTTCTTTAACGAGAATGCGCTGGGGTTGTACGCAAACCAGCATTTTAACGTGGGAAGAAGATTCTCATTGGTCTATCTGGAGATCTCGCCCTACAGAAACAGCGGTAAAAAGCTGAGTCTTGAAGCGGATATACAGGAAGAGATCAACAGATATGTCATGAGCTTTGAAAAGGGAGACATATTCATCATAAATGAAAGTGAGTATTGTATGGCATTTGAGTCAAAAGAAAATGCCAATGATGCTCTTGAACTTGTGCGTGAACGTTTTAATTACGGCTGGGGCGTTAAGAAGAACGTTATCCTTCCGACAAAGTACATCTTTGTTCCGAACTCCATGGAGTTCGAAGGCTGGGAATCCCTTTCCCAGGCTATACGTTTCATCGGTTATTCAAATTCCAATGTTAATGATGTCAATGTTGTCACACCCGCTTCTCTCACAGATCTTGTGAAAGAAAGAGAGATCGAAGAGATCATCAGGGATGCCATTGACAATGACAGGATCGAGGCATTCTATCAGCCCATCTATTCCGTGAAGGAAAAGCGTTTCGTATCTGCGGAGGCTCTTGCCAGGATCAGGAGAGAGGACGGATCCATCGTTCCTCCGGGACTTTTCATTCCCGTAGCCGAGAAAAACGGAACCATCATTAAGATAGGTGAGATAGTGTTTGAAAAAACATGTCAGCTTCTTTCGAGAGAGATGCTGCATGAGCGTTTTGATGTTGATTACATCGAGATCAATCTTTCCACGGTTCAGTGCTCCTATGAGTGTCTGGCGGATTCTTTCGTGGCGATAATGAACAAAAACCACGTTGATCCTACATGGATCAATCTGGAGATCACCGAAACGGGATCCGTGGCTGAAAAGAACATCCTCTTAAGAAACATGAACGAACTCATGATCTACGGAGTTACGTTCTCCCTTGATGATTTCGGAACAGGTAATTCAAACCTCAATTACATTATGGATATGCCTGTAAGGATCGTTAAATTCGACAGAGAAATGATCAATGCCTACTTCATTAATGAAAAGGCACGGCACATCATGAGTTCAACCATCAAAATGCTTAAGGAGATGGACTTTGAGATCGTGGCCGAAGGTGTCGAAAACAAGGAACAGAGCGATGAGATCTGTAAGCTCGGTGTTACTTACATTCAGGGATATTACTATTCAAAGCCGCTGACAAGAGGAGATTACATCAATTTCCTTGAGACCGGCATGGAAACGGCAGGGGTTTAGCTTGCCGTATACGCGGATATGGTGGAATTGGCAGACACGCCAGATTTAGGTTCTGGTGCGAGAGCGTGCAGGTTCAAGTCCTGTTATCCGCATTTTCAAATTTCAAAAATTCTTTTTTTCTTTTTAGGGTAAATAATTAACCGCGGTATGGGGGCGGAGATGGGACTCATGAAGAAGGCAGAAGGAAAAAACAAAAAGTCTTTATATGCACATACCATCAGTCTGATGGTTTTTATAGTTGTCGCTCTTGTTTTTGCATTGGTATTTTTCAGGGTGATCGTTAAAGTCAATGAATTCTATCCCGAGGCGGCCGTTGCATTAAACAACTGGTTTCAGCTGATAGCGGTGATCGCCTTTCTGCTCAGCATAGGTGCCGGCGGGGCCGTTTATTGCGCTATATCACTCAGTACATCCAAAGATCTGGCAGAGAGCATGCAGAAGCTTTCGACGGGAGCCAGATCCATCGAGAATCAGAGTCTTGTCATCAATTCTTTCAGTACAATTTTCTATTACGCTTGCTTTATCGACGTAAAAGAAGACAGTTTCTACGAAATACTTCCCCAGGATTTTATAACCTTCATCTTCGGCGAAAGAGGCAGATTTTCTACTGCTTACAAGCGTTTTGTGGATGAAACGGTTTCTTTTGAATATCAGGATGAAATGCATGAATTCTGTGACATCTTCACCATAGATCAGAGACTGGGAAATCAGAAGAGTGTCATGGGAGAGTTCATCAGCAACTATGTTGGATGGACCAGAACCTACCTGATAGCTTCGGAAAGAGATTCCAAGGGCAAAGTTACCAAGATGCTTTTGGGCTTCCAGAAGATCGATGCGCAGAAGAGACATGAGCTTCAGATGCAGGAAGCGCTGAAGAGTGCTTTGGAATCAGCAAACAGCGCAAACAATGCCAAGTCGGATTTCCTTTCACGTATGAGCCATGACATCAGAACTCCCATGAACGGTATCGTGGGAATGACAGCTCTGGCCCTCACCAGACTGGATGACAAGGAAAGGGTTGCCTATTGTCTTGAAAAGATCTCTGATTCGGGCAAACATCTTTTGATGCTGATAAACGATGTTCTGGACATGTCCAGGATCGATACGGGAAGGCTGGAGCTTTCCGAGGAGAAATTCTCTCTTTCCGACCTGACGGACAATCTGGTTACATTGATCCATTCACAGACGGATGCAAAGCATCAGGATCTGATCTGCAATGTTGTGAACGTGGAACATGAAAATGTTATCGGAGACCCCACGAGACTTGAAGAAGTCTTCCTGAATCTTGCGGGAAATGCTGTCAAGTACACGGGAGAGCATGGCAGGATCAAGATCTCCATATTTGAAAAGTTCATCAAAAACGGTATGGGCTTTTACGAATTTGTCATCGAGGACAACGGTATAGGAATGTCCGAGGAATTCATGAGCCACATTTTCGAACCTTTCTCGAGAGAATACAACGAAAAGACCAAAAATGTTCAGGGAACAGGATTGGGACTTGCCATAGCCAAAAACATCATTACCATGATGAACGGCGAAATGAGAGTGGAAAGCAAGATCGGAAAAGGATCCACCTTTACCGCAAGCTTTTGCTTAAAGATACAGGAAAAGCCGGAAGAAAAGTACAACAGCTTTAACGGTATCCACATCCTTGTTGCGGATGACAACCGCGTTTCCTGTGAGAACAATGCCACCATGCTCCGAAGCATGGGCATGAGGTCTCAGAGTGCTTACGGCGGACAGGAAGCGATCGATCTCATGATCACTGAAGCAGAAAAGGGCGATCCATTTAAGCTTGCTCTGATCGACTGGAAAATGCCAAAAGTTGACGGCATCAAGACCATAAAGGCTGTTAACTCTGCACTGGGAAAAGAGGCACCTGTCTTTGCAATCTTTGCCTATGATTGGACAGACATAGAGATCGAAGCCAGAAGACACGGAGTGAAGACCTTTATTTCAAAGCCCCTCTTTAAATCCCGGGTGGTGGGTGCGATGCATCAGATGCTGGGAGATGTCCATGAAGAGAAAAAAGAGACCGAGATCAAGAAGTTCATGGAGAATGATTTCCATGGAAGAAGAGCTCTTCTTGTAGAGGATAATGAGCTTAATACGGAGATAGCCAAGGAATTACTGGAAATGACCGGGATCTCCGTGGAATGCGTTTCAAACGGTGCTGAAGCCGTGGAAGTGGTTTCGGATCGTGGCTCCGACTACTTTGATATCATCTTTATGGACATTCAGATGCCGGTAATGAACGGCTACGATGCAACGAAAGCCATCCGTGCGCTTCCCATTACGGATGCAAAGACCATACCCATCATCGCAATGACGGCAAACGCATTCATGGCAGATGTTCAGGAGGCCAAGAATTCGGGAATGAACGAACATGTGGCAAAACCTGTGGATCTGAACAAATTGCGTGAAGTAATGACAAAATGGCTTGGATGATATGATATAAAAGAAAGACCCCTTACCGATGATCGGCAGGGGGTTTTTCATGGTTACGGGTCACACTATACGATGATCACGTGTATCTTCGATGATTGATGCTCGCAGATGTGCCGTTTCTAAGTCAATTTTGAAAAAAATATTTTCAAAATTGACTTAATAACGGCATATTCTGCTTTGCAGAATACCGCGGGGACCCGCGGCGCGAGCATCAATCCGTGACCGGTTTACGGATGCCGGGTTTCAGCGTGGGAACAGCAGTGCTTTATTTTATCCCCACAGCCTGTTACAATTGGTTTCTTTACAAATGCATTTTTAAATCGTATAATAGTCGCCATGAGTAAATTGATGAGATTCTTAAAACCATATGTTAATGTAGCGATTCCGGCACCGTTGTTCAAAATGTTTGAAGCGGTACTGGAACTTTTTGTGCCTCTTGTGATGAAAGAGATCATAGACATCGGGATTGAAAATAATGACAGAGCGTTCATCCTGCAGCACGGTCTGATCCTTGTGGGGCTTGCGGCTGCGGGGCTCATAATGTCTGTTACGGCCCAGTTTTTCGCTGCCAAAACGGCTGTCGGGTTTTCGAAGGACTTGAAATCATCGCTTTTCAGACACATTCAGACCTTGAGCTTTTCGGAACTTGACACTGTGGGGACCGCGACATTGATAAACCGTATGACTGCGGATGCGGACAAGTTGCAGACCGGTATAAACATGACATTAAGGCTTTTCTTAAGATCCCCCTTCATTGTGTTCGGAGCTGCCATCATGGCATTTACCATTGACAGGAAGAGCGCCCTTTTCTTCTGTGTGGCGATCCCTTTGCTTTCTGTCGTTGTATTTGGCATAATGCTGGGCACTGTTCCCCTTTACAAGAAAGTTCAGGCGGCTCTGGACAGGAGCCTGCTCACTGTGGGAGAAAACCTGGACGGGATCAGGGTAATACGTGCCTTTAATATGCAAAAGAAAGAGGAAAAGAGGTTTAAGGGAGAGACAGAAGATTACGCTTCTAAGGCTATCTTTTCATCAAAGGTGTCTTCACTTTTAAATCCCATTACCTTTGTTATCGTAAACGCTGCCCTCATCGTCATCCTCTACAACGGATCCGTGGAAGTCAACACAGGCGATCTGACAAAGGGTGAGCTGATAGCGATTGTTAATTACATGTCCCAGATCTTGGTTGAACTTATCAAGCTTGCGGACCTTATCATATTGCTTACAAAGTCTTTGGCTTCTGCAAACAGGATCAGTGAGGTGTTTGAGATCGGTGAAAAGCGTTGAATTCAAAAATGTATATATGAAATACGAAGGAGCGGGAGATTATTCTCTCGAAGACATTTCTTTTTCGGCCGAAAAGGGTGAGACTATCGGCATTATCGGAAGTACAGGCTGCGGAAAGACCACACTTGTAAGTCTGATCCCGGGATTCTACCCCGTTGCATCGGGAGAAGTGCTGGTGGACGGCAAGAATGTCAGAGATTACGATCCCGACGAGCTCAAAAAGAAAGTCGGATTCTGCTTCCAGCATTATTACATGTTTAAGGGGACCATATACGAAAACGTGGCCTTCGGAAAACCGGGAGCAACCTTTGATGAAGTGAAGGAAGCACTGAGGATCGCCCAGGGACTGGATTTTGTAATGGATAAGCCCGGACAGCTGAAAGAGCCTGTCGCAGAAAAAGGTACCAATTTCTCGGGAGGACAGAAGCAGAGGCTTATGATCGCAAGAGCGCTGGTCAGAAAGCCCGAGATCCTTGTGCTGGATGATTCATCCTCCGCATTGGATTACGCCACGGACAGACGTTTAAGAGAAGTGATAAAGGAGCTTAAAGGAATGACTGTGTTTATTGTGTCCCAGAGGACAGCTTCCGTTCTTCACGCGGACAGGATCATCGTGCTTGAAGACGGCAGGGTCGCAGGCATAGGCACTCATGACGAACTTTTGAAAAACAATTCGGTTTACAGGGAAATCTATGAAAGCTGTACAAAAGAACAATAAAGAGACAACAAAAAAACTTTTATCATACATTAAAAAGCAGCTTCCGCTGGTGGTGCTTTCTGTTGTGCTGGCTGCAGCATGGGTGGTCCTGACCCTCTATATCCCGGTGCTTACCGGTGATGTGATCGACCTATGCATGGAAAACGGCCTGACGGACCTCAAAGCCATAACCGATACCCTCATTAAAATGGGGATCTGCGTTATCGGAGCCGCTGTTTCCCAGTGGCTTTTAAGCGTTAGCAACAACAGGACAGCCTATAAGGTGGGCCTCAGCATAAGGGAAGATGCATTTACAAAAATGAACAGACTTCCCGTGAGCTATTTTGATTCCCACACCCGCGGCGACATAATGAGCCGCATGACCAACGACATCGAGCAGGTTTCGGACGGATTGCTCATGGGCTTTACAAATCTGTTTACGGGAGTACTCACCATCCTCATGACTCTGGTGATCATGATGCTCTTAAATCCTTTGATCGCGGCTGTTGTGGTAGTGGTCACTCCGGTTTCCCTTTTTGTTTCCGCTTTTATTGCAAAGCGCAGCTACTCCATGTTCCAAAAGCAGTCGGGAACAAGAGGCGAGCAGACGGCCTTCATCAATGAAAGCATAGAAAACCAGAAGGCTGTCAATGCCTACGGAATGGCAGGAGACAGGCAGGAAAAGTTTGACGTGATCAATGAAAAAATGGCAAAGTACTCCTTAAGGGCCATTTTCTATTCATCCCTTGTGAATCCCTGCACACGTTTCGTAAACAGTCTTGTTTACGCAGGTGTCGGTGTCTTTGGTGCTATTGCCGCAGTTAACGGCGGGATCACTGTAGGTCAGCTTTCCATCTTCTTAACATATGCAGGCAAGTACACAAAGCCATTTAACGAGATCTCCGGCGTCATTACGGAATTCCAGAACGCATTTGCATGCGCTGCAAGAGTCTTTGAGTTTCTGGAAGAAAAGGAACTCAGCGACACTGCTTCGGAAAGCGCTGCAGAAGCCGTGGACAAGGAAAACATAGTAAACATCGATAATGTAAGCTTTTCATATGTTCCGGAGAAGCCTCTTATTCAGAACTTTAATCTTAAGGTCAAGGAAGGACAGAAGATCGCCATTGTGGGTCCCACAGGCTGCGGAAAGACAACCCTCATCAACCTTCTTATGCGTTTTTATGATGTGAAGGAGGGGAGCATCAGACTCAGAGGTATCGATATCAGAGAAATGTCCAGAGAACAGCTCAGACAGAATGTTGCTATGGTGCTCCAGGATACATGGCTCCGCCACGGAACAGTGAGAGAGAACATAGCTCTCAATTCCCCCGATGCAACGGATGCGGACATCGAAGAAGCTGCAAGAAAAGCCCATGCACTCGGCTTTATAAAAAGACTGCCCACCGGGTTTGACACCGTATTAAGCGAAAACGGTGACGAACTTTCCCAGGGACAGAAGCAGCTGATCTGTATTGCCCGTGTAATGTTAAAAACCCCGCCCATTCTGATACTGGACGAGGCTACTTCTTCTATAGATACAAGAACCGAAATAAGGATCCAAAAAGCATTTAACACCATGATGGAAGGAAGGACCAGCTTCGTGGTGGCCCACAGACTTTCCACAATTCAGACAGCCGACGTCATTCTTGTGATGAAGAGCGGCAATGTCATTGAAATGGGTAACCATGAGGAACTCATGGCGAAGAAAGGCTTTTACAGCGAACTGTATTACAGTCAGTTCTGACGTCTTCCGCCGGAGAAGGAAGAGAGCCCTATCTTTTTCTTCTGCTTTTCACGCTGGAGTTGCATGAGAAAAGTGGAAAGCTTGGTATTTTTTTCGGAAAAATGGCAGCCATACAGGCTTTCGGCCATTTTGGGAGCAGATTGACATCTTACGATCTTGGCACTCATGGCAAGACGGGTCTTGTCGGGAAGCACGATGTTAAGACGCACCATTCTGCCGATATCAAAAGATTCCTTTGAAATGAAGGCAAAGCCTGTTTCACTGATGTCCTTGATAAGGGCGTGATGAGGCTTGGGACCCGATTCCGTAAAATAAACCACATTCATCATTTCACCGATGGGAACACGGAAATTGTTTCTGCGGTTTTTGGATTCTGCTTCACCAAAAAGTTCGATCGCATGAAAATGACGGCCTTTAAAGGATACGGCCTGGACCTGAATGTTACTCCACACATAGCAGATGTTCTTTACGATCACCGTGAGATTTGCTGTATAATCCTGAGGGAATCCCAACAATTTTCCGTCTATGATGATGGGCTCCAGTAAAAGGATGTTTTTGTACGTCAACGCAACGACAGCATCAAAGCTACCTTTCGCCTTGTTGGCACGAACATCGAGCTTCACCTGCTGTCCCGGTGTGAAATCCGATACAGTCATTGTTCCTACCTTTCACTTTTGTGGTACATTATATTTTACAATAATTCTTTGAATAATACAACTTTTTTATAATTCGATATTGAGATGGAGACTTTATTATGCTAAAATGCCTCCATGGATTTGGTAAATTAATAATAAGTTATTGGGCTGTTATTGTTAAGTCTAAATCATAATATAAAAACAGAAAGGCAATGTTTATGCGCGCACATTATGAAATGCTTTTAAGAGATGCGGAAAAGAGGGCACTGAAATCCTTACGCTTCCAGATCAAAGACAGATCATCGGTTAAATACGGCGGTTTTAAGGACGGAAAGAATGTTATCCAGCCCAAGTTTTCCATTTACAGGGTTGTAAACATGGCTGCAGTCTACATGAACAGGGAAACCTGCATGTACAACAGCCCGGAACTCAGGGAAGCTATCCTTCTGGGACTGGATTACATCAAAAGAGAGCAGAGACCCAACGGAACCTTCGATCTGGTGGACTGTAATTTCTTCTCGGGACCGGACACAGCTTTTTGCGTTAAGAGGTTATTGCCTTTTTACAAATACGTTTTAAAGAATCCCGATGCGCCTTCCGCAGGTGAGTTTGCCGCAAAACTAAAGGAGATTCTTTTGGCAGGCGCCAACGGAATGACGGAAAGCGGCTTCCACACTCCGAATCACAGATGGGCCATTGCTTCAAACCTGTTGGAGTGCTGGAAACTTTTCGGAGATGAGAGATTTAAGACACAGGCGGAAAAATATCTGGCAGAAGGCATAGACTGCACGGAGGACGGCGAGTACGCAGAGCGCTCCGCGGGTAATTACAACAGGATCAACAACGATGCCATGATAACTGTGGGAGAGATACTGGGAGAAGAAAAGTACATTTCCTGTGCCGAAAGAAACCTTAACATGATGCTGACCTACCTCGAACCTGACGATTCAATCTTTACCAACAATTCCACCCGCCAGGACAGAGGTGTTAAGATCTATCCCAGAGATTACTATTTTGAGTACCTCTACATGGGAATGAAGAGGAAAAACGAAAAGTTCCTTAAGGCAGCCAACTACATTATGGCCCTTAACCAAAGAAAGGATCACTATCCCGAATTCCTCATCAATTTCATGCTTTATCCCGAACTCATAGATCTTGAGTTCGACGGATGCGGTTACGAAACGGAATATGATGCTTTTTACAAAGAATCCGGAATAGTAAGAAGAAGAAAGAACAACTGGTCTTACACCATCATCAACAACGCTACGAACTTTGTATGGTTCCAGAACGGTGACCTTTGCCTGAGCCTTAAGATCGGCGCAAGCTTCTGCGAACACAGAGCATTTAAGAGTGAGAGCCTTGAAAAGGTCGACGGTGCATATGTCTTAAAGGAAACAATGAAAGGCTGGTACTACCTGCCCTTCGGAGAATACAGAGGCACCACCGACTGGTGGAATATGGACAATCAGAATACAAGGAACAAGCTTTCGGGACCGAACATGGATTTTGACGTTAAGGTGAAGGAGATCGAAGACGGACTGGAAGTGAAGATCAAGGTGTCGGGAGTGGACAGAGCGCCTTTGCGTCTGGAACTTGCATTTGATGCAGGAGCAACCATTGTAAGCGACCATTTTGACATCGAGGGGCTTGCGGGAGAATGCATGATCGCAAAAGACGGCATGGTGACCGCAACCAGAGGAGAATATGCAATTGAAGTCGGACCCGCATTCTACGATCACGATTTTGTGGCGGGTAAGTTCGGAAGCGAAGGAAGAAGTCCTCAGTGCTTCACGGTTTACTTTACGGATACGACCGAATTTGAAAGAACTATCACGATCAAGGCAAAAGAAGGAGTTATTTATTAAAAGGAGGGAAACATGTCGGTTATTGAAAATTTTAAGGGGAGATCATTTCTCAAATTAATGGATTTTTCGGCAGAGGAGATCCTGGCGCTTGTAGATCTGGCTGCTGATTACAAAGAAAAGAAGAAAAAAGGGATCTTTCATGACACTCTTAAGGGCAAGAACGTAGCTCTGATCTTTGAAAAGACATCCACGAGAACACGCTGTGCATTTGAAGTTGCGGCACATGATCTGGGAATGAACGCCACCTATCTGGATCCCAAGAGCTCACAGATCGGAAAGAAAGAGAGCATCGCTGACACCGCAAGGGTTCTTGGAAGAATGTTTGACGGTATCGAGTATCGTGGTTTCGGACAGGATATTGTGGAAGAACTGGCAAGATACGCAGGTGTTCCGGTCTGGAACGGTCTCACCAATGAATTTCACCCCACTCAGATGCTGGCTGACATGCTGACTGTCAGAGAGCACTTCGGTTCTCTTAAGGGCAGGAAACTTGTGTACCTCGGTGATGCACGCTATAATACCGGTAATTCGCTCATGGTGGTCTGCGCAAAGCTTGGACTTGACTTTGTTGCCTGTGCGCCCAAAAAGTACTTCCCTGAGGCAGCTCTTGTGGAGAAGTGCAGGGAATTTGCAAAAGCTTCGGGAAGCACTGTAACACTTACGGAAGACGCAATGGAAGGCACAAAGGGTGCAGACATCATCTATACGGATGTATGGGTTTCCATGGGAGAACCTGACGAGATCTGGGAAGAGAGGATCAAAGAGCTCACTCCTTATAAAGTGACCAAAAAGATCATGGCAAATGCAAACAAAGATGCCATCTTTATGCATTGCCTGCCTGCATTCCACGACCTCAAGACTGAGATCGGCCGCGAAATGGGAGAGAGATTCAACTTCAGTGAACTGGAAGTTGAGGACGAAGTTTTCGAGTCTTCACAGTCCGTTGTTTTTGACGAAGCGGAAAACAGGATGCACACCATCAAAGCTGTAATGGCAGCTACTCTCGGAGCATAAAATGCTGGAAAGATTAAGAAAGTTTTTTTCTGACAAAGGTCTTGTTAAAGAGGTTTTAAACCTGATCATGGGCATCCTTATTGTGGTTGCCCTTTTGGTTTTTTCGCTTACGGGAAACATTATCAGCATCTGCGCTGTCATTATTCTTGGGGCCTTTATCAATGTTTTTAACGGACTGTTTATGATCAGGTCCAAGGAAAAGAAGACCATGGGCATGTCCATGATAATGCTTGGGATCGCCATCTTAATGATCTTTTTGATCTATGCCTCACGGGGCTACATTTTCTGATCCTTTTTAATCGTTGTATAAGATACTTTTATTTGGGAGGCATATATGATATTTGCCGTTGATGTGGGTAACACAAACATAACATGCGCGATAATGGAAAAGATGGAGGTCAAGACTTCCTTCAGGATCACTACGAAGCTGCAGAGAACATCCGATGAATTCGGTATCACATTTACCGAATTTCTCAGAAACGGAGGCATTGATATCAGGGAAATCGAGGATGTCATCATAGTTTCTGTTGTTCCCGCGGTAATGCATTCTCTGGTGAACGGTATTGTAAAGTACCTGGGAAAGAAACCCATGATAGTGGGAGAAGGAACCAAGACCGGACTGATGATAAAGACCGCAAATCCCAAGGAGATCGGCGGAGACAGGATCGTAGATGCGGTTGCGGCTTTTGAACTCTACGGCGGTCCCGTGATCGTCTGTGATTTCGGAACGGCGACAACCTACGACCTTCTCACTGAGGACGGAACATTCATAGCCGGCATAACAAGTCCCGGCATCAGGATCTCCGCAAATGCGTTATGGAACGACACGGCAAAGCTCCCGGAGATCGAGATAGAGCTGCCGCCCTCCATCCTTGCCAAGGATACTGTCACCAGTATGCAGGCAGGACTTGTTTACGGCTGTATCGGTCAGACCGATTATATTATAAGAAAGGTGATTGAGGAATCAGGCTTTAAGAATGTCAAGGTGGTCGCTACCGGCGGACTCGGAAGATTGATCTCCGAAAACTGCGACGCGATCAAAACCTATGACAGAGACCTTACGATGAAGGGACTTTGGCTGATTTATCAAAAGACGAAGAAATGATTCGGATCGGAGATCTACAAATTGACGGTATCGCTTTGGGACCTATGGCAGGTGTTACTGACATGCCATTTCGCCTTTTGTGCAAAGAATGCGGGGCAGGTCTCATCTACACCGAAATGGTCAGTGCCAAGGCGATAACCTTTCACAACAAGAATACGGAAGATCTTTTGCGGGTGGCTGATGAAGAGCGACCCGTTGCTTTGCAGCTTTTCGGTTCTGAACCTCTGGTAATGACCGAGGCGGTGGGTATGCTTGAGGAAATGAAGGTCAATGCGGACATAATCGACATCAACATGGGCTGCCCGGTTCCCAAGGTGGTAAATAACGGAGAAGGGGCTGCTCTGATGAAGAACCCCGCCCTGATCGAAAAACTGGTCAAAGCTGCTGCAGACGGGACACAAAAGCCTGTAAGTGTGAAGATCCGCAAAGGGTTTGAAGAAAACGAGGAAAATGCAACGGAATGCGCTTTGGCTGCCGAAGCCGGAGGCGCAAAGCTGGTTGCGGTTCATGGGCGCACAAGAGAAGACTATTACTTCGGAAAAGCGGACTGGGAATGTATAAGGAGAGTCAAAGAAGCCGTGAAGATCCCGGTGATCGGAAACGGAGACATCTACAAACCCGAGGACGCAAAGCGTATGCTTGAGGAAACAGGCGTGGACGGGATAATGGTTGCAAGAGGTGCTCAGGGAAATCCGTGGATCTTTAACAGGATCAGGACCTATCTTGAAACAGGAAAACTTTTACCCGAACCCACATTAAACGAGAGGATAGAAATGGCTTTACGCCATGCAAGAATGGAGATCGACTATAAGGGCGAGTACACGGGCATCAGAGAAATGAGAAAGCACGTGGCCTGGTACATGGCAGGTTTCCCGGGAGCTTCCAAGCTCAGAGATAAGGTCAATTACATAGAAAGTTACGAGGAACTGGAAAAAATATTGAATTTATACTTGCATTGATCTATATGTTGTGCTACAATGTCACGCATTAACACGATAAAGTGTAAAATGAAGCTGTAAACGGATCCGAAAACAGGATCAAAAAAAGAACAGCAAAAGGAGATCATTATGGAAAAGTTTAAGGTCGGTATTCTCGGTGCAACGGGAATGGTTGGACAGAGATTCATTTCCTTGCTTGAGAATCATCCCTGGTTCGAAGTCGTTGCCGTAGCCGCAAGCCCCAGAAGTGCAGGAAAGAGCTATGAAGAGGCTGTCGGAGATCGTTGGAAGATGACAACTCCCATGCCTGAAGGAGTCAGGAAATTAACCGTACTCAATGTTAATGAAGTTGAGAAGGTTGCTTCCCTCGTTGATTTCGTTTTCAGTGCCGTTGACATGACAAAGGACGAGATAAAGGCGATCGAGGAAGCATATGCAAAGACGGAAACACCGGTTGTTTCCAACAACTCTGCTCATCGTTGGACCCCTGACGTTCCCATGGTGGTTCCGGAACTCAACCCCGAGCATTTCGCTGTGATTGAAAGCCAGAAGAAGAGACTCGGAACAAAGAAGGGCTTCATCGTTGTAAAGCCCAATTGCTCCATTCAGAGCTACACACCCATGCTTCACGCTCTTAAGGAATTCGAGCCCACAGTTGTGGTTGCTACGACTTATCAGGCTATTTCCGGCGCAGGAAAGACATTTAAGGACTGGCCCGAGATGGTGGACAATGTTATCCCTTACATCGGCGGTGAGGAAGAGAAGAGCGAACAGGAGCCTTTAAGGATCTGGGGTAAGGTTGAAAACGGTCAGATCGTTAAGGCAGAGACACCTGTCATCACTACCCAGTGCATCCGTGTTCCCGTTTCCGACGGACACACAGCAGCTGTTTTTGTAAGCTTCAAGAAGAAGCCCACCAAGGAGCAGATCCTTGAAAGATGGAAGAACTTCAAGGGACTTCCTCAGGAGATGGATCTTCCTTCCGCTCCCAAGCAGTTCATCACCTACTTTGAAGAAGACAACCGTCCTCAGGCGAAGCTTGACCGCGATTCCGAAAAGGGAATGGGAGTTTTCGCAGGCCGTCTTCGTGAAGACAAGGTCTATGACTGGAAGTTCGTAGGACTTTCACACAACACCAAGCGCGGTGCCGCAGGTGGTGCGATCCTTTCCGCAGAGCTTCTTGTTGCACAGAAGTACATCGAAAAAAAGAACTAAAGAACATATGAGAAAAAAGCCTGTGTGAGATCACAGGCTTTTTTCGTTATGGAAATCCGGAACTCATAAACTATTGTTCCCGGATGAGTAACAAATGGCAGATTATGATATAAACTTTTCGTAAAGTTTTGGAAAAATGGCTGTACTTTTGCAATATGCACAAAAAAAGTGTTGTATTTGACCTATTTTTAGGTTAAAATCTTCATAAGTATTTGGAGGAGCCAAATGGACAATCTCAGGAAAAACAATGAAGAATTGAATGCTATGATCGATTCTCTTCTGGGGTACACTCAGGACTATGTTTTTGTTAAAGATGAAAACTCGGTTTATGTTGCGGCTTCCGACAGTTTTGCGAAGCTTTTTGGTTACAGTTCCGGCGATGAGATCGTTGGAATGGATGCAGTTGAACTTAACGGAAATGAAAACATCGGGAACACTCTTAGAGAGGGAGATTACAGGATAATGACCACCGGAGAACCCATTCTGAATTCTCTTGAAGAGGGTAAGATCACCGGAAGAAGCATGATGTGCACCTTATCCACATCAAAGTATCCCATTTTCGATAAGAACAGAAATGTCATCGGCATTCTCGGGATTGCAAGAGATGTTACTTCCGAAAGAAAATCAAAAAAGATGCTGGATGAATACAAAAATTCTTATGAGGCAGCCATCAAGAGCAATGTTGCCAAATCCGCATTTATTTCCGGAATGTGCCACGATGTCAGAACTCCCATGAATTCCATTATGGGCTTTGTATCCCTGGCCCTGGCAAATTTAAACGATGAGGAAAAACTCAGATACGATCTTGATAAGATCAAAGAAGCCGGAAAATACATTCTTTCAATTGTAAATGAAGTACTTGATATAGAAAAGATCGAAGAAGGAAGATCGGAACTCAATGTCTGTGATTTCAACTTCAATGATTTCCTTGACAATTTTGCTGCCATGACAGCCGATACCGCAAAGAACAAAGGAGTAAACTTCAGACTTGAAAAGAAGAAACTCAGAAACATCCACGTGATCGGGGATCCCACGAGAATTGAGCAGATCTTCACAAATCTCGCTTCCAATGCCATCAAGTTCACACCTCAGGGCGGTAATGTTTCTGTCTATGTTGAAGAAAAAGAAGACGGAAACGGAGTGGCACGGTTTGAGATCGTCTTCAGCGATACCGGCGTCGGAATGTCGGATGATCTGCAAAAGCATCTGTTTGAACCCTTTGCTTCCAAGAAAGAGGTAAAAGAAGCTACTGACAACGGAGTGGGCCTTGGAATGGTGATAACCAAGAACCTTGTGACCATGATGGGCGGAGACATCCTGGTGGATTCTGAGATAGGAAAAGGAACAAAAGTTTTTGTCCGCTTGAATCTGCTGATATCCGACGGTGTGGAAGAGGTTGCTGACGGAGATGCTGACACGGACAAGAGCATCCGGGAGGACTTTACGGGTAAGAGAGCCCTGCTGGTTGAAGACAACGACCTGAATGCGGAAATAGCGGAAGAAGTCCTTAAAATGACAGGCATAGACGTTGAGAGAGCCTGTGACGGACAGAACGCACTGGACAAGTTCAGTGCATCCGAAAAGAACTACTACGATATCATCATCATGGATATAGAAATGCCCATTATGGGCGGTTATGAAGCAACAAGGCAGATCAGGAAGATGAGACGTAAGGATGCAAAGAGCATCCCCATCATTGCATTGACAGCCAATGCCTTTGTTTCGGACGTTAACGAAGCAAAAGAAGCCGGCATGAATGAACATCTGGCAAAGCCCATAGATTTTGAAAGGCTTTGCGCTACGCTTTCGAAATTCTTATAAAAAAACAAGAGCATTGTCCATCGGGCAATGCTCTTTTAAAGCAACCTGTTATTTCTCCAGGATCTTTATCTCTTCACTTTCATCAATGATCCTGCATCCGTAGTAACCTGATTCTTCAAGTTTTCCGAAAAGTTTTCCCATCTTTTTGATCTTTTCCACAAGAGTAACATCGTATTCCTTACGATACTCATCAGCGATCCTGATGGCGTTTACAACATCATCTGCGGGATAGATCACAGCCAGTTTCTTTTTGGAATCAGGGATCTTGAAATTGTTGTCGTTCAATATGCAGACAATACGTTCGAAACCTATGGAGAAACCTACGGCAGGAACTTCCTCGCCGATGAACTTACCGATGAGATTGTCGTAGCGTCCGCCACCTGCAACCGTTCCGCCGAAATCAAGAGACTCCACTTCAAATACGGTACCGGTGTAGTAGCCCTGACCGCGAACGAGAGAGCAGTCATACTCGATCTCGTACTTACCGTTATTTAATGCATTGATCTTCTCTATGATGGAACCCACGGATTCGATGGGCTCTTTGTCTTCAAGATACTCTGCGGCATCGGAAAGAGTGAAGGGCTTCTTTGACATCATTTCCATGAATTTCTCGCAAGCTTCGGGAGCAAAACCCTTTTCGAGAAGCTCTGCCTTTACTCCCTCATTTCCGATCTTATCGGCTTTATCAAAGGAGATGCAGACAGAATCGGAATCCTCTGCTTTAAAGCCTGCAGCCAGGATGAGATTCTTAAGGATCCTTCTGTCGTTGATACGGATCTTGAAATTGGATATGCCTACATTCAAAAGAGCCTTTGCCGTGGTGTCGATGAGCTCTACTTCGCAGTTTTTGGAAGTGCTTCCCAGAATGTCGATGTCACACTGGATGAATTCACGAAGTCGGCCTCTCTGAGGACGCTCGGCTCTGAAGGAACGGTCGATCTGGATCACCTTAAAAGGGGAGGCCAGAGTGTTTCTGTTGTTGGCATAGAAACGGGTGAGGGGGAGAGTCAGGTCGTAACGAAGACCCAGATCAGCAATATCTTCTTTACCCCGGGTCTTGTACTCTTCGAGGGCTTCTGTAAGCTTTTCCCCACGCTTCATGATCTTAAACATGAGATTAAGATTGTCGCCGCCGTCACTTTTGTTCAGGTTTTCCATGTCTTCGATGACCGGTGTGGTGATCCTTTCAAAGCCACAGGATTCGTAGACTTCAAGGATCTTTCTCTGAACGTAGTCTCTCAGCTTGGTCTGGGAAGGCAGATAGTCGTTTGTTCCTTTAACGGGTGTGGTTTTCATGTGTTTTCCTTTCGTAAAAGAAAAAGGACCGCATACCATGCGGCCCTTAAAAAGTGCTTGATTAAGCGATTGCATTAACAGCCTTGGTAAGTCTGGAAACTTTTCTTGCAGCTGTGTTCTTGTGGAAGATTCCCTTGGAAGAAGCCTTGTTGATCTCAACAACAGCATCCTTGAGAGCTGTGCTTGCAGCAGCCTTATCGTTAGCAGCTACGGCAGCTTCAACCTTCTTGATCAAAGTCTTAACCTTGGACTTGATCATCTTATTTCTTAATGTCTTTGTCTCGATGACACTGATTCTCTTCTTTGCTGACTTAATGTTTGCCATTTTTGAAACACCTCCGATATAATGATTTCTTCATTCGTTCTGCATGACGGCTTTAGAAGAGTCGGACACGGACGTTCCTCTAAAACATACCCAAGAATAATAACGCGGATGTTTGATTCTGTCAAGATAAATTTTCACTCAGAGCCTTATCTTTTTTTGTTTCCGGTTTTCTCAGGAACAATATCTTTGAAACTCCCGGAAGAAGATGAGACAGAATGACTACGATGGCATAGGCGCTGAGGAAAATGACACCGGAGAGCAGGAGGCAGCCTAAAGGCTTTTTGATCTCTGCCAGCTGTGTCTTAAAATGATCCAGGATCCACAGCAGAATGGGATAATGGAAAAAGAAGATACCAAAGGACGCCAGGGATACAGACCTCCATAGACCGGCAAAGGGGATACGGTCTCCCATAAGAGTGACTGCGGAAAACAAGGACACTCCGAAAATGGGAAGAAGAGCGTTACTGTATTGTACCGTGATGGCTGCGTTGTGCCTGTAGGACCAGCAAAGGACCGCACCTGTAAGGACAGCGGTTACGACTGAGCAGACTGCAAAAAGAACAGCTAAGATCCTCTTACGGTCCGATCTTATAAGCCGGGGCTCCAGACAGGTCTTAAAAAAGTAGCCAAAAAGCACATACATCCCGTTGTGTGCCCCCATATATGCAATGTTGATGCGGGATGAAAGCTGGGTGTGACCTGTGGGTGCAAGAAAAATGTTCAATGTGGGTACAAGGAAAAAGTAAAAGTAACCTGCCAGCAGAGGGAGTACAAAAGCCTTTGCGGGAAGCTTGTGTAAAACTATGGATAAGAGCGGGATGAAAAGATAGATCCCGATTATGGCGGGGATGTACCACATGTGCCTCAGATACTTGAATTCTTCCAGCATAAGGCTGTGACGCACCCACTGTCCAAGGGAAAAAGGCTTAAGCTTAACCACAAAGACCGCAAACAGCTCATAGAGCGCAACCCAGATCTCATAACAGATGAGCAGAGGGAGCAGCTTTTTCTTCAGGAAAGCTTTGACATCTTCAAAACTGTTGTATTCACGGGACAGAAGAAGGTAGCCCGAAAGCATCAGGAAAAGAGGAACGCCCATCTGCCCGAAAGCGTGAGCGACATTTCCGAATACAAAAGAAGCCGAAGAAAGTGAATTCATGCCCTTAAGTGTAAAACTGTAGATCCTGTTTACGGAGTGAACCCAGCAGACCATAAGGATGGCAAGGCTTCTGATAAAGTCGAGGGAAGGATTTCTGTTTTGTGTCTTGTTCATAGATTTCTCCCGATTCATGATCTTGGATCCGGGGCGTTAAAGCCACGGATCATCCCAATCAGCATATCATATTTTATTGTTATTGATAAGACAATATTTTCATTTTATTGTTGCTTATCCACCCTTTTTCGTTTAAAATAGTGCAAGCGAACAGATGTGCGGACGGAAAGGTCGTTTTGTACATTGAAAAAGAAGATATTGATCGTTCTGATTGTTGTTTTTGCAATTCTTTCAGGTCTTTGGTACGCATTTTTTTATAGGGAAGACAACGGGGAAGCGGAAAACTCTTCGGAAATACAAACCCCTGCAACATGCGCACCTTCACCGTCTCCGACGGTTATCCCCCAAATCTTTATTGTTGTGCATATGTGCGGATCGGTAAACTCTCCGGGAGTTGTCCGGGTCGAAAAAGGCAGCAGGCTGATGGATGCGGTAATGGCTGCAGGGGGCTTCAGTGAAGACGCTGACAGGGATTATCTGAATCTGGCGGTAGTCCTTAAGGACGGAGAAAGGATCTACGTTCCTTCCTGTGTCGAAACGGCGATGCTTTCCGTAAAAGATGTCATTCGCGGAGGCGAAACCGGGGGTGGCAGGGATGAAAAGGATAATATCATAAACATTAATACAGCGGATACAGAAGAATTGATGACTCTCCCCGGGATCGGAGAAAGCAGGGCAGGAGACATCATTGCATACAGGAACAGAGTGGGTGCTTTTAACAATAAAGAAGATCTTAAAAACGTGAGCGGCATCGGAGAGTCTTTATATGCACGTATTGCCGATCTTATCACAGTGGAATGAGGTGGAACATGGGAAAAAAGATTTTGGTCGTGGATGATGAGAAACTGATCGTAAAAGGGATCAAATTCTCTCTTGAACAGGATGAGTACGAAGTGGATTGTGCCTATGACGGGGAAGAGGCCCTAGACAAGGCAAAAAATAATGAATACGATCTTATAATCCTGGATCTGATGCTTCCGAAAATGAACGGATACGATGTCTGCAGGGAGATCAGGGAGTTTTCGGATGTGCCCGTGATCATGCTGACTGCCAAGGATCAGGATATGGACAAGATCATGGGGCTTGAGTATGGTGCGGATGATTACGTTACGAAGCCATTTAATATCGTAGAGGTCAAGGCGAGGATCAAGGCGATCTTAAGACGTGTCGGAAAGAAGGAGGAAAAGGAAGCAGCTTCCGTTACCTTCGGCGAGCTGACAGTTGATGCCGAGAACAGAAGGGCGCTCCTTAACGGAACAGATGTGGGACTTACCGCAAAGGAGTTTGATATCCTGCAGCTCCTTTCTTCCGAACCCAACAAGATCTACGACAGGGACAAGCTGCTGACAGCCGTCTGGGGCGAGGATTTTTACGGAGATGCGAGAACGGTGGATGTTCACATCAGACGACTCAGGGAAAAGATCGAGAAGGATCCCGGAAATCCGGATTACATTCATACAAAATGGGGAATAGGATACTACTTTGAAGCTTAAGAATTTCATGAAAAAACTGAACAGCATACAGTTTAAAGTGCTTCTTTACCTGATCCTTTTCGGGATCATTCCCATGGGGATCACATCCTCCGCAGCCATAGGGATTGCGATTTCCGCCATTGACTCCGGGGCAGATGCCGACAGACTGGCCGAGATCTACTATGCCCAGCTGCCTGTGTTTTTGCTTCCTGTGGTGCCGGTGGTCATCGGACTTGCTTTTCTGATCTCCGCACGACTTTCTTTTCCGCTTAAAAAGCTGGCAGATGACATCAGTGAGTTTTCGGAGGGACATCATGACAAGAAACTGGCGATCAACGGACCCTCCGAGGTCTGGGACATTCAGGACTCCATTAACGATATGCTTGAGGAGATGGCACAGACGGATGCCAGACGAGACGAATTTGTGTCCAATGTTTCCCATGAATTAAAAACCCCGCTGGCTTCCATGAAGGTGCTTTCCGATTCATTGCTTTCCTCTGAGGACGCACCCAAGGAAATGTACGTGGAATTCTTAAATGACATTAATTCCCAGATCGACAGGGAAAACAAGATAATCTCAAATCTTCTGACACTGGTAAAGATCTCGAAAAAGGAGGATGCGGTGGCGCCTTTACCGATCTCGGTGAACGAGCTGGTAGAGAACTGCATGAGGCAGCTGAAGCCTTTGGCACTTAACAGAAACATCGAGATGACTTTTGAGAGCTTCAGAAATGTGATCGCGGAGGTGGATGAAGTCAAGCTTTCGCTGGTGATTACCAATCTCGTGGAAAATGCCATCAAATACAACAAGGATAACGGCACGGTGAAGTGCTCCGTTAATGCGGATCACAGGTACTTTGTGCTTAAGGTGGAGGACTCAGGTGTGGGGATCCCCCAGGATGCAAAAAAGAGGATCTTCGATAGGTTTTATCGTGTTGACAAGGCGAGATCCCGTGAGACCGGTGGCACAGGCCTGGGACTTTCCATCGTCAAGGAAGTGGTGCTTATGCATCACGGAAGTGTGAAGGTCAGTGATTCCGACCTGGGAGGCACATTGTTCACCATGAAGATACCTCTTGTTTACAAAGCAAAAGGAGCAAAATGATAAAAAGACCTGTATTAGCCCTGCTGGCAGCCGTGGTTTCGGGACTCGTTCTGAGCGGTTTAAAAATCATGGCTGCGGTGGGCGTTGTTTGTGCCTGGGCACTCCTTATCTTTCTTTTCTTTTATTTCTCGGACAGGTTTAAAGACCTGATCCTGAAATTTGTAAAACCCTCAAGATACGGCAGTTTAATATTGATGATGGGGCTCCTGCCCCTGCTTTTCGTGCTTTCTTTCCTGCGGGGGAAGGCTTACGAAAAAAAGGTCGAAGCAGAGAGGAAACCTTATCTCATTATGTATGAAAATGCGGAGGACACCTGCATTTTGGAGGGCCGTGTCAGGATGAAGGACTTTGACGGTGAGCATTACGCTTTAAAGCTGGACAGATGCCGCGTAAAGGGCTACTCCGAAAACATTGAAAGACCTGCGGGGGGATGTGTCGTGTATGTGAAAGATGGAGTGATCCCAAAGTGCGGTGATCATGTCAGAGTTTACGGTAGAACCTATCTCATTGAGGAACCACATAATCCCGGGGAATACGATGTGTTCCCCGGGGCGGTGAAGGATGGGATCTACAGCAGGGTATATGCAAAAAAGCTTTGGATCACGGAAGAGAAGACGAGTTATTTAAGAGAATCGGTTTCTGTAATGGCCATGAGATTTGAGGAGGGGATCGGAAATGTGTTCAGTGATGAGGATAAAGGGATACTCATCGCCATGATCACGGGAAACAAGGGCTACAAGACGGAAAAAACGGAAGAACTCTACAGAAGGGCGGGGATCGGTCACATCCTTGCAATTTCCGGACTCCATGTTTCACTTCTGGTTCTGGGATTGTGGAGGGGACTGAAGAAAATGGCTCTGGGAAGATACCCGGCTGCGGGACTTGCGTTTTCTTTCCTCCTGTTTTTCCTTTACTTTACAGGCTTTGCGGTTTCAACGGTGAGAGCAGGGATAATGTGCGGGATCTTTCTTTTGGGAAGACTCGTACGTCGGCATTACGACATGCAATCTGCCCTGGGGTTTGCAATGATCCTCATCTTATTGGTCTTTCCTTACGAATTGCATGACCCTGCCTTCATTCTTTCGGTTACTGCCGTGGCGGGAGTTTGTTTTGCAAGAGAAACGGGGACAGGCCCTTTCTTTGGAATGATGGTTACTTTCTTTACTTTACCCGTATCTGCTTATTTCTTTTTTGAGATCCCCACTTATTCATTTCTGGCAAATTTTATAGTCATCCCTCTTACCGGCCTGCTTTTGGGCTTTGGCATCTGTGCAGGGATATTTGGATGCTTTTGGCCTCTTCTCGGCAAAGTGTTCGGAGGGCTTGCATTTGTCCTGCTCCGTGTGTTTGAATGTGTTTCGGGATTTTTTTCCGGGCTTCCTTTTTCGAGTATTCTGATCGGTCGGCTGAGATGGTATGAGATCTGCTTTGCCTATGCCTTTTTGATCGCTATTTGCTTTTTGATGAGAGAACTCGGGCATGTGATGAAAGAAAAGGCGGAAAGGAAAGAGACAGACAGATTAAGTGATGCTTGCGGTGGCTGTAACCATCGGGCTTTAAAACTTTGGGCGAAGGTGGCATTCGGCTCGTTGATCCTGCTTGTTGCCACCGCTCTGATCCCCAAAGGGAATCGGCTTACATTCCTTTCCGTGGGGCAGGGGGATTGCGGCGTGTTCCTGAGTGAAAAGTGGGATTTAAGTGCGGATAAAGCAGAGGATTACGGCTTACTTTCCTTAAAGAAACGGGACAGCGTGGCTTTTGACTGCGGAAGCACAAGCGAGACTGAAGTGGGCGAGAGGGTGCTGCAAACGTTTCTTAAATCTGAGGGTATCATGCTGGTGGACAGGATTACGGTGTCACACACTGATGCGGATCATATCAGCGGGATCATTGAGATACTTGAAAACATGAATGTGTACAGGAATGATATTGATTATGCCATGAGGTACAGGGGGAATGTCGGGGTTAGGGCGCTTGTAATGCCGATTGTTAAGGAAAGGGGCGAGGCGTACAACAAGCTTATGGAACTTGCAGAAAAAAAGAATGTAAAGGTTGAGTTCATCCGGGCGGGCGGAGAGATCCCGCTAAACGACAGGGATTGCAGACTGCGGTGTTTGTCGCCGTTAGATGCGGAAAAATCAGAAAATGAAACATCACTTGTGTTCCTGCTTGAAAGCCCTGAGTATAGTGCACTTTTAATGGGGGATGCGGGAATTGAAGCCGAGGGAGAACTGCTTAAAAACGGGAAGATAAAGGAATTGCTGAGGGAAGAGAGAGGAAAGAATGAAGCTGACACTTTGGGCGACCACACACCGATACTGAAGGCAGGACACAGTGACTCCCGCAGGCTGATACTTAAAGTGGGGCATCACGGCTCCCGCACGGCTTCTTCTTTGGAATTCCTGGAACTTGTCCGTCCGGACGTTGCGGTGATCTCCTGTGGGCATGGAAATCCTTACGGTCATCCCCATTGGAGCGTTGTACAGACCCTGGAAGCGGTCGGTGCGGAGGTGCACCGCACCGACCGGGAGGGTGCGGTGATGCTGCCTACTTCCGGATCCGAATACTACGCGGACTACGGAGAAGCTGCGGGGGAACGATAATTTGATACTTTAGCCCTTTACAGAAAAAAATTAAAGGTGCTATAATCTAAAAAAAATTGGGAGGGTTATGAGATGAGTTTTAAGATCATTGCACTTATCATTGTTGCGGTTGTGTTTGCTTACAGGCAATTTCTTGCCATAGTTTCCATAAGGTCGGAAAAGAACAAGCTGCCTGAGAACGTAAAGGATGTCTACGACAGTGAAACCTATGAAAAATGGCGGGCTTATCATAATGAGGTAAACAGATTTGACATTATCAAAAACACGGTTTCCTTCATTGTGGAGTTCCTGCTTCTGGCAACCAATGCCTATTCACTTTTTGCGGGCCTGTTTCCCGAAAACTACTTCACTCAGATCATTGCGGTTGTTCTTTTGGATGCGGCTGCAGGGCTTATAATGATCCCCTTTTCATGGCATGACACAATGGGGATCGAGCAGAAATACGGCTTTAACAAGACGACCACAAAAACATTTGTTACGGATGAGATCAAGAATCTCATATTGTCACTGATCCTGACTACGGGGCTTGCATCCTTGCTTCTGGGGCTGCACAGATCTTTCGGGGATTGGATCATCCTGGTGTTTGCCATCGCGATGACGGCATTTGTTCTGATCATTACATTCCTTTTCCCCATATTCAGTAAGATCTTTAATAAGTTCACTCCCCTTGAGGACGGTGAATTAAAGGACAAGATCTATGCACTGCTTGAAAAGCACAACTATCATGTCAGGGCGATAAATGTGATGGATGCTTCCAGAAGAACAACAAAGTCAAATGCCTATTTTACCGGATTCGGTAAAATGAAGACGATCGTTCTTTATGATACACTGGTTCAAAACTTCACTTCGGATGAGATCTGCGCAGTTTTTGCCCATGAAATGGGACACGGCCTGCACAAAGACACTTTGAGAAATCGCTTCATGACATTCCTTCAGATGCTGGGGATCGGAGTTCTGGTGTGGCTGACTTTAAGAACACCGGAGATCTTTTTACAGTTTGGGTTTGATAAGGTTAATTACGGCTTTGCCCTTGTACTGATCATGAATGTGGAATTTGCGATCTTTGCACCTCTTTTTCAGCTTGCAACAAATCTTCTATCAAGAAAAGCCGAGTACGGAGCTGACAGACAGGCAGTGGAAGACGGCTACGGAGAGCAGCTGAAGAGCGCTTTAAAGAAACTTGCAAAAGAAAACTATTCAAATCTTTCTCCTTCACCATTACTGGTAAAGCTTGAGTACAGCCATCCCACACTCAGTCAAAGGATTACGGCTATAGACGAGCTGTTGAAAGAGAAATAAAATCTCGTTAGAAGGAGATGAAGCACCCGATGATGTCGGTGTTGCCGCATGCAAGAAGCTTGGAGAAGCATTGGCATAGATCAAGGTAAATTGTGTTGAAAAGGGAGCGAAATATCTGCGGATGTTTCGCTCTTTTTCTTTTCACATTACATTCAACAAAGCCTTGCAATTATTTTCAGATTGTCTATAATAAATCCGAAACGTTGAGAGATAGGGCAGTTTTAGATGAAGAGCCGAATGAAACTGAGAAAATTCAATACAATGGGATTTTTTGAAGCGGAATGGAAAGGGATGCTCTCGAGAGCAGGGCTCCTTTCGCTTTATTTTTTAACCCTTGAGATAGTCTTTGGTATCATGCAGGATCACGGATTCACTTTTCAATGGATCTGGATCTCTCTTTTTTCGCTGGCTGAGGGCTTTATCCTTGCCTCTCTGTTTTCTTTTTTTTCAAGAACCGTAAATCTGATCCTGAACGGCATTTTCATGTTCGCGGCGGATCTTTGGATCATCGCTCAGGTCTGCTACTACGGCCGTTTCCAAACCTACCTTACACTTTCGGAAGTGGGGCTTGGGAAACAGGCGGCAGCCGATTTCGGAGATGATTTTAAATCTGCGATTACCGAAAAGATCCCGGAGATCCTTGTACTTTTGGCGGTTTTTGTGATCTTTCAGGCTTTGGCTGTCTATTTCTGGTCACGAAGAAGAAAGCATATGATCAGCGTACTCGCTTACTCTGTTTTGAGCTTTGTACTTCTTTTCGGAACGGTGGGCGGAATGGCTGTATTTGCCGGAGGCTCCCACAGCCTCTATTCTTTATATGCTTCCCATCCCGGAGTTGTGGACAGTAATGTGGTGAACTTCGGAGTTTTAACTTCTTTCAGACTGAATGTGGAAGACAGGATCGTGGGAAGGCTGCAGGCCGGAAGGAAAATAAAGTTTGAGAGCGCGGATATGGATCTTCTCAAGGCAACTGTGACAGAGACACCTGTGCCCACTGTTACGCCCACTCCCACACCCACAGCAGACCCGACACCGGAACCCACGAGAGCGCCTGAAGCTACAGCAACACCCACCATAACACCCACACCCACCTTTACCCCTTCTCCGACACCGCATCCCCAGATCGCAGCCATAGATTTTGAGAAGATCGCTTCGGAAACGAAAAATGCGGAACTTCTTTCTCTGAATGAGTGGGTAAAGAATGGGAATTATTCCTACACGAATGATTACACCGGCTTCTTTGAGGGTAAAAACCTGATCATGATCTGCGCGGAAAGCTTCACATCGAGGATGATAAATCCCGAACTCACACCCACGCTTTACATGATGTCCAATAACGGATTTGTGTTCAAGAACTTTTACGGTACATTCAAGGCTGTTACCACAAACGGCGAATATGCTTTTTTGACCGGCCTCATGCCGAATACCGTGGGAACGAATGAGGAACTTAAGACCAACACGACCTTTGAACTCTCCGCGACCCGCAGCATGCCTTTTACCCTTGCAAATTTCCTTAAGACTCAGGGAGTGCAGAGCTACGGTTATCATGGGAACAACGGCTCCTACTATAACAGGTATCTGACTCACCCCAATATCGGTTATGATTTTATCCGTTTCAGGGATTATTCCCTGATCAACGGTGTCAAAGATAAGAAGGGGAAGATGACCTGGACACAGGAGGGAAGGCCCACTTCGGATTACGAGACGGCGAAGCAGACTCTGGATGACTATCTTTCACAAAAGGATGAGAACGGAAAAGTAAAGAGGTTTTCTGCCTATTACATGACCTACTCGGGACATCATCCTTACTACAACATCCACAGCACAGATCCGAACTTGGTCCACAATCCCATGTGCTTTACTCACAGGGACATTGTTGACAGGCTTGACTGCTCCGAAGGAGTCAGGTCCTTCATTGCCTGCAACCTGGAAGTTGAGGACATGGTTACGGAGATAATAGCGAGACTTGATGAAGCCGGCTGTCTTGAAGATACGGTGATCGTCCTCACAAATGACCATTTTCCCTACGGTATCCCGTCCACGAAGCAGTTTAACGAGCTGTGCAGTGTCTGCGGCAATCCTCTTGAGGATAAAACAGGGGTGGCAGGTCTCAATTTCGGTTCCTTTGAAAATTCCTTCATCTGCTATTGTGCCGGAATGAAGGAGCCTGTGGTGGTGGAGACACCCTGCTGTACGGTGGACATCGTTCCCACACTTTTAAATCTTTTCGGAGCGGAGTATGATTCAAGGCTTTTGGCGGGAACCGACGTTCTGGATCCCAGGTCCTTCCATATTGCAATGCTTTACGATAAGAGCTTTGTCACCGACAGAGTGAAGTACAATGCGGTTTCAAGAAAAGTCACCTATCTGGTTGACAAGAGCAGTGTTCCGGCAGGTTATGTCGACGCATGCATATCCTACGTGAACAATAAATTTGAGATCTCACTTCGTATCATTCAAAACGATTATTACAGGCTGGCTATAGACAACGAAAACATCAGCAGATGAAAGCCTGCTTTACAAAAAATGTTTATTGAGTTATAATCCTTCATTGCGAGTTTTTAAGGAGGTAACAGATAATGGCAGAAAATGAAAAGAACGGAGCTGCTCAGGATTGCGGCGGAAATTGCGCTTCCTGTTCGGCGAATTGTTCGTCAAGAAAAGAGGATCTTCATGAGCCTTGCAATCAATACAGTAATGTAAAAAAAGTTATCGCCGTTGTTTCCGGTAAGGGTGGCGTCGGCAAGTCGCTTGTTACAAGCTGCCTCACGGTAATGATGAACCGTAAAGGATACAAAACGGCTGTTTTGGATGCGGATATTACAGGACCTTCCATACCCAAGAGCTTTGGCATCAAGGAAAGAGCTCAGGGAAATGAAATGGGAATTATGCCTGCGGTTTCCCGTAACGGATCCGAAATAATGAGCATTAATCTTCTTCTCGACAGTGAAGAGGTTCCCGTCCTCTGGAGAGGACCCATTATCGCAGGTACTGTAAAGCAGTTCTGGACGGAGGTCGTTTGGGGCGATGTGGATTATATGTTTGTGGACATGCCTCCCGGGACAGGAGATGTTCCTTTGACAGTTTTCCAGTCACTTCCCATTGACGGTATCATTGTGGTCACCAGCCCTCAGGAACTGGTTTCCATGATTGTCGGAAAAGCCGTTAACATGGCAAAAGCAATGAACATTCCCATCCTTGGCATAGTAGAGAACTACAGCTACATCGAGTGCCCCGACTGCGGAAAGCATATTCCTGTATTCGGAAAGAGTCATGTTGATGAGACATGTGAAAAGTACGGTTTAAAGTGTCTTGCTAAGCTTCCTGTTAACAGTAAGGTGGCGGAAGCGGTAGATGAGGGACTGGTTGAAGACGTACTGATCGAGGAGCTGGTTGGTGCGGCAGACTTCATAGAAAGCACTTTCCCCGTAAAGTAGATGTGACGTTTTATCAATGATAAAAAAATCGTAACCTGCGTGTGATACGCAAGGTTACGATTTTTTTTGCAGTTAATCGTCAGGAGCCGGAGACTCGTCATTGTTTTCTTCGTCGTCGGGATTCGGTTCTCCTCCCGAATCCACATCCGGCGGAATGGCAGCATCGGGTCCGCCTGTGTCAAAAGTATCTTCGGAACCACCTGTATCAAAGGGATCTTCGGAACCACCTGTATCAAAGGGATCCTCAGAACCACCCGTGTCAAAGGGATCTTCGAAATCGCCCGTATCACCGTTCTCATCAGGGACAGGCGGAGGAAGCTCCGGCGTCGGAGTGGGTGTGGGCGTGGGTGTCGGAGTAGGAGTCGGTGTGGGCGTAGGTGTGGGATACAGCTCCGTATCGGATCCGTTACCCCATTCGGAACCTTCTCCTTCGTACCAGTAAACACCTTCACCGCCTGTTTCCAGACCGGCTTCACCTGCCTTTGCGGGAGTCGGAGTTGCTGTAGGATTCAGCAGCGCATTCATACCGGAAAGGAAACTGTAGAATTCATCCGGAGTCATGGTAGGTGTAGGTGATGCGGTAGGGATGGGCGTTCTTGTGGGGAAGGGAGAAGGAGTGGGAGTGTAAAATCCGTGCCTTACACCGCATTCAACACAATAGCCGTGAGGTACGATGTACTTTGTATCTGTTGTACTGTATTTAACCTGTTCCTTTGTGGAAATGAAAACGGGTGTTACGGAAGGAACAGGAGTAAGTTCAAGGGCAATGCTGTCCAGAACAGCTTCATTCTCGGTGAAGAATGCTTCGTTTTCGGGACTTGCCGTAAGAACGACCTTAAGCTTTGTAAGGAGCTCCGCAAACCAGCTCAGCAGATCATCGTGAGTAAGAGGCGCCACGTAACCGTAGGGAGTGGGTGTGGGCGTCTTTGTAGCTGTGGGAGTGGGCGTGTTGCGGGCCAAAGGATCGGGAGTTGCCGTGGGTAAAATGTAACCGGGAGGAGTGGGGGTGGGAGAGAGGATCGTCATGTCCGTATCCACGGGAGTCCAGATCTCACCTTCATCCTTTATAAGAAGGATCTTCTCCGTTACATCATCGCAGCCTTCCTGGGCAAGAAGCCCCGTTTTGTTACAGATCTTTACCTTTATGTGGCAATCACAGTATTCCGTAGGAACGGTACCTTTTGCAAAGTATTCCGTTTTGATGCAGTTTCCGCCTTCGTATTTGTCACAGAGACCGTGAATAGCCAGTTTTCCGCATTTTGTGCAGATCTCTGCGGTGGTGACGGAATCGGGTACGGGGAAACCTGCTTCGGGCAGTTCCTTGGCCGCATGAACACGTTCCATGATCTCGCGCCAAAGGATCTCATGGGTGTTGGTGGTGTCGATGTAGTAGGCAATGTCAAACCCCTCCCATATGCCTGCGGTGTAGTAGGGGGAGTAGCCTTCGAACCAAAGGTCGAAGTTATCGGTGGTGGTACCGGATTTTCCCGCAAGCACCATGGGATAGTTCTTGAATGCTGCGATGGATGCGGTACCGATGCTGGATTTCAGAGTGTCCTGCATGGCGGAGGTGAGAAGAAAGGCTGTAGAATTCTTCATTACCTGACGGGATGAGGGCTTGCGCTCCAAAAGAACATTACCGTTGTGATCCAGAACCTTTGAGTAGTAGTAGGGTGCGTTGTAAACGCCTTTATTGGCAATGGCTGCATAAGCTGCCGTAAGTTCAAGGTTTGTAACACCGTTTGTCAGACCGCCGAGAGCCAGCGGAACACCGATATCCGTGTAACCGTAGCCGTCTTTCCCGACTTCGTATTCAACAAGTGAAGTGAAGCCTAGGTTCTTCAGGTAGTCAAATGCAACGACGGGAGTAACCTTTTCAAGGGTACGGCAGGCAAGGATGTTCATGGAATAGGAGATTCCGAGTCTTGTGGTCCTTAAGCCTCTGTAGGTGTTTGCTCCGTACCAGTTGCTCACCTTTTTGATGGTGTCGGGATAGAAGTAGGGCGAATCGTCAAGGGCAGAAGCCAGTGTCAGAGTACCGGTGTCAAAAGCAGGGAGATAGGCTGCAAGCACCTTGAAGGTGGATCCCACGGAACGGAGGGAGTCCGTAGCTCTGTCAAGGACACGGTTACCGATCTTGTCACCGCGTCCGCCGGAAAGTCCGACAATGGCACCTGTGGAGTGATCCATCATTACAAAGGAGATCTGGGGTTCCAGGGTTTCGGTGAAACGTTCTCCCAGGACGGTGTCCCCTTCCTGCACCTTTGCTGCCTTGAATTCCCTTACACAGGCTTCCATGTAGGTCTTGTTCGTTGACATCAGGTCGTACATACCGCCGTAGATCCTGATGCGTGTGGTGGAACTTCCCACGAAGTAGTTAAAGTACTCCAGGAAGTGATAGAGCTGATAATGTATGGTGGTGCCGTCGGCCTTAAGGACCGAAAGCGCGTAGTCGATGTCGTAATAGGAACCCTGTCCGATGGCGGGCCAGAGGGATGCGTCATTAAGTACGTCGTCAACGATCTCCTGGACTTCGCGATCCTGGGTTGTGTAGACCGAAAGACCGCCGGTGTAGATCAGATCCGAGGCCTGGGAGGTTGAGTAGCCTGCTGCCTGCAGATCCTTCATGAGAGCGGAGATGACTTCATCCGTAAAGTAGGTGTAGTAGCTTCTTCCGGAGTTTGCGCTCACGTAATTGTGAATGCGGGCATATACATCCTCGGTGTCGGCGATGGCTTCATCATATTCCTCTTTGGTGATGAAGTTGTTGTTAAGCATTTTTTTAAGAACACCGTATTCACCGTTACGACGTTCCTTGTTGTCTTCGGGGTAACGGTAGGGGTTCATGTAGGTGGGGGACTGGGCTATGCATGCGAGGACAGCAGCTTCCGAAATGGTGAGATCCTGGGCGGATTTACCGTAGTAGGTGGTGGAAGCCATTTCAATACCGTAGCAGCCCTGACCCAGATTGATGGTGTTCAGGTAGTACTCAAGGATCAGCTTCTTGTCGGTGATTGATTCCAGCTGGACCGCAAGATACTGTTCCTGGATCTTTCTGACCATCTTCTGGAAGTCGTTGGTCTCATTACCGCCCTTAAAAACCTGGTTTTTAAGAAGCTGCTGTGTGATGGTGGAAGCACCTGTTCCGAGGGAACGGGTTTTGATGACTTCGTTGATGGAACGGAAAATGCTTCGTACATCTATGCCTTCATGTTTCCAGAAACGTTCGTCCTCGATGGCGACGAATGCGTTGTAAACGTAGTCAGGGACATTGTCCAGAGAAACGTATTCACGGTTTCCGCCGGCGCCGATCAGGGTCTGAGACACGGTTCCGTCGGTGTAGAAGAAACGTGTAACGTAGCCCTCGGGCACAACGCTGACATTGTCAAGGCTGGGGGCGGAGGCGATGACGCCGTTCAGAACACCCACCCCTGCGAAGCAGCCGATGACGATCACACCGATGGCAGCCAAAAGCAAAAGTCTGAAGCCGGAAACGGAGACTGTGGTTGAAATACGCCTGCTCCGGCTCTTTAATTGATGTATTGATTTGTTGATCTCGTTTTTACTGTAATCCATATAGGCCTTCCGATTAAATAAAAAGTTCAATAGTAAATTTTATCATATTTCCCGAGGTTATTCAAACCTTAATTAATTACGAATGAACTAAAAAAGCAGATGACTTTTGAATAATTATGTAATATAATCCATCTTGATTTATTGCGTTAAAAAGCGGAGGTAAAGGCATATAATGAAAAAGCTTGTTCAATTCAGGAACATAGTGAAGAACTTTGACGGTCAGCTGGTCCTTAAAGGGATCAATCTGGATATTTATGAGAATGAATTTGTTACGCTCCTGGGCCCCTCCGGGTGCGGAAAAACCACTCTGTTAAGGATACTGGGCGGCTTTTTGGAACCTGATGAAGGAAGCGTTATTTTCGACGGAGAGGACATCACTAAATTACCGCCCTATAAGAGGGATCTGAACACCGTCTTCCAGAGATATGCCCTTTTTCCCCATATGAACGTGTACGACAATGTGGCCTTCGGCCTTAACATCAAAAAGGAACCCAAGGATCTGGTGGAACAGAAGGTTAACCGTATGCTGAAGCTGGTGGGACTGGAAGATTTCTCAAAGAGAGGGATCAACGAGATGTCCGGAGGACAGCAGCAGAGAGTGGCCATTGCAAGAGCACTTGTTAACGAACCCAAGGTCCTTCTTTTGGACGAACCTTTAAGCGCGCTGGATGCAAAACTCAGAAAGGAAATGCAGAGGGAGCTTAAAAGGATACAGAGAGAAGTGGGTATCACCTTCATTTTTGTTACTCACGATCAGGAAGAAGCTCTCACCATGTCCGACAAGGTGGTTGTAATGAAGGAAGGCGAGATCCAGCAGGTGGGCTCTCCTACGGACATATACAACGAGCCTGTAAACCGCTATGTTGCAAACTTCATCGGAGACAGCAACATCGTTGACGGCATCATGGTAGACGATTACAAAGTAAGCTTTGAGGACAAGGTCTTTGACTGTGTGGATTCGGGATTCGGAAAAGATGTTCCGGTGGACGTCGTGATACGTCCCGAGGATCTGGACATTGTGGGACCGAGAGCCGGAAAACTCAGAGGCATAGTAAAGTCCGTCCTCTTTAAGGGAGTTCATTACGAAACCGTTGTGGAAACCAGCGCAGGTACCGCCATCACCGTGGACATGATCGTTACGGAAGATAAGCCCGTTAAAAACGAGGAAGCGGGGGAGATGATGGATGCCAACGACTTCTACCTTGACATCCTGGACATAGACGAACTGAGCGACGCATTCATAATCAACCGCGCGGATGCTCAGGCATGGAATCCGGAGAACGACGAACGTATCTCCATCAGCAGTGTGAGCTACGAGATCAAAAAGGAGAAGGGAACCTATCCCGTTACTTTCTCCACAGCCGCCGGAACCAGCGTTACGGTGAATATGATCGTGGATGAAGTAAACAAGGTGGTGGACGAGGATTACGGCGAGGAGATTTATGCCGTTAACTTCTTCAAAAAGGCGGATGAGCTGGCAGAGAGTATCGCACTGACCACCGACCTTAAGATCTGGGCCAATGCCTATGCGGACGATCTTGAGGACAATTCCCCCGTTATGATCACAGAAGTGGACTACGATTTCGATCCCGCAAACATCGTTCCCGGAACCTACAAGGTAACATTTAAGACTCAGGGTTACGAATACAAGATTGACACGACGGACAAATACGAAGTCGGTGCACAGGTTGGACTCAAGTTCATGCCTGAGGACCTTCACATTATGAAAAAGGGTATTGTTGAGTGATGAAACATTATAAGAAAATGGTCTATCCGTACGTTGCCTGGATCTCCGTAATGGTTGTGGCACCCATGCTGCTCATTATGTTCTATGCCTTTACAAAGGACGGCAACTCGGTACTGGATTTTGTTTTTACATTGGACAATTTTAAAAAATTCTTTTCGGACACCATCTTTATCAGTGTTCTCTGGCGAAGCCTAAAGATAGCGGTGGTGACCACGGTCATATGCATAGCGATAGGGTATCCTGCAGGCTATTTTATCTCTAAATGTGCCGAAGGCGTCAAGATGAGGTGGATACTGCTGATCACATTTCCAACATGGATCAATATGATGGTCAGAACCTATGCATGGAGAGGCATTTTACAGGATGACGGGATCATTAACGGCATATTGGGACTTTTCGGTCTGGGGCCTGTTACCATGTTAAATACAAGTTTTGCGGTGGTTCTGGGCATGGTTTATAATTTCCTGCCCTTTATGATCATTCAGATCTACACATCTCTTGCAAAACTGGACACCAGCCTTTTGGAGGCTGCTGCTGATCTGGGAGCGAACAAGACCAAGAGCTTTTTAAGGATCACCCTGCCTCTTTCGATACCGGGAGTTTTGAGCGGGATCACTCTGGTCTTTCTTCCTGCGGTATCGAGCTTCTACATCCCTGAAATGCTGGGAGGCGGACGCTATTACATGGTCGGAAACCTGATAGAAAATCAGTTTCTGACAACGGAAAACTGGAACTTCGGAAGTGCGGTTTCGATCATCATGGTTATCATCATCATCATCTCCATGTACTTTACCCGCAAGGCGGATAAGACGGAGATCATGGAGCAGCGAGGAAACTGATGAAAAGACAAAACAAATTATCATCCAAAATACTAATGATACTTCTGGCGCTGTTTTTCTATGCGCCCATTATATATGCCGTTTTTTTCTCCTTTAATGCCGGGAAATCCCTGACTCATTTCACGGGCTTTTCTTTAAAGTGGTACGAGAAAATGTTCAGCGACAGGGAAATGAAAGAGGCTGTGATCTACACAATAGTGATAGCTGCACTTGCCACAGCGATATCGACTTTTTTCGGAACCATCACCGCCATCGGTCTTTCAAAGAGCAATAAAGGACTGAAGCTGGCAGTGGAACAGATCAACAACCTTCCCATCATGAATCCCGATATCGTAACGGCTATCGGACTTCTGGTGCTCTTTTCCACCCTTCATTTTACAAAGGGATTCGGAACCATGCTTCTGGCTCATGTCATGTTTTGCACCCCCTATGTGATCCTCAGCGTAATGCCCAGAATGAGAGGGCTGGATCCGAATCTGGCGGAGGCGGCCATGGATCTGGGAGCCACGCCGGTATATGCCCTGTGGAAAGTGGTAATACCCCAGATAATGCCGGGTATAGTTTCCGGAGCACTGACTGCATTCACCATGAGCTTTGACGATTTCGTCATTTCTTTCTTTGTGCAGGGAAACGGAGTTTCCAACATTTCCATCATAGTTTACACCATGTCAAAGAGAGTAAATCCCTCCATCAATGCCCTTGCAACCCTGGTCACTGCAATAATCTCCGTATTTTTGCTGCTTACCAATTTCCTGCCCGATAAAATTGGAAAAAAGAAAAATCTTGCTTTACAGGCATAAATTGATATAATAGTTCGTCGAATGCAACGACATTTTTGTGAACAAAAAGGAGTAAACTGAATGAAAAAGAAGATTTTGATCACAGCCGTTTTAGTGGCTGTGCTTGCATCCTGCTTTTCGGGATGCGGTTCGGGAAAGGAAAGACTGAAGCTCTATCTTCCCGGAGAGTACCTCGGAGAGAATGTTATTAAGAACTTCGAGAAAGAGTACAATTGCAGGGTACTGGTTGAAAACTTTGATTCCAATGAGATGATGTACACAAAGCTTGCCAGCGGTGGCGATTACGATGTTCTCATTCCTTCGGATTACATGATCGAGAGACTGATCAATGAGAATATGCTTCAGCCCATTGACAAGTCCGTTATCACCAACATTTCCAAGCTTACGGATCAGGTGGTGGGACTTGGCTTCGACCCCAACAATGACTACTCCATCCCTTATTTCTGGGGAAACGTGGGCATAGTGTACAACACTGAGAATGTTGATTACAAGGATCTTGAAAATGAAGGCTTTGCCATCATGAAAGACCCCAAGTACAAAAACAGGACCTATATGTACAATTCCTCCAGAGACAGCTTTATGATGGCTCTCAAGGATCTGGGCTATTCCTGCAACACAACGGATGAAAAAGAGATAGAAGAGGCTTACAAGTGGCTTCTTGAAGTTTCCGAAGGAACAAATCCCAGCTATGTTACCGATCTTGTTATCGATTCCATGGCAAACGGAGACATGGATCTCGCCATCATGTACAGCGGAGACGCTACTTACGTTCTCGGCGAGAACGAAGACATGAGCTATTATGTTCCCATGTGCGGTACAAACATCTGGTGCGATGCCATGGTCATCCCCAAGGATGCGGCAAATCCCACGCTTGCGAACAAGTTCTTAAACTATATGCTTACCAACGAGGCATGCATGGACGGAACACTCACAGTGGGATACACTTCTCCCAACAGGGAAGTACTTGCGGAAGTAACGGCAGAAGGCGGAGAGTATGCAGACAACGAAGCCTACCTTCCCAGAACCTATGCGTTAGATGAGATCTTCCATGACAATGAGACCATCAGACGTCTCACCAATGAACTTTGGACAAAGATCGTTGCAACAGATTAAAGAATATGAATATTGATGTGATCATTCCGGTATACAGGCCGGATGAAAAATTCAATATGCTGATGAAAATGCTTGGGATGCAGACTCTGCTCCCAAGCAATATTTTAATTGCGAACACGGTTGATGATGAGGATACAAGTGAGGAGATCGGGGCACTTGCAAAAAAGCTCCTGGGAGATCCGCAGATCAATGTGACGGTGACTCCGGTACAGAAGAAGGATTTTGATCACGCCCTGACCAGAGATGCCATGGCCGGAAAGTCAAAAGCAGATGCGATCCTTTTCATGACCCAGGATGCGGTACCCAAAGACGCTGATCTTTTACGGAATCTGGCGGATGCCATTGAAAAGGGAGCTGATGCCGCCTTTGCAAGACAGGTGGCAAACAGCGATGCGGGAGTTACGGAAAGACTCACGAGAAGTTTCAACTATCCGGGGACTTCCTACGTAAGGACTTCGGAGGATTTTGACACTTACGGCATTAAGACCGTCTTTTGCTCTGACACCTGTATGATGTACAAAAGGGAGACCTTTGAAAGACTCGGCAGGTTTGGAGAGAGCAGCATGTTCGCAGAGGATATGACATTTGCTTTCAAGCTTCTTAAAAACGGCGGAAAACTGGCCTATGTTTCCGAAGCCTGTGTTTTTCATTCCCATGATCTGAGCCTTAAGGAAAACTACAAAAGGAGCTTTGCAATGGGGATTAATCAGGCGAAGCATCCGGAAATTTACAAAAACCTTTCCTCTGAAAAAGAAGGTATGAAGTATGTTAAGTACGTTGCAAAATCCCTTTTCAAAGAGGGAAAACCCCTAAAGATCTTTTACTTCCTGCTCTCCTGCGGTGCAAGGTACCTGGGAGTGCTTAAGGGAAGACGAAAAAAATAAAGGACAGCAGGGGCTCAATGTCATTAAGTTTACATTGAGCACGGGCTGTCCCTTTTTTATTCAGATCATATCTTTGTATTTTTCCAGAACCTTTTCCATGGCACTTCTTCCCGGAGCACCCACAGTGTTTCTCTTGTCTACACAGGTCTTCATGGCGATGGCTTCGTATATGCTTTCGTTGAAAACGGGGCAGATCTTTTTGTACTCTTCCAAAGGAAGCTCATCCAGAGAGCAGTTTCTGTCTATGCAAAGGAGCACCAGCTGCCCGATGATACCGTGGGCATCACGGAAGGGCACACCGTTCTTTACCAGCCAGTCGGCTGCGTCTGTGGCATTTGTGAATCCGTTCTTTGCACTGCTTTCCATGTTTTCCTTGTTTACGGTTATGGTCTTTAACATGTCAGTGAAAAGTGAGAGGCAATCCTTTACGGTGTCGATGGCATCAAAGGATCCCTCCTTGTCCTCCTGCATATCCTTATTGTATGCAAGGGGAAGTCCTTTCATTGTGGTGAGGAGAGCAAAAAGATGACCGTAAACTCTTCCGGATTTGCCGCGGATCAGTTCAGCGATATCGGGATTCTTCTTTTGGGGCATTATGCTTGAGCCCGTGGAGTAGGCATCATCCAGTTCGATGAAGCGGTACTCGTTGGAATTCCACATGATGATCTCTTCGCAGAAGCGGCTCAGATGCATCATGGTGATGGAGAGATCCGAAAGGAGTTCAAGCAGGTAATCCCTGTCGGAAACGGAATCCATGGAATTAAGTGTGGGACCGTAGAATCCAAGAAGAGAGGCTGTGAGTTCCCGGTCCAGAGGATAAGTGGTACCTGCAAGGGCGCCGGCTCCAAGAGGGCAGTAGTTCATGCGTTCTCTCGTGTCTTTAAGACGGGAGCGGTCCCTTAAGAACATTTCAAAATAGGCTCCAAGATGATGGGCAAGTGTAACGGGCTGTGCCTTTTGGAGATGAGTGAAGCCGGGCATATAGGTGTCCAGATTCTTTTCCATCAGTGCATAGAGTTCCTTTAAAAGTGCTGACTCGAGGTTAATGAGTTCATCGATCTCATCCCTCGTGTAAAGTCTCATGTCCAGCGCCACCTGATCGTTCCTTGAACGACCGGTGTGAAGCTTCTTTCCCGTATCTCCTGTGCGGGAAATGAGTTCCGCTTCCACAAAAGAGTGGATGTCTTCGGAATCGGGACTGAATTCCAGCTTGCCGGAATCAAGGTCTGCTTTAATGCCGTTTAAAGCGTTAACGATAGTATCTTTTTCGGTGTCGTTTATGATGCCCGCAGCCGCGAGCATGGTAACGTGCGCAATGCTTCCTCTGATGTCCTGAGCATAGAATCTTTGGTCAAAGGAAAGTGATTCATTAAAACTGTGCACCAGTTGGTTTTCTTCTTTGGTAAAACGTCCGCCCCAGAGCTTCATATAGGTCTCCTTCAGTGATTAGTGGGATTTTCTGCCTTAAGGTACTTCGGAGTGTCAACACCGACTCTGAAATCCTCGTCAGAAACATTGCAGGTGTAGTACTTCAGGATATTGCCCGTTTCCATTGTGTGGAGCATGGGCGAAGTACGGTCCCTGTCATTTTCGTAGGCAAAGGAATCATACATTTTGAAATTTTCAGCCACCGTGACGTCGTAAGGAAGTATCGGTGTCATTTTCTTTTCATTTGCTTTTTCCATGAAAAGCCTCCGTTCAACTTGTCTTATGATAACCTCAAATCGGAAAAAAAACAACTTCTAAAAAATAATTCTTTACAAAATTAATGTGACATAATATAATATGGCTCGTCAAATTGTCTGATTCATTTGTTCAAAAAATGATCTTTAAATTTCAAGAACAAATCCAAAAAAATGTACAAAATAAAATACGGAAAGAATAAGGCAGGAGCTGTTCTTCGTGTCCTGATTTTTGTGCTCTTTTTTGCCGTCGGAGGGATCACCGCTCTTTTTGCCGAAAGGATGAGCGGAGACAGCTTCATGCAAAAAGAGGAGAAGGAAGAGACGGCATCCGAAAGTGCTGAGGAACCGGCACCGGAAGAATTGCCGGTTGTTAATGACCAAAGGGAAGTAAGGATCTCCGGTATCGAAGTCGGAAGCCTTATCAACGAGGGAGACGTGATCGACGTACGTATCATTAAGAATGACGGACGGGATGAAAAGCTACTTGCGGAAAAATGCATCACAGCCATAGATGAGAAGGGGCTGTATCTTATGGTCAGGGAGGATGAACTCTCAAAGATAACGGAAGCTTTTATGAGCATGGCTGACGGAACGGTTTTACGGGCCTATGCAGTGAGGATACCATGAGGAAGGAAAAGACAAAAAAGATCTGGCCTTTTGAAAACGGCGGCTTTTTTTCGGGAAGACAGCTTTTGGAGATCCTCCTCATTAAAAGGAAGGATGAACTCGAAAAAGAACTGCTGCGGGAAGGAAGGGACGAGATCTGTGTATCGGATCTGACCCGGATGTACAGGGCCTTTCTTTCGGAAAGCATACTGGGACTCAGCGAAGAAGAGAGAGGATTCCTGGTAAAAGAAAGCGGAGAACCGGGGAAAAGGGAAGGGAAACTTAAGATGCTCCTTGACCTTACGGACTGGACCCTGGCTTTCGGAGGATGCTGCACCATGCCCGGAAATCATGGCATAGAGATCTCTGCCAACGGCAGTCTTTTTAAAAAAGCAGTCTTTTTGAAAAGCGATGATGAAGAAGAAACGGAAAGACTGATCAGGATCCTGACCATTGAAGAAACCGGAAGAGAATTGACGGGAGCGGAACCTTTGATAGAAACGGCCCATCTTACGGCGGTACGGCCTCCTGCAGGCAGCTGGGGAATGAGGATCAGGGGGAGAAAGGGGAGGACGGATGAAAAGCATTTTCTTTAGCGGAACACCCTGCGAGGATCTTATCATGCACCTTGCAAGGCTTTTGAACCTCACCGGGAATGACACCGCGATCATCGATGAAGAAGGAAACTACCCTTTTTCAGAGATCCCGGTAGTTAACCCGGAAGAGACTTTGGGGCATTCCGGCTTTTTACTGATAAACGGAGTACAGGACACAAAAGGAGCAGAAACAGCGGATCACCGGGTGCTGGTCACGGATCTTCAGCCCGTAAACGCAAGAAAACTCAGGAAGTTCACCCACAGGGAAAAGGAGTGGGACTGGGATCTGGTGATCATCAGAGATCCTCACGGGAATGAAAGAGCGGGAAAGTACATTATGAATCTTTTAAAACTTCGATGTCCTCTGATCATGATCAGAGAGAGGGATGAGGATTTTGCAGTAAGGTGCTGCCTGCAGGAGGGTATCAGATACAGGCTTAAAGGACTGGGAAAAGAAATGCTTAAAGGTCTGTTTGAAGCGGCAAAGGAAGTAGCTGCCGTGTCCGACAGGGATCTGAAAAAAGCCTTAAGGAGGGAAGGAAGATGGGAAAGATCGTTGAATTCAGATCGCGGTTTAAGACGATCGGACGTGTGACCTCCTGTGCAGCTGCCGTCGCATGTTTTCTTGCGGCTGAGACGGAGCTTAGGATCGCTGTCGTACAGCAGGATGAAAAGAATGACATCTGCGGGATGTTTGACAGACACCTGTCTCAGGCGGACAAGGAAGAGATCGGCAGAAAGACAGGCCTTGGGGCTCTTTTGCTGGCCTTAAGAGCCGGACGGTGCGACGAAGAAAAGGTCAGGGCCTGCGCATTTAAAACCGTGGGATCGGGGCCGGACATTTTTCACGGTCCGGGCTTTGACTGCGGAGAAGAGGAAAAGGAAGTGTTGACGGATCGTCTTTTGGAGGAGATCGTGAAAGCCTATGACCTGGTCCTTGTGGACTGCGGAAACAGCCCGATAAGGAATGCGGATCTTTCGGTGCAGCTGATCCCTCAGAGCAGAAGGGCATGGAAAGAAGAATTTAAGGAAGAACAGAAAGACAACGGAAAGATCCTGTATGCCGTGAACGGATTTTTGAGTAATTCGGTTTGCGGACCGGGGCTTTTCAGATTCAGGTACAGAAAGAAACTGTTTACTCTGAGGATGAGCGCAGGTTTTATGGATGCGCTGGCGGAAGGAAGTACGGCGGAGTTCTTTAAAGGCATGGGAAACCACGGAAAAATCGGAAGGCTGCTGCCGGACGGACCCTTCAGAGAGGATGTTTCGATACTTGCAAAAGAGATCGTACAGGGAGGAAGGATTGAAGATTGAAATGATACAATTGGCGATCCTCTTGCTTCTGATCCCGATAGGGGGATTCATTTTGTTCCGGGACAAAAAGGACAATGAAAATGAGAAGATCAGATGTCTGACTTTGGACAGCCTGATACGGGAAGCAAGGGAGATGCTGAACAACTACGGCATACACAGGTATGCACTGAGAGGAAGCGCCGCAGGGAACGTTTTAAGAACGGAAGAGGCTGTGGCTCATGCTTTAAGAAACTGCTGCAGCGGCCTCAAAGGACCGAGGGATGCCATCAATACGGTGGTCTACCGCTGGCTTACGGAAGTAAAGTGCCCCACGGAGGAAGAGATAGACAGGATCTTTACGGAAGCAGGGAACACCTGGGGGAGGTTTGAATGCGCTATCTTCATGGCTGACAAAACAGGAGACGGGGGCTTCGGCAAACTCTGGGAAAGCAGGTTCAAGGATGTTGCACTGTGCTGCGGAGAGATCTCAGGTACTTACGTAAACGATGCCTACTACTGCACCTGCGGGTTCATGAGCTACGGTGACAAATTAAAGGTGCTGAGCAAAATGCTTTACGCGGGAGCCACGGGATTCGGAAAAGTGGACAGCCTCATGTGGGAAAGAGGATGCATCGAGGAGATACAGATCGGGATGTCCGGCTGTACAAAGGAAAATTATGATTTCAGGGAAAGCCTTAAGAGAAGAGATGCAGATGATAAGAAGAATTACAGCAGGGACAGTATCCATGTCATGATCTCGGGGATCCCCATAAGGCTTTCGTTCTTATCATTTGATTCGGATGATGAGATGATCAGGATACTGAGAAACCTGATAAAGAACACGGGAGCCGGAGAACTGACCAGAAGGACACCAAGGATAGTGGCGGACACACCGGACGGAAGGCGCGTGACGGTGTCAAGGCCGCCCTTTACGGATTCCTGGGCAGGACTGGTACGTAAATTTGACACGGTTCCGAAATCTTCACTGGATGAGCTGATAGACGATGAGGAGCTTAAAAATCTGGTTAATGAGATCATCCGTACGAGAAAGAGTATCGCGGTCACAGGCGAAACCGCATCGGGAAAGACCACACTTCTCCGGGCGCTGCTTCTGGAGATCGGAAGAGAAAGAAGCATACGTGTGATAGAGGCGGAAAGCTTTGAACTGAACATCAGAGAGTATCTTCCGGATGCCAATACACTGACTTTAAGAGTGACGGATTCGGACAGTGCCGACAGAGTCCTTGGGTTTTCAAAAAAGACCACGGGTCAGGTCTTTGCCGTGGGAGAAGTGAACACACCGGAAATGGCCGTTGTTCTCACAGATGTGGCAAAGACTGCGGAAACCATCCTTTTTACGGCCCATTACAAAAACACGGCAGATATGGTCAGGGATTTTACAAATGCCAGACTGAATGCAGGAGGCTACAGTGATGAAAGGCTTGCAAAAAGCGAAGCTGTCAACGCGTTGGGCGTGGACATTCACATGAGGCGAAAGGGAGGAAAGAGATGCATAGAACGGATCAGCGAGGTTCAAGATGACGGAAGGATCAAATGTCTTTGGCCGTTACAGGCAGTGGGTGAGGAAAGGGCTTCTTGAGATCTGCCCTTACGGGGAGAAGGAGCTTAACAAAAAGACCGGGATGATCGTTTTTCTTGCCCTCACTGCCGCAACTCTCGGTGCGGGAGCGGTGCTTCTTGTTAACGGTTCCGGCTTCTTCACTGTTTTAGCCATGGCTTTTACAGCCTATATCATGTTACGAGAAGTCCCCGCGTATGTGCTTTCACAAAAGAGAAATGAATTCTACGGACTTTTGCCTGCATTCCTGTCCTCTGTCAGAAGAAAATACCTGAGCCTCGGAAACATACCGGAAGCAGTCAGGGAAGCGGCAGAAGGGACTGCAAAGGAGATAAGGCTGAATGCGGAAGAGATCTGCGGGATACTGCTCCTGGGAAACAGGAGGCAGGCTGTCAGGGATTATGCGGGTAAGGGGTGCAGGGACAGATTTATGAAGCTGTTCCTGATCCAGGCATATGAGGCTTCGGAGATCGGAGACGGTAAAGGAGAAAAGGGAGGCTCGGTCTTTGCGGAGAACATGGAGATACTTAGGCACGGGATCGCCCGGGAAAAGTACTCCTCAAGAAAAACCTCCTTCATGTTCTCGGGATATATGACCGTTTCGGTACTTCCCGTACTTGCCTTCGGAGTGATAAAAAAGGCAGGTCTGTCCTTCTCGGAGAAGCTCCTTGAATTTTATGACGGAAAGGGAGATCTGGTGCTTCTTTCGGCGCTCCTCACCGCATTTTTCATATACAGGATGATCTCCGACGCGGGAAGCGGAGGAAGAAGGAAGATGACCGGATACGGAAGGCGGTGTGAAGGGAGACTGGCAGGGAAGATAGAGAGCAACAACGGGGTTGCATGCAGTTTTATAAGGAACCTCATCAACAAGACCGATCCCGATGAAAGTGTGGCGATGACAGTCTTTGAGATGGGGATCGCAGCAGTCTTTCCCGCAGTGATCGGACTGATCTCAGGGGCAGCTTTCGTTCCCGGCGGTAAGACAGCTCTCGGAGTAATGTGCCTTCTCTCCGGGATCATGCCCGTGGCAGAGCTCCTTTACAGACGGGAAAGAAGCGGCCGTATGATGATCGAAGAGATCAAGAGGCTGCAGATGGTGATAATGATGGAAAGGAAACTCGAGAGCATCACTGTGGTGACGCTTCTTTCCGACCTTGAGCTTTTTGCGGATGCCTTCGGAAGCGAGATAAGGGAATGCCTGAACACCTGGTCGGAGGGACCTGAGGAAGCTTTAAAGGTGCTAAAGGAAAAGGGAGGAAAGAAAAATGCCTACTTTAACCTTATCGCGGAGGGCTTTCTTTCCGTGGATGAGGTGGGGCCGGAGGAAGCTTTTTCGGATACTGTCTCAGACAGGGAAAGCATGGAGAAGTTCGAAGAACTTGAAAACGACATCAGAACGGAAAAGAGAAAGGACATTACGGACATCATGGCATGGATACCGGGAGCGGTCATGCTGGGAGGCTACTTTATCATTCCTTTTTTGAAACTCACACTGGGTGAGATGGAAGAATTGTTTAAGATGCTTGAATACTTTTAGGAGGTAACATGTCAGTTGTCAGGGAATTTATCCTTTTTGCGGCGGGTCTTGTGATCACCGTTTCCCTTGCATTGATCAGCTTTAATGTTTATGAAAAGGCAGCGGAGCTGGGAAAAGGCATAGCGGAAAGAGAGCAGACGGTCATCGACGAATTCAGGGAATATGAGATCACAAGATTTGACGGAAATGTGATAGACGGGAGCAGAGCCATCTCATACATCAGAAGAATGTATGAGACGGAAGACATCCGGATCGAAGTGGTAAAAGGAGGAAGATCCTTCCTTATAGACGACAGTTCCATCCGGGAACTCAGAAAAACCACATCGGACTACTATCTGAGCCCGTTAAAGGATTACAAAGTGAGTGTCAGCTTTGATGAAAATGACACGGTAAACAGGATTAGAATAGAAATGAATTAAAAGGAGATAAAAAAATGGATGCAGTAAAGAAGATAATCTATTTTGCGGTTGGTATCATTATGACAGTGGGGTTTATAGTTATGGGGATGACCATCTTCAATAAATCAAAGGACACAATTGCGTCGACCAATGCCAGGTACGACGGGATCATCGCCCGTTATTCGGACATAGAGTATGCCCTGTATGACGGAAACGGAGCAACGGCTTCCGGTTCTGAAGTGAAGGATCTGATAAAGCGTCTGTCGGATACGGGAGTAACGATCTACGTGAAGAACGGGATGTATTTAAAGAGCAATACATCTGAAGGGGAAGGAGTTGCCTACAACTGCGGGAACGGAGAGGTCTGCGGTTACGGAGACAAAAATATGGTGGCTTTTTCCGTGGCTTCCGAATACATGAACGACAGATCGAGATCCATGTTTTACATTAATCCCAATGCCACCTTCGATGCAAAGGTGCACAGAGACGGGAACGGTATCATAGACTGCCTGAGCTTTGTTCAGAGATAGGAGGAAAAATGGGGAAGCATTCTTTTATTGACAGAGGAGCAGACATGCTGATCTTTACCGCGGGGGTATCCTTCCTCCTGACAGTGACCGCCTTTTTGGTAAAGCTCTATGAAGAGATGATCTTCAGCGTTCTTCATTAAGGAGGCATATGAACGGCATAGACAGTATATGCGCGGTACTCACCCTGATCTTTATCCTTGTGCTGTCACCTCTCGTACAGTTTAAGGAACTGACAGGGGAGTTAAAGACTGCGGTTGTTAAGGATGCCCTTAAGGAAGATCCGCCGGATGCTGAGTACATTGCGCATCTTATGAAATTTCTTGAACGGGATGTGAGGATGGAGATCTTTACGCTGGAAGGGAAAAGAAACGGGGAACTCTATCCGTACATCTTCAGAGAAAGGCTCGAAGATCCGGGCAGACCGGAGGAAGGGATCGTTTTCTATGGATTTTGAAGATTTTATCATGCGGCTTTTACTGATACTTGCCTGCTTTTTGGGACCTGCCCTTCTGCTGGCGGGGGAAGTTGCGATCATTAAGGTGATAATGTATGAGATGTTCGAGACTGATTATAATATTTGGGATCCTCTTTTGTTTTTCGGCAGCTTTGCTGCGCTATGAGAATTTTGTGCTGAAAACGGCGGTGAGGCAGAAGGACAGGCTGGATCTTGCTCTTGAAAAGGCAGCGGACGTGGCAGCGGAAAGCCTGAGGAAAGGCCTGTACGAAGAAAAGGCGGATCTGACGGCCAAAAAGATGTTTGAGTACACTTTTTCCGCTGTTTTGGATGAGGAAGGGTTTGAATTGTCACGAGTCTCCCTGGCGAGAAACGGAGAAGAGATCGGGGACCGGAATGAGCTTGCAAATGCAAAAAGAGGCGACCGTATAAGCATATGCTTTGAGGCCGGTCCTTTTGAGATCGTGGTGCCGGGGAGAAAACTTTACTATGAAAAGATCCTTGTAAGGACCCTGACTCTTGACTGAAAGCAAGTCATACAGTAAAATGTGTCTGCCGAATCATTTGGTCGGTTATTTCAGAAAGCAGGCACGAAATGAAAGCAGATCTACACATACACACACGCTTTTCCACGGATTCAAACGCGATCATGAGCGAATCGGTGGAAACTGCGATCAAAAGAGGTCTTGACATGATCGCCTTTACCGAACATTGGGATGAAGAATACCCCGATGAATTCAGAGAGGATTTTCGGAAAGATGCGGGACCGGACTGGAAAAAATACCATCCGGATTTTGACGAGAGACCTCTTTTTACTTTTGATATAGATGAGTACTTTAAAGAGATCGAGAGGATGAGAAGCCTTTACGGTGACAGGATCCGGATCCTGTCCGGCATAGAACTGGGCCTTCGCCCGGGGAGAAAGGACATCCTTAAAAAATACAAAGATGCGGTGGACAGGTACAGGTTTGACGTGGTGCTGGGATCCACTCATCTTGTAAACGGTGACGAACCCTATTATCCGGATGCGTGGTTTAAGCATGGGGCAGACAGACTTATCGAAGAGTACTTTAAGAATATGCTTGAAAATGTGAGAGAGTGTGACTTTTTCACGACTCTGTCCCACATTGATTATGTGGTGAGATACGTTCCGGAAGAATTGATAGACTGCAGCGTAGAGGAGTACTTCAGGAATGTCTACCGTAAGAACTCCCGGATCATCGATGAGATCCTTAAGATCATTATTGAAAGAGGTCAGGCGCTGGAAGTGAACACAAAAGGCGCATTTACGCGGCTGGGTCACGTCCATCCTTCGGATGAGATCATGGCAAGATACAGGGAACTGGGCGGTACGAAGCTGACCTATGGTTCCGATGCTCATTATTCAGAGAAAGTGGGGGACGGGATTTATGGCATTTGACGGAATAACTGTTGCCTGTCTGGTGGATGAGCTGAACAGGCGCCTAAAAGGCGGAAGGATCTCCAAGATCGCCCAGCCTGAAAAAGATGAGATCCTTCTCACGATAAAAGCGGAAGAAAACCTGAGACTTCTGATCTCCGCAAACGCAACGCTGCCCCTCATGTACATTACGGAAGACAACAAGCCGAGCCCCATGACGGCTCCCGCTTTTTGCATGCTTTTAAGAAAGCATTTCAACAGTGCGAGGATCACAGACATCCGGCAGGGCTTCGGTAAGGAAGAAAGTCTCGAAAGAACGGTGGATTTCTGCATCGAGCATCTTGATGAGATGGGAGATGTACGTATCAAGCATTTGATGGTAGAGATCATGGGAAAGTACAGTAACATCATACTTTGTGATGAAAACTACAGGATCCTTGATTCCATCAAAAGAGTAAATTCTTTTATGAGCTCCGTGAGAGAGGTTCTGCCGGGACGGGACTACTTTTTACCCGGGACGGAGGACAGGGTAAATCCTCTTAACATGCAGTTTGAAGAATTCAGGAGCAAAGTCCTTTCTGCGAACATTCCTCTTTCGAAGGCCATTTACACAGGTCTCACGGGCATCAGTCCCATGATGGCGGAAGAACTGCTGAGAAGAGCAGGGATGGACGGGCGCCTCCCGGCAAACGAAACGGATGATGATTTCGGCATGCATCTTTTTAAATGCATAGAAAGAGCGGTCGATGACGTAAAGGAAAAAAGATTTACTCCTTTTATAATGACGGAAAACGGTGTACCCGTCGAGTTTTCCGTTCTCACCATATCGGAAGATGTGCGGGGGCATTTTGAGATCCGGGAATACACATCGGTCTCAAAACTGCTCTTTGATTTTTATTCGGAAAAAAATGCCGCCACTGCCATAAGACAAAAGTCAGCTGATCTCAGAAAGATCGTGAGCACTGCTGTTGAAAGGGAAGCGAAGAAGCTGTCCCTGCAGCAGAAGCAGATGGAAGACACCGCAAAAAGAGACAAGTACAGGATCTACGGTGAGCTCCTCACAGCCTACGGATACGGAGCGGAACCCGGGGCAAAAGAGATGGAAGCCTTTGATTACTATTCCGACAGACAGATAAAGATCCCTTTGGATCCTGATCTTTCGCCCATACAGAATGCCAAGAAGTACTTTGACCGCTATTCAAAACTGAAACGAACTTTTGAAGCGCTTAGCGTCTACATGGAAGAAACGAAGGCAGCTCTGGAACATCTCAACAGTGTGGCTCTTTCTTTGGAGATCGCAACGGATGAGAACGATCTTGCACAGATCAAAAAAGAGCTTACCGACAACGGCTATATCAGGTTTCATGCACAGAATAAAGGCAAAAATCCCGGGAAAGCGAAGATCAAGAGTCAGCCCATGCATTTTGTTTCTCCCGAAGGCATCCATTTCTATGTGGGAAAGAACAACACCCAGAATGATGAACTCACTTTCGGCCTGGCAGGAAACAACGACTGGTGGTTCCACGCCAAGGGATGTCCCGGCTCCCATGTGATCATGCAGAGCGGGAACGGAGAGATCCCTGACAAAGCTTTTGAATACGCCGGAGCTCTGGCCGCACATTTTTCAAGTGCCGCCAAAAACGGCAAGGTAGAAGTGGATTACGTTAAAAAGAAGGAGATCAAAAAGCCTGCCAATGCCAAACCGGGTTTTGTGATCTATCATACAAATTATTCGCTGATGGCAACCACTGATATTTCGGCACTTTCCCTAATTCCTTGACTAAAATCGGGAAAGGGCATATAATAATATGTTGATTTCGGGTTTTATGCCCGCAAAAGGAAAGGATGTGTTTTTATGACGAAAATAGATATAATCTCAGGCTTTTTGGGAGCAGGAAAGACAACTCTCATCAAAAAGCTTTTGGGAGGTGCTTTTAAAGGCGAAAAAGTGGTCCTTATCGAGAACGAATTCGGTGAGATCGGTATAGACGGCGGATTCTTAAAGGATGCCGGTGTTGAGATCACAGAAATGAATTCCGGATGCATTTGCTGCTCACTCGTAGGTGATTTCGGCGAAGCCCTTAAGAAGGTTGTGGATCAGTTCCACCCCGATAGAATAATCATCGAACCTTCAGGAGTAGGCAAGCTTTCTGATGTCATTAAAGCTGTTCAGAATGTAGAAGATAAGCTGGATGGAGCTGCTCTCAACTCCTTCTCTACAGTTGTAGACGCTTCCAAGGCGAAGGTTTACATTAAGAATTTCGGCGAATTCTTCAATAATCAGGTTGAAAGTGCAAAGACCATCGTGCTCAGCCGTACACAGAATCTGACAGATGCAAAACTTGAAGAGGTTGTGGCTCTCCTTAAGGAGCACAATCCCAATGCGACCATCATCACAACTCCCTGGGATTCCCTGGATCAGGATACCATGCTCTCAGCCATGGAAAAGAAGGAGAACTTTGCAGATGCACTTCTTGCAGAGATCAGAGAGCATGCTCATGACGACGATGACGATGATGAGTGTGACGATCCCGAGTGCGAGTGCCATCACCACCATCATCATGACGATGATGATGAAGACGAACATGAGCATCATCATCACCATCATCACCACGATGAAGATGACGACGAAGATGAACATGAGCATCACCATCACCACCACGACGACGACGATGACGATGATGAAGAAGAACATGAGCATCACCACCATCATCATGACGATGATGAAGAAGACGAACACGAGCATCACCATCACCACCACCATCATCACCACCACGGACATGATGCGGATGAAGTGTTCACAAGCTGGGGCAAAGAGACTCCCCACAAGTACGATAAGGCAGCCCTTGAGGAGATCCTTAAGAAGCTTGCTTTCAGTGAGGAATTCGGTAAGATCCTCCGCGCAAAGGGCATGGTAATGGGCACGGACGGAACATGGATCTACTTTGACCTTGTTCCGGAAGAATACGAACTCAGAGAGGGACAGCCGGACTACACAGGAAAGCTCTGTGTCATCGGTTCCGAACTCAAAGAAGAGAAACTTGAAGAGGTTTTTAGATAATGACTCCCTTATTTTTGATCCTCGGATTTCTTGATTCGGGGAAAACAACTTTTATAAGAGACACATTGATGGATGATGATTTTACGGAAGGTAAAAGCACTTTGCTCATCGTATGCGAAGAAGGCGAAGTTGAGTACGACGAAGAAGTACTTGCCAAACGTAAGGTCTCGATCGTTCATGTAGAAAATGAAGAAGACTTCAGACCTTCATTCATGATGGACTGTGTTAAGAATTACAAGGCTGACAGGGTCATGGTGGAATGGAACGGTACCTGGAGCGTTTCGAGGATCCTTGAACAGGGATTCCCGAGACGCTGGGAACTGGCTCAGATCATCACTGTCGCTGATGCCACAACCTTTGAAACCTATATGGCAAATATGCGTCAGATGATGAACGAGGTGCTTCAGTTCTCGGAACTTGTAATCTTCAACAAGTGCAATGCTTCCACTAAGAAAAACACCTTCAAGAAAATGGTAAGGACTCTCAACAGGAGGGCGCAGTGTGTTTTTGAAGCCGCAGAAGGCGAGGAAGCGGGCTACGACGATGAGATCGAGCTTCCCTACGACATGAATGCCGACATCATTGAGATCCCCGATGACGATTACGGTATTTTTTACCTTGATGCCATGGACAATCTTAAAAATTATGTGGGCAAAAAGGTGAGGTTTTTAGCCATGATCTACAGAGGCAAGGAAACACCCAAGGGTACTTTTGTACCCGGAAGGTTTGCCATGACCTGCTGTGCTGCAGACATTGCATTCATCGGTTTTTTGTGCTACGGGGATGCGGTCGCTTACAAGACCAGAGACTGGGCCTACGTAACCTGTGAGATACAGTCCAAATACCTTCCGGAATACGAAGGAGAAGGTCCTGTCTACAGGCTTATTAAGATAGAACCTGCAAAGAAGCCCGAGGGAGATCACGTCATTACTATGAATTAAAGGGGAAAAAATGGTTCTTCAGATCAATCTTGATGACAAAGAAAAACTGAATCTTATCGGTAAGGCACTTTCCAGTGATGTAAGGATCGACATTTTACGGCTCCTTACGGAAAAAAGCTTTAATGTCAATGACATTGCGGAAAAGCTTGACATTCCCGCAAGCTCTGCCGCTATGCACGTCAGAGCTCTGGAAGATGCGGGACTGATCAGGTGCGATCTCGTACCTGCGGTCAGAGGCTCAATGAAGCTTTGCAGCAAGGCTGTTAACGGCGTTGAGATAATTACCGAATCGGCAATAGGAGCCGACAGTGTGGAAGTGATCAATATGCCCGTCGGAGCTTTTGTGGATTATTCGGTAAAGCCCACCTGCGGGATAGCCGGAGACAAGGGACCCATCGGACAGGAGGATGAGCCCGGGAGCTTCTATCATCAGGACAGAGGAAATGCAAAGCTTCTCTGGTTCGGCGGAGACGGATTTGTGGAGTATCGTTTCCCGAATTACTCCTTTAAGGAGAAGGAAGCAAAGAGACTGGAGTTTTCCATGGAAGTCTGCTCGGAAGATCATGAATTCAACATGGATTACCCTTCGGATATTACCCTCTGGGTGAACGGAAAGAGTGTGGGGACCTGGACATGCCCTTCGGATTTCGGAGGAAGGAGAGGCATGTGGAATCCCGGCTGGTGGCCGGACAAGAACTCGCAGTACGGAGTGCTGAAGACCTGGTCTGTCAGGGAAGACGGATGTTTCCTTGACGGAGAAAAGGTTTCGGACCTTAAGCTCGGTGATCTGAACATATATAAAGAAAATTTTGTTTCCGTCAAGATAGGTGTTTCCGAAGGTGCGAAGCACAAAGGAGGCCTGAATCTTTTCGGAGAGGGCTTCGGAGATTATGCTCAGGGGATCAGAATGGCAATTTACAAAAAGCATGATAAATAAAGGAGAAAACCAATGATAAAGAGCATGACCGGCTTCGGACGCTGCGAGATGACCGATGGCGGAAGAAAGATCATCGTCGAGATGAAATCCGTAAACCACAGGTACAACGAAACCACGATAAAAATGCCGAAAAAGCTGAATTTTTTCGAAGCCGGCATCAGAAGTGTTCTGAAGGAATACGTGAGCCGCGGCAAGATAGATGTTTTCATTACTTACGAAGATGCCGGTGATGCCGGCGGATTTGTAAAATACAACAGAGAGACTGCGGGAGAGTACATAAAGTACTTAAATGAGATCTCCGATGAATTCGGCCTTATGAACGATGTGAATGCAGCTACCATCGCCAGAATGCCCGAAGTCCTCACCTTTGAAGAAAAAGAAGTGGATGAGGAAGGACTCTGGAAGCTTTTGGAAGCAGCATTAAGAGGCTGTCTTGAAAAATTTGTTGAAACAAGGATCGCAGAAGGAGAAAAGCTTAAAGCCGATCTTCTGGAAAAGCTGGACGGCATTGAGAAGATGGTGGATAAGATCGAAGCAAGAAATCCGGAGATCGTAAAAGCCTACAGGGACAAGATCCTTGCCAAGGTGAAGGAACTCCTGGGAGATACCAATGTTTCCGAACAGGTTCTTGCCACAGAACTCATCGTTTTTGCCGACAAGATCTGCGTCGATGAGGAAATGGTACGCTTAAGAGCCCATGTTTCCAACATGAGGGATACCCTGAAGGCGGGAAAGGATGTGGGCAGAAAACTGGATTTTGTTGCTCAGGAAATGAACCGCGAAGCAAACACCACACTGTCCAAGGCCAACGACATCGACATTTCCAACACAGCCATTGAATTAAAGACCGAGATCGAGAAGATCAGAGAACAGATCCAAAACATAGAATAATTTTAAAAATTTTATTCGTAACTATTGACAACTCATGGTATAATTGTTAGCGAACTTTTATAAGATTATTGAAAGGAAGATTAAAATGATCCATCCATCCTATGCCGAATTAACACAGAGAATCAATGACAACGCCGAAGGAGAACAGGCAGTAGTCAACAGCCGTTATTCGATCTGCATCGCTACGGCAAAGAGAGCAAGACAGCTCATCGACGGTGCTGAACCCCTTGTAGTTCCCAAGTGTGACAAGCCTCTTTCCATCGCAGTTCAGGAACTTTACGAAGGAAAGGTACACATCCTTCCGAATGAGGAGATCGAGAAATAGAACGTCATTAATAAAAAAAACTTAAGATTACTTTTCGAGTATTGACAAAAAAGTAACGACGTGATTAAATAATTGCGTTCAAAACAAGAACTTAGGCGGTACATCCTATGATTTGCCGCTTAAAATAATGCCTAAGCGGCACAATAATACACGCGGACCCCGCGTGAAAACAGGAGGAAACATATATGGCAGTTAAAGTTGCAATCAATGGTTTTGGTCGTATCGGACGTCTTGCTTTCAGACAGATGTTCGGAGCAGAAGGCTACGAAGTAGTAGCTATCAACGATTTGACAAGTCCTGCAATGCTTGCTGACTTACTTAAGTATGACACAGCACAGGGCGGATATTGCGGAAAGATCGGTGAGAATCTTCACACTGTATCTTCCAAGGAGCCTATTTTCGAAGAGGACGGAAAGACAGTAAAGGTTCCCGGATCCATCACAGTTGATGGCAAGGAGATCACAATCTACGCTATGCCTAAGGCAGCAGACCTTCCTTGGGGCAAGCTTGGTGTTGATGTTGTTCTTGAGTGCACAGGCTTCTACTGCTCAAAGGAAAAGTCAATGGCTCACATCCAGGCAGGCGCAAAGAAGGTTGTTATTTCCGCTCCTGCAGGAAACGACCTCAAGACCATCGTATTCTCCGTTAACGAGAACACACTTACAAAGGATGATCAGGTTATCTCCGCTGCATCCTGCACAACAAACTGCCTTGCACCCATGGCTAAGGCTCTCAATGACTATGCTCCCATCCAGAGCGGTATCATGAGCACCATCCATGCATATACAGGCGATCAGATGATCCTTGACGGACCTCACAGAAAGGGCGATCTTCGTCGTGCACGTGCCGGCGCTGCAAACA
>JAEEGI010000862.1_pt1 | contig 80705 bp, 56 predicted proteins | sample 8958751 | NCBI WGS metagenome assembly JAEEGI01 (sample SAMN16246545, study PRJNA631951) | gut metagenome | biome: gut microbiome; feature: rumen; material: KS-attached | host: Bos | place: Iran: Karaj | collected 2018-10 | reverse complement strand
AATATGGATTTCTGAAATCCCTGGGTTCGTACGGGCGTTCCACGTAGGCATATATGTCGCGGAAATCTTGGCCCGAAGTGTGCGGCCCACTTGTCCCCTGACGGGGCAGCCACCCCGTCGGATCCACGTACCGCAACGGGTTGTGTCCGCAATAGGCGTAGCGGTTGAAGCCCTGGGCACTCGATGGATCCTGGACATACCGGTCCACCGAGAGGAAGGAACTCATCATCGGGTCGTACATTCTTCCATTCATGTTGATGAGGCCGAAGTTATACAGGTGTTCGTGCCCAGTGAATCCCCGGTCGAACATCGGCGTTCCGGTGAAGCTGCCGCTCCAAGTCTCGGGATTGCGCAGGTTGCCCCACGCGTCGTAGCTCAGACGCTGCTCCACGTTGCCGTCGCTGTCGGTGATTGTGGTCCACGAGCCCAAGTTATCTTTCAGGATGTAGTGCAGCATGTTCGTGCCGCTCACCGTCACCACCACGGCATAGACGCCCGTGGGCCCGGTGAGGTAGGTGAGCCAGCGCTCCGTGCTAAGAAGCCCTGAGGATTCGGATACGAGTTCGCAGTTTCCCACGTAGCGCTTCGTCCTGACGGTGTTTCCCACGTGCTCTTCCATGGAGATCCGCTGACGGTCGTGGCCGTAGGCGAAGACCACGCTGTCGTTGCCCTCCACGACCTTGAGCACCTTGTCGAACCCGGTGTAGCTTACCGTCTGCGGCGCGGAAGGGAACGTCCCGGAGGGCGTGAAGGCCCTGTCCAGGGCGTGGGGCTTGGAGGCCGCGCCGAACACGGCGTCGGAGAACACGGGGTTCCCGCCGGCGGTCTTGGACGTCATGCGCCCGTAGCCGTCGTAAACCATGGCACCCGTGGGCGTCGTACCCAGACGGACTCCCGTCATACGGTCCATGTCGTCGTATGTGAAGGTCTCCTCCATGTCGATCCGGTTGTCCTTTCGGGAGGCTAAATTACGAAAACCGTCGTAACCGTACAAGAGGTCCTGGAGGGTCGCAGTGCCTTTTTTCGTTTTCAACCTGTTCAACAGGTTCCTTTCGGGATCGTACTCCAGCGTGTTGTCCAGGACGCCGCCCAATGTAAAGCGTTCCGACTGTCCCAAGGGAGAGGTCTCCTTGGTGCGGTACAACTCCTTGCCATCGGCGTCGGTCTGGACGCAGGGATATCCCGAAGCGTTGTACCTTTGCTTGACGGTGAACCCAGACGGGTAGGTTACCGATGCGATCCTGGAGGCCCTGTCATAGTCATAACGCGTCACGTAGGCGGCCCCTGCGATCCGGACGGTGTCGCAAATCCGGCGCTGACAGGTGTCGTAGGCGTAGGAAACGGACTGTTCTGGATGGGACACCGACAGAAGCAGTCCCTTTCGGGGTGCGGTCTCGCCATATTGCCAGGTCGTCGTCCTGCTCACCGGCGTCCCGTCCGCCGCCACGTCGTCCTCGGAACGCCCCGTCGTCCTCCCGTAGCGGTCGTAGGTAAAGGTGGAGGTGAACTGTCGCGGGGTGGTGCGCCTGACCTCCTGCCCGAAGGCGTCGTACTCGCTCACGAGGTCCGACTGGGCGGTGCAGTAGTCGGGATCGTGGAGCCGGGTCCTGTTCCCCGCGTTGTCGTATTCCATGCTGACCTTGGTGGTCTCGTCGGAACCGACGCGGGCCCATTTCGGGCTGCCGTCGGCAAAGTACTCGTATGACACCGTTGTGCCATCGGCGTCCTCGTTCTCAATGGTCCATCCCAGGACGTTCAGCCGCTTCGCGGTCCTTCTGGGAGTCGCGTTGGAGCTTCCTTGCGGAGGCGTGGCCGTGCAAGCGGTTTCCAGGCCGTTGTAGGTGAACCTTTCCGATGACCCGTCCGGATAGACGACCGAGTCCATCCTGTCGTGGCCGTCGTACACATAGACGGTCCACCGGATGTCCTCCTCGGCGGTGCCCATCCTGTAGGGCAGCGACTCCTTTTCCAAAAGACCAACCGTGTCGTACCTCCTGTCGGTGAAGACGGGATTGCCATGGAAGTCAAAGCAGACGCGTCTCAGCTCGGCCCCCGACTTGTGGTAGAACGTCATCGTGGCGCCGCCGCCCGTGCTCTTGCTCCATGTGTAATACGAAGCGTCGGAGGGTTTGTATGGGGAGTGCTTGGCCCATAGGATGCGCTCCCTTTGCTCCGTCCCGTCGGGAGAGAACACGTTCCGGTCGGTTCCGAGGACGCTATATGAATGTAGGGTGCGCATCCCGTTGCAGTCGGTCACGGTGTCGGGACGGTCGTGGAGACCGTAGCTGTATGTCGTGGCATAGCCTACGTCCGGCGGCCCCACGGTCTCCCTGGTCAGCAGCCGGTGCCGGTATTCGGGGCCGTATTCGTAACGGGTCGCCCTGGCCGTCTCGCCATGGATCCCATAGGGTGCGCTTACGGAGACTTCGGTTACGTTCCCGAAGCCGTCATAGGCATAGCTCGTGAAAAGGGTGAGCGGGTCGTTCGGCTGGCTTCCGTCGTTGGGTATGACGGTGACCGCATCCGGCCGGTATCTGTTGTTCGAGTTGTAGGTATAGACGGTTTTCGACGACACCGACCCGTTGTTGCGGGTGCGCGTGACGGTCTCGTTGAGGGGACGGTTCACGATCCACGACGAGGGGACGGTCTGGAGCACCGTCTGTTTCGACGTCACGAGCTCGCAACGGGCGGTCCGGTGCTCGTATCCCGTGACGGTCTGTGTGGAGGCGGTGCATCCGTAGGCGTTTCCGTAGGTGTGGTCTGTCCCGTAGTCGTACTGATAGGTGGTGGTCACCGTTCCCTCCAGCTCGTCCTCATCGTCCATGCTGTAGAGGTCCTCCGTCTTTGCCGTCATGGCGGGACAGACCACCAGGTCGGTGGCGGGGCTGGAGAATACGGCGTTGGAGAAGGTGTACTGCGTCCGGCTGACCGCTCTGGGCTCTCCTTCATTGTTGACGTATGATGCCTCCCAGTCCGGGAGCATCATGGCATACCGCCCCATGGTCCCGGTCTCGTTGAACTTCACCGTCCTTGTCTTCCACGGGTTGTCCGTTCCGTTGCGGAAGGTCTCCGCCACGGACATCTGGAACCCCAGGAAGCCGTGGCCGTAGCGGTGGTGCATGGCGTTCCGGTAGCGGTAACGCGTAATCGTGCTGCTGCCGTTCACCCCTTCGACCTCGACGCTGCTGAGCGCCCGCACACCCGGGGGGACGGGTCGCACCCCATGGCTGTCGGGAGGGGAGTAGGTGTGCGTGTAGAAAGGCGCCTCTGTGCCTTCTGTCTTGGCGGAAAGCCAGTCGTAGGTGAAGGAGACGCGGTTGCCGAGTCCGTCGGTGACCGCCGTGACCGAGGCGTAGCGTCCCACCGAACGCGGGGAATGGATCCCTATGGCTTCCGCCCCACCCCCTGGAACGTCAGATTCCCACCCGAGGAACGAGGCGTTTTCGCGGCCGAGGAAGTTTCCGGTATGGATGTATCGGCTGGAAAAACTCATGGGGTTGGATGAGACGCTGCCGATGAATCTGACATGGTTCGGCTGTTCTACGACAAGCTTCGTCAGTATCCTCACCATGGATGAATCGCTGTAGGTGTGCGCGAAGTCCGAGCACCCGTCGCCGTCGAAGTCCGCGACGGCGACGGCGAAGGTGTACTGGTTGTAGGCGGACTGGCCCAGAAGGCTGAGCGAGGGCTGGTACAGGTTGCGGTAGCTGTTCGTATATGGTATGGAACCGTTGTCGACGATGCGGGCCTCGCGCAAACGGTGTCCCATGGAGAGACAAATCTTCCATTTGTTGTAGTCTTGGAAAAGGACGTCTGCCTTGCCGTCGCCGTTGAAGTCGCCGGGGAACACGTGGCACCACTCACCGTTGGGAAGCTGTTGCGGGTAGGCGAAAGACGAGAGCTGTTGCCAGACCCTGATGCAATGCTGGGGATCGTCGAAGTCGAACCTTGCCAGCGCAGAGCCCTGTAGGCCGGAGCTGTAGTTCAAGACGCCCAACAGCAGGATGTCCGTGACGCCGTCGCCGTCATAGTCCGCCGCGATGGTGTTGTAAACCGGCCCGAGACCCTCCAGTGAAGTCTGGTTGAGCGCCCTTTTCCGGAACTGTCCACCCTGGAATCCGAGGAAAACGGCGTTTTCCAGGTGGGGCATGGTCACGCTCGCGTTGCCGTAAGTGACGGATTTGTCCTTTTTCTGGAGAAGGACGGCGTCACAGGTGCCGTTCCCGTCGAAGTCGCCGGTGATGAGATCGCATCTGCAGGGAAGCAACACGCTGTCGATCTGGCTGAAGGCCTGGCTCCCGGTTTGCCGGAGGAGCACTTTCACCAGAGTGTATTCCATAAACATGGGAGGAATTTCATGATAGTAAAGTGTGTCGCAGAGGTACAGCAGCATGTCGTCCATTCCGTCGCCGTTGAGGTCTGCCACGTGGACCCAATCCAACGAAACCGGGACGTTTTCTATGTCAAGGGTTGGGGCGTGCACAAACCCCCTGTCGCGGTCGTTGAGATAGGCCCTTATGTCCACCGGGGCGTCGTAGGCGTATCCGTCTTTGTAGGGCACCATGGCCACGTCGGTGTATCCGTCGCCGTCGAAGTCGCCCGTGAAGGGGAAGCCGTCCAGGACGTCCGGCGTGGTGACGGCATAGTGGAGCAGCTGGTTTTGCGTCGAGGCGTCCCTTTCGATGCGCGTGGCGTTGAACCGCTCCACTCCGCCTTCCCCGTCGAAGGCATCCATGGAGACCGCGGTCAGGACGTTGTACCGGAGGGCCGAGCTCCATTGGTAGTCGAAGGCGTAATGCAACAGGGGCCTGCCTTCAGCCAGGGAGGTCACGGTGACACCCTTGAGAAGGTGCTTCATCAGGATCTGGTTGCCGCCTATGTAGTAACGTTCCTCGTCATGCCTATTGGTCTGGTACTCAAACGTCACCGCAAACTGAGCCGGCATTTCCTGGTCCTCGTTGACGGTGTAAAGGATGGTGTCGATGTGGAACTCCCCGTTTTGGGCATCCTCGTAGTAATGGTACGTCACCGAGTTGCCGTCACGGTCCGTTGCCTTGTCCAACAGCCAGCATAGCGCCCGCAAGGATCCGTCCTGAGGGTCGATCCATGAGCTCTCCGTCGCCCCGTATTCCAGGACGGTTCCGTCGGCCTTCCAGACTTTAAAAGAAGAGATCACCTTGGCTATGTGGGAACCGTTCGGGACAAGGGAGATGTAGGAGACTATCTTTGACATCTCATCCTGCTCCGTCCTGTATTCGACACTAGAGGGGGTGGAGTCCACTTTGATGAGACGCCTTCCGTCAAGCAGGAAACAATCCTCCGATGAGAGGTCTGCAGCCGTCATCTCTCCGTCGTGGTACAGGGTCCTTCCCGTCCTAGTGACGCTGGAGATGCCCGACAGGTCCCATCCCCATCCCATCAGTCCGTTGCCTCCCTGGCTGTTGTACGTGACCGACAGGGAGGGCTGCATCCCGTTGATGCCTTGGGGCAGCTGGAGCGGGATGGTGTAAACGGCGGCACCCATGGCACCCATGCTGAAAGACCCTCCGATGGTTCCCACCACGCCGCTGTCGGCGGCGTGGTGCCCGCCCGTGAAGCCCTCCTCCGGAGGGAACACGCCGTAGGGATCGATCCGCAACACCGTGCTGTCGTTCCCGGAAGGCTCCGTCGAGAAACCGGGCAGCAGCTCTATATGGCTGCTTGCCGTGTATTCGTGGCTTTGGCTAGATGGTAGCGAATCTATGAGCGTGAACGTCTCGGCTTGATGGGCGTTCTGCGAAAAGCCTTCCGTTGCCATGCAGGACAACACGCCTAGGACAAGGAGAATATGGATAGACCGTCTCATCTTGTTGTCAATTTATGGTTTTCCGTTTATCCGCTTTCAGTTCCTCTTGACGACCTTCCAGGTGCGGGTCTCCCGGTCCGTCGTGAGACGAAGCAGGTACACCCCGGCCGGCTGTCCGTTGAGGTCGAACTCCGTCGAAGCGCCTGTGACGGTTTGTTCCTTGACGACTGCGCCCGTAAGAGTCAGCAGGGAGGCTTTCGCCCCGACGGCGATGTCGCCGGTCAGCGCCAGCGTGAACGCTCCGTCGGTGGGGTTCGGGAACAAGGAGGCCTCACCACCCGTGAGGACGTCGTGCAACTCGGCAAACCATTCCTCCGGCTTCTTGGGGTCTTCGGCCCCCTTGCCGCCGCCTTCGTCCATGCGGCTGAATTCGACGGTCCGGCCCGTGCGGTTGCCGCAGGCGTCGTAGGTGAAGCGCACCGTGTCGCCGGAAGCCCGACCCTCCAACTCGGCAATCCGCTTCTCCAACTCGATGACATACAGCGTCATCTCCTCGATCTTGCGCAGCAGCATGGTCTGGGTCTCGGCAAGGTCCACGCCGCCGCGTTCCCGCATCTCCTCCGCCGAAGGCACGTCGGGAAGATGACGGTGGGTCTCAAGGTAGGTCGCCAACTCATGGAGCGGCATCCGCCCATAGCCAGGGTCGAAAACATAATCCGGCCAGTCGTCAACCGACTGCACATAGACCTTCGTGGCGATGATGCCGCCGGCCACCGCCAGGGCGTAGTCCGAGGTGGTGTTCTCCGTGTTGACGCCCACCTTGCCATTGAGAACGATCGTACTGTCGATGCCGAGGAACAATGCGTCGCGCCAGTTGGTGATGTCGATGCGCTCATTCTGACTCTCCGCTGTCCGGACCATCAGTCCGTCGCTGCCGAACTGCAATGCATAGGAGGGTCCCTCGACATAACGTGAATAGGAGGATCCCGATCGTCTGGCGTTGCAGTAGAACGCGGGTACGGGTTGTGTTGAGAGTACCAAACGGCGGTCAACTACGGTACCGGCATCGAATTGGACCGTCGAGGCGGAAATGTTGTTTCCAATCAGTTTCAGGTCCTGGCTTCCCGCCGTCATCTGCATCAATCCGGAGGGAGCTACGGAGATCTTGTGGTTGCTGTCCCGCAGACGAATGTAGGTGGAGTTGGAGGAGGGCTGCTTGGGCTCCAAGATGATGCCAGCGTCCTCGCCGTTGTCCGACTTGATGTGCAGCTTGGCCGTAGGCGTCACGTCGCCGATGCCCACCTTGCCCGTCTTGTCGGTCACGTTCTGGCCGAGGTTGTTGGGCGAGGACGTAATCGTCACCGTAGGCTTGGTGCTCAGGAAGCCCACCACCAGGCCGTCGGCCAGCGAGGAGGTCAGCCGGGCTGTCGAGGACAGGCCCTCGCCGACGACGAAGGTGGGTGAGCTGCCGCTTAAAGAGAGGTACCGGCCTACGGCGAACGAGCCGGCGCTCGACACGGCGATGTTACGGCCCAGGCAGATCGAATGCGAGGCCGACACTTCATTGTCGGTACCGACCATAAAGGCGTCTCTCGTATTTCTCGTGACTAGGTTACGTTCACCAAAAGTGAACGAGACAATGCCATTGATGCCATTGTTGTTTCCGAAGGCACCATTGCCGGAAGATCCTACAACCCCATTGAGCGTATCGTAGTAGATGTTGATGGTCTTGCCGGTGATCAGGGTGGTGTCGGTCTGCGGTATGGTCAAATCGTCCGTGTCGTCGCTTTGGGCCGACACTGAAAGGCATAGCATCAAGGTCAATGCCGATAACAATAGGATTCGTTTTATCATGGCAATGTGTTTTTATAGTTGTTCTTATTATAATCGGTTACTTGCATAGCTAATCCGTCACGTCGAACTCGCCGTAGTATTCGTCACCGTTGGGGAGGGTGATGGTGACCACGTAGCTGCCCGTGTTGGGGATATAGGCGATGTAGCTGTTGGGGGTCCAGACGTGGCCGTAGCTTACCGCACCGCCCGAGGCGGTGGTGATCTCGACCTGGACATCGCCGAGGTTCTCGGTGAACGTCACCGTGAGGGAATGGCCGTTGATATAGGCCAGGATGGAGTTGTTCCTGGGATCGTCTTGTACGGTTGTCCCATGAATTGTAATATGGCTGAAGCCATCATTCGAGACAGTGCCAAGGGCATTGCCCCATAAAGTCGGCATTAATAAGCCGAGCACAAGAACAAAAGGTTTGATTTCTGAAATACGCATCATAATTGAAATGTTCAACATTGTTTGCCATTTCAAAATTATAGCGTTTTTTCCGTATTTTCGCAATAAAAATAGTTGAAAATAGTTGCCATAATTTAAGCAACAACTTGTTTTTCAACCAATTGATAATGATAATTTCCTATATTACCAGGTCTTTCATGAACATTTGAAGCGTTTTTTCCGTGCCAAAAGCCTTTTTCAGTTTGTTACTACGCTTCTTGACAGTCGAAAAATCATTGCGCATCAGAGCAGCAATCTGAACATCTGTTAGGTTCAACAGACTGAGTTGGCATTGGATAGTATCATTGCGACTCATTCTCGGACAACGCTCGGCCAATATACCAACAAGACCACAGAAATGTTTCTCAATAGCCATCTCCAATTGGAATAGTTGCTTGTCATCGAGTGCTATTTCTGGATGATCAGAGTATTTAGAGCCCCTTTTTGGTTGAGTTTCCTTAAACGCAGCAAGGATTGATTGGCAAATATCCTCGCTAATGAAGTCGTTGTAACTGTCCCAAGCCGTTTGAACTTTCAAGGCATTCAATTCCTTGATGAGTTTTTCGTTTTCATCTTTTTGCATTCGCAAAGCCTTTCCGCTTTCACTTAACCTTTTCCCAATTGCCCTTTGTTTCACTTGATGGGCACGGCGCTCTTTTGACAACTCAACCTCAAGTAACTGTTTTTCCCTCTTCCTGACACGATAGAAAAATAATAATATCAATAGCAAAATGCTTAAGAATGCAAGAATGCCAGCAGCCGTCTGCATGATACGAGAGGTCTCATACTCGTGGCTTTTTTGAAGGCAATTGTCGGTGTGACCACTATAAAGTGCTACCAAATGAGTTTTTACACCACTGTTGTTCTCCTCTTGGTTGGCGAACTGAACCAAAAAGTCCGCATATTCATCAAAATCCAAACCTTGCAGTTTACAGATTTTTACAAGAAACTCAGCAGCCTGTCTTTTGTTGTCGTTGCTTTCGGATTCTCGATAGACTGTGTTCAAAAATAACCGAGCGGAATCGTATCTTTGTTCGTGATAATACACTTCGCCAATGGCCATGCTTCGTGAATAGTATTCCTTTGGGCTTTCCGAAAGGAGAAGCATTCTATACAAGCGTTTTAGTGTTGAAATAGGGTCTCCTTTCTCTTTATAAGACAATATGGCTGAATGTGACTCAACATCTCGATAAGTCAAGTTGTCTGTGTCGGTTAATAGTTTTACCGAAGATTGGTAATAATAATTTGCGCTATCATAGTTTTCCAACATGTCATATTGAGCACCGATGCCCTCAAGCATCCACGACACATGCCAAGGTGTCGCCTCAAATCTTTTGAAGTAAGACAACGACTGTTGCCCAAAATGAATGGCTTGTTCATGGAGATACTGGTCGGAATACAATTTTGTCAAGCGGGTATAAGCCATCGCCATGAACTGGGCCTTCTTCCCCACCAGTTCCTTCTCGCTGAAGCGGTCCTCCATCACTTCCACGGCCTTCAGGTAGTGCTCGCAGGCGGGCACCACGCTGTCCATTTCATAGTAGCCCGCCCCGTCGATGTAATGGGCGCGGGCATCCAAGAAAACCAAAACGGGATGAATACGATTACCACCCGCATCCACAAGCGAATCGAAATAATCTACAGCATTCAGAAGATCGGAACGGTTTGACTGTTCACAATAGTTCTTATAAAGCAGCTCCGAGAGCAGGAGGTGGAAGAAATGTCTATTAAAGGTATCGAGGCTGTCGATGGCGTGGTTCGCGTCGAAGTCTTGCAACCGGGCAAAGGCGCTGTCGGGTCGACTCCACAACAGGCTATCGATGGCAGCCAAAGAGGGATCGGTAGTATGCACGGATCCCTTCGGTTCTGAACACGACGAACAAACCGCCATCAACATCGCCACAACAAAACCGATCCACGCACCATGTTTCATGCTGCGAAGATACAAAAAAAAACGGGAAACGGAGCAGTTTCCTTAATCCATCCAAACGACCGTTTCCTCCCTTAAGAAAGCCTGCGCTTGGGCAACATCCTCGGTGAAGCCGAGCACATAGCCGCCACCACCGGACCCGGAGATCTTGAAGCCGATAGGGAAATCGGGACGCTCCAAGAAGAGGTCGATGTTGTTGTCGGTGATCATCGGACGGAGGAACTTCAATTGGCCATTAGTGAGTTGGCGCAAAGAGGCAAAGAAATCCTCTTTCTCCCCTGCCACCAGCTGGTCGATACAGGCCTTCACACAAGGCACATACTCCGTCTGGAAAGCATCCAGATAAGCAGGATCGTTGCGCTTCTCCTTGAAATACTGCACCAGGGGTTTGGTGTTGCTTTTCACCCCAGTATCGACCAAAAAGACATGGATGTCGCTGGGAAGGAAATCCTCAGGAAGCAGGGTCACTCCTTCGGGACCGATCCTGAAAGGCCGTTTGAGATAGCACTGCAAGGGGTCGATGCCCGAGCTGCTGCCATGGAAACAGCTTTCCATGCGACCCAGGATGCGTTTGAGTTCCATGAGGTCGTCCATCGGCCGAAGCGCATAGCGTTTGAAAACCGCTGCCGTGAGGGTACCCGAGCTGCCCAGGCCATAGCCCGAAGGCACATCGGAATCGAGAAAGAGGCCTTGGCCCAAATCGGCATCAAGATGCTGCAGATCAAAGTGCATGGAAAGCTCCGGGTCGTCAGCGAGGTATTGCATGAACTTACGGATGCTCTTGTTGGAAGCCAGCGCGCCAGGACCGTCCAACAGGGGATTCATCTTCCACTCCGCCTTGAAATGGCGAAACGGAATCATCAAGGCGGTACTGTCGAAGATCATGGAGTACTCGCCAAAGAGGATGATTTTGCTATGGAAGGTCTCGTTCATGGCAATAGGAGTTAGGGATTCAGCATCGGGAGGCACCTTCGCCGACGCGGTCGGCGATCCACTGGCCACCGACACAGTAGCGCTCCAACTCATCCATGATGAAACGCTCCACGATCTCGGCATCGGCGTCGGGATAGAGCAAATGTACATTGGGGCCCGCATCGAGGGTGAAGCAAACCGGGATGTCGGTCTCGCTGCGGAATTCCTTCAAGGCCTCGATGATCTTCAAGGTGTTGGGTTTCATCAGGACAAAGGAGGGATCGGAGCACATCATGAGGGCATGGAGCTGCATGGCCTCCGACTCGACAATATGCATAAAGGCAGCTAGGTCGCCTGTACGAAGTGCCTCCAGCAAGGCAAGGGTGTTGTCGTTCGCCACGGCATAACGGGTGGACGCGTAAGGGTTGGTCTCCATCAGGGCATGGCCTGCCCGGCTCGAAACGGCCTTCTGCGCATCGCTGACAAGGAGGATGCTGTCGTGATAGGTTTGGAACACTGGGGCGATGCGGTCTTGGAGCGACACGGCATATTCGTCGGAACTGCCCGGCACCGCTTTGCAGGCACCCCACAAGGCCATCTTGGGGAAAAGCGACCGGCAGGCACTGCCTGAGGCGAGACGGGAAAAGTAGGAGGCTTTCTTCAGGTCGATCTCGCTTTCGCCTTTGGCCATGCGTTCGATGTCGAGCAGGCAGAGCACCAAGGCACTCATCGAGGAAGCCGAAGAGGCGATGCCCGACGAATGCGGGAAGGTGTTGTGGCTGGTAATGTGGAAATCGAGCTGTTGGATGAAGGGGAAGAACGCCGCCTGGGCGAGCAAGAAGTCGCTGATCTTTTTCTGGAACGCTGGCTGTTCGCGGCCATCGAAACGGAAATGCAAGCCAAAACGGTCCGACTTCTCATAGAAAATGGCGGTCTCGGTACGGCACTGGCTCAGGGTGAAGCTGACCGAGGGATTCTGCGGGAGCTGCACGCCTTTCTTGCCCCAGTATTTCACCAAGGCGATGTTCGAAGGGCTCTGCCACTTCACGCCGCCGTGGAAGTCTTCCGGCAGCCCAGCCTGATAGGCCTCTTTGATCCAAGTTTCGTTCATAGGATGATATCGTGATAGCGGATGACAGTATCCAAACCATGTTGTTCAAAATAGGCGGCCACAGCCTCGTAAGATTGATCGGTGGCAGCCAGCAGGAAGTCGCCTCCCCAAGCACCCAACGACTTCAGCACCCCGTCGAAACCGGGGAACTGCCGTTGGATGGGCTCACGGCCGAGACAACGGGACAAGAGGTCCTCATGCACCTGTAGCAGCGTACGGAAGTCCTCAAAATAGGGGATGGTGGGAAGGGCCATGCTCAGCGTCGAGACGGTCTGCAGTTCGGCGGTGAGGTCGGTTTCCTCCCAGTGGCGGTTGAAGGCCTTCACCTCCTCGGAGGAGTGTTGTTTCTTGCCTTGATACACCAAGAAGAGGTGCTCGGCAAAGGGAGGGTCGAACGCCACGGGCGTCACTTGGGGCGTTCCGTTTTCCAGCCGATAGAACAGGGGTTGGTTGGCGGTGGCACAGGCGATGTCGTAGCCCGAACCACCCAAAGTATTCCGAAGCAGCTCGTAAGGGTTGACTTCAGCCCACTGAGCCAAGAGCGAGAGCAGCGTGGAGCTGCTGCCAAGGCCCCAGGCAGGGTCGAAGTCGAGTTGCGTCGTGAAATGAAGGCCCGGTGTGATGGCCTTGGGGTTCAATGCTTGAAGGGCTTTCAGGATCTGCGACAGCTTTTCCGCCTTGGCAGGGGCGTCGGTATCGAGAACCTCTAAGGTATCAGGGGCCAAGGTAGCTGAAAACCAGAGACCGGAGGGTTGGTAGGCGGTCCAAAAGAGGGTCGAGGTAGCCTGTCCAGGGTGCCTGAGGTCCAAGGATGCTTCGTCCAACGACGCCACCGTGAGGGATTGTCCCAGACGGGTGGGCAGGGCCAAGGCCAAGGCGCCCTTCAGGACGAGATACTCGCCCGTGAGCAGCAGTTTTCCGTGGGCACGATAGGTGTTCATTTCCGGAGGGATTCGAGATATTGCTCTACAGCGGCGTACGAAACGGTCTTGTCCTTGAAATAGTCGCGGGCCTGCCGTTGTTCGTCGTCGGAGGCCTTCAGCTGGTTGAGGATGTTGTTGAGGTGCATCTTCATGTGACCGGCCTGGATGCCCTTGGTGGTGAGGGAACGCACCGCGGAGAAGTTGTTGGCCAGGCCCATGGTGGCGGCGATGGTCATCAGCTCGGGAGCGGTGGGGTTGCCCAGCAGCTCAAGCGACTTCTTGGCCAAGGGGTGCAGGCTGGTGAGGCCGCCCACGGTACCGAGGGCCATGGGCACCTCCAACTCGAAGTGGAACACACCGTTCTCCACGGTGACCGACGAGAGGCTCTCGTAGCGTCCGCGACGTGCGGCGTAGGTATGTCCAGCGGCCTCCACGGCGCGGAAGTCGTTGCCGGTGGCGATGACCACGGCGTCGATGCCGTTATAGATGCCTTTGTTATGGGTGGTGGCCCGGTCGATGTCGATATGGGCGATGTCGACGGCCTTCTTGAACTTCAGCGCATATTCCGCCCCCGAGAGGTGTTCGTCGATACCATCAAGCTGCTCCACGGGGCATTCCACCCACACCTTCACCCGACAGTCGGGCGTGTTGTTCGAGAGGATGGTCATGATGGTCTCCGTCTCGCGCAGCGGCTCCGGCAACTCGGCCTGCTCGGCAAAGAAGTCGTGCAGGCTGTGTCCGAACTGTTCGAGCACCGTATTGATGAAATTGGCCCCCATCGAGTCGCAGGTGTTGAACTCGACCCGCAGCTGGTAATAGTCGGGAATCTGTGCGGTATAGTCGCGAAGCTGGATGTCGAGGATGCCGCCACCCCGCTTGCGCATGTTGGCGGTGATGGTGTCGGTGTCGTGCAGCAGGCGTTCCTTGATGGCGGGGAACAGCGCCTGGAGCTGCTCCAGCGAGCCTTTCCAACCGAAATGCACCTGTCCCACCTTGCGGACGTCGGGGACTTCGGCATGGAAGCCGCCACGTTCTCCCCAGAACTTGGCCGCCGCCGAGGCGGCGGCCACCACGGAACTCTCCTCGATGACCATCGGGACGATGTAGTTCTTCCCGTTGATCATCACATTGGGCGAGATCCCGTAGGGCGTAAAGAAATTGGTGATGGTGTTCTCACTGAATTCGTCGAAGAGCTTCTGTTGGCCTTTGTCGGCATGCCAGTAGCTTTTCAACAAGTTGACGACTTCGCCGGGATTCTCAAAGTAGTTGGCAATGAGCTTGAGCTTCTCCTCTTTGAGGAGCTTCGAAAAGCCTTTTTTGATACGTTCACGCGAGCCCATGGGATTTGAGAATTTAGAATTTGGTATTGAGCGGTGAGAGGAAGGAGGTGGTGTCGACAGCCAGGTTCAGCACGAGGCCCGGATGGCGTTGATAATACAGGATGGAAGTGTCGGCAAGGCTACCACCAAGAACCTCGCTCACATTCACAAAGGCTTCGGAGGACCTGCTGTCGATCTCCATCCGATCCACTTCGGTTTCGAGCAGGTTCAGCGAGCAGTTCCCTTGGAGTCCAGCCTGTACCTTGGTGGCCGATCCTCCGTAATTGGTCAGACGGGCATCGTCGAGCATTGCAATAGTCAATTCCTCGCTCGCCGTGAGGGTTCCCTTGAAGGTCGAGCTGCCCTCTACCAAAACATCACAGCGCGTGGCGTTGACATTGAAATCCACCATTTGGGCGTTTGAACGCAGCTTCAAAGAACCCGTCGTTCCAGTAAACGAGCCACCCTTGCAAAAGCAACCCGATTCAAGCGTCACATCGATGTCCCCCTGGAACGCCCCGTCAATAACCGCCGTCGCAGCTTTATTCAAGTTGAGGGCATAGAGGAATGGGGTATGGATGGTGGCCTTCAGCACCGTGTTATTGGGCAAGTGGGGATGCGAGGTGAGGTAAAAGCGGAAGGCCCCGTCTGATTGGTTGATGCGCATGTACTCCTGTAGGAAGGCGGAATACTCCAGCTCCACATACGAAGGCCCGTCGTCCTGCACGATGGTGAGGTTCCAAACGTCGTCGGCCTGGATACGATTGATCAGGTACTCCCGATACCAGGTTTCCTGAACCAACGTCATGTCCGGTTCCCTGTCGCGGCAACTTGCCATCACAGCGACCACGCCCAACAGCAATATCGTTCCTTTTAGCAATCTCATGATGAATGTATTTTCAATTTCAGTTTTCAACTATGATGATACGGCTCCCCCTTCAGAATCGTGAATGCGCGATACAGCTGCTCCACAAAGATCAGGCGCACCATCTGGTGAGAGAAGGTCATCGGGGAAAGCGACATCATCGCGTCGGCCCGATCATACACCTCCTGGGCAAAGCCGTATGGGCCACCCACCACAAACACCAAACGCTTCACACCTGAGGCCATCTGTTTTTCAAGGATCTCAGAAAAAGCTACAGAAGTGTAGTTTTTGCCACGCTCGTCCAACAACACCACCTGATCACCTGGCTGTAGCTGCGAAAGCAACAGGAAACTCTCGGCTTTCTTCTGCTGTTCCTCGTTCAAGGTCTTGCGGTTGCGGATGTCGGGGAGTTCCTTCAGCTCAAACGGAACATAATGCCCCAGGCGTCCGACATATTTCTTGATGCCGGTGATGAGGTAGTCCTCATCGGTCTTCCCTATGACGAGGAGCAGGATTTTCATTCCTCGATCTGGTAATGCTCGATCTGATATTGGATGGGATTGCCCGCGATATAGTAGTTCACGTCTTTCAACACCTTGTCGAAGATGTAGTATTGGACCGTCACCAGGTCGCGATCGTCGAACACGAAGGCGTACATGCGGTCCAAGTCGTCCTTGTATTCCTCCTCGGGAACGTCGAAGACCGAAACGACCTTTTTGTTGTGGGTGGTCATGGAGACCTTCTCTCCCTGCTTGTTCTCCAACGTGATCCGATGGAGGAAAGGCGACTGCCTGATGGAGTCCATACGCTTCGGATCCGTCTTGCCGGTGAGCAGGTCTTCGTAACGCAGGTCGCTGAACGACGAAAGCAGGTTGATGACCTTCAGCGTGTCGAAAGGAATCGACTGACCGTCGGCCAGACGGGTGAGCTTGTATTCATGCTTGCCGACATTGTCCACCCGGAAACCGAGGCTCGGGTCGTCGCCAAACGCCATGGTCAGCGACTGGATGTTGGCCAGGTCCTCATGGAAGACCACGTGGTCGCGCCATTCGATCGGGTCGGCGGCATACCGCGTGGAGATGTAACCGCGGAACCCGGGGATGTTGACGATATAAGGCTGGTCGGCGCCCTCCTTGAGCATGAAGGTACCGTTGCTGTCCATGGTAGCCTGTCCCACATAGAACACCTTGGTACGCTTCTCCCTGATGAAGAGTTTGATACGGTTGAACAGGTTGATGCGAGGCACCATCTGATACACTTCCACCTTGGTGCTGTTCACGGCCATCTCCTTGATGACGTTGTCGTGGCTGGCCACCGAGACGGGCATCCTGACATGCACTTTGTACATGGTGCTCAACAGCTGGTTCACCTTGACATCGTGTGCCTTGTAGTCGTGGTTGATGGTCCATCCGTCTTCGTGACGCTCCAACAACGACTCGTGGTCGAAACGGTCGGCCAAATAGATCTTGGTGACCGAGGCGGTGTCCCAGACGGCGAAATCGGCCGCGGCCCCTCGGATGGTGGTGAGGTATCGGTTGTTCCAGATCAGCACACCGGCGATGGCAATCAGCACGATGGTCAAGATGACGGTAAGTTTATTCTTTTTCATTGGGTTTGGTTTGTTTGATGCTGTATTTCTTTTTCCTGAAATAGGCCATGACAAGGCCGAAGAGGATGACGATGCCTACCGGCACCAGGATATTGACCAACTGCCAGCGCAGGCGTTGGCTGTTTTTCTTCTCGGGATCGAGGAGACGGATCTTGAGCTCGCGGGAGCGGATATCGATCAGCCCTTCCCCATCGACCAGATAACTGATGGCATTCTCAATGAATCCTTTGTTGCCATACGTGTTTTCGGTATATTGGTCGAAGCCCAGGGGCAAGGGGGTCTTGCGCTTGATGTCGATCTGGTTGCGGATGACGTCGCCGTCGGCCACCACGATCATGGCGGTAGGCAGGCTCTCGGAACGGAACTGCATCTCCTTGCTCTCTTCGATCTCGGCTGTGATGCGGTTGGTGTAGAGCGAGGGGAAGGTGCCCTTCAGCAGGTAGGCCACATTCTGTCCGGTGGAAGGGAACATGCGCTTGTCGGGGTTCTGCTTGAGCATGGCCAGGCTGATGAAGACCGGGGCACCCGAGACCTTGGTGTAGTTGGAGGTGCGAAGCAAGGGGGTCTTGACCACGTCGCCATCGGAGTTGACGGCCTCCATGGAGCTGACGAAGTCGAGCTTGATGGCATTCATGTTGCGCACCAGGGGATGGTTGGAAGCCGCCTGCACCAAGGGGAAGTAGAACCAGCGGTAGAACTCAAGCTGGGGCTGGCCGGCCACCTGTCCTGTGCGGATGGGCAAGGGAGCGCAGTTGAGGTCCAGCAGCAGGTTGCGGTTCAAACGGACGCCATACTTGAAAAACAGGTCGTCGAGGTTGAGGTCCAGCTCCGTGCCGATGGTGGACTCCTGCATGGTGAGGCTGTCCATGGTGGCAAAGACGGGTTCCACCAGCCAGAGCACCTTGCCCCCATGCATGATGTACTGGTCGATCAAGAACTTGTCTTTCTCGTCGAAAGGCTGGGTGGGTTTGGCGACGATGATGGCATCGTAGTTGGTGAGTACACTGACCTCTCCCTTGGAATTCGGCTCCGTGCGACGCACCAGGGCATCCACTTTTCCGGCAATCTCCAAACGGTCCACGTTGTAGTTCTGCGAGAGGCTCTGGGTGATGTCGTAAACCTCGTTTTCGGAAAGCTCGCCATGGCCCTCGATGAAGGCGATGGAGGGCTTCTTGAAACGGGTCACCTTGCGGATGGCGTCCAGCAGACGGAACTCCAGGTTCTGGATGGAGGCGTTGAGTGCCGCTTCCGACGACTGGCCCAGCTGGCTTTCGAGCAGGTCGATGGGAATCTCGGTGTTGTTGCGATAGCTGACGAGGGCACCCGGCCAGATGATCATCTGCTTGGAGCTGCCATCGGAGCCCTGGATGGTGAGGTTGGTGGGATTCAACCCCGATTGGTAGAGCAACTTGTAGGTATCGTTGATCTCGGCGCGATCGCTCCCTGCCGAAGGATTGATGAACTCATAGTCGATGAACTTGCTGTAGGCCCTGAACTCATCGAGCATCTCCTTGGTCTCGCGCCGAAGCTTCTTGAAGCCGGCCGGGAAGTCGCCTTCGAGATAGACCTTGAAGTAGACGTAGTCTTCGAGGTCGTTCAAGGCCTCCTTGGTGGTATCGGAGAGGGTATAGCGCTTCTCGCTGGTGAGGTCGAAGCGGGTAAACACATAGGCGCCGATGACATTGATCACCGCGATGAGGATCACGGTAAGTCCAAACGACACCAACTGGTTTCTTTTCAGATTCTTGCGTTTGTTGTCCATGTCGTTCCCTCCTACCATTTACGGCTCGATAGCACCAGTTTTGTCATACTCAGGAAGAGCGCCATCACGCTCAGGAAATACAAGATGTCGCGGGTATCGACCACGCCGCGGCTGATGGAGCTGTAATGGGCCGACATGCCCAGGCGCTGGATGAAGAGGTCGATGGGGCCGAACAGCGACAACGAGAAAATGAACTCGAATCCAATGTAGAGGAACCCACAGAGGAATACCGAGAGGATGAAGGCGAGAATCTGGTTGTTGGTCACCGAAGAGCAGAAGAGCCCGACCGCCACAAAACTGGCACTCAGCAGGAACAACCCGATGTAGGAGCCCATGATGCCGCCGCTGTCGAGGTTGCCGACCGGTAGGCCCAGACGGTACACCGAAAAGTAATACACGGCCGTGGGAAGCAGCGAGAGCAGCACCAGGACCACGCCCGCCAGAAACTTGGCAAAGATGATCTGCCAGTCGGACAGCGGCTTGGTAAGCAGCATCTCGATGGTGCCCGTACGGTTCTCCTCGGCAAAGCTGCGCATGGTGACGGCGGGAACCAGAAACAGAAAGACCCAAGGCGCCAGGATGAACAACCCGTCGAGGTTGGCATACCCATACGAAAGCAAGTTGAAATCGCTCTGGAACACCCAGAGGAACAGCCCCGTGACCAGTAGAAACACCACGATGACCATGATGCCGATCAAGGAGCTTAGGAAGTTGCTGATTTCTTTCTTAAAAAGTGCGTACATTCCTTTTTTGGATTAAACTTGCAAAGATACAAATAATTCCTGAACCACGCCAAATTATTCGCCCGCTGCCTTCACGGTCCTGACAATCACCTTCCGGTCGCCGACAAGGGTGGTGGCAAAGAGGTATACGGCGTCGCCCTCGGCCATGCCCAGGGCCTTGCGCAGCTGGGCCACCGTCAGCGGGAAGTTGCGGGTGGCGATGCTGGCCTTGTCGACATCGGCCAGCAAGGTCTTTCCGATCTTCTTGTTGTAGGGGGCCCAGCCTTCCACCCGAAAGGTCCGGCCGGGGAAGCCGGCCACCCACTGGTCGGAGGTGTAAAGATGGCTGTTCGGGTGGAGTTTCCTCACCCCGAAACGTTGGGTCGGGAGCTTGAAACAGCCGCCCTTGAGCAGGGCGGCGTTGGGCTCATAGAGGTAGTGGGACACCGTTTCGGCGAGCAGCGGCTGGCAGGAACGCTCCTCCTCCTCGGTGAAACGGACCGAAGGCTGGTCGCTATGGAGGTTCACACAGGTGAATACCGGGGCACCCTCATGGTCGGGGTCGAGCAAAAACAGCACCTCCTTGCATTCGTTGCCGACGGCCACCAGATGCACCTCGCTGACATGGTGCAACTGTCCGAGCGCCTGATGGAGGTCGAGCATGGGCGAAAGCTTCAGCAGCACCCTTCGGGCCCGTTGCAGCAACCGGTCCTGCAACACCGTCACGTCGGGCGTGCAGTCGGCGATGGACACGGTCTTCCGTCCATGGGCGTCGCGCCGTGCCGGATCCAGAAAGATACAGTCGACCGGAGCCGCGTCCTGCAGGTAGTCTTCAGCGGTACGGTGGCACACCCGAATCCGGTCGCCCAGCACCCCGAAGTTGTGTTCGGCCAAGGTACAGAGCCCTGCATCGGCCTCCACATAGTCCGTGTGTTGAAACTGTTTTGAGAGGAAATGGCAGTCGACCCCCAAGCCTCCCGTCAGGTCGGCAAAGGTGTCGCCTTGCACTAAGGTGGCCTTGTATTGGGCAGTGGCCTCGGAGGAACATTGCTCCAGCGAGAGGTGCTGGGGAAACAGCAGCGCATCGTTCCCGCTCCAGGAAGGCACCTTGCGGCGCAGCAACTGCCGGGCCGCTATTTGACGCAATGCCAAGGCCATATCGACCTTGGCATTGCGGTATTTCAGGGCCAATTCATGAACATCGTCATCGAGATGTTCGGCGATGAACTGCCTGGTATCCATCAGATTTTCTTCAGCATGGCCACTTCCTTGTCGGAGAGGAAACGCCATTCACCACGAGGAAGCTTGTATTTGTCGAGACCGGCGAACATGACACGGTCGAGACGGGTCACCTCGTAGCCGAAGTGTTCGAAGATACGGCGGACGATGCGGTTGCGTCCCGAGTGCAGCTCGATGCCGATGCTCTTCTTGCTCTCGTCGTCTTCGTCGTAGGCGATGGTGTCGGCAGCGATGAAGCCGTCGTCGAGTTCCACGCCATCGGCGATGCGAAGCATGTCGTTCTTGGTGAGCGGCTTGTCGAGGATGACATGGTACAGCTTGCTGACCTGGCTGCTCGGATGGGTGAGCTTCTTGGCGAGGTCGCCGTCGTTGGTGAGCAACAGCAAGCCGGTGGTCATCTTGTCGAGACGGCCCACAGGGAAGATGCGTTCGTTGCAGGCGCCCTTGACGAGCTCCATCACGGTGTCGCGGCCTTCCGGATCGTCGGCGGTGGTGATGAAGCCTTTCGGCTTGTTCAGCAGGATATAACGGAGCTTCTCACGGTTGAGGGTCTGGCCACCATAGACCACCTTGTCTTCGGTCTTGACCTTGAAACCCATCGTGGTGACCACCTCGCCGTTGACGGTGACGCAGCCGGCCTTGATCAGCTCATCGGCCTCGCGGCGTGAGCAGACGCCACAGTCGGCCAAGTATTTGTTCAGACGGATCTCGCCCGTTGCGGCGGGACGGTCGTACATGGGATCCTTTTCCCTGACATAGCCCTTGCGGCCACGGCGAGGGGCTTCCTCCTCCATTTCCTCTTGGAAACGGCGGCCACGGGCCGGACGGTCCTCATCGTTGAAACGACGGCGGGGACGCTCTTCGTCGCCGAAGCGACGGCGCGGACGGTCTTCGTCGTTGAACTTGCGGCGGGGACGGTCTTCATCATTGAACTTGCGGCGCGGTTTCTCGTCGGATTCGAAGCGACGGCGCGGACGGTCTTCGTCATTGAATTTACGACGGGGACGGTCTTCATCATTGAATTTACGACGGGGACGGTCTTCATCGTTGAACTTGCGGCGGGGACGCTCTTCGTCGTTGAAACGACGGCGCGGACGGTCCTCATCGCGGTGCGGGCGTTCACCTCTCGGCTTCTCGCCAAACTTTCTCTCTTTTCTCGGTCCTTCTTCGTCACCGTCACGGTGGGAAATCCTGAAGGACTTGTTCTGCAGGAACTCTTCCTTGTGCACTGCAGGTTTTCTGGTACGCGGACGCTTACCAGTGTTTCCTTGTTCTGTCATGTCAAATGGTAAATAGGTAAGTTTTGGGCGGCAAAATTACGAATTCTTCCGGGATTGATGCGTGGTATTGGAAAAAATTGTATTTTTGCATTCACATAGTGTGTCCGTAACAACCACGGAACTATGGGTTTTTGCTATTGTTTCACGTCGAAAACAGCCTGGGAACTATTTTCGTAACGTTAATAGTAATGCAATCAGCATTGGTTGCCTAAAGTGTCGAATACTGGCAAAGTCCCCTCATCTGAACAAGGTGTGGGTACTTTGTCTACGACACTTCGGGGACATGACCCAGGCGCCCGTCGACGTGAGAGACAATCCCACACCTTTTTTTCGGGACAAAGATACATGGTTTTTTTTGGAATTCCAAGAAATATTGTTAAATATTTTTCAACAATATTTATTTAATTATTTAAACATTGAAAATCAAGGCGTTTGCACTTCCTTCGCATGGTTGTCGCGGCGTTCCTTCTGCATCATCTGGAAACTGTTATAGAGGTTTTGCCACAACACGTACAAGGTGGGAACGATGCAACTCAGATCGAGCAGGAAGGTCTGCGACATCCAGATGGCCAGCACGGTGTTCTTTTGCCCGAGCGACTGCCCGCCCGCCACGTAGTCGCCATACCGCTTGCCGATACGGTGACCCACGAAAAACTGCAGGAAACAAAGGAAAATGGAAAGCGCCACCATCCAAAGGAACATGTTCCGGTGCTCATAGAACTGGTCGACCAGTTGCTCGATGGCCCTGGAGATGACCACCGTGAGCGACACCGCCCAGATATAGAAAGAAAGGTTCTTGTGCCGGTTGATGGCTGCATTGGCCTTAGGCCACAGCCATCGGGTGAGCACCGCCAGCACAAAGGGGGCGATCAACAGCGGGAACACCTTACCCAAAATGGTCAGGAAGGAACTCCAAAACGAGATGTCGGGATCGGCACCGATCAGCGTGAAGGAAAGCGGAGCCACGACGGCCACCATCAGGTTGCAGGCAATCAGGTAGGTGCTCATCATGCCGATGTTGGCCCCCAGGATCAACGAGACCGCAATGGCCGCCGAGGCGGTGGGAGCAAGCACCGTAACGAAGCCCCCCTGGGCGATCACCGGATCGAAGGGACGCAACAGAAAATACACCGCCGCCGAAACCACCAACTGGAAGAGAAGCAGCCAAAAATCGAACATCGTAAAACGCATCTTTTTGACATCCAACGAATTGAATGAAAAGAACAGCATCAAGAAGATGAAATACGGCAAAGCAGGCTGCAGTACCACGATGTATTCGTGGAAAAAGATGCCCAATAGGATGGCAATGGGAAGGATCCAGCTTTTGTAACGTTGCACAACGATGGGATTTCAGACTGCAAAAGTAAGAACAATGCGGGAAATAAACTACTTTTGCATCAAAATAAACGCCATGGACGTTCCCTTTGTCAACCTCCACACCCACCATCCCGCCGGGGAAGCGCTCACCCTGTGCAGTTCGGGCATCCATCCATGGTGGCTGGACGACCCCGGTTACGACTGGGAACAAGCGCTGGAAGCCCTGGAACGCCAACTCAGGGAAGGCACCCTTGAGGCCATCGGGGAAGCGGGCCTCGACAAGATGCATCCCGACACCCTGCCCCTGCAGCAAAAGGTCTTCGAACGGCAGATCCTGCTCTCCGAACAGTACGGCAAGCCCCTGGTCATCCATTGTGTACGGGCCAACGACGCCCTCCTGACGCTATGGAAGCGGCACCGGCCCCGACAGGCCTGGATCCTCCATGGCTTCAACGGGACCAAGGAAACGGCAGAACAACTGATAGGCAAAGGCTTCTACCTCTCAGTGGGAGCGGCCCTTTTGTTCAAAAACAGGAAAATCACCGAATCGATACAATACATCCCCTTGGATCGTCTCTTTTTTGAGACGGACGAAGCGACGTGCGGGATCGAAACGGTATATGCCGAAGCCGCCCGCCTTCTTTCGATTCCCATGGAGGTGCTGAAAGAACGGATTCTCGCGAACTATGTCCGACTAAGCAAGAAAGAGGGAAGTGCTATTGATCCTCCATTCGGATCAACATGAACACCGCATCGCCGAAGGTGTTTTCGTAATGAGCTCCCTTTCGGAGGGAAGCAGGGAAGCTCAGCGTCAAGATCCTGCCCCGGAACAGCCGGTTCCGAACCACGGCGGTAGTCGCCTCCTCGGGGATTTCCAATCCGGTTTCCGCGTCGAACCAACGCACCTGGTAACGGGTGCCTCGACGGGTGTGGGGTACCGGGATGTAGAAATGGTCTTTTACCGCGGCTCCCCGGGGTTTCTTGGATTCATCCAAGGTATAGGCATACCCCTGGGGATCGAAGATCCCGTCGTTGACGAAGTGGGCATCGCCTCCAACCCAGTCGGTCAACCGGCGCAAGGCTTGGTAGGAGAACGCCTCATCCTGACACCATCCATAGAGGGTGTCTTCCGTAACGTTGATCAGGTAATAGGTCTGGTACTTGTCGGGGAAGTAGAGCGCCATGCCATCCGCCTCGCCCGTGGTGGCCGGGTAGAAGTTGTCCGAAAGGACGGGAAGTCCATTGCAGAAGGTGGTTATGGGTTTGAATCGGCCAAAGAGTTCGCATCGGTCCAAAGCGGTCCAATACCAGAAAGAGGCGGGACCCATCGATCCGGAGAACAGGGACGACCAGGTGGAGTTATGAACATCGATGCCCTTGGGATCGCGACTCTGGTAATTGATCCCTGAGACGGTGTTGTCCAAACCGTATTCCCCCATGAAGCAGGGCTTGTCGGGATAGCGTTGCCGCATCGCCTCGGATTTGCCCAGCAGCAGGTAGGTCATCTGCTTCGAGTAATTCGCCTTCTGGATGTTGTCGTAGAAATGGTCTTGTACCACATCGAGCGGTTCGTAGAGTCGGTTGAGCAGCAGGTCCTCTCCACCATCGTAGCCAATCGAGGTGGTGATCAAATGCCGATGGGGATCGCATTCGCGGATCACCTCGGCCGTATGGCGGTGCCATTCGTTGATGGCCATGGCCTCGACGGAGGTCAAACCCGTTAGCTTGAAGATGTTGCCCACCTCGTTGAACAATTCCCAGGCCGTGAGATGGGTGGCATAGCCCCAACGGGCCACGATGTAACGGACGAGGTGGTCCGTGATGCGGATGGCTTCAGGGTCGGTAAAGAACTCCAACGGATCCCGTAACTTGAGCACCGTATGGTATGGATTGTAGCGCCATCCGCTGGGCATGGAGCCGTACTGCTGGCTCTTTTCCAAGTCCTCACTGTCATCCCTGAGATCGCCATAGGTAAAGAAGCACAGCATCAGGGTAAGGCCGTGATCGGCCGCGTCGTTGACAATCTCGTCCAACTCCGCGGCATCCTTCTGGTTCAGCTTCGAATCGAAATACACCATGGGCTTGCCTTGCTCCCGAATGGTGTGTTCCGGCCCATATAACGAGAGATACTGATACCGGGTAAGCCAGATCCTCACATAGTTGGCGCTGCCCTCCAAGAGGTTGAAATAGCGCTGGAAATCGTAGATGCCGTAAGGTTGCTGGTACTTGTGATAGTCTGCCGAGGTGTACCAGGCCACATTGGGTCCCACCGGAAAATAGGCATGGTCGCGTCGCTCACCTCCGGCAAAAGCTTCCCGCTTCAGATAGCGTGTGTTGGCCGTGCGAATGAATCCCTCCGCATCCTTGGCCTTGCATTCAAATGCCAAGGACCTGCCGTCCAAGGCACTCAACTTGGCATGGCCGGTCCGGTCCACCGCATGGATCGTATAGGTCCATCGGCCCACCGCATCGGGGGTGAAACGGATCTTCCAACCATCATTGTCGCGTTGGCGTGAAGCCAACTCCACCTTGCTCTGTTCACGGAACCGATAGCCTTCGTAGTAGAAGCCGTTCGCCCGAAACGTCTCGCCTTGGGGACTGCGAAACTCCGCATACACGTCGATCACCTCGGGGTCGTAGGGGTTGTCGTAGTCGTCCAAGCCGAACGACAGCTCGTATTTTCCATAGATGTCCACCGTATTCGGAGCCGTCACGTTGGTAATGGCCGGCTGTCCGAAGCCTCCTGCCGCCATCGCGCACAGGATGGCCAAACACACCCACCTTCTCATCATTCGTCTTTTAGGATGACGACCTTCATGCCGACCCAGGCATAACGCTCCTTCAACAGGTCGAGGTCCTCGTTGCGCAAACGGATGCAACCTTCACTCCCACGGCCCGGCACCGAGCTCTCGTTGTTGGTGCTGCCATGGATGCCGATGCCCTTGAATCCGGTCTTCAGCCGCATGAACCAGTTGCCGTAGGCCAGGATGGAGCCGCGTCCGTCGCCGAAGTCGTGTACCCAAGTGGAAGCGGGCTTGATCTCGGTGATGGTGAAGGGGTTCTCGAACGTGCATTCCGGGGTCTTCATGTCGCCCGTCTTCTCTTTCTGTCCATAGTTGAGCCCCACACATACCGGATAGCGGGCCAACAGCACCGTGTCGCCCTCCTGGTCTTCGTAAACGCTGAGATGCAGCGCCGGTTTGTCAATCACGATGAAGCATTGGTCGCGGTTGACCAGTTCGCCGAAAACCAAGGGCGCTTCCTGTTTCACCGTATCCTCGCTGGGCAAGGCTTCGTCCACATTGTTGGCTTTTCCGCCACAGGCCGTCATCAAGACCAGGCCCAACACAAAAAAGGCTATTCTTTTCATATTCAAATGATTTTTCCAACGAATCCAATTCCAACCCCACCCCAAAAACGATGGACCACATTCCTATCCCGTCACCATGAACACCCTCGAATCCTTCCATTTCGACCGTTTGATCATCTCAATGGTGAAGTGGGTGCGGCTTGAGGCCTTGTCGAGGATCGCACGGGCCGTCTCAAACTGACGCAGCTCCCGGTGGATCTCGGGCAGCTCCAGATCGACCTGCTCTTCGGGATGCTTCTCCAACAGCACCAGCAAGCGGTTGAGGTTGGCGTTGAAGTCCTTCAGGTTTTTCAGGAACAGCTTCTCCCCTTCGAGCAACATCCGCCGGTAGGCCGACCATACGCCATAGCTCATGAATCCATTGAAGAGATACTTCCAACGGATGTAATGGAAGTTGCGGTGCAGGTCGTTGTAGGCCCACCACAGCAGGCGACGCAGGTAGATTTCCTTTTTCGGCTCGTAGGAACTCTTCTTCAGGAAATACTGATAGTGCTTGATCAAGGCCAATTTGCCCTGGTTGTTGGTGAAACTGACGCCATAGAAACGCCAGGTGTTCCACGAATAGACCGCGACGGGTGGCTTCTCGGTGGTGATGAAGGGCTCCTCGGGCCGTTCCACCCAAAAGCTATGGCCGCAAGACGGACAGAGCACCATCTTCTGTGGGGTGGTGATGAGGTTGTCGTACAAGATCTTCCCATCGGAATAGAGGATGGCCTCGTTCACCAGCTCCGACTTGAGGTTACGGCCCTCGAGCCAAGCCTGGCAACAGGGACATTGGAAGTAATATGGATCGAACTTCAACATTCCTCTATGGTGATTTTCGCGGTAAAGGTAGTCTTTATTTTTTTATTTCCTTCCAAAATCGGCAGGAATTTCTCCCCAAATCTCTGTTTTCCATTTCAAAACAGGGATGTCAAGGGCATGTTCTTTCATCCAATCGTCGTTCTCGTGCAGCCATTTCTCGGCACGGGCGATCAGTTCGAACAGATAGGCGTTCTTGTCGTTGGGCTGCAACTTGGTCTTGCATTGCTTCTCCCGCACCCATTTCTGGGCGTTGACGGAGTCGCTGTAGAGGGGATACTGTACCCGTTTCTGCTTCATCCAGGCCAAGGCGTGGACGATGGCCAAAAACTCCCCGATGTTGTTGGTGCCGTTCTCGAACACGGGACTCTTGAACAGTTGTGTTGTGGTGGGCGGCTGGGTTCCCAGGGCCACAAACACCCCTTGGTACTCCATCTTGCCGGGGTTGCCCGAGCAGGCCGCATCGACGGCGACGAAAACGGAAAACGGAGGAAGCCCGAGGGGTTGTTTTCCTTTCCCCGCGGCAAGGTCGAGGCCGTCGGCGTTCCGTTTCACGAACGCCGACGGCCCTTGTGCGTAAGCCGCTTCGGCACTGGCCTGGTCGGGAAAGCCTTTGTACAAGGCGCCCGCAAAGCCGTCGATCTCCTGCTTGCAGGCTTCCCAGTTGTCATACACCCCTGGGGTACGGCCTTTCCACACCACGTAGAACTTGTTTTTCATAGAAGTCAGAAGTCGGAAGACAGCGGTCAGAATCCCAACGATATATCGACGCCTTTGGCGGTGTTCACCAGGTCGCTGTCGATGGTGACCAGGTTGGGTTTGGCGATGGCTTCGGCCAGCGGCACGGCCACCAGGTTGGGATGATGGTAGGCCACCATCTGGCCGAACTGGCCGTTGAGCACCATCTCGAAGGCTTTCACACCGAACTCGGAGGAGAGCACCCGGTCGTAGGCAATCGGCACGCCGCCGCGCTGGAGGTGACCCAAGATGGTCTCGCGCAGGTCGTGCTTGAAGCCAGCAGCCTTCAGCTGGCTGATGAGGGCGCGTCCGATGCCACCCAGCTTCTTGTTCTCGTAACCCACCTCGGTACTGATCTCGTAGATCTGCTGTCCGTCCTTGGGACGGGCGCCTTCGGAGGCCACGATGACGGCGAAGCCGCGGTCATGGTCGAAGCGTTTCTCGAGCCGTTCCTTTACCACGTTGATGTCGTAGGGGAACTCGGGCAGCAGACAGACCTCCGCGCCGCCGGCGATGGCCGAGTGGAGGGCGATCCAGCCGGCGTCGCGTCCCATCACCTCGAGGATGAAGACACGGTTGTGCGAGGCGGCCGTGGTGACCAGCTTGTCGACAGCCTCGGTGGCAATCTGCACGGCAGTCTGGAAGCCGAAGGTGCATTCCGTCATGGAGAGGTCGTTGTCGATGGTCTTGGGTACGCCGATGATGTTCAACCCCTTCTCGTAGAGCTTCTGCGAGATGCGCTGCGAGCCGTCGCCGCCGATGCTGATGACGGCGTCGATGCCCATGTATTGCAGCTTGCGGAGCATCTCGTCGGAACGGTCCACGGTGGTCCAGGTACCGTCGTTGTTCTTGACGGGCCAGTTGAACGGGCCGCCCTTGTTGGTGGTCTCGATGATGGTGCCGCCACGGAAGTGGATGCCGCGCACCACCTCTGGCGTCAGCCTTACGACTTCAGTGGGTTCCCACAAGACGCCATTGTAGGCTTGGATGCTGCCGAGCACTTCCCAGTCTTTCTCTTGGGCAGCTCGCTTGACGATGGCGCGGATCACGGCGTTCAAGCCTGGGCAGTCGCCGCCACCGGTTAATACGAGTAGACGTTTCATTTATTTAAAGATTTAAAGATTCAAAAATTTAAAGATTCAATACCTACCTTAAAAGCTAAATCTAAAAAGATTCAAAAATTTAAAGATTTAAAGATTCGATTGGGGTTTAAACTTGCTTCCTTTTATGTCTGAAGTACTTAAATAATCAATAAAATTACTTAGAGATTTTGAAATATCTTCCGATTCATTTTTTAGTTCAACAAACTGTTCTTCCAAAAGATAACCATAATCAAAAGCGCGATATAACTGACTACGTGTTTCTCCACAGGATCCTTTTGCTATGAACAGGAATTGTTTGAATTCACCGTTACCATTACGTTCAAAACCTTCAGCAATATTATCCATAATTGAACCAGAAGAAGCTCGGATTTGAGCACAAAGCCTAAACTCCTTTGAGAATTTATCTCCAAGAGTAGCTTCAAAAACCTTTTTGGAAAAGACACGTGCCCTTTGCCAAATTGGTAAATCCTCAAATCTTCTATAACCCGCCATTTAGTCAATAATTTTTAAATCTTTAAATCTTAAATCTTTAAATTAAGCGCAATCTGCAACTCATCGAGCTGTTCCTGGGCAATCGGGGCGGGCGAGCCGCTCATGACGTCGCGTCCGGCGTTGTTCTTCGGGAAGGCGATGAAGTCGCGGATCGAGTCGGCGCCACCGAAGAGCGAGCAGAGACGGTCGAAGCCGAAGGCCAGACCAGCGTGAGGCGGTGCTCCGTACTCGAAGGCACCCATCAGGAAGCCGAACTGCTCCTGGGCCTTCTCGTCGGTGAAGCCAAGGGTATGGAACATCTTGTTCTGCAAGGTGCGGTCGTGGATACGGATGGAGCCACCACCGACCTCGACGCCGTTCATCACGATGTCGTAGGCATTGGCGCGGATGTCACCCCACTTGGAAGGATCGTCGAGCAAGGCTTCGTCTTCGGGCTTCGGGGCGGTGAAGGGATGGTGCATGGCATAGTAGCGTTGCGTCTCCTCGTCCCACTCCAACAGCGGGAAGTCGATGACCCACAGCGGTGCGTACACATCGGGGTTGCGCAGGCCGAGCTGGTTGCCCATCTCGAGACGCAGGGCGTTGAGTTGCACCCGGGTCTTCATGGCCTCGCCGCAGAGGATGAGCATCAGGTCGCCGGGCTTGGCACCGAACTTGTCGGCGATGACCTTCAGGTCTTCGGGCGTATAGAACTTGTCGACGGACGACTTGAACGTGCCGTCGGTATTGTACTTGATATAGACCATGCCTCCGGCACCCACCTGCGGACGCTTCACAAACTCGGTGAGCGCGTCGAGTTGCTTGCGGGTGTATTCCGAACATCCCTCGGCGCAGATGCCGACAACCAATTCGGCATTGTCGAAGAGGCCGAAGCCCTTGCCTTTGACCACGTCGTTGAGCTCCACGAACTTCATTCCAAAGCGGATGTCGGGCTTGTCGGAGCCGTAGTATTTCATGGCATCGTGCCAGGTCATGCGCGGGAACGGTCCGAATTCGAGGCCTTTCATCTCCTTGAAGAGGTGCTTGGCCAGTCCTTCGAAGGTGTTCAACACGTCTTCCTGCTCCACAAACGACATCTCGCAGTCGATCTGGGTGAACTCCGGCTGACGGTCGGCACGGAGGTCCTCGTCGCGGAAGCAACGCACGATCTGGAAGTAGCGGTCCATGCCGGCCACCATCAACAGCTGCTTGTACTGCTGCGGACTCTGCGGCAAGGCATAGAACTCACCCGGGTTCATGCGTGAAGGCACCACGAAGTCGCGGGCACCCTCGGGCGTGCTCTTGATGAGCATCGGGGTCTCGATCTCAAGGAAGTTTAGGTTGCTGAGGTAGTTGCGCACCAGCATGGCCATGCGGTGGCGCAACTCGAGGTTTTGGCGCACCGGGTTGCGGCGGATGTCGAGGTAGCGGTATTTCATGCGGAGGTCGTCGCCACCGTCGCTATTGTCTTCGATGGTGAAGGGAGGGGTCTTGCTTTCATTTAATAAGGTGAATGCGTTGACACGGATCTCAATCTCGCCCGTGGGCACCTTGGGATTCTTCGACTCACGCTCAATGACGGTACCCTTGGCTTGGATGACAAATTCACGGCCGAAAGAACGGGCCTGCTCCACCAGCTTCGGGTCGCTGTTCTCGTCCAACAGGAGTTGGGTGATGCCATAACGGTCACGAAGATCGATCCAAACCAAAGCGCCTTTGTCGCGCACACGCTGTACCCAGCCGGCCAAGGTCACTTCCTTGCCCGCATCGGCAAGTCGAAGTTCCCCACAAGTATGTGTTCTATACATATTTTAAAAGAATTAAGAATTCAGAAATAAGAATTAAGAAGGCAAAATTACAACTTTTTCATATTTTTGCACCGATGAAGGTCAAAATAATATCCATACTGTCATTTGTCGCCATGGTTTTCCTAAGCCGTTGCGCCAATATCGTTGCTCCCACGGGAGGTCCGAAAGACCTCACCCCACCCAAGGTGGTGGAAGCCATCCCTGCCGCACGGAGCACCGGTTTCAACGGTAGAAGGATCAGCCTTACTTTTGACGAATACATTACCCTTGACAATGCCGCCCAAAACGTCCTTTTTTCACCGCCCCTCGACACCAAGCCCGACATCAAGTTGAGCAACAAAACGGTCGTGATCCGGCTGAAAGAAAACCTAAGGCCCAACACAACCTACAGCATCCAACTCGGGTCGGCCGTCAAGGACCTGCACGAGGGCAACCTTTTCAAGGAAGACCATTACACCTTCTCGACCGGCGACCGGCTTGACACCCTGACCCTTTCGGGCAAGGTGCTGGATGCCAACGACAAAAAACCTGCCGAAGGCCTCTTCGTATGCCTCTATGCCCCTTCCGCAGACAGCCTCGCCACCGATTCCATCGACGCCCTTTTCCAACAGCCCATGAAGCGGCAACCCGACTATCTGGCGAAGACCGACAAGGAAGGAAAGTTCACCCTGCGGGGGCTTCCCGACCGGGCATTTCTGGCGGTTGCCTTGAAAGACATGAACAGCAACCTGTTGTACGACTTGCCCAACGAAACCGTGGCTTTTCTCGACACCCTGGTCGCTGCCAGCCAACCCTCGGACCTCACCTTGTACGCTTTCACGGCCCGCGACACCACTCAAATGCTGCTTGAGAAGAAACTGGTGGAGGAAGGCATGCTCCGTTTCGTGTTCCGCCAACCGGCCGATTCCGTGCGCATCGAGACCACCGACACCTTGGCCGATGCTTTCCGTCTGGCCGAGGTATGGTCGCCCACCCACGACACGCTGTGGTGGTATTTCACCCCTCATGTCATGGACAGCCTACAGGTCCATATCCAATACGATACGGTGATCGACGACCACACCCGCTACGCCCTGAACTACCGTGAAACCGCCCAAGGCGGCAGGCCGGCAAAGAAACAGCTTACCATTGGCAACAATCTGAAAAACAATATGTTGTTACCAGGAGAAACCCTTACCTTGCATTTCGCAGAACCGATAGCGGACGACACGGTCCGTTTCGATTCGACGGTCTTCGCCAAGGCCGACGGACAAGGCTTGCATTATGTGTTGGTGGGGGCTCCTGTCGATTCGGCCAACCATGTGCTTTCCATTCCGGATTCCGTCTTCCTGAGCGTACGCGGACGCGCCAACGACTCGTTGCGGATCACCTACCGCACCGCCAAGGCCTCCGACCTGGGCAACCTCTTCATCACCGTGGTCCCGCCCTCGGGAACCCAAGCGGTGGTGCAGCTGCTCAATGCCCGGAACAAGGTGGTGGAAACCCGCACGGTCCGAGCCGAAGAAAAACTGGCTTTCAAGCAACTGCTCCCCGAAAAATACCAATTGAAAGCCATCCTCGACACGGACGGCAACGGCCGTTGGAGCACGGGCGATTTCCACAAACGGTTTCTCCCCGAAACCGTGTTGGACTTCAAAGACCCGCTCGACATCAAAGCGGGTTGGGACATCGATTTGGAAGAAAAATGGATTCTTTTTTCTGAATAATTGTTCTACCGATTGTATTTTTTTTTATTTTTGCGAGTTAAAAGTAGAATTGGAATGCTCCGTTTCCATGCGGAGAAGACTAATATTAATGCATTAATTTTAATCTAATTATCAAATTATCAAATTATTAACTAAATTCAGTCGTTTATGAAAAGAAAAGTATTTTCATTGATGATGTTGTGTCTGTTTGCTTACCTAGGCATGGCAAACGCACAAGTCAGTCCGCGCGACAAGGGTGGTATTACCATCACCCCCAACCCCGTCGAGATGGGTTACCGTCCCAACGGAGCGTGGATGCGCCCATTCGAGGCACAGCTGACCAATTCAGGCGCAGCTGAGACCGTTACAGCGATCGAAACCACGAATGAGGATTTCTTCATTATCGATGCGAACTTGCCGGCCGTGGTCAACTCGACCAAACCGCTCAATTTCACCATCGATAATCCCGACGCCCCTGCTGGCCCCTACAGCGCAGAACTCGTTGTGTGGACCAACAGCCGTCTGGCTTACACTTTCAACATCTCCGCGACGACCTACGATCCTATCGAGGCCGACGTGGTGGAGACGGCTCCCACAGCTACCGAGTCGTTCTCGGCCACCTTTGGTGCCGACATCTACGACAACTACCTGCTTCCTGGTGATGAACCGGATGGCAAGGATGTGGTTTACAAACTGGAAGTCGAAAACGATGTGCTTTTCAACGCCCAAGTGGCTGGTGCCAACGGTAAGGTGGCCCTCTACCTTCCCGACTTCAATGGCCAGCCCGGACCTGGTGCCGACAACAACTACACCGGCAATGCCGGTGGCGGTGGCGGTGGCGCTCCCTACGAAGCACAAATCGGTGAAACGGATGGAACTAGCACGACTGGTTACTCCCCCTTCTACACCCTTTACAACTACTCCATTTCCGAGAACCTCTTCCACGCCGACGAGCTGATGGAAGCCGGCATGACGACTGCCCCGATGGGCAGCATCAGCTATTATGCCACGAACCAATATGGCTATGAGCAGAAGAACATCTCCATCTGGATGGCCAACGTATCGGACGAGGCTCTGACCTCCACCTCCCACACCGTTGACGGCATGACCTTGGTGCACCAAGGCGATGTCACGCCCGTCATCGGCTGGAACGAATTCGTGTTCAACCAAGGCACATTCGCATGGGACGGCTCCAGCAACCTGCTGGTCCTTATCCAAAGAAACAACGGCGCTTGGAACAGCACCATCAACTGGAGAGCCCAAGCTACCGGTTTCAATGCAATGGCTTACAGGTATCAGGACAGCGGTGCCTATGACGTGAACGTGGCAAACAGCATGTACACCAGTGCCAGCCGTCCTATTGCCCTGTTCAAGAGCCTTGGTCGCAACGACAGAGCCGTTGCCGCCAACATCAATGACATGACGCTCACCCCCGGTGAATATTACCTGGTGGCTTCTTCTACCAGCGATGAGTTCACCCTGAACGTCAACATGGATGTAATCCCGCTTCCTGAACCGGTTGCCAATCCTTTCCCGGCTGACGGCGACACCGAAATCGGCATGCCCCTCACCTTTACCTGGGAACTTGGCCAATACACCACTGAATATCGCATGATCTGTGGTACTACCTATCCTCCGACCGATGTCGTGGTGGATTGGACCAACAATCTTGCCGAGAGCCTGACGGTGACCAACCTCTTCAACAACACCAACTATTTCTGGAGAATCGACGAAAGAAACAGCTCCGGCGAAGTGATCGGTCCCATCTGGGGATTCACCACCACCTTCAACAAACCCCAAAACGTGGCTGGCAATCCTGAGAAGATTTACGAAGGCGACGTCCTCCATATTACTTGGAGTGGTGTCGTGGATCGTTCCTACAGAGGCTACAACGTGTATCAAGACGGTGTCAAGTTGAACGACGAAGTGCTTACCGAAACCCAATACGACGTGGAAGGCCTTGCCTACAACATGGATGGTTACATCTTCAACGTGACCGCCGTGTACGACGAGGGCGAATCGCTCTTCTCCGATGACTTGGTTGTGTTAGTGACCGGCAACGGCACTGTGAGCGGCAAGGTCACTGAGCAAGACGGCACCACCGGCATTGCCGGCGCCACGGTCGTGTTCACCGGTATCGACGAATTCAACGCCGAAGCCATCTTCACCTTCACCACGGGTGCCAACGGCAACTACAGTGGTAACATCCTGGCCGGTACCTACACTGCGGCAGCTTGGAAGGAAGGCTATCAACCTGTGGAACGCGAAGAAGAAGTCAACATCACCTATAACACCAACACGCCCAACATCGACTTCTCACTCGACGAGAACTGGCTGCCTGTTGGCGAAGTCATCGCTGAGGAAGTGGACGAGAACCTGGTGAAGGTCTATTGGAGCCAGAACATCATGAGCGAGCTCATCGAAGACTTCGAGACCGGTGATCTCAGCGCCTTCGATTGGCAGAACGATGCCACCTATCCTTGGACCATCACGAATGGTGGCGCTGACAGCGAGAGCCAATATTGCCTCAAGAGCGGCAATGCCGGCGTCGCCTCCAGCACGTCTGCCATCCAAGTTAGCGTGGAAATCTCCCGCAACGGTTTGATGAGCTTCTATGGCAAGATCTCCTGCGAGAGCAGCTACGACAACGGTTACTTCTACATTGACGGAACCCAGAAGGCTTCCTTCACCGGTTCTGGCAACTGGACGCAGAAAGAGTTCCCCATCACCTCGGGTACGCACACCTTCAAGTGGGCTTACACCAAGGACGGCAGTGTCAACAGCTATGACGACTGCTTCTACATCGACAACATCAGCTTCATCCACGATGCCGCTCCGGCTGAAACCGGTTGGATCACCTACGAAGACGGTACGAACCAAGACGCCATCGGCCTCACCGCCGGCGGTTCGTTCTACTGGGGCATCTGCTTCCCGGCTGAAATGATGGCCAATTACGGCAGCTTCACCATGACCAAGGTCAAGATGTTCGACCACGAGGCCCATACGGGTAAGGTGATGATCTACAAGGGCGGCACCACCGCTCCCGGTACGCTTGTCACCGAGCAGAACTACACCTGCACGGGTTCCGAAAACTATGTTGAAGTCACCCTCAGCAACCCGGTGAGCATCGATGCCAGCCAGAGCATCTGGGTGGTCCTCAACAACTTCGATGGTCAATACGTGGCATCCTGCTGCTCCAACACGGGTGATCCCAACGGCCGTTGGATCAGCATGGACAACGTCGAATGGATGGACATCCTCGAAGCTTCCGCTTCGCTCGATTACACCTGGCAGATCCAGGCCTACGTGACCGATGGCGCCAAGACCACTCCGCTCCGCAAGGATGTGGCTGCCGCTCCGGTCTATACGCCTAGCAACCTGCAATTTGGTAGCGCCAGCGACCTGCAAGGCGATCCCAACTGGACGAAACCTGCCAACCGCGCCTTCAAGCAATACAACATCTATCGCACCGCTTGCAGTGACATGACGGGCGAGGATGCCGAGTTCCTGGGCAGCACCAACGACACCATCTACTTGGAAGAAAACTGGGCCAACATGGAACCCGGTGTCTACAAGTGGGGCGTCAGCCGCTTCTACGAAGGCAACCGTGATCGCAACCGCGTGACCTATGACTTCGAAGGCAGCGACCTCCAAGGCTGGACCTCCATCGACAACGATGGCGACGGCAATGGTTGGGCCAATTGGAACAGCGATGGTACCGTTGCCCACTCCGGCACCGGTGTCGCCGCTTCTGAAAGCTACATCAACAATGTGGGTGCCTTGACGCCTGACAACTGGCTGGTTTCACCTCAGGTTGCCCTGGGTGGCACCATGACCTTCTGGGCTGCTGGCCAAGATCCTTCATGGGCTTCCGAGCACTTTGCTGTGTACGTGTCCACCTCTGGCACTGCCATCTCGAACTTCACCCAAGTGATGAACGAGACGGTGGCCTCCGGTACCATGACCCAATACACGGTTAACCTGAGCAGCTACTCCGGCAACGGTTACGTGGCCATCCGCCACTACAATATCACCGACATGTTCCGCCTGAACATCGATGACATTACCCTCGGTGCCGGCGGCGGTGATGATCCGCAACCTCCGACGCCTCCGACGCCTCCTGTCATCCCCGGTGGTGACATGACTTACACGGGTGTCCACGGCGAATCTGGCGTGGTTTGGTCCAACTGCATCGAGCACAGGATGTATGTCAGCCCCACCATCAACGTCACCACCAATAGCGGCGACGCTGTGACAGGTACCACGGTCACGCTGTACAACACCAGCGAACCTGACCTGAACCTGACCTACAATGTCACGCTCGACGAAACGGGCACCTACACTTGGGAATCCATGCGTAGAGGCACCTACGAGCTGAACATCAACCTCGAAGGCTTCACTCCGATTGCTGAAACGGTGGAGATCACCGACGGCACGGTCCTCAACTACACGCTGAATGAAGTGATTGCTGAAGTTGGCGACCTCTATGTCTCCGGTACCGGTTGGGCCATGTTCGGCCAGATGCCGGCTCCGACCCCGGTCGATCCCGTTGATCCTCCGACTCCTCCGACCGAAGGTCAGTGGTATTACTATGGTGATGATGTCAACTCCAACAACATCGGTGCTGGCGGTGCCTTCTACTGGGCTGTGATGTTCCCCGCTGGAACGTACACGGGCAACCAGGTAACCAAGGTGGCCACCTGGGCCACGGGTTATGAAGCCTTCACCGGCTCGGTCACCATTTACAACGATGGCACCACGGCTCCCGCCAACGCTGTTGGCACCATGGATGTCAACGTCCCCATGGGTCCTGAAATGTATGAAATGGAATTCCCGACCCCGGTGACGATTGATCCTTCGAAGAACCTCTGGGTGGTCATGTACAATGCCACGAGCACTGACTATATTGCTGGTGCTTGCGCCGACGCTGGTACCGTCAACGCCCGTTGGGTCTCCCTCGACGGCACCTCATGGATGGATCTCGCTACCGCAGGTGTCCCTGGCTGCTCATGGATGCTTCGCGCCTACATTGCCTCTGGCAAGGGTGAAGTCACCGAGATCGCCTACGAGCCTCAGCCCTGCCACAACACGGGCTTGGTTGCCTCAGGCCAAGGCAGAAGCCTCCAATATTATAAGGTGATGCTCGACGGTGTCCTCGAAGGCACTACGACCCACCCGTTCTTCCAGCATGATGTGGAGAACCTCGTGGAAGGCGAAACCTACACCACTTCCGTCCAGAAGGTCTATACCACGGGCGAAAGCGAGTGGGTCAGCTTCGACTGGGTCTACACGGCTTGCGACAACTTCGAAGGCCTGAAGGAAGATCCTACCGCACGTCGTGAAGGTGACAACGTGGTCCTCGAATGGGTGCTGCCTGAAAGCGGCGATGACCCGACGCCTCCGGATCCACAACCCACCCTCACTTGGGACTTCGAAAGCAACCTGAGCGGATGGACGACCATCGATGCAGACGGTGACGGTTACACCTGGTGCGACCTCAACACCCTCAGCAACTATACCGACTACTATGATGGCATGACCCTTGACTGGTATCATGGTGGTAGCAACGCTGCCATCAGCGGTTCCTACATCAACGGCATCGGCGCCCTCAGCCCGGACAACTACCTGGTGTCACCTCAAGTGACCATCGCCAATGGTTCCAAGTTCTCCTTCTGGGTAGCCGCCTGCGACCCGAGCTATGCTTCCGATCACTTCGGCGTGTTCGTGTCCACCACGGGTACCAACCCGAGCGACTTCACCTCTGTCCAGGAGTGGACGCTGACCGCCAAGGCCACCTCGGCTGAAAAGAGCCCCGCTTCACGCGAAGGCAAGGGCAACAGACTGGGCAACTGGTATCACTACGAAGTTGACCTCAGTGCCTACGCCGGACAGGCTTACATCGCCTTCCGTCACTTCAACAGCTACGACTGGTACATCATGACCGTTGACGATGCTGAACTGAGCGGCAGTGGCGAAGGCCCGACGCCTCCGGATCCTGAGGGCGGCCTCACTTGGGACTTCGAAAGCAACCTGAGCGGATGGACGACCATCGATGCTGACGGTGACGGTTACACCTGGTGCGACCTCAACACCCTCAGCAACTACACCGACTACTATGATGGCATGACCCTTGACTGGTATCATGGTGGTAGCAACGCTGCCATCAGCGGTTCCTACATCAACGGCATCGGCGCCCTCAGCCCGGACAACTACCTGGTGTCACCTCAAGTGACCATCGCCAACGGTTCCAAGTTCTCCTTCTGGGTAGCCGCCTGCGACCCGAGCTATGCTTCCGATCACTTCGGCGTGTTCGTGTCCACCACGGGTACCAACCCGAGCGACTTCACCTCTGTCCAGGAGTGGACGTTGACCGCCAAGGCCACCTCGGCTGAAAAGAGCCCCGCTTCACGCGAAGGCAAGGGCAACAGACTGGGCAACTGGTATCACTACGAAGTTGACCTCAGCGCCTACGCCGGACAGGCTTACATCGCCCTCCGTCACTTCAACAGCTACGACTGGTACATCATGACCATCGACGATGCCGCCCTCAGCAACGGCAAGGGCACTCGCGACGTTACGGAAGGTTTCGAAAGCGGTATCCCGAGCGGTTGGCTCACCCTTGACGCCGACGGTGACGGTTACACCTGGTGCGACCTCAACACCCTCAGCAACTATACCGACTACTATGATGGTATGAGCCTTGATTGGTATCACAGCGGCTCCAACGCTGCCATCAGCGGTTCCTACATCAACGGCATCGGCGCCCTCCACCCGGACAACTACCTCGTAATGCCTCAGGTGCAGCTCCAAAGCAACTCCGTCCTGAGCTTCTGGGCGGGTGCTGCCGACCCGAGCTATGCCTCCGACCACTTCGGCGTGTTCGTGTCCACCACGGGCACCAACCCGAGCGACTTCACCTCTGTCCAGGAGTGGACGCTGACCGCCAAGGCCACCACGGCTGAAAAGAGCCCCGCTTCACGCGAAGGCAAGGGCACCCGCATGGGTACTTGGTACAACTACACCGTTGACCTGAGCGCCTACGCCGGACAGAACGCCTACATCGCCTTCCGTCACTTCAACAGCTACGACTGGTACATCATGTCCATCGACGACATCAGCCTGACCGCTGGCAGCGGTGGTGACGACCCGATCGATCCTCCGACTCCGGGTGCCAACGTCATCGGCGTGGAGATCTTCCGCGACGGCGAATGGATTGCTGAAGTGAAGGCTCCTGCTCAGACCTACACCGACATCAATCCTGGTGAGTTTGACGAGTATGAGATCCGCGTGGTCTACAACGGCAACACCGAAGACTACACCTACTACACCATGTCCTGCCCCGAAATCGCAGTGGTGCCTGAGGTGGTCTGCATCGCCCCCGAAAACCTCACCGGTTCTTACGAGTACTTCAACGAGGACAACTTCGGTGCCCTCATCACCTGGACGTATTCCGAGGAAGTGGCTGGTGGTTGGAACTACTATGACAACGGTGTCAACACCGATGCCATCGGCACGGGTGGCGGCCAGTTCTACTGGGCCATCATGCTCCCCGCCGGTTCCTACCAAGGCAGCACGCTCACCAAGGTCACGGCTTACGACTACAGAGCGATGACCGGTACCTTGACGATCTACAACGACGGCACCAACAGCCCGAGCAACCAGGTCGCCACGATGAACATCGAATTCACCGGTGCGGGAACGGATGCTGAGTTTGTCTTTGACTCACCCGTCATCCTGGATCCCACCAAGAATGTTTGGGTTGTCTTCTACAACGCAAGCGGTACCGACTACCCGGCAGCTTGCTGCAACGATGAAACTGGCGATCCGAACGGACGCTGGGTCTCCATCGATGGTACCTCGTGGATGGATCTTGCCACTGCCGGCGTTGCCGGTTCGTGCTGGATGATCCGCGCCTACACCTCCGACATGCTGTTCTTCAACGTGTATCGCAACGATGAGCTTATCGCCCAGTTGCCTTACGTTGACGGCGAACTGCAGACCTACTACGATCAAGTGGAGATCGGCAACTACACCTACCAGGTGACCGCCCTCACCGCTGATTGCGAGTCTGATCCCGCCTTGACGCCTGACCTGAGCCATGACTATGTCCAGGTGAACGTCACCGACGTGAACGAGGTCGGCAGCATCACCAAGGTGTACCCGAACCCGACCAACGGCATGGTGAAGATCGAAGCCGCCGGCATGACCCACATCACCGTGGTGAACGCCCTCGGCCAGGTCCTCTACGATGCTAATATCAACGGCGACATGACCGAACTGAACTTAGGTCAGTACAACGCTGGTATCTACATGGTCCGCATCGCTGCCGAAAGCGGCGTGAGCGTGAAACGCGTGACCGTGGTCAAGTAATTGACATCAACGTCAATGTGCAAAAAAGGGTGGTCGATGACCACCCTTTTTTTGTGCAAAGAAAAAGAAAACCGGCGGCAGGCTTCAGCCTGCCGCCGGTGTCATATCATATAAGAATCAGGCCAAGGAAGTGAACTGGAAGCGGGTGACATCGAACAGGCCGCGGTCGCTCAGCTTGAGTTCGGGGATCACCAGCAGCGACATGAACGACAGCGTCATGAAGGGACTCGAGAGGGTACAGCCGAAGTCATGCGCCAAGCGGTCGGCCCGCTCGTAATCCTCCGCCACACGCCCGCCTTCCTCCAGGCTCATCAAACCCGCCACAGGCAAGGGCAGCAAGGCAAACTCCGTCTCGCTGCACGCCACCATGCCTCCCTGGGTAAGCACCAGCATGTTGATGGCCCGGGCAATGTCTTCGTCGGAACAACCCACGGCAACGATGTTGTGGCTGTCGTGTGCCACCGATGTGGCCAGCGCCCCGCGTTTCAAGCCAAAATGGTTGATGAAACCGACGGCAGGCTTGGATGGCCGATAACGGTTCAGCACCACGACCTTCAAGATATCGCGGGTGGTGTCGCTCACCAGGTTGCCCTCGACGACCTTGGGGGTGGCCACGATGGTATTGGTGATCAGGCTGCCCTCCATGCAGGCAATGACCTTGATCGGCTTGCCTTCGTCAGGTACCCGAAGGTCTGCAGCAGTGATCGGCTGCGCACAGAAACGGTTGCAAGCGGTTTCCTTACGGTATTGTATGCAACAACGACCCGACTCCGCCATCAACCTTCCTCGGATATACGTCTGGAGCACATTGAAATCGTTGATGCTGTCCACCACGATAAAGTCGGCATCGTCGCCAGGTTGCAGCAACCCCACGTTGAGTCCGTAATGCCGCACCGCATTGAGCGAAGCCGCACGGAGCACATCCATCAGCTTATAGCCTTTTTGGAGGGCACGTTTCACCAGCAGGTTGATGTGGCCCTTCATCAGGTCGTTGGGATGCTTGTCGTCGGAGCAGAACATGAGTTTTTCGGGGTATTGTGCCATCAGCGGAATCAGCGCATCGAAGTTCTTGGCGGCGCTACCCTCGCGAATCAGGATCTTCATACCCAGACGAAGCTTCTCGAGGGCGTCCTCGAGGGCATAGCACTCATGGTCGGTGGTCACCCCGGCGGCAATGTACTTCTCGATATCCTTACCGGTCACCATGGGTGCATGGCCGTCGATGGGCTTGCCCTTGCGACGGGCCGCCTCAAGCTTGCTAAGGACTTCGGGGTCGTCGGCCAACACGCCTGGATAATTCATCATCTCGGCCAGGAAATAGATGTCGTCGCGTTCCATCAATGCCTGGATCGTAGCCGCATCAAGTTTGGCTCCCGAGGTCTCGAAAGGGGTGGCCGGCACACAGCTTGGTGCACCGAAAAAAAACTTGAAATGGCCTCTTTTCCCGTTTCGGACCATATAGTCGATGCCCTCCACGCCCATCACATTGGCAATCTCATGCGGATCGCTCACCGCCGCCACCGTGCCATGGCATACGGCCATACGGGCAAACTCGGTGGGTGGCACCATGGTGCTCTCGATATGGATGTGGGAATCCACAAAACCAGGCATGATCAGCCGCGTTTCGTCGGTATCCGAAGGGGTGATCTCAAGGATCTTCTCCCCGCTGACCGTGACGGTCCCGGGGAAGATACGGGAATGGCACAGATCCACGATCTGTCCGCTCAAGGAAAAAGTGGTTGCATTCATGAAGGAAGACGTTTTTTTGTCCTGCAAAGATAACTATTCCCGTTCAATCCCGTATCTTTGCAAAAAATGAATCCATGAACAACGAACCCCTCTACCCTGTCATCCGCCTCTACAAAGGCAAGGATGAAGCCGTGCGCCGTTTTCATCCCTGGATCTTCTCCGGCGCCATCGAACAAGGTCCCGAAGGCCTTCAGGCTGGCGACACCGTCACCGTCACCGACCACGCGGGCCACATCCTCGGCACCGGCTTCTGCGAGTCGGAAAGCATCGCCGTCAAGATGCTCTGCTTTGAGAACCGAAAGATCGACGAGTGGTTTTTCCTCGACAAGCTGAAAAACGCGCTGGAGGTGCGCCGCACCCTGGGGCTGCTCGACAACCCACACACCAACTGTTTCCGTCTGGTGCACTCCGAAGGGGACGGCCTGGCCGGGCTGATCATCGACGTGTACCACCATACCGCAGTGGTGCAAGCCCAGACGGAAGGCATGGCCCTCCATCTGAAGGAGATCGTCAGGGCCCTGAAGCTCCTGCCCGACCTCGGCCTGCAAGCCATCTACAACAAGAGCGCCGAGGCCATGCAACGCATGGGCAAGGAAGATGCCGTGGCCGACGGCTACCTCTTCGGCAACGCCCTCGGCGAGCCGGTGTTGGAAAACGACAGCATGTTCCGGGTGGACTGGGAACAGGGACAGAAAACCGGGTTTTTCCTCGACCAACGCGACAACCGCGAGTTGGTACGCCAACTGGCCAAGGGCAAGCGGGTGCTCAACGCCTTCGGCTACACGGGCGGTTTTTCGGTCACCGCCTTGAAAGGCGGTGCCCAACGCGTCGTCACCGTCGACGCCTCTCGCAAGGCCATGGACGCTGCCGAGACCAACTTGGAGCTGAACGGTTACTCGAAGGAGGCCAACCCCTGCCTGGTAGCCGACATGAAAGCGTATATTAATGAGGTGGAACCGGGAAGCTTCGACATGATCATCCTCGACCCGCCCGCCTTTGCCAAACGGCATCACGACCGACATCGTGCCCTGCAGGGCTACCGGTTCTTGAACGCCGAGGCGATCCGCAAGATTGCCCCGGGCGGCCTGCTGTTCACCTTCAGCTGCTCACAGGCGGTTGACAAAGCCACCTTCCAAGGCATCGTTACCGCCGCCGCCATCGAGGCGGGACGTCATGTGAGGATCCTGTACCAGCTATCGCAGCCGGCGGACCACCCCATCAACATTTTCCATCCGGAAGGGGCTTACCTGAAGGGCTTGGTGCTCTTAGTGGAATAGCTCCTGGCTCAGGTGCGGCACCCGGTTGTGACGGCTTTGGCCCCCTTTGGCAACGCTCTTGGGTGCCGGGCCCACCTTTCTCATGAAGAACCGCTCCAGCTTCTCGGTATGCGTGGCTTGATCCTGCTGGTACCGGTTTTCCGAGATAAAGGTGTTGTCGGTCAGTTCGACAATATGCATCTTGAAGGTGCGGAGATAGTCCATGTTCATGTAAAGGTCCTTGTCATCGGCATCGTAGAGGTAGGTGTATTGGTTCACCAGCGTGGTGTCGGGACAGTAGATGACACTGTCGAAACCACCGTCGGGATGCACCAGGAAGACGTCATAGTCTTGGAGCTCCTCGTTCCACTTGAACCAAATCGAGTCGATGGCGAAGTCGCGGTATTCGCCGGTCTTGTCGGAGTTATACACCAGTTGGATGCCATAGCCCGGGTCGTTCACATCGTACGTAAACTCGCCGGTTTTCTCGTATGAAGCGGCGATGGGGTTGCCCGCATAATCGATGTTGTATTCCCAGTATTCGAGTTTTTCAACGCCCCAAACCCCGATAAAGTTCTTATAGCTTTGTGAATCGCCCCCATCGGAACCCCCATTGTCGGAACCCCCACAGGAAGCCATGCCGAAAACCATCAGCATCATGGCAGCAATAAATGCAATCTTTTTCATACTTATATACTATTGATTTGTATTATACATACGGATTGTGTGACAAAAATAGTAAACTTTTGGAAGAATTGCTATCTTTGCATGACAAAGCACTAAAAATGAAGCGATTTGTATTTCTATTGACCGCCTGGTGGCTGCTTGCCGGTGTCGGATGGGCCCAAGACACCCTCACCGTGATGCAGTACAACCTGCTCTATTACGGGAACTACAACAGCGGTTTCGCCGACTGTTACGAAACCAACAACAATACCCAACGCAAGGACGAGTGCATTCGCACCATCATGAACCATGTCAAGCCGGATATCTTCACGGTGTGCGAGTTCGGCGCCACCCAGCGACTGCAAGACGACTTCATGTCACACAACCTGAACACCGGTGGAATCACCTATTGGAAGACCGACAACATCATCAACTATGCGCATGAGTCGATCATCAACCATATCTTCTACGATTCCCGTAAGATGGAGCTGAAGCAGCATGTGGCGCTGCGCACCTCGCCCCGCGACACCGACGTCTACGAACTCTACCTGAAGACCCCTGGGCTGGCTTACGGCGACACCACCCGACTGGTCTGCATCGTCGCCCATCCGAAGGCAGGCATGGGCTACGAGTCGAACCGTCGCGCCACCATGCAGGTCGCCATGGACTACGTCAACCGGAATTATCCCACGGACAACGTGCTCATCATGGGCGACTTCAACATGTACGGTGCCAGCGAGAGCGGCTACCAGCTGCTTACCCGAACCTACAGCAATCCCAACATCCTGTTTGTCGATCCCCTGGCCAGCCTGAACGGGGTGGGCGAATGGAACAACAACGGCCAGTTTGCCCCCTTCCACACCCAATCCACCCGAAGCTATTCCGATGAGTGTTTCTCGAGTGGCGGGTTGGACGACCGTTTCGACTTTATCCTCATGTCGGACGAGATCTACATGGGCTTCAACAAGGTCAAATACCTGGACCGTTCCTACCATGCGGTGGGCAACGACGGGCACCATTTCAACCAGAGCATCGACCAAAACGGTAACGATGCGGTGCCTTACGAGGTGGCCGAGGCCCTGTTCGACGGCTCGGACCACCTGCCGGTGACCATGAAGCTGCTGGTGTATGACAAGCTCGACGTGGAGGAATACTTGGCCGGCGGTTTTCGGGTATACCCCGTTCCGGCCGACAACCAGATCACCATCGAGACCGAAGGGGACGGCACACCCATGGCATACCGCATCACCAACCTGTTGGGACAGACCCTACTGTCAGGACGGTTTGGCGAACAGGACGATGGGACAGGGCCATTCAAGACCTCCCTCGACGTATCACGGCTTCCAGCGGGAATCTATTTCATCACCCTGGACAGCAAAACAAGAAAATTCATCAAAAAATAACTAGGATCCTTGTCCCCGGGGTTGCGTTCCGCAACCCCGGGGTGACCGACAGAGAACCCCTACGGGGTGCAAATGGATTGATTTTTATCCCAGGGGTCGCTGTGGCGACCCCATGGCTACTGACAGCGAACCCCTATGGGGGTCTTCATTAATGGGTTAGGATTTCCAGCCCGTGTTCCGTCATGAGGAAGGTGTGCTCCCATTGGGCGGACGGCAGTTCATCTTCGGTGATGACCGTCCAGCCGTCGGCGCTGTCGACAAAGACCTTCCAGGTACCCATGTTGATCATCGGCTCGATGGTGAACACCATGCCGGGCACCAGCAGCATTCCCGTGCCTTTCTTGCCGTAATGCAACACCTCGGGATCGTCGTGGAACTTCACGCCCACGCCGTGTCCGCAGAGGTCGCGCACCACGCTGAAGCCGTTCTTGTGGGCATGCCGCTCGATGGCGTTGCCGATGTCGCCCACAAACCCGAAGGGCTTGGCCGCCTCCATGCCGACGAGCAGGCATTCCTTGGCCACCTCCACCAGTCGCTGCTTGCGCGGCGTGGTCTCACCGATGACATACATCCGGGAGGCGTCGGCATAAAAGCCGTCGAGGATGGTCGTGCAGTCCACATTGACAATGTCGCCCTCCTTCAGGATCTCCTTGGCGGAAGGGATGCCGTGGCAGACCACCTCGTTGATGGAGGTGCAGACACTTTTCGGGTATCCCTCATAGCCCAGGGTGGCCGGCGTGGCGCCATGCTCAATAGTATAGTTGTAAACCAGCTCGTCGATCTCCAGGGTGCTCATGCCTGCATGGATCTTCTCACCCACCAGGTCGAGGATGGCCGTGTTGATTACGCCGCTACGCTTGATTCCCTCGATCTCCTCGGGGGTCCGGATCAACGAACGCTTCGGCACCAAGGCGCCGTGGCTCTCAAAATACATCACCTTCCGGTCCAATGCGGTGGGTTCCACTCCCGCAGGGACGCGCCATCTTTTTCGATTGTTAAACATTTTCTATATTTTTATTTATTAATATATACTATTTAGTAATTACAATTCCCAATTCTTTGTTGATCTGCACCCGAAGGTCGTCCCACCGTTTCTTTTCCTTCATCAAAATCAACTGGTTGTCGAGGTCGGTCTCCATCTTCAGGTTGTCTTGGATCGTCTTCCTCCGGGCATCGATGATCAAGTCCTTGTAGCGAAGGATGGCATATTTCACCGTGGCGTACAACACATCCTGCTCCGTCTTCACAAAGATGCCGTGTTTTTCCCACTGGTCCAGCTTGTAGGGCGATGACAGCAGGTCGATGGCCAACTGGGAAAGCGATTCGTCTTCGTTGGAGATAAAATACTGGTCGTCGGGAAGATGGTCGGTATTCAACGCCTGGTCGTAGATGTCGAAAACCTTGCGGTTGACCGGATCGCTGAAGACGATGCCGTCGTTGAGCAGGTCGTCCACAATCATCTGTGCCACCGGCATCGTCTCCTCCACCTCCTGGTCCGCTTCGTCCTTCACGACACGGGACACCGGTTCCGACCCGTAGAGCAGGAGCATCTTCACCAGCTCGCGTTCCTGGTAATAGCCCGGCGGCAGCGTCTCCTCCTCTTGCTCTTGCTTGGGCGCAACGACTGTATCGTCCGGAATCGCCTCGGCTTCCACCCCCAGCGATTTCTTGAACTGCGCCCGAAGCAGCTTGTTCAACTCGACCATGAGGGTCTCTTCGGGCATGTCGAGCAGGAGGGCGGCCTCCTTGACATAGGCAATGCGGAAGATCGAGTCGGGCACCACGGCGATGGTCTCCACCACCGTACGCACCACCTGGGCTTTCTTGATGGGGTCGTTGGCGGCGTCTTTCAGCAGCAGCTCGGTCTTGAAGCGGATGAAATCCTTGGCGTTGGCGGAAAGGTAACGGACCACCTCCTCGGTAGGATAGGCCTTGCCAAAGCTGTCGGGGTCGTGTTCGGGGGGCAGGACCACCACCCGGACGTTCATGCCCTCGGCGAGGATCATGTCGGTGCCCCGTAAGGCGGCATGGATGCCGGCCTCGTCGCCATCGTAGAGTATGGTGATGTTCTTCGTGTAGCGTTTGATGAGACGGATCTGCTCCGTGGTGAGCGAGGTGCCGGAACTGGCCACCACGTTCTCGATGCCCAGCTGGTGCATCCGAAGCACATCGAAATAGCCCTCCACCAAGATGCACTCGTCATGGTTGACGATGGCCCCCTTGGCGAAGTAGATGCCGTAGAGCGTCTCCTTTTTCTGGTAGATCTCCGACTCGGGCGAGTTCTGGTACTTGGCGAGTTTTTTTTCGGGATCGGCGTTGAGGATGCGGCCGCCGAAGCCGATGACCTTGCCCGTAAGGTTGTGGATGGGGAACATCACCCGGCCATGGTAACGGTCGTAATAGTCGCCGTTCTGCCGTTGGATGCAGAAGCCCACCTTTTCGAGGAAGGCCGGATCGTAACCGTTTTGCTTGGCATACTCGATAAAGGCCTCCCATTTCGAGGGGCTGTAACCCAGATGGAACTTCTCGATGATGGGATTGAGGTAGCCGCGCTCCCTGAAGTAAGCCAGACCCACCGACTTGCCTTCGTCGGTATTCCAGAGGGTATCCACGAAGAACTTGTCGGCAAAGGCGTTGATGTTGAACATCTTCTCCCGCTCGGTCTGGGCCATCCTTTCTTCGGGCGTCAGCTCCTTCTCCTCGATCTGGATGTTGTATTTCTTGGCGAGATAGCGCAAGGCCTCGGGATAGGTGATGTGCTCATGCTCCATGAGGAACTTGGCCGAGTCGCCGGCTTTGCCACAGCCGAAACACTTGAAGATGTTGCGTGCAGGATTCACGTTGAACGAGCCCGTCTTCTCGTTGTGGAAAGGGCACAGTCCGATCAGGTTCGCCCCGCGCTTCTTCAGCGTGACGAACTCGCCGACCACCTCTTCGATACGGGCGGCCTGCAGGATCTGTTCAACGGTTTCCCTTGGAATCGGCATGGATTGGTTTTGAGGGTGCAAAAATAACAATAATTTGTCTTCTATCTTCTGTCTTCGAAACTCAATGTGCCTCCAACCAGTTGTCGCCGGTGTTGATCTCCACCACGACGGGCACCGAGAGCGGGAGGGCGTTCACCATCTTGTCGTTGACGAGGGCTTTCAGCGTCTCCAACTCTTCGAGACGGGCGTCGAAAACCAATTCGTCGTGCACCTGCAAGATCATCTTCGACTGTAGCTTCATACGCTGCATCTCCTGATGGATGTGGATCATGGCAATCTTGATCATGTCGGCCGAAGACCCCTGGATGGGCGCATTGATGGCGTTGCGCTCGGCAAAGCTGCGCACCGTGCCGTTGGCGGCGTTGATGTCGCGGAGGTACCGGCGGCGGCCCAGGATGGTCTCGGCATAGCCTCTTTCCTTGGCCAGGGCGATGCTGCGGTTCATGTATTCCTTGATACCGGCATATTCCTCGAAGTATTTCTTGATGATGTCGGCCGCCTCGCCCCGCGAGATCTCCATGCGTTCGGCCAGGCCGAAGGCCGACATGCCGTAGATGATGCCGAAGTTGACGGCCTTGGCGCGACTGCGCTGTTCCTTGGTAACCTGGTCGATCGGCACATGGAACACCTTGGCGGCGGTGGCGGCATGGATGTCGTGCCCCAGGTTGAAGTCGGCCACCATGGCCGGGTCGCCACTGAGATGGGCGATGATGCGCAACTCGATCTGCGAGTAATCGGCCGCCATCAGGGTGTATTCGGGACCTCGGGGCACAAAGGCGCGCCGGATCTCGCGACCGTTGGCGGTACGCACCGGGATGTTCTGCAGGTTGGGGTTGTTGGAACTCAGCCGCCCGGTGGCAGTCACCGCCTGGTTATACGAGGTGTGGATCAACCCGTCTTGGGGATTGATGAGGGCCGGCAAGGCGTCGAGATAGGTGGACTTGAGCTTGGTATAGGAGCGGTATTCGAGGATGGCGTTGACGATGGGATGCTTGCCGGCGAGCTTCTGAAGCACCTCCTCGCCCGTGGCATACTGGCCCGTCTTGGTCTTCTTGGCCTTGGCGTCGAGCTGCAAACGGTCGAACAACACCTCGCCGAGTTGCCTGGGCGACGCGATGTTGAATTGGGTGCCGGCCAAGCCGTAGATCGTCTCTTCCAGTTCGTGGATGTGCCGTCCAAAGGCCTCGCTGATGTGGCGCAGGTTCTGGCTGTCGATCTTCACGCCGTTCTCCTCCATGACGCTCAAGACCTCCACCAAGGGCATCTCGATGTTGTAGAACAGCGCTTCGAGACCGTTCTCCTGCAACAAAGGCTGGAACACCGCATAAAGCGCCATGACCAGGTCTTCGCCTTCGTCGGGGTTCCAGAGGTTGCCCATGGGCGAGAAGTCGCGGTGCAGATACACGTCGGCCAGGTAGTCGAGGGTATGGCGCTGCTCGGGTTCAAGCAGGTAATGGGCGATCATTACGTCGAACAAGGTGCCTTGCGGACGGATCCCCGCCTTCCGCAGTCCGGTGAGGATGGGTTTCAGGTTGTATCCCACCTTGGTGACGGCCGGATCCTCGATGACGGCGCGCTGCGATTTCCATTGGGTTTCGTCCTGGGAGAGAAAACGCACGTCTTGTCCCAGGGAAACAGGGTGCGGCACCAGCGGTTTGGATGGTTCCTTGACGGCTTCGGGCCGGGCAAAAAGATCCATCTGCTGCGGTGCGACCTCCGTTTCGGGTTGGGTAGCTTGCGGTTGGACAGGCTCCACCACGCCGTATTCCCGGATAAAGCGTTGCTTGAACGTCCGGAACTCCAGCTCGTCGAAGAGGGCCAACAGGGCTTCGGCATTGGGCTGCTTCACCCGCAAGGCCGCCTCGTCGAGCGTGACCGGGGCATCGAGCAGGATGGTGGCCAGCTGCTTCGAAAGCCTTCCCTGCTCGGCATATTGCAACACGTTCTCGCGCTGCTTCCCCTTCAGCTCGTCGGCATGGGCAATCAGGTTCTCCACGCTGCCGTACTTGCCGACCAACAGGGAGGCGTTCTTCTCGCCGATACCGGGGATGCCCGGAATGTTGTCGGAGGCATCGCCCCACAGCCCCAGGATGTCGATCAGCTGCTTCGGCTCACAGATGCCATAGCGCTCGCACACCTCCTTGGGGCCCCACACCTGGGCGGGAGCGCCGAACTTGGCCGGCTTGTAGATCAGGATCCGGTCGGTGACCAGCTGCCCAAAGTCCTTGTCGGGCGTCATCATGTAGGTGACGAACCCTTGTTGTTCCGCCTGACGGGAGAGCGTCCCGATCACATCGTCGGCCTCGTAGCCCTCGGCGGCATAGATCGGGATGTTGAATCCCTCGATCAGCCGTACGATATAGGGGATGGACGCCCTCAAGTCGTCGGGCATGGCCTCGCGGTTGGCCTTGTATTCGGTAAACGCCTGCACCCGCACCGTAGGGGCGGCCAGGTCGAAGGCCACGCCGATATGGGTGGGTTTTTCGTTGCGCAACACATCGTACAAGGTATTCAGGAAACCCATCACCGCCGAGGTGTTCAGTCCCTTCGAGTTGAGGGCAGGACGTTTGCTCATGGCAAAGAAAGCCCTGTATATCAATGCGTACGCATCAAGAAGAAAGAGTTTTTTTTCCGGTTGTTCCATGGTAAAGGATTTGGGGGTAAAATTACGAAAAATGTTTTGAAAAACCAGCGCATCCCCTCCTCTTAACGATGTCATGCCATAGAAAAACGCCGAAAAATTTGGCAGGTATGGAAAAATTGGTGTATCTTTGCCTCGAATTTTGAAAACGAGTGCTTTATTTTGACGTAAAAATATCACATGATTCATTGGTATTATTGCGTCATTGTTAAACAAAAAAATTGAAAACTATGTCAGAAATTGCAGAACAAATTGTGCCTATTATTGCTGAAAAACTAGGCGTGAACCCTTCAGAAGTCACCATGGATGCCAGCTTCACCAACGACCTTGGTGCTGACTCTTTGGATACCGTCGAACTGATGCTGGATTTCGAAAAGAAATTCAACATCGCCATCCCGGACGACCAGCAGGAGAACATCGTCACCGTCGGTGACGTGATCAAACTGATCGAAGAAGAACAGAAGAAGAATCAACAATAATTTGATTAAAAGATGGAATTGAAACGGGTTGTCGTTACTGGGCTGGGTGCCATCACACCCATCGGAAACAACGCGAAAGCGTTGTGGGACGGGTTGATTCATGGCAAGGACGGCTTCGATGAGATTACTCGTTTCGATTCCACCAATTACAAGACCCATTTCGCGGCCGAGGTCAAGGACTACGATCCCTTGGACTATTTCGACCGGAAAGACGTACGCAAGTACGACCTCTATGCGCAATTCGCGCTGATCGCCGCCCAGCAGGCCGTCGAGAACTCACACCTCACCCCCATCAACACCGATTTCGATGAAGTCGGCGTGGTGCTCACCGCCGGCATCGGCGGCGTCACCCATTTCTACAATGAGGTGATGGAGCACGCCAAAGGCGACGGCGTTCCGCGTTTCAGCCCCTATTACATCCCCAAGATGATCCTGAACATTCCCGCGGGCGTGATCTCGATCAAATACGGTTTCAGGGGGCCCAACTTCGCCACGGTGTCCGCCTGCGCTTCCTCTTCGCACGCCATCACTTCGGGCTTCGAGCTGATCCGCACCGGAAAGGCCATAGCCGTGGTTGCCGGCGGTGCCGAAGCAGGCATCTGCGAGGCCGGCATCGGCGGATTCAACGCCATGCACGCCCTTTCGTTGCGCAACGACGACCCACACACCGCCTCCCGGCCTTTCGACAAGGGTCGTGACGGCTTTGTCATGGGCGAAGGGGGCGGCTGCATCGTGCTCGAGGAATTGGAACACGCCCTCAAACGGGGTGCCGACATCTATGCCGAGATCGTCGGAGCAGGCATGTCGGGCGATGCCTATCACATCACCGCCCCGCATCCCGAAGGCTACGGTGCCGCCCTCGCCATGGAACGCGCCCTCAGCGACGCCGGCATCCAGCGCACGGAAATCGACCACATCAACACCCACGGCACCTCCACCCCGCAAGGCGACCTGGCCGAGATCACGGCCATCAAGAAAGTCTTTGGCGACCACGCCTACGACATCAGCCTGAACTCCACCAAGTCCATGACCGGCCACCTCCTCGGAGGCACCGGCGCCGTGGAAGCCATAGCCACCATCCTGGCCCTGAAGGAAGGCATCATCCCGCCCACCATCAACCATTTCGAGGATGATCCGCTTATCGACCCCCAACTCGATTTCACCTTCAACACCGCCCGCCAACGCGACCTCCGATACGCCATGAGCAACGCTTTCGGATTCGGCGGACAAAACAGCTCGCTCCTGTTCAAGAAATACACGCTTTAACCATTTGAGCAATGGGCTTACGGGACTATCTTGCACATTGCCGCTCAAAGGACAAGACCTTATCGGAGTTCATCCACAACGACTTCGGCTTTTACCCGAGAAACATCAGCCTGTATCAGCTGGCCTTCACCCACAAGTCGGCTTCGGAAGGCAACATCGGCTCCTACAAGATCAACAACGAACGGCTCGAATACCTGGGCGATGCCGTCCTAGGTACCGTAGTGGCCGACTACCTCTTCCGGCTCTTCCCTACCAAATCGGAAGGGTTCCTCACCGAGATGCGTTCCAAGATCGTCAGCCGCGCCTCCCTGAACAAGCTTTCCCAAAAGCTGGGATTCGACCAGGTGATCCACTATGCCCACGATGCCCATTCCAACTTCAAGTCGATCGGCGGCAACGCCTTTGAGGCCTTTGTGGGCGCCCTCTATCTCGACCGCGGGTACAACTTCGCCAAGAACATCCTAATCAACCGCATCATCCGGGTGCACATCGACCTTGAACAGCTGGAGCAGACCGACCTGAATTTCAAGAGCAAACTGCTGGAGTGGTCGCAGAAAGAACGGCATCAGGTGGTCTTCAAGAACACCAACGAAAAAACCAACCCCCACGACCGGCTGTATCACATCACGGTGGTCCTCGATGGCGAGGAATACGGAAAAGGCGTCGACTACTCCATCAAGGGTGCGGAACAGTTGGCTGCAGAAAAAACCTGGCAGATGCTGGTGGAAAAAAACAAGGTGTCATGAAAAAGAACAAGTTGTTGGTCGCCGCCCCGTTCGACGACATCCACATCATCGGCATCAACGCCACCTTGGTGGATTACAAGCTCGCCTACTACCTCAACGAGTGCTTGAATTTCAACTTCGTGCGACTCAAGGACATCCTCCTCGACGAAAGCCATCCTTACGCTTTCTTTTACTATAACGCCGGTGAAAACCGGAACGCCTACAACCTGGTCTCGCTGAAATACAAAGACCATTTGTGCGTCAAACTGAATCCGCATATCGATTACCTGCTCATCATCCGCAACCCTGTCTCCACCGAGCGACTGGCCCAGATCGTCAAGACCCTGCGCGAAATCAAGGACGTGGCATACGCCTATACCATGGAGCTGAGCCGCAACCCTGCTGTGGAGGTGCTGCTGGAACGGATCGAGATGCATGAAAGCCAATGCCTATGAACGAGCTCCCGAAAAAACTCTTCTCAAACAAAGGTTTCTGGGGACACCTGGTGGGACTCCCCTTGTTTGTCATCGGACTGTTGTTGCTTTTCTGTCCGTTTGCCTTCCGTAACTATCCCATCTCCTTTTCGAGGTATTCTTTCCATATCACCATGATTTTCAGCATCATCGTCGTGGTGATGCTCATCTCTCGCTTGGCCTTGCTTTTCATCAACAAGAAGAATCCGTTGACCCGGACGCAATACTATTTGGCCTGTCTGTTCGAGATCCTGTTTGCCTCGGGTTTCTGCGCCCTCTACCTGTGGCTGTTCCTGAAGAAGCATCAAGCCTATTTCCTTTTCTTCGGCTATACGTTGGTGTATCTGTCCGTGGCGATGATCATCCCCTACCTCATCCTCTTCCTCCACTACCAGGTGCAAGACAGGGAGCAACAGTTGGACGAAGCCGGAAAAGCGGGTCAGGGAGAGAAGATACGTTTCCTGGACGAACGTGGAAATGTTAAATTGATTGTATCACAATCGTCTATCTTATATATACAATCCGACGAGAACTACCTGCGCATCTATTACCTCGATGAAGGCAAGATCAACAGCTACCTGCTGCGGAGTTCGATGAAACGGATTGAAGACATGTGCGCCAAGAACGGGCTCATCCGTTGCCACCGTTCCTATTTTGTCAACAAGGAACGGGTGCAGGTGCTCCAAAAAGACAAGGAGTTCACCTACGCCATCCTCGACGTGCCGAATGCCGCGCATATCCCGGTCAGTAAGAACTATTACGATCAGGTGTCGGCGATTCTATAAGCACGTCCACCGCATGCTCCGTGGTGGAGAAAATGGATATGCGGTCACCAATCCCCAGTGTCAGACGGTTCCGACCCGGAGGAAGCTCCCGGGGCAGGACGGCTTTCAGCCATCCGGTATGGGTGGCCCCTGGAGGAATCGTACCCACGGTGTCGTGCCAGGCGTAGAAATGGGTGCCGGTGTCCAACAACAGCAATACCAGGTTCATGTCGAGCTGTCCGTGATGGAAATCCACCGCCTGGGGATAGGGGTTGTGGATCGTGTACTCGAGCTGGATGCTGTCTCCGGCATGGAATGAAGGGATCCCTTCCCGGGCAGGGACAAACCATTGGTCTGTCACCAGGCGGTTGGCGCTTTGGAAGGGCGAGGCAAAGAATCCCTTCACTTCTCCGAAATCGGTCGGATAGGATTGGTTCAGCGTGCTGAACGTGGTTTGCACGAATACCTTCCCACCCTGCCAGTCGCGATCGAACTGCCACAGGTCGAACTGGGTCATGCGGTCGTAATAGCTGCGGAGCGTCGAACTCGCCTTACCCGTGAAATAATGATAGAGCGCCGGCTGTTGGAAAGAGCCTTGGAACGCCACCGGGGCGTCGCCCGCCACCGCCTCGACGGCCCGGTAATGCGGTTCCTTGCCCGAGAAGCCGTAAGGCGCCGACAAGGAAGTCGGCAACACGATGCGCAAGGCAAGCATCAACAACAGCGAGGGCAGGATCACCCTTTTCACATAACGCCGCAACCGTTGGTCGCTCAAGCTCCAGCGGTACAGCAACACCACCACGGGGAGGGCGCTCACCACCGTCCAATGGGGCTCGACATGGCCCCGGAAGGCCATCGCCCAAAAGAAAAAGAAGAAGCCGACCATGAGGAAGCGCAGGCCACGCTCAAACCGGTCCTGGGCGCGATGGCGCACCAAGACCGCCACCACGGCGGCTACCGTGAAGGGGTTGAACACCAGCAGCTGGTTGGGCAGGTATTCCAAGACGTACTGCCAACGAAACGGCTCGCTGCGTTGCACCAGGTGATAGCGGAGGCTGGGGAAATCCGCCCGCACCTGCCACAGCAGGTGCGGCGTCATCAGCAACAACGCCACCCCACAGGCCACGTAAAACCGACCGTCTTTCAGCAAGGAAAGGTTGGAGAGCACCACCAAGCCCAACAGCAGCAGGGCGTGGTACTTGCTATACAGCATGCAGGCCATCAGCACGCCCATCCAGAGGGCCCGGGGCCAGCTGGGCGCTTTCAGATAGTCGCGGTAAACCAAGAGGAACAGGCTCGAAAACAGCAGCAAGGGGACATCGGGCGTGGTGATGAATCCGTAGAGATGAAGCATCGTCACAGAGCCGAACAGGGTGAGAAAAAGCCCTACCTTTTTCCAATCTGGGGCCGCCTCGTCGACCAACTTCCAAAGAATGAAAAGCAACAGGGAGGAACTCAGGATGGTGAGCAGGCGGACGCCCATCAAACCCGAAAACAGGCGGCTACCGAGCCAGGTCATCAGCCCCACCATGGGCGGATGGTCGAAATAGCCCCAGGCCAGGTGTTCTCCATAGAGGGCATAATAGGCCTCGTCCTCCTGGATCTCGGTGAAACACCCTTGCAGCAGGTTGACCAGCAGCCAAACAAAAATGCCACAACAAAGGAAGGTTTTCCAATGGCACTTTTCCCTTGTCATGGCATTTTGTTTTGGGTAGCGGCACGCCCTGGCACGCCACTACAATGAGGGTTTATCCGACGTGGATGTTCTCGTTGACCAGCTTCATGATCTTCTCGGTGTCGTCGCCCAGCTCCTTGCGGAGGTTGGCATCCTTGAAGTCACTGAGGAACTTGATCATGTAGTCGATGATGGCATCGGAGAACACGCCCTTATCGGTGTAGATCTTGCGGTCTTTCTTGAGTTCCTTGGCCGCGGCCACGCAGCTGTCGGGCAGCTGTTCGAGGGCTTCCTGCACCTTCTTGTTCTTGGCATCGTGGATGTTCACGCCGAGGCCGACATAGGTCTTCTCGGCCACCTTGAGGGCGTCGGGCATCTCGAAGCCGTGACGGGCGGCGGCACAGAGGGCGGCCATCAGCAGGTACATGTCGGCGCAGCCGTCGGAGGCACGCCATTCGAAGGTCTGCTTGTCGCTGAAGTCGCGGTTCGATTTCTTCTCGATCGGGTTGCAGTCGGCCACCATGTCCTTGCCGTTGTTGATCCAGCCCAGCGGCACACGCACCAAGGCGCTGCGGTTGCTGTACGACCAGCACAGCGAAGTGGGGGCTTCCTGATGGGGCACCAGACGGAGGAACGACAGCGGGTTGGGGTTGCCGAAGGCAGGCAGCGAGGTGCCGGCATCCATGTAACCGGCGATGGCGCGCTTGCCATAGTCGCTGAGCTCGCCCTTTTCCACCATCACGCTCTTGCCGTTCTTCGTGAACTTGCAGTGCACGTGCATACCGGAACCGGCCTTGCCCACGGTGATCTTCGGGGCGAAGGTCAGCACCACGCCATACTGGTAAGCCAGCTGACGCATGATCCACTTGGCCACCACCAGCTGGTCGGCAGCGTCCTCGATGTTGGTGGGCAGGAACTCGATCTCGTTCTGCTCGTAGATCTTGCCATCGTGGGTAAAGTTACCCACCTCGGAATGACCGTATTTGATCAGACCACCGGCCTGGGCGATGAGGCGCATGGCCTCCACACGGTACTCGGTGAACTTGTTGAACGGGGCGCTCTCGTGATAGCCTCTCTGGTCGGGCACTTCGTAGATTTCCTCATCATCGGCGATGATGTAGTATTCCAGCTCGCCCATGGTCTGCATCTCGAGACCCGTGGTTTTCTTGAAGACTTGGTGGGCCTTGCGGAGGATGTACTCCGGAGAGCTCTCGAAGGGCTCGCCGTCACGGTTGTAGAACGAGCAGAGGATGTCGAGGGTGGGCACCTCGGAGAAGGGGTTGCGGAAGGCGGTCTTGTACTTCGGCACCACGTAGAGGTCGCTCTTTCCGGCTTCGATGAAGGGGAAGAGGCTGGAGCCGTCCACACGCTCGCCCGCGGAGAGGATGTTCTCCAGGTGTTCGGCGCTATGAATGACGAAATTGAGGGTTTTGAGCTTGCCATCCCATCCACAGTAGTGGAAGTTCACGAATTCGATTTCGTTTTCCTCGCAGTAGCGGATGATGTCGGCGCGGGTAAATTCGGCTGCCGGTTTCTGAAGATACTGAACCAGCAGGTTGGGGTTCATTGCAATGCGTTGATCCATTACGATTGATTTAAGATTTCAAGATTTCAAATTTCAAGATTGGGAGGCAAAGTTAATAAATAATTGGCATAATTCAGAAATAATTGTGAATTTGCAAGGAAATAGCGTTTTTGATATGGACGGGCAACAAAGTACGCAAACGGCAGCGGATAAAAGTGAGATTCCGCTGGTTTAAGAACTTTTTCAAACGAAGAGGTCATCAAGCAGCACCTCCGACTGCACTCGGTTGCTGTATAGATTCCTTTTTACGCCGTAGGTAGTGATCATGGTCAACTGAAGCGCCTTCTTGGTCTTACTTTCCTCACGGAAGGTTTCCATTTTGTTTCTCAAGATGGCATCGTAATCCTTGTCGATGGTAAACTCATTGAGGGAGAACTTCATCTCGCAAACATTAATCACCCGGTCGCGTCTTTCAATAAGCAAATCGATTTGCATACCACGTTTTCTTTCCTCTCCTTCTTCCGGCTTGTGAAACCACGCCGACACTGCACACTGCACGGCAGAGATGCCGATGGCCCGTTTGATTTGCTCCAGATGATAAAGACACAGCTGCTCAAAGGTATAACCCGCCCATGATCGTCGCGACGGGTCGTCGATACGGTTGGTCCAATAATGTGGGTCATGTCCATAATTGTCCTTGATATAGGAAAAATAGAACATGCTATAGAAATCAGTCAGTTGATAAATGGTGTCTTGTTTTTTCTTTCCATAATAGTTGTACGGACGGACGAACTCATTGTTCACCAAATTGTCAAGGACGGTCTTGATGTTGCCATTGTCGTGAAGTTTGGTGGCCTTAATGATTTCGTTACGTGTCAAGCCCATACGCTTTTTGGAGAGAGCCTCCACCACAGCGATGTGGTTTTCAGGCTGTTTGAAGAGGGTATCATAAAGATGGTCGAACTCATCCCAAAGCAGTCCTTTTTCCTTGAAGAAAATGTTGTCGATGTTTTGTGTGTAGGTCCATTTCGGATTCAGTTGCTTTAAGTAGAACGGGATGCCGCCCATGATCATGTAACATTCGGCAATGTCGTAGCGGGTCCATTCGATTCCTTTCGACAGCAGGTATTCCTCGGTCTCCATAAGTGTGAACGGGCGCACGAAAATCCTCGAACCGCAACGATTGAAAAGACCACCTTGATTGGCAAGGAGCTTGTCGGTCATCCACGAGGTGGCGCTTCCGCAGGCAATCAGCAAGATGTCACCTTCGGCGGAAGCCCATCCATTCCAAAACTGCTCAAAAGCAGCAACAAAATTGGAACCCTCTGTGTCTAACCAAGGCATCTCATCGATAAATACAACCTTTTTACCTTGGGTTGTTGTCTGCCTAAGAAGTCTCTTGAGTTTGTCAAATGCCTTGTACCAATTCTCGGGAATGGTGGCATCATCCCCGTATTCTTCCATTTGCGCGGCAAAACGTTCCAACTGAACCGAAGTGGGTTGATTATAAACTCCTGTCAGCTTAAAGGTATATTGGTTTTTGAAGAAATAATTGACAAGAAAGGTCTTGCCGACACGACGACGGCCATAAACCACCACAAGTTCCGATTCTTTCGACTGGACATGCTGTCGCAACAGCTCCATCTCGTATGCTCTGCCTATGATTTTTTGTTCCATATCAATCCCGCTTATGCGGCAAAGATATTAACTTTATCCGAATAATTGTCGTTTTCTTTGATAAAAAAATGAGTTTCCGACAAAAATATATATCGAAAATTGTCGGAAAGTGTGTTTTTAAAGTGAGTTTCCGACAAATCTTTATCTTTTCAGCATGTTGAAATACGCATCCAGCAGCTTTTGGGCGCCGATGTAGGCGCTCATGCGTTGGTTACGGACGTCGTTTTCGACCAAGGGCAGGAGGTCGGTGACCAGCTGGTTTTGGTAGAAATCCGATTTCAACGCCGATTCCATGCTGTCGATCATCATCTGGACGTCCTGCTGGGAACGTTTTTGCTGGAGGTAGCCGTTCTCGCGGATGGCCTGCACATGGTCAAACACCATCTGCCAAACGGCGTCGACGTTATAGCCGGTGAGCGAAGAGCAGGTGAGCACCTTCGTCTCTTGGCCCGACTCGGGCATGGGGAACAGATGGAGGGCGGTACGGCATTCGGCGGCGGCACGTTCGGCACGCAGCACGTTGTCGCCATCGGCTTTGTTGACAGCGATGCCATCGGCCATCTCCATGATGCCGCGTTTGATGCCTTGCAGCTCGTCGCCGGCACCGCTGATGAGAATCAACAGGAAGAAATCGACCATGGAATGCACGGCGGTTTCCGATTGTCCGACGCCGACGGTCTCGATGAAAATGGTATCATAACCGGCCGCTTCGCACAGGATGACCGTCTCGCGGGTCTTGCGGGCCACGCCGCCGAGGGTACCCGCTGAAGCCGAGGGCCGGATGAAGGCGTTGGGGTGCACCGAGAGTTCTTCCATACGGGTCTTGTCACCCAGGATGGAGCCTTTGGACCGTTGGCTGGAGGGGTCGATGGCCAGCACTGCCAGCTTGTGGCCGTTGCGGCAAAGATACATGCCCAGGGCCTCGATGAAGGTGCTCTTGCCGGCACCCGGCACACCGGTAATGCCCAAACGAAGCGCCTTGCCTGAATGGGGCAGGCAGGCGGCGATGATCTGCTGGGCAAGTTCCTGGTGCTTGGGCAAGGCGCTCTCCACCAGGGTGATGGCCTTGCTGAGCGCCACACGGTCACCCTTGAGGATGCCTTCCACATACCAATCCAGCGGCATCAGCTGCTGCTGGTTGCGCCGCAACCGTTCCAACGCTTGGGGATTCACCTGTACCGGTTGGTCCACGCCTTCCGCCACTTTTAGGTTGGAATCCCATTCATGTTCCTGATTCTCAAAATGTTCAATTTCCATGCGACCGATAGGTTATCGTTGGCAAAGATAGCGTTTATAAAAGATTTTTATCGTTGTTTCGGATTTTTTTTGTAACTTTGCATTTAATCTATATCTACGCACCATGACTAACAAGCATCGGGTACTTTTCGTACATCAAGAAATCGCCCCCTACCTGCCTGAAACTCCGATGAGCTTGCTGGGAAGAAACCTGCCCCAAGCCACCCAAGAGAATGGAAAAGAGATCAGAATCTTCATGCCGAAATACGGCAACATCAACGAACGGAGGAACCAACTGCACGAGGTGATCCGCCTTTCGGGCATGAACCTGATCATCAACGACACGGATCATCCGCTGATCATCAAGGTCGCTTCCATCCAAAAAGCCAGGATGCAGATCTATTTCATCGAGAACGAAGATTTCTTCACCAAGAAAAAATACACCCTCTACGACAACCACGGCAAGTTCTGCGAAGACAACGACGACCGCACCATTTTCTTCAACCGCGGCGTCATCGAAGCGGTGCGCAAACAGAACTGGTCGCCCGACATCATCCATTGCCACGGCTGGTTCACCGCCCTGATGCCCCTCCTCATCAAGCGTGCCTATAAGGACAACCCGCTGTTCAACGAGTCAAAGGTCATCTATTCGATCTACAACGACGACTTTACCGGTACGCTCCGGAGCGGCTTCGAAAAGAAAGTGAAGCTTCCGGGCATCACGGTCAAAGACCTCAAATACTATAAAGAAGCTTCCTACGTTAATCTGACCAAGGCGGCGATCGACTACTCCGACGGGATCATCATCGGCAGCGAGACCATCCACCCCGAAATCGAGGCCTATCTCAAGAGCTGCAACAAGCCCATGCTGGCCTATCAAGGACCCGAGAACTATGCCGACGCCTATAACGCCTTGTATGACACCGTTTTAAATAGCAAGTGAATCTAGAATGAAACTGAATCGTTTTTTTACCCATTCATGGAAAGCGTTGGTTTTGTGCCTGTTGGCCGTGATGGGTTTTTCCTGCAGCAAAACCACGAACAAAATCGGCAACGGACTGCTTCCCGATAGCGACCACATGGCCGCCTTCTTTACCGACACCCTCGAACTCATCTGCCATTCCGAGACCATCGACTCCATGACCACACGGGGCATGACCAGCTTTTTGTTGGGCAGCATGGTGGATCCGGTGATGGGACGCACCAACGCCGGCTTCTGCACCCAGCTGCATCTTTCCGCCCCCAACCAACGCTTCGGCACCAACCCCGTCGTCGACTCGGTGGTGCTTCAACTGGCCATCAGCGGCTATTACGGCGACACGCTGGCCCTGCAGACCGTGCATGTGTATGAGCTGGCCGACACCTTGAGCGGCCAAGAGCTCTACTATCAGTGCAGCGACGTGGAGACGATGCCCACCGACTTGGCCAACGGCTACACGTTCCAGCCCCACCCGACGACGTCCGGTCTCGTGATCGGAGACGATACGCTGACCCATTCCGTCATCCGCATCCCGCTCGACCACAGCTTCGGCCAACGCCTGATGGACGCCGACACCTCCTTCTACGACTCGGCCGATGCCTTCAAGGAATACGTCCATGGCATCAAGGTCTGCTGCGAGGCGGTCAGCACGGGCGGCTGCATCAGCTACCTGTACCCCACCAACAACGACGTCACCGTGCTCCAGCTCTACTACCACGACGCTGCTGCGGAAGAGACAGCCGCCCGAAGATACAACTACTACATCACTTCGGCCGACACCTATTTCAACCAATACGACCACGACTATACCCTGGGCGCGCCTGCCTTCGTGCAACAGGTGGTGGAACAGGACACCACCCTGGGTCAGGAGGTGCTCTACCTCCAATCCATGGCCGGCATCCGTTCCGTGATCCGTTTCCCCAACCTGAAGCAATGGGGCGACACCCTGGAACACGCCCATCTCCTCATCAACGAGGCCAAGCTCATCCTTCCCGCCTCGTCCCAGGTCGACGACTCCAGCTGCTACACGCCGCCTACCTCTTGCGCCCTGCTCAGCATCAACCCCGACGGCTCCACCTCGCTCCTGCCCGACTACTATGAAGGGTCGAGCTATTATGGCGGCAGCTACGCTTCTGGCACGGGAATTGTCAGCTTCCGCATCGCGGAATACCTGCAACAGGTCATGCAAGGCAAGACGGAAAGCCAAGGGCTGTATCTCTCCATCACCGGTGCCGCATTCAACAGCCAACGTTGGATCATCGCCGGACCCGATGCCGCCGAGGACAACCGGATGCGCTGCGAGATCAAGTATTCCATCGTAGGAGAATAAAAGATAAAACCATTGATAACCATGAAAAAGCTCATTCTTATGACATTGCTATTTGCCGGACTGATGTGCCAGGCACAAGACAAGGAAACGATTGTGGTCATCGAGACCAACTACGGGACCATCAAGGCCAAGCTGTATAACGACACCCCGCTCCACCGCGACAACTTCATCAAGCTGGTGAACGAAGGCTGGTACAACGGCTCGCCCTTCCACCGCGTCATCAACAAGTTCATGATCCAAGGCGGCCAGAACGCCGACGGTCGCCAAGACCCGGGCTACACCGTGCCCGCGGAGTTCCGTACCAACCACTTCCATAAGAAAGGCGCCCTCTGCGCGGCCCGCCAGGCCGACCAGGTGAACCCCAAGAAGGCCTCCAGCGGCTCGCAGTTCTACATCGTCCAGGGACAGGTCTTCGACGACAAGACCCTCGACCTCTATGAGAACCGCCTGGGCAAGGTCATCAGCCCCAAACAGCGCCAGGTGTACAAGAGCGTAGGCGGCACCCCGCATCTCGACGGCGACTACACGGTGTTCGGCGAAGTCACCGAAGGACTCGACATCGTGGACAAGATCGCCTCCGTCAAGACCGGATACATGGACGTCCCCGTCGAGCCGGTCACCATCAAGACCATCACCATCGAGAAATAACGAAAACCAGATCATTCACGCCCCAAACGGACATCTTAACCCCACCCAGGGCACGCCCTGAGGATCGAACCATGAAAGAAACAATCGAAAAGATACTGAACGAGGTCCAAAGTTTCCAAGCGGACAGCAAGGAAGCCTTGGAGAACTTCCGCATCACTTACCTGAGCAAGAAGGGCGTCATCCCCGCCCTGTTCGCCGATTTCAAGAACGTGGCCCCCGAGCTCCGCAAGGAGATGGGCATGCGCCTGAACGAGTTGAAGAACACCGTCACCGAGAAGGTGGAGGAACAGCTGCAAAAGTTCGAGACCCAAAACGCCTCCGAGGCCGGCTTCGACATGACGATGCCAGCCCCCGAGATGAGAGGGGCACGCCACCCGCTCTCCATCGTGCGCCGCGACATCAACCAGATCTTCGAACACCTCGGCTTCACCATCGCCGAGGGACCTGAGATCGAGGACGACTACCATGTGTTCACCGCCTTGAACTTCGCCCTCGACCATCCGGCACGCGACATGCAGGACACCTTCTTCATCCAGAAGGACCCCAACGAGAACAAGCCCACCGACATCCTGTTGCGCACCCACACCTCCAGCGTACAGGTTCGCGCCATGGAAAAGCAACAGCCGCCCATCCGCATCATCGCTCCGGGCCGTGTGTTCCGTAACGAGGCCATCAGCGCCCGCGCCCACTGCATCTTCCACCAGATCGAAGGCCTGTATATCGACGAAGGCGTCTCGTTCGCCGACCTCAAGCAGACCCTCTACCAGTTTGTGCAGGAGTTCTTCGGCGAAGGCACCAAGGTGCGCTTCCGTCCGTCCTACTTCCCGTTTACCGAGACCTCGGCCGAGATGGACATCTCCTGCAACATCTGCGGCGGCAAGGGCTGCAACATCTGCAAGCACACCGGCTGGGTGGAGATCCTCGGCTGCGGCATGTGCGACCCCAACATCCTCATCGCCAGCGGCATCGACCCGGAAAAATATACCGGCTTCGCCTTCGGCATGGGTGTGGAACGCATCGCCATGCTCAAGTATGGCATCAACGACTTGAGGCTCTTCTTCGAGAACGACTTGAAGTTCTTGGAACAGTTTGAACTGGCTTAAGCCTGGGAGGCTTCCTTGGCAGGAGCCTCATCGGCGTGCCGTTCCGTCTTCTTGACGATCAGCACGCTGAGCTCGAACAGCAGGTAGATGGGCAACGCCACCAAGGTCAACGTGAACGCATCACCCGTAGGGGTGATGATGGCGGCGAGCACCACGACAGCGACAATGGCATGACGGCGGTATTTCTTCATGAATGCCGCCTTCATTATGCCCATCTTGGCCAACAGCCAGCAGAGGACGGGCATCTCGAAAACGACCCCCAAGGCCAGGCTGAGCATCAGTAAGGTGGAGATGTAGGAATCCAACGAGATCACGTTGTTGACCGAGGGATCCACCTGGTAGGTCCCCAGAAAACGGAAGGTCAACGGGAAGATGAGGAAATAGTTGAGGAGCACGCCCAGCAGGAACATGACATAGCCACCCGACACCGCCTTCACCACATAGCGCCGCTCCGCCTCGTACAAGGCGGGAGCCACAAATCCGAACAACACATACAGCACGTAGGGCGACACCAGCAACAAGCCCATCCAAAGTGCCACCTTCAAGTGGATGATGAACTGTTGGGCCAACTCGATGTTGATGAGTCCCACCTCGAAGGATTGCAAGGGTCCTACAAGACGTTCGAACAGCCGATAGGTGATGAAATCGGGGGACTTGGGGGCCAGCACCACCGAAAACAAGAGACTTTTGAAACAAAAGGCCACGATACCCGCCACCAAGGTGACGGCGAGAATACGGAACAGGCAATGGCGAAGCACCTCCAGGTGCTCCCAAAAGCCCATCTGATCCGTCTCCTTCTTGGGACTCATTGGGCGGCACTGTTGTCCTTGGTGTCGGACTTGGGTTGGTATTGGTCGCCGGCAGGCTTCTCATCCTTGCCTTCCATACCTTCCTTGAAATCCTTGACGCCGCGGCCCAGGCTGCGCATCAGCGCCGGAATACGGGAGGCTCCGAACAACAGCAAGACGATGAGACCGATGAGGAGCAATTCCTGGGTTCCGATGAATAAGATAGTCATGACGTATTCTATTAATTACTTCCATTCAACCGAAATGGTTGATAGATGCAAAATTAAGAATAAATCCCACATCACCGCCGTTTTTTGGAAGCTATGTTGTTTTTTTGTTTTTTTCTTCCTTTTTCCTTTTCGGCTTTTTTCCTCCGATAGAGGAGGCCTAGCCCACACAGCAGGAGCACGCCGTCGGCCAAGGGCGCATACTGGTCGTGGGTGACACCCAGGTCCGGTATGAATGGGGCTTCGTCCACGACACGCCGCCGGGCGTGGTCCGTATCGGACTCCGTGATGATAAGCTGGGCACTGGCCGACAGGCTCAAACAGGCCAGCACGCCCAAGGTGACGATGAAACGCTTCAAGGGGATTCTATGTTGCTGCAAATTGGTTTTATACATGGCTTTTGCATCGTTTTATGGGATGACAATCTTTTGGGTTCGTACGGTGCCCGGCTGGGTCAGCCGAAGCAGGTACACGCCTGGTGAAAGCGGGGGGAAACACACCGCCGTGGCCGTGTCGTCCACCTGGGTGGAATACACCTTTCGCCCCAGCAGGTCGAACAACTCGAGGGCACCCGGAGACAGGATCCGCCAGCCCGCCCCGAAGGGGCAGGCGAAATCGCCTGTGGCCGCTTCCGCGGCCAGCTCCCCCACCTCCGTGGGGTCGAACGCCAGGGCAAACCGCGACTGGATGTCGTCGGGGCGGGCCTCGAAAGTATAATGGTCGGCCTGTAGGGCATCCACCGCAACGCCGGTCAGGTGGTCGATCAGCCGCAGGTACCCGTAGGAAGCATGGAGGGGCTTCCAGTGTAAGGTATAGACACCTTCCTCCAGGGCAGAGAAGCGCACGGCCACCCGACGGGGTTGCCCCTCCAGCAAGGCGATGCCATAGGCCTGCCCTTCATGCCCGATGGCGAGCACGCCGTCGCCGGCATGGAGGCCCTCCAGCTTCAGGACGCCCCCCATACGGTCATGTCCGAACTCGACGGCAGCGTAGTCTTTCGTTCCCGCTGCATCGGTGACCGACAAGCTCAACAAGGGATGGTTCTGCTTGACATCGGTAGCGGAAGGCTTGGCACCGCACGCTCCGTCGGCAATGCTTTCACGAAAGCTGGAATGCGGCGTCACCACGGTCTGGCTGGGATCGAATACCAGCAGGTTGTCGTCGGCATTCGTTCTGACAAAGAAACCCTGATGGGGATGCAGGTATCGGGGGGCATAGTCGGGGTTGTCGGAGGCACCCGGGCAATAGGTGACATAGCCTCGCTTGTCGGCATCCAACAGGGTATAGGCTTGTTGGGCCAGCAGCTCATCGTTGTCGGCACAAAACGCGTCGAAGTCGAGGTAGGCCAGATAAGGATTGCCTACGAGGTTGTATCCGGCATAACGGAACCCCTGCAAGGTCGTCTCCCGCTGCATCGGGCCCCGGTTCAGGGTGCCGTAGGCCTGGAGGGTCGTCTTCTTGTCGATGGCCCAAAGATAGCCTTTGGCCGGAACCAGCTGGGACTCGTTGACATAAGGGATGGGCTCCCCCGTCAGGTTATGGTAATGGTCGCCTGTGTTTCGTTTGAAGTTCGGCCAGCCTACGTTCGGCTCGTCGTAGCAATAGAAATCCCAACCCGAATAGGGCGTGTTCAGGGGGAAATAGCCCCGCGCGTCTTCGAAGGCCACCTGGCTGGGAGCCCCCGAAGGCCCGCCGTTTTGGTAGCCCTCGTAGTTGATCCCGACCGGAGCGTCGGCCAGGCAGGTGCTGAAGGAATGCCAGTCGTAAGGCTGGCCGCCCAAATCGGAGCCGTCGCTGTTGTCGAAGGTAACGGCCACATGGGCGGCCAGCCGGTAATCTCCTTTCAAGGTGGCGTCTTCCGTGAGGAACAAGGGGGCTTCCCAAGGCTCCGTGACGTTGTCTGCATGGATGGATTCCTGGTTGGCGTAATAGGCCAGGGTGTGCCGCTGGGAACGATACGTGGCAGGAAGGGTATTCAAGTCGGCGTAACGCAAGGCGAGCGACCGGTCGTGATGTGGAAGCTGGATGGCGGTGTTGACCGTACTGCTGCCGTTATGGAACCCATACCGGTGGATGGGCAGGTTGGCATTGAGGGCCTCGGTGCAGGGCACCGACCAGGTACAGTAGCCGTCGGAAGCCTGTTGGCCGACCCAGTCGTTCAGGCGATCCACCAGGGCCTCCTCGCCGGGTTCGTCGTCCGACACCAGCCGTGGTCCGAAGTCGCCGTACCCGTAAGGGGTCTGGACCTCCGCATAACGGCTGCACTGTTCCGGGATGCCGTCGGCCACCAGGCCGAGTTGACTCGTTGGCTCGGGATAGTAACAGTGCTGCAGGGAACCCGTGTTGTGATAGACAAGCTGCTTGACCTGAGGCGTGGCGGCAGGATGGCCGGCGACCTCCAGCTGGTTGACCTGATGGTCGGGGTCATCGTCGTGATCGCGCAAGGTATAGGTGTAAAACTTGCCCGTGTTGTGTTGATAGACCTCGGGAATGGTGTTGACCGTGCCTCCATGGGCCACCCGACCGTCATGGGCCTGGGCATAGTCCACCTCGAGGGCGTTGATGTAGACCCCGCCTCGCACATAGTAACCATTCAACGCGTCGTTGGCGGTGGAAGTCAACGGCCCATGGGTGACCAGGTCCTCCAAAGGGGTGACCCAGGCACCGGTGCCGTCATCCAAGATGTAAAACACGAAGGACTTGACGCCGCCTACATAAACGACATCCCCGATGTTGTAGCCCGCCCCACTGATGTCGTGCACAAAACGAATCACGCCACCTGTGTTGTTGGTGAACGAAGTGAAAGCCAGGGAATACATCCGGCTGTAAGCGTCGATCCCGATCAAGCGCCCTACACGGAGCAGCGAGCTGCTGGCGCAGTAGCCGTCGCCCCAACTGGGAATCAGCCCGTCGTTACGGTTCATCAGCAGCGTCTTGGCGCCATACATGACACAAAGCTGGCCGATGGAGGCGATATACCACCCGTCGTTGACCATTTTCACATAGCTGTTCTCGATCTGTCCATCGTTGTGATGCGCCAGGTAACCTGCCTCCGCTTGGTCGTTGAGCACCACCATGCTGGTGCTGGAGTAACAGTTCTGCACGGCCGCCCCATTCAGGACGGATCCCACCAAGCCGCCCATGACCAGCCCCTCCATGGAGGCGTTGCTCGAACAGTTGACGAGGCTGCCGCCGTCCATCACACCCACCAAGCCGCCCAAGACGGCCCCTGGCACGCTCGTCGACACGGAGGCCTCCGTTTCACAATTCTCGATTTGGGTGTCGATGGCACGAGCCGCCAGGCTACCACAAGCCACCGTAGCCTCCATGAACGCACCACCGACGATCAGGTTACGGAGCACGGCGCCTTCGGTAACAGCAAACAGTCCGGCATAACCGGCAGCGTCCGGCACCCCCTTGGCGATGTGAACCAGGTGTCCACGGCCGTCCAGCGATCCGGTGAACACGCCCAGCGGCGTCCATGGACCGATTTCGATATCGTTGGTCAGATAGTAGTCTCCGTCCATGGACATGGAGGCCAACTCCGCTGCGGTTCCAACAGGCATCTGCGCTACCAAACCGACCTGCAGGAACGCCATGCATACTACTAATAAGGTCTTTTTCATGGTCATCTTCATAGTTATCCTTGTTCACTAAAAAATACGGACTGCCCGAACGGTACGGGCATCACTTTTGAACCAGCCGGTATTCGTATAACTGTACCCATAACCGTTGAGCGACCAAACCACCCTCGGATCGGAGTTGCCAAACTCGGTGGAAGAATACCAGCATTTTGAGGTGTCCATCAAGGTGCCGCCACAGGCCAACAAGGCATTGTTGAGACAGCCCAGCTGCCCATACATCATCCGCAGCATCCCATAGGAAGGCATGAACCAGGAAGTCCGCTCCATGGTAGGCTTGACGGAGAAATCGGTGACCCCGTTTTTGGTTGCAAAGAGGTAATGAAAGGCCGGCGAGGTAGCCGTCGACAGGGGCGTGTGCTGGTCCTCATAGAGAAAGGCCAACAGCCGATAGGTGTTCTGCCAGCCGCAAGTATCCGCCATGGCGAGGTGCTTGTTGCTGGGATTCGGGTTATAGGGGGTTTCCACCCCTTCCACCGCATAGCTGGCCACACAGCGGTTGTAACAAGCCGTGTTTTGCGGGGCCCAGGCCAACAATCCAGACTCGTCCGGCGCCATCAGCCAACCATGCCAACCGGGCTGGTCGTCGAGGGCGTAGGGCGCCACCCCATAATAGGAATAGAACACCACACCGACGACCTCGCCCAAAGGGTGGTTTTTGTCCCATTCCCGATAATCGACAAATCGCTCCTGGCCTTGCCCGTCGATATACATCACATCGCCAGGCTTGATCCGGTTGGCGAGGTAACCCTCGTGTTGCGCCCCAACGGTACGGCACAACAACACGAGCATGAAACAAAGACCAATTTGTTTCAATTGTTTTCTTTTTGTTGTTGTCATTCCTATTATTTTTATGTATTGTTTTCGCTGCAAAATTATGTAGAAAACTAACACCTTGTCATTTTGTTGAAAACAATTCTAAAATATTTTCAAAAGAATACGTATCTTTGACCCGATCATTCACGATAACAAAACAAGCATCAATATGAAAACCAAGATTTTATTCCTCTGTGCCTTCCTTCTCTCCTGCACCAGCCTTTTCGCGCAAAAGGGCTACACCCTCACCTCCCCTGACGGGCAAATCACCGTCACCGTCAACACCGGGGAACAACTCAGCTACGCCGTCAAGCATGGGACCACCGTGGTGTTGGCCAAATCGCCCATCGACATGACTCTCGACGACGGACGGGTGCTGGGCAAACCCGCCTTGGTGTCCAAGGCCAAACAGCATCAGGTGGACCAGACCCTCCAGGCTGCCTTTTACAAGAGGAATACCGTCCGGGACCATTATAACGAACTGACCCTGGCCTTCAAAGGCAACTATCGGGTGGTGTTCCGTGCGTATGACGACGGGGTTGCCTACCGTTTCGAATCGGCTTTCTCCAAGCCTTTCAATGTGGTTTCAGAGACCGCCGACTTCAACTTCGACCAAGACCATACCGCCTGGATTCCTTACGTGAACGCCCGGCCAGGGAAAGGCGACTTCATCGACCAACAGTTCTTCAACTCGTTTGAGAACACATATACCGTCATTCCCATGAGCCAGATGGAACCCCAACGGCTGGCTTTCCTTCCCGTGCTGGTCGCGCTCAACGAAGGCAAGAAAGTGGCCATCACCGAAGCCGACCTGGAAGACTTCCCAGGGCTGTATCTCCGTAACGAAAAGGGACGGACCGGCTTCACCACCGTCCACGCCGGCTATCCCAAGGTGGAGGAGCAGGGCGGACACAACAACCTGCAATTCATCGTCAAGGAACGGGAACCCTATATCGCAAAAGCCGAAGGCCGTCGCAGCTTCCCCTGGCGCTGCCTCGTCATCTCGACAAACGACAAGGACTTGGCCGACAGCGACATGGTCTATCGCCTCGCCTCGCCCAGCCGGGTCGACGACCTCAGCTGGCTCCAGCCCGGCAAGGTGGCTTGGGACTGGTGGAACAACTGGAACGTCTATGGCGTCCCCTTCAAGGCCGGCATCAACAACGACACCTATAAGTACTACATCGACTTTGCCAGCCAATACGGCATCGAATACGTGATCCTGGACGAAGGCTGGGCGGTGAACAAGCAGGCCGACCTCTTCCAGGTCGTTCCCGAGATCGACCTGAAAGAACTCGTGGCCTACGGCAAGGAACGCAACGTGGGGCTGGTGCTCTGGGCCGGCTACGCCGCCATGGACAAGGACATGGAACGGGTGTGCCGCCACTATTCCGAGATGGGCATCAAGGGCTTCAAGGTCGATTTCATGGATCGCGACGACCAGAAAGTGGTGGAGTTCTACTACCGCATGGCCGCCATGGCGGCGAAATACCACCTCTTTGTGGATTTCCACGGGGCTTACAAGCCCACCGGTCTGAGCCGCACCTATCCCAACGTGCTGAACTACGAGGGCGTCTATGGCTTGGAGCAGGCCAAGTGGGACAACGAAGGCGATCTCGCCCTCAACGAGGTCACCATCCCCTTCATCCGCATGGTGGCCGGTCCTTTCGACTACACCCAAGGCGCCATGAAAAACGCTCAACGCAGCAGCTTCTCCGCCAATTGGGGCGAGCCGATGAGCCAAGGTACCCGTTGCCGCCAGCTGGCCGAATACGTCATCTTTGAGTCGCCGTTCAACATGCTGTGCGACAGTCCGAGCAACTACTTGAAGGAGGACGAATGCACCCGCTTCATCGCTAGTGTCCCCACCACCTGGGACGAGACGGTGGTCTTGGACGGCAAGGTGGGCGAATACCTCGTCATCGCCCGCAAGAAAGGCTTCAAATGGTATATCGGCGCCATCACCAACTGGGAGGAACGCGACCTGGAGCTTGACCTATCGGTACTGAAAGGCGGTGCCAAGTCGGGCAAGATCTTCCGCGACGGCCCCAACGCCAACCGCGTAGGCAAAGATTACGTCTATGAACAGATCCAGGTAATGGGCGACAAGGTCAAGTTCCACCTCGCCAAAGGTGGCGGAGCGGTGATGATCTGGTAGGTTTATTTGAAAAAGGTCCATGGAGGGGTCGTCGGCAGGGGCGCCACGATTTCCAACGGGGTCTTCTGGACCGGATGCTCGAACGAGACCCGATAGGCATGCAGGCAGATGGAAGCGTCGGGGTTGCTCCGCGGATAGCCATATTTCAAGTCTCCCTTGATGGGACAGCCGATATGCGCCAGCTGACAGCGGATCTGGTGATGACGCCCAGTGAACAGCTCCACCTCCAGCAGGTAATAACGATCCGAACGGTCTACCACCCGATAGCTCAGCCGAGCCAGCTTCGCCTCTTTGGTGCCTTCGGGCACGACATACGACTTGTTTTGCTTCTCGTTCTTGACGAGATAGTCCTCCAACACATCCGCCTCCTTGGGTGGCCGGTTTTGCACGATGGCCAGATATACCTTGTGGAAGTCGCGATCCTTCACCTTGACGGTCATGCGCGACAGGGCCTTGCTCGTCTTGGCAAACACCACGGCCCCACTCACGGGACGGTCGATGCGGTGGACGAGGCCCGCAAACACGTTGCCCGGCTTATCATATTTTTCCTTGATGTAGTCCTTCACATCGTCGAGCAGGCAACGGTCTCCCGTCTTGTCGCCTTGCACGATCTCGGACGGCAACTTGTTCACGACCACCAGGTGGTTGTCTTCGTATAAGATCCTATCCGCCAATTTCATAGAACTAAAACTTTCCACTTTAACTCGTTTGACTTCGTTGAGGGATTTGCCGTTCAACCTTCTGTTTCCACGATCACCCCGCTGCCGACCACGTAGGGTTCCGTCTCGTGATACAGCACGCCGAACTGTCCCGGGGCGATGCCCGACACCGCCACGTCGGAGACGATGTCCGCCCCCGCTTGGGTGAGATGGATCGTGCCCATGGTGAACTCCGGCTGGTGACGGATCTTGTAGCGCACCCGCATCCCTTCGGTGAGATGCAGGGTCGGATTCATCATCTGGAGGTCGCCCAAGGGGATGATGTTGGTATATTGCGCGATGGGGTCGTAGCCCTGCGACACATAGACGATGTTGTTCGGAATGTCTTTCTTGACCACGAACCAAGGGCCGCCGCCCAAGCCCAAGCCCTTGCGCTGTCCGATGGTATGGAACCAGAAACCCTTGTGCCGCCCCAGCTTCTTGCCTGTCTCCAACTCCACGATGTCGCCTGGCATCTCACCCAGGTATTCGCGGATGTAGTCGTTGTAGTTGATCTTTCCAAGGAAGCAGATGCCTTGGCTGTCATGGCGTTCTGCACTCGGCAGCTTGTACTGGGCCGCCAGCTTGCGCACCTCGGGCTTGGGCAGATCTCCGATGGGAAAGATCACTTTCGAAAGCTGTGCGTAGGTGATGCGCCCCAAGAAATAGGTCTGGTCCTTGAAGGTGTCGGCTGCTGTGCCCAACCAGAAGATGCCATTGGCGTCTTCCCACGAACGGGCATAGTGTCCCGTGGCGATCTTATCGAAGTGGTGGCCTTCCTTCTCCTCGAAAGCACCGAGTTTGATCCAGCGGTTGCACATCACGTCGGGGTTCGGCGTAAGGCCTTTGCGTACCATCTCCATGGTGTAACGACCCACCGTCTCGAAATATTCGTGCTGCAAGTCGACGATGTCGAATTTACAGCCGTATTTCTTGGCGATATAGGTGGTGATCTCGATGTCTTCTTCTGAGGGACAGCTCGACAAGTCTTCCTTGCCTTCCATGCCGATCTTGATATAGAAGATATGCGGGTCGTAGCCCTGCTCCTTGAGCAGCGGCACCACCACGGAGCTATCCACGCCCCCCGACACCAATGCAGCGATATTCATGGTTATACCTAATGATTCCAGTTCAATGCAAAGATACTATTTTTATCCAAATAACGGCTATTCCGTCATCGAATAGGGTTTATCCTCGGGATTCAGGCCACGCTTAAGATTGGGCTCGCTACCCATCTCGAAAACGAGCGCTCCGCCTTGCATCAGCTGCTCATGGGTCAAATACAACCGAGTGATTTCCTGTCCGTTAAGCGTCACTTTTTGCACATAGCGGTTCTCGTCGCTCACGCCGGGGGCTTTGATCTCCAACGTCTTGCCGTTACCCAAATGCACTTTGAGATAGGGCAAGTAGGGCGCGCCGAGCACATATTGGTCACTGCCGGGACAAACCGGATAGAAACCCATGACGGAGAAGATGTACCAAGCCGACATCTGACCGCAGTCGTCGTTACCGCAGAGACCGTCGATGTTGTTCTTGTAGAACCGATTCATGATCTCGCGCAGCCAATATTGGGTCTTGTAAGGCTGGGAGGTCCAGTTGTAGAGGTAGGCGATGTGATGTGCCGGTTCGTTGCCGTGGTTGTAGCAACCCATCAGGCCTTCCTCGGTGACGTCTTCGGTGTTCTCGAAGAACTCCTTGGGGAGTAGCATCACAAACAGCGTGTCGAGATTGTGGATGAACTGCCCGTCGCCGCCCATGGCTTCGATGAGTCCCTTGACATCTTGAGGTACGTAGAACGAATACACCCAGGAGTTGCCTTCCACAAAACCCTCACCCTCCGTGTCCAGCAGGCTGAAAGGCTCCTTCCAGCTGCCGTCGCCCATCCTAGGGCGGGCAAAGCCCAGCTGGGTGTCGAAGGTATTGCGCCAGTTGGCGGCACGTTGCCGATAAGTCTCCGCCATTTCGGTGTTGCCCGCTTTTAAGGCAGCCTGATAGACCGTCCAATCGTCGTAGGCGTATTCCATGGTGACCGAGACACAGCCGCTGTTGCGCTCGAAGGGCACATACCCCAGGCGTTGGTAATCCACCAAGTTCACGTAATAGGGACAGGTGGAACTACGTTGCATGGCCTCCAGCATGCCCGCTTTCGGCGGCACGACCCCTTTGGTGAAAGCATCCGACAGCACCGAGACGGCATGGTAGCCGATCATGCACCAGTTTTCGTTGGCGTTATGTGACCAAACGGGCAACAGTCCGTGGACACTCTGTTCACTATGTTTCAACATGGACTGCACCATATCGGCATTGCGTTGCGGTTGCAACACATTAAAGAGCGGATGCAGCGCGCGGTAGGTATCCCACAACGAGAAGATGGTGTAGTTGGTAAAACCCTCGGCCTGATGGACGTTGTGGTCGAGGCCGCGATATTGGCCATCGACATCCATATAGATGGAGGGGTTGATCATCGTATGGTACAACGAGGTGTAGAGCATCGCCTTCTGATCTTCGGTACCCTCCGCCTGAAGGATAGCGAGTTCCTTGTTCCATTTGGCTTGCGTCTCCGCCAGCAGCTGGTCGAAGCCACGTCCATCCGTCTCGGCGTGCAGGTTGCGCAACGCCCCTTCGGTGCTGGTGGCGGAGAGGGCCACCTCCACCTCCAAGGTCTGGGGGTCGTTGAAAGTGAAATAGGCCACGATCTTACGCCCCGTCATCTCCGGAAAATGGTGCTTGACGTCGAACTTGCCCCACATGCCGTTGTAAAGCGGACGTTCCAGCTCCCGGTAACCATAGTCGGCAATGGGCTGGCTGAACCGGATGGCGAAGTAGGTGTAGTTGGTCCTGGCCCAGCCGTTGGTGATGCGGTAGCCCGTCAGCAGCGTGTCGTTCTCCACCCGGAGGTTGGCCCAGAGCGTCTTGCCGTCGTAGTTATAGATGGCGTGCTGCAGGTCGAGGAGGACGCTCCCGTTTTGGCCTTGGGGGAAGGTATAGCGGTGCACACCCACATGCTCCGTGGCGGTCAGCTCCGCCTTGACGCCGTAGTCTTCGAGGACCACCGTATAATAACCCGGCGCCGCCTTCTCCGTATCGTGCGAATACCGGGAACGGTAGCCCGCATCGGGATCCGTCTGGGTTCCGGGATGGAACTTGACCTCCCCCGTGACCGGCATCACCAGGATATCGCCCAGATCGGAGTGCCCTGTACCGCTGAAGTGAGTATGGCTGAAGCCCACGATGGTACTGTCTTTATGCTGATAGCCCGCACAGTACTCATACACCCGAGGCTGGTACACGCCGTCGATATTGTGTGGAATGGTATCTGTGTCGGGACTCAGTTGTACGATGCCGAAAGGCGCACAGGCTCCCGGGAAGGTATGGCCCATGCCGTTGGTCCCGATGATGGGATTCACATAATGCAGGAAATCAGTATGTTCCGTGGTTTCTTGGGGATGGTGTGTGCATCCGAAGCACAACCCTCCCAGTGCCAAAAGAAAAAAAAGTGTGCGTTGCATTGTATTCATGGTAGTTTTCGCGAGCAAAAGTAAGCTTTTTATTAATACACCTTGCAGAATATTATAATATTCAATATTTTTGCAAAAATTATCATACCATGAATGAAGCAGATAATAAACAATTTGAAAACATATACGAACAGTTTGCTGGAAATGATAGATCCTCACGAACTTGGAAAGCTGGGCGAAGCGCTTGCTGTGGAATATTTGATCAACAAAGGTTACCAAATCCTCGAACGCAACTGGCGGTCAGGGCATAAAGAAATCGATATCATCGCCTTGAACGGCAACACTCTGGTAGCCGTTGAAGTGAAGACCCGGAGATCCGACAACTTCGGTGAGCCGGAAATCGCCGTGGGTGTGATGAAGCAACGCATGCTTGCCTGGGCCGCCGATGCCTACGTACGCTATAATAAGCTGGACGTGGACATCCGCTTCGACATCATCTCCATTGTATTCACCGACCAGGGGCCGGAAACCGAACACATCGAAGATGCCTTTATCGTGACTTTTCGATAAAACATCCTCCATACGCAAACAAATAGTTATATATTTGCAAAAAAAGAGATCGATGGCCAAACAGGTTGTGTTCTTATTGTTGACGATGGTCTTAGCAACATGTTGCACCGAGCGGAATCGCATGGCCACACGTTTTCTTGCCGATCCAGCGTTGGCCACGATCGACAGCCTGTTGTGGACCCAGCCTGACAGCGCCTTCGTGCAACTTCAGGGCTTTGCCGGCAGCCACGAGGTGGACAGCCTCGACCCCTTCAACCGCCATTACTTCCACCTGTTGCTTTCCGAGTTGCTCTACAAGAACGACTATGCCCAAACCAACCGTGACGAGCTGCTTCGGGCGGTGGACTATTACGATTCGCTTGTTGCTGTGGGTGGTACTCATGTTGATAAAGACATTGTGTTTTTGGATGCCCGCGCTCATTATATAGATGGTGTGGGCTATTATGAGATGGATAGTGTGGTCCCTGCATGCCAGCACTATTTAACAGCGGTGGAGCTCATGGAGGAACGTTTCAGTGAGAAGGAGCTGACGGGGAAAAAGGCGCAATTCATGGCGTTGGCATATACCCATTTGACGGCATTGTTTTCTGACCAGTATTTGCACGAGCAAGCGATTCATTATGGGAAACAAGCACTATCCTATTTCAACAAAATTGATTCTAATCCATGGCATGTCTCTTGGATGTTGGATGAGATTGGCCTTCAATTTGACATGCTGGATCAATGGGATAGTGCCTTTTTTTATTATAATCGAGCACATAACCATCTTTCTGACACTGTTGACTTGAACTATAGAGACAACAAAACGCACTTGTTACAATTATCTTACAAAAGAGGTCTGGTGAAGCCACAAACCGTTCTTTCCCAACTGCAATCTCTGCTTGACGCTTCTGAAAGCGACAAGGAGTATTATGCGCGTTGCCTCACCATTGGCAACGTCTATTATTGTGAGGAACAGTACGATTCCGCATGGGTATATCTGAATAAGGTTTTTCATGGAGCCGCTTCAAGTACTGCTTCCAAGAGACAAGCTGCTGAATGGCTGGTGCATATTTGTAAAGAATTGGGAGATAAAGAGGAGTCTGAATATGCCAATTTTTTGGTACCATTCGCCAATTCAGAAGAAAACAAAAGCGCCATTAAGACGCAACTCACAGGATTGTACAGCACACATGTCCAAAACAAGCAAGATCGTTCAAATCGTCATGGAGAAAGACAAATAATAAAATGGCAGGCGGTCACCGTGATAGGGATTGCGTTATTATTGATGGTTGCCTTTATTTATTATCAAAACAAAAGGAAGTTGCACCATAAAGAAGAGCTTGAAAACGAGCGTCATCTTCATGAAAAAAGGCAGGAAGCCTTAGAAAAAGAAAAGAAGGATCTGCTCCATGAATTGAAAGAGCAGCACAAGCATTTTGCAAAGGTTAATCTTGAGGATTTCGTGAATGAACCCATTTGCCAGGAGATCATAGGATCCCTTCAAGACGTATATATAAAAAGGGATGCAAAAAGCGATGCTTATCCCGAACTATGGCTTGACGATATTCAATTGTCAAAACTTTTGGCTGCTGCTGAGCGCCATTTTCATGGATTCAGCGAAAGGTTGACAAAAAAAGATGCGAGAATCACCTCAAATGAAATCAATCAGTGTTTGCTCTACCTGCTCAATCTCAATGACGTACAGATAGCGGCATTGTTACAGTGCGACTATACGACAATAAAGAAGCGTTCTGCTAAGCTGAAAAATGCATTTGGCACCAAAAAAACGCTACAAGTGTTTATCCGGGAGCTGGTTTTAAAATAGCGGTTGTGCTGTTATATTATTGATAATCAATATATTGAATTTCGACTATTTTCAACTGGAAAAATAGATGGTTTCCTTTTGGAAACTCATATTTTTGTGACAACCTAATAAATAATTACAACCATGTGTCACAAAAAAGTCAAAACAATCTCTATTTTATTTGGACTGGTGATCTCATCAGTATTCTGCATGTCAGAAACCCTATACTATTTAGATGGGTATAGCCATATTGACATGAAAGAAGCCAAAGTCCAACACTGTCCAAAAGGCTCTTCCATCGATGCCTCCATCAACGGCCACGTCCTCACGGTGACGTTCTCCGAGAACCTCGGCGACGTCCAGATTGACATCACCACCGCCTCGGGCGGTGCGGTAAGCTACGGCCACATCTGGACTCCTGACAGCTACATCGCCTACATCACCAACACGGGTGACTACGTGGTCACCATCACCCTCGGCAACGGGGATGAGTATTACGGCGAGTTCGAGGTGACGGATTAATTACGTATATTTGCAAAACCACAAACACCATGAGAAAAACCTTTATTCTAGTATCAAT
>JAEEGI010000861.1_pt1 | contig 80719 bp, 82 predicted proteins | sample 8958751 | NCBI WGS metagenome assembly JAEEGI01 (sample SAMN16246545, study PRJNA631951) | gut metagenome | biome: gut microbiome; feature: rumen; material: KS-attached | host: Bos | place: Iran: Karaj | collected 2018-10 | reverse complement strand
GTATTCATCTTCAAATCCTGCCGAATCCCGCAAAAACAAGGGACTGTGAAGTCCGGGAGTGGCTTTCACTCCTTTTCTTCACAGCCCCTTTTTTCCGTTTCCGTCGGATTCCAGCCGTTCCTCCGAAAAATACAGCCGCACCTGGCCCCAATAGGCATAGGACAGGCCGTAATCATGGATCTTGGCCCAGGACAGACGCCGTTTGCAAAACAGCAATCGCCATTCCACTCCGCTTTCATCAATGGTCACAGTACGGCCCTGGATGTACCAGAACAGAAGCAGTCCAAGGGTGATAACCGCGACAACGGCGCAGAGCTCGATCGGATTTGGCAGGCGTTCCTTTCGGCCTTCCAGCAGTTCCGTCAGCAGTACGACGGCGATCAGGCAGGGAGGAAGGATGGAGATGATCCGCATTTCGGAGCTCGGGCAGATTTTCACGTAATCCTCCCCAACGGATACTGTCTGAAAGTTGACTCTTGTGCTGCCAAGGGGTGAGCGGTAATTCATCGGGACCTCCTTTACCGTCGCTGCATGGGAACGGCGGGCGAATCGCCCTCGCTGCCGAAGGGTCCGCCCGCCGTCTTTCCTTATTGCTGTGCCAGCTCCAGGAACAGCTCCACTCTCGCCTTGAAGATCTCCAGGCTGGAGCGCCAGAAGCTCACGTCGCCCAGGTCGATGTCGGCCATCTTGGCCACGTCCTCCACGGAGGCCACGGTGGTGGCCTTCAGCAGGGCCCGGTACTTGGGCAGGAAGGCCTCGCCCTCCTTGCGGTATTGGGCGTAGAGGCCCGCCGCGAAGAGGCCGCCGAAGGCGTAGGGGAAGTTATAGAAGCTCAGACCGGAGGAATAGTAGTGGCTCTTGCAGACCCACATGAAGGGGTTCAGGGTGTCCGGATCCAGGCCGTCGCCGTAGCCCCGCTTCTGGGCCTCCTTCATCATGGCGCAGAGCTCGTCGGGGAAGGCGAAGCCCTCCTTGGCCTTTTCAAACACGGCGGTCTCGAACCAGTAGCGGCTCATGATGTCGCACATGATCTGGGTGGTGTCCTGGAGCTGGCTTTCCAGCAGGCCCAGCTTGAGCTCCCGGTCAGTGGCCTCGTCCAGGGCCGCGTTCATGACCACGGTCTCGTTGAAGGTGGAGGCGGTCTCCGCCACGGGCATGGAGTAGTCCAGGTTCAGAGGCCGGTGGTTCTCGATCATCATGCCGTGGTAGGCGTGGCCCAGCTCGTGAGCCAGGGTGACGATGTCGGAGAAGGAGCCGTCAAAGTTGGTGAGCACCCGGCTCTGCTTGATGCAGGCGATGTTGGCGCAGAAGGCGCCGCCCACCTTGCCGGGATGGGGATAGAAGTCGATCCAGGCCTCGTCAAAGGCCCGCATCATCATGTCGGCCATGTCGGGGGCGAAGGGACGGAAGTGGGCGTCCAGGTACTGCTTGGCCTCCTCCACGGTGTAGGTGGCGGTGTTCTTGCCCATGGGGGCGAACATATCCCACCATTTCAGGCCGCCCTCGTAGCCCAGCATCTTGGCCTTGGCCCGCAGGTACTTCCAGAACACGGGGAGGTATTCCTCAATGGCCTGGATCATGGCGTCCAGGGTGGACTCCTTCATGCGGCTGGCCCGGAGGGTCATCTCCAGGGGGGAGCCGGCCTTTCGCATCTCGGCCTCGGTGGTGACCTGCTGCTTGATGGAGTTCAGCGCGAAGCAGACCCCGTCCTTGATCTTGTCGTAGCAGGCGATCTCCGCGTCGTAGGCGTCCTTACGCACCTGGGGATCGGCGTCATAGGCCAGATTCCGCACGGCGGAGAGGGGCTTCTTCTCGCCCCGGTAGTCGGCGGTGACGGTGGAGCTCAGATAGGCCTGCAGATTGCCCCAGGCGGAGCCGCCGGAGAGATCCATCTTGGCCAGCGCCTCCTCCACCTTCTCGTCGAGGGTGTATTTGGCGTCGTCCTGCATGGTACGCAGCAGATAGGCATAGTCGCCCAGGAAGGGATCGGCGGCGATCAGCGCCTCCAGATTATCCGTCCGGCCCACGTAGGCCTGCAGGGCGGCCCGGGCCGCGCTGGTCTCGCTCATGAGCTTCTGCAGCTTGGCCTGGGCGTTGACGGCCTCCTGGTCGGCGGTGTTGACGCTGCTCCGCAGCCCGGCGTACTCAAACAGGGGCATGACCAGCGCCGCGATCTGCTCCTGGAGCTCCAGCGCCCGGTGGAGCACCTCGCCCCGGTTTTCCTCCGGCAGCTTGGCGGCAAAGGCCTGCAGGGTCTCCACCTTCTCGGAAAGCGCCTTCATGTCGTTTTGAAATTTCTCCGTTTCGATGCCCGCATACAGAGGCGACAGGTCCCATTCTTTGTTCATGCGTGTGGTCCTCCTTGTTTTTTTAATTTATAGTTGAGAATTGAGAATTGACAATTTTCGGTGTTTTGCAGATTTCCATCTGCAAAAGGAAAAGATTTCCCGTCTGTCATTCTGAGCAGCGCGAAGAATCCGCGTCCATCGTTCCTTCATTTTGCATTTTGCATTCTGCATTTTGCATTTTGCATTCCGGCACCGGCTTCCGGAGCCGTTTCACAACGGTCTGGGCGGCAATGCCGGTGAAGAAGCCGGTGATCATGCCGGAGAGCAGCAGCACCGGCAGGTAGGCCCAGAGCCCCGGCGTGGCGGCGATTAGCACCGCGGCCAGCAGCTGGCCCAGATTGTGGAGCATGGCGCCCAGCACGGAGGCCACCCAGAGCTGGTTGGGCCGGAGCAGGCCCCGGAGCAGGCACATCCCGCCCCAGCTCAGCAGGCCCCCCGCGGCGGAGTAGGCCAGGGCCCCCAGGTTTCCCGTGACCACGGCGGAGAGGACGATCTTGACACCCAGCACCGCCAGGGCCTCCCGGCGTCCGTAGAGGAAGAGCACCGCCACCACAATGACGTTTCCCAGCCCCAGCTTGACCCCCGGCACCGGTACCGGCGCAGGGATCTGATTCTCCAGCACGAACAGCACCAGGCTCACAGCGGTCAAAAGGCTGAGCCGCAATATTTTTCTCGTTTTCATCCCTGCTCCTTGGGCGGACGGCAGGGTGCCGTCCCTACCGCGTCCCCGTCTCCTATTGCCTAATCACTCATATCATTATCCATCGTCACCCGCATCCGATACTTGGGGTAACGCTCCTGCAGCTCCTCCACGATCTGCTGCCACACGGCATGGCGATCCGGGGCGTCGAAGCCGATGATCACGTCGAATTGGATGCTGTCCTCGGTCATATAGAAGCCGTGCATCTGCAGCACGTGCTCCTTCATCATCACCCGGCGGCGAATGTCCTCCCGGATCCGGGCGGCCTCGTCGTTGGTGGTGTTGACGGAATAGACGCTGACGCCGGTCAGGATCACGCCGGTCTCGTCCATGACCTTCTGGACGATCTCCCGCTCCAGGCTGTCCAGCCGATCGGCGGTGTAGTAGTCCGGCACTTCAATGTGGACGGAGCCCATCAGCAGGTCGGGGCCGTAGCTGTGGAGGATCAGATCGTAGGCCCCGGAGACGTCCTCGAAGCTCTGAATGACGTCCTTGACGGAGCGGGCCAGCTCGTTGTCGATCCGCTCTCCCAGAATGCGGGAGATGGTCTGCAGCAGCATCTCATAGCCGGCCTTCAGGATCATCACGGAGATTACGATGCCGAGATAGGCCTCGATGGAGAGCCCCCAGATCAGATAGATCCCGGCGGCCAGCAGGGTAGCGGCGGAGATCACGGCGTCGTTCCGGGCGTCCTGGCCCGAGGCGATCAGAGCGTCGGAGCTGACCTTCTCGCCGGTGCGCTTGACGTAGGCGCTCAGCGCCAGCTTCACCAGGGTGGCCGTGCCCACGATCACCAGGGCGGCCACGCCGTAATCCGGCGTACCGGGGTGAAAGACCTTCTTCACCGACTCCACCAGGGAGGTCACGCCGGCATAGAGAATGATGATGGCGATGATGGCGGCGGTGAGGTATTCCGCCCGCCCGTGGCCGTAGGGATGCTCCTTGTCCGGCTTGCGCCCGGCGATCCGGGTGCCCACGATGGTGATGACGGAGGAGAGGGCGTCGGAGAGATTGTTGACCGCGTCCAGCACAATGGCGATGGAGTTGGACAGCAGCCCGATCACGGCCTTGAACCCAGCCAATAAGATGTTTGCGATGATGCCGATGATGCTGGCGCGCACAATGATCCCCTTGCGATCCATAAAAACAGGCCCCCCGTTTTTGACTCCCACTATTGTATAATATTTTGCCGGAAATTACAATCGAAATTTTTATTCTTGCATTCGGGGATAAAATATGCTACGATACATTATAATGTATATATCAAGCGGAGGAGGCTTGTCGATGCCCGAGCTGATCACGTCCAAATCCAACAGCACGCTGCAGCACGTCAGAAAGCTGATGGCCAGCCGAAAATACCGGTATGAATGCCGCGCCTTTGTGGCCGACGGCACCAAGCTGGTGGAGGAAGCGCTGCGCTGGGGCCTGGGCGTGGATGCCCTGATCCTGCGGGAGGGCGTGGACTTCCCGGTGCCCCCCGGGGTGCGGGAGCTGCGGGTCCCGGAGAGCCTGATGCGGGACGTTTCCCGGATGGAGGCCCCCCAGGGGGTGCTGGCGATCTGCCGGATGCCGGAGCCGGAGCCCCTGGCGCTGCGCCCCGGCAGTCTGATCCTGGACGGGATCCAGGATCCGGGCAACCTGGGGACGATCCTGCGGGCGGCGGACGCCTTTGACGTGCCGGTGATCCTGGCGGACGGCTGCGCCGATCCCTACGGGGAGAAGACCGTCCGGGCCACCATGGGGGCCGTCTTTCGCCGTCCTCCCGTCCAGGCGGCCACGGAGGAGATCCTGGCCCAGTGCGGGGCGAAGCAGCTGCCGATCTGCGTCACGGCCCTGTCCGACCGGGCGGAGGACGTCCGCCGGATCGAGCTGGCGTCCTGTGTCACCGTCATCGGCTCCGAGGGCCAGGGGGTCAGCGAGGCCTTCCTGTCCGCCGCAAGCCGGGAGGCCATCATTCCCATGTCCCCCCGCTGTGAGTCGCTGAACGCGGCGGTGGCCGCCACGGTGATCCTTTGGGAGCTGCGGCGCGACCGTTAGCGCGACTGTAGGGGCGCACATTGTGCGCCCGCATGAGGCATTACATGACTGAAACTTTGTATTGGATCTGGCTGACCCAGTGTCCGGGGCTGGGAGCCACCCGGCTGCGGCAGCTGCTGGAGCTGGCCGGGAGCCCCGAGGCCCTCTGGGCCGCAGGGGAGGAGGAGCTGGCCCGCATGGGCGTTCCCCAGGCCCTGCGCGGCCCCCTGCTGGACAAGCGCCTTGACCGCACCCGGACGATCCTGCAAGCCTGTGACCGGCTGGGGATCACGGTGCTGACCCCGGACAGCCCCGCCTATCCCGATTCCATGCGGCGGACTGCCGACGCTCCCGCTGTGCTTTACTGCCGGGGCAGGCTTCCCGAATGGGGCGGCCGACCCTGGATCGGCCTGGTGGGTTCCCGCCAGGCGGACGCCCGGGGGCTGACGCTGGCCCGGCGCTTCGGCGCGGAGATCGCCGCCTGCGGCGGCGTGGTCGTCACCGGCATGGCCAAGGGCGTGGACGCCGCAGCCGCGGCCGGTGCGCTGGATCAGAATTGCCCTGTGGTGGGCGTCCTGGGCGGGGGCGTGGACGTGGTCTACCCCCGCGAAAACGCCGCCCTGTTTGAGCGGGTGGCCGGGCAGGGCTGCCTGCTTTCGGAGTATCCCCCCGGCACGTCCCCCAACGCCCGGCATTTTCCCGCTCGCAACCGGATCATCAGCGCCCTGTCCGACGGGGTCGTGGTGGTGCAGGCCGCGGAGGGAAGCGGCGCGCTGATCACGGCCCGCTGGGCCGCAGAGCAGGGGAGAGAGGTCTTCTCCGTCCCCGGCCCGGCAGGCGAAGCGCTGAGCCGCGGCTGCAATCTGCTGCTGCGGGACGGGGCGATCCTGGCCGAATCCGGCCTGGACGTGATGCGGGAGTACCTGTATCGCTACCCGGGCGCGGTTCGAATGCAAAAAGCAAAATGCAAAATGCAAAATGAAACAGATACAGAGAACCGTAGCGGCGCACACCGGTGCGCCACAGGACAGCGCCCGCCCCTCGACGGCCTGACGTCTGAACAGCGGGCCATCGTGGACGCCCTGGCGGAGGGCCCCCTGCAGCTGGACGCGCTGATCGACAAGACCGGCCTGCCCGCGGCCCGGGTGCTGCCCCAGCTCACGGTATTACAAATCAAAAAGATCCTGAATCAACTTCCAGGCAAACAATATGAACTCTCAGGAGGATAAGCATCCATGGCAAAGCAAACCCCCGATCTGGTAATTGTGGAGTCGCCTTCCAAAGCGAAGACAATCGGAAAATACCTGGGGCCGGATTTCCAGGTGAAGGCCTGCATGGGCCATCTGCGGGACCTGCCCAAGAGCACGATGGGCGTGGATCTGGAACACGATTTCGCCCCGGAATATATCCCCATGAAGGAAAAGGCGGATCTGATCAAGGAGCTGAAAAAGGCTGCGGACAAGGCCGGAACCGTCTATCTGGCAACTGACCCGGATCGGGAAGGAGAAGCGATTTCCTGGCATATCAAGGAGCTGCTGGGTCTGCCCGAGAGCAAGACCCGCCGGGTGACCTTCAACGAGATCACCAAGGGCGTGGTCACCAAGGCTATCCGGCAGCCCCGGGACATCGACCTGGATCTGGTGGACGCCCAGCAGGCGCGCCGGATTCTGGATCGGATCGTGGGCTATCAGCTCTCGCCCCTGCTCTGGCGGAAGATCCGCCGGGGCCTCTCCGCGGGCCGGGTCCAGTCCGTCGCCACCCGTCTGGTGGTGGAGCGGGAGAACGAGATCCGGGCCTTTGTGCCGGAGGAATACTGGTCGCTGGACGTGACCCTGGAATGTCTGGAGAAGCCGGGCCGCTTTGAGGCCCATTACCACGGGGAAAACGGCAAGAAGACCACCCTGGCCAACAAGGCGCAGACCATGGCGGTGCTGAACGACGTGCAGGGCAAGCTGTTCACCGTCCGGGAGATCAAAACGGCGGAAAAGCACCGCTCTCCCGCCCCTCCCTTCATCACCTCCACCCTCCAGCAGGAGGCCTCCCGCAAGCTGAACATGACCCCCAAGCGCACCATGGCCCTGGCCCAGCAGCTCTATGAGGGCGTGGACATCACCGGCCACGGCACCGTGGGTCTCATCACCTATATGCGTACCGACTCCCTGCGCCTGTCCGAGGAGGCGCTCTCCGCGGCCAAGGACTTCATCGTAGAGCGCTACGGCAAGGACTACCACCCCGGCACGCCTCGCCGCTTCAAGACGAAGGGCGCGGCCCAGGATGCCCACGAGGCCATCCGGCCCAGCGACGTGCATCTGGATCCGGAGACCCTGCAGGGGGATCTGACCCGGGATCAGTACCGGCTCTACCGGCTGATCTGGAGCCGCTTCGTGGCCAGCCAGATGTCCAACGCGGTCTATGACACCGCCACCATCGACACCGACTGCGGCGGCCACAGCTTCCGCTCCAACCACCAGAGCCTGCGCTTCTCCGGCTTCCTGGCCGTCTACGAGGAGGGCCGGGACGATGAGAGCGAGGAGAAGCTGGACGCGCTGCCCGAGCTGCGGGAGGGCGAGCAGGTCCGCCACGCGGAGAGCAAGCCCGAGCAGCACTTCACCCAGCCCCCGGCCCGTTACACCGAGGCCACCCTGGTCAAGGCCATGGAGGAAAAGGGCGTGGGCCGTCCCTCCACCTACGCCTCCATCGTCTCCACCATCCAGGATCGGGAGTACGTGATCAAAAAGGATAAAAAGCTGGAGCCCACCCCCCTGGGCGAGGTGGTCACCCAGCTGATGCTGGAGCGCTTCAACGACGTGATCGACGTGGAGTTCACCGCCGGCATGGAAAACAAGCTGGACGAGGTAGAGGCCGGAAAGCTGCCCTACAAGCAGGTGCTCCGGGACTTCTACGCCGGCTTCCACAAGGAGATGGAGCAGGCCGAGGAGGCTCTCAAGGACACCCGGATCAAGGTTCCCGAGGAGGTCACGGACGAGGTCTGCGAGCTCTGCGGGCGGAACATGGTGGTGAAGTTCGGCCGCTTCGGCAAATTCCTGGCCTGCCCCGGCTACCCGGAGTGCAAGAACGCCAAGCCCATCGTGGAGCATATGCCGGGCCGCTGCCCCAAGTGCGGCGGCGGGATGCTCAAGCGCAAGTCCAAGCGGGGCTTTGCCTACTACGCCTGCGAGACCGGCGCATCCTGCGGCTTCATGACCTGGGACGTGCCCACGGATCAGGACTGCCCCGCCTGCGGCCAGACCATGTTCAAGCGCTCCGGCAAGGGCCGGATGAAGCCCTTCTGCATCAACGAAAAGTGTGAAAACTTCCTGCCCGAGGACAAGCGTGGCTACTACAAGAAGCCTGCCGCGACCCCCCAGGAGGCTGCCGCCCAGGAGCAGGAAGCAGGGGCTGCGCCCGTAGAGGGCGTCCTCGACGCCCCGAAAGAGCAGAAAACCGCAAAGAAATCGACCCGCAAGAGCGCGGCTGCGAAAAAGCCTGCCGCAAAGCGCGCTGCCGGGAGCAAAAAAACGACGCGCAAGAAGGCCGGAGGCGAGGCATGAGCGTCCCTGCGGTAACCGTCGTGGGGGCCGGACTGGCCGGCTCTGAGGCTGCCTGGCAGCTGGCCCGGCGGGGGCTGCGGGTGCGGCTGATCGAGATGAAGCCCGTCCGGATGACCCCCGCCCACCACAGCCCGGATTTTGCCGAGCTGGTCTGCTCCAACTCCCTGCGGGGCGACCGGCTGGAAAACGCCGTGGGCCTGCTCAAGGAGGAGCTGCGGCGGGTGGGCAGTCTGATCCTGGCCTGCGCCGACGCCACCCGCGTGGAGGCCGGCGGCTGCCTGGCCGTGGATCGGCAGGGCTTTTCCCGCATGGTCACGGAGAAGCTCCGCACCCACCCCAATATCACCGTGGAGGAGCGGGAGCTTACCGCCGTCCCGGAGGGCCCGGTCATCATCGCCACCGGCCCGCTGACCTCGGAGCCCCTGTCCGCCGCCATCGGTGAATACTTCGGCGGCGCGGGCTATCTGAACTTCTACGACGCTGCCGCCCCGTTGGTCAGCTTTGATTCCATCGACATGGAGCAAGCCTGGTTCGCCTCCCGCTATGACCGGGGGACGCCGGATTATGTAAACTGCGCCCTGGACGAAGCCCAATACAAGGCCTTCGTCCGGGAGCTGGCCGCCGCGGAGGAGGCCCCGGTCCACGGCTTTGAGGACAGCAAGGTCTTCGAGGGCTGTATGCCCGTGGAGGTCATGGCCAGAAGGGGAGAGGACACCCTCCGCTTCGGCCCGCTGAAGCCCGTGGGTCTGCCCGACCCGAAGACCGGGAAGGATCCCTACGCCGTGGTGCAGCTCCGCAAGGACAACGCCTCCGGCACGGTCTACAATCTGGTGGGATTCCAGACCCACCTGCGCTTCCCGGAGCAGAAGCGGGTCTTCTCCATGATCCCCGCCCTGCGGGAGGCGGAGTTCGTCCGCTACGGGGTCATGCACCGGAACACCTTTTTGAATTCTCCCCGGCTGCTGGACAGGACTTATGCGGATCGCCGCAACCCGCTGGTGGCCTTCGCCGGGCAGATGACCGGCGTGGAGGGCTACGTGGAGTCCACGGCCTCCGGCTATCTGGCTGCGGTCTGTATGGCCGCCCGGGTGAAGGGCGAGCCCCTGCCGGAGTTTCCCGCGGAGACCGCCATCGGCGCTCTGGGCCGCTACGTCAGCGACGAGTCCGTCACCAACTTCCAGCCGATGAATATCAACTTCGGCATTCTCCCGCCCCTGGGCTATCGCGTCAAGGGAAAGGCCAACAAAAACCTGGCCATCGCGGAGAGAGCGCTGGCAGCATTACCTCTGACACAGAAAAACGAGGAGGCAGTATTATGAAGATTATCATTGACGCCATGGGCGGCGACAACGCGCCACAGGCATTCCTGGACGGCGGCTTCCGGGCCGCGAAGGAGCTGGGCGTGGAGATCGTCCTGGTGGGCCGGGTGGAGGAGCTGCTGAAGCTCATGAAGGCCCAGGGCATCGACACCCTGCCCAAGGGCGTGGAGCTCATGGACGCCGAGCAGGTGGTGGATATGCACGACGATCCCGCCACCGTGGTGCGTACCAAGAAGGAGTCCTCCATGGTCAAGGGGCTCAAGCTGCTGGCAGACGGCGGCGGCGACGCCTTCGTGTCCGCCGGCTCCACCGGCGGCCTGCTCTCCGCCGCGACCCTGGTGGTCAAGCGGGTGCGGGGCATTCGCCGTGCGGCCTTCGGCCCCACCATCCCCACCAAGACCGGCAGTCTGATCCTCATCGACTCCGGCGCCAACGTGGAGTGCACCCCGGAATTTCTGCTGCAATTCGGCTGCATGGGCTCCTTTGCCGCCAAGCAGACCCTGGGCCTGTCCCAGCCCCGGGTGGCGCTGCTGAACAACGGCGCGGAGGATTCCAAGGGCGACACCCTGCACAAGGAGAGCTACAAGCTGCTGAAGGAAGCGGGCGACAAGGGCGTGATCCGCTTCGTGGGCAACATCGAGGCCCGGGAGGCCATGCTGGGCGAGTGCGACGTGCTGGTGGCCGACGGCTTCTCCGGCAACGTCTTCCTGAAGGGTGTAGAGGGCACCGCCATGTTCATGGGCTCTCTGGTGAAGAAGATGCTGCTGAAAAACTTCAAGACCAAGCTGGCCGCCCTGCTGCTGAAAAAGGATCTGAAGGAGTTCATGAGCACCATGGACTACCGCAGTGTGGGCGGAACCATGCTGCTGGGCATCTGCAAGCCCGTGATCAAGGCCCACGGCTCTGCCGACGCCGAGGCCGTTATGGGCGCCATCCGGCAGGCGATCGCCGCCGTGGAGGGCGGGATCTGCCAGGCCATCAACGACAACGTGGATCAGATGATCCTGCCCAGGGAGGCCCAGTGATGCGTGCGCTGCAGGAAGCCATCGGCTATTGCTTCCGGGATCTCTCCCTCCTGGAAACCGCTCTGACCCATACCTCCTATGCCAACGAGGTCTACAAGGACGGGCTGCGGAGCTATGAGCGTCTGGAGTTTCTGGGCGATTCCATCCTCGGCTTTACCGCTGCCGACTATCTGATCGGGGCGTTTCCGGAGCTCCACGAGGGCGAGCTCACCAAGCTCCGGGCGGAGCTGGTCTGCGAGACCAGCCTGGCCGAGACGGCAAAGAAGCTGGGCCTGGGCGACTATCTGCGCCTGGGCAAGGGGGAGGAGGCCAGCGGCGGCCGCCGCCGTGTCTCCATCATCGCCGACGTGGTAGAGGCTGTCATCGCGGCCATCTATCTGGACGGCGGCCTGGCGCCGGCCAAGCGCTTTATCTACGACCACGTTCTGGTGGACGTGAAGGCCCGGGTCAAGCTGAACGCCGACTATAAGACCATGCTCCAGGAGCTGGTTCAGCAGAAGAAGAACCAGCAGCTCAGCTATGAGCTCCTGGGGGAGAACGGCCCCGACCATGACAAGACCTTTACGGTCCGGGTGCTGCTCAACGGCGCGCCCCTGGGCGTGGGCGAGGGCACCAGCAAGAAGCGGGCCGAACAGGCCGCCGCCCAGCAGGCCCTGGAAAAGCTCACCCGCGGGCGCAACCCGTAGGGGCGCACAGTGTGCGCCCGCCCGCAACCCGGGAAAACGAATAAAACACCCTGGAGATTCTGAACGAATGAAAAAACTGCTGCTCATTATGAACCCTGCCGCCGGCACCAAGAAGGCCAACCCCCATCTGCCGGAGATCCTGTCCGTGTTCGGTCGGGCGGGCTATGCCTGCCTGTGCTTTATGACCCAGAAGCGGGGCGACGGCACGACCCTGGCGGCCCAATATGCTGCGCAGGTGGATCTGATCGTCTGCATCGGCGGCGACGGCACCTTCAATGAGGTGATCTCCGGCGTCGTCAGCGTGGGAGCGGCGACCCCCATCGGCTATATCCCGGCCGGCTCCACCAATGATTTCGCCGCCAGCCTGGGCCTTTCCAAGAACGTGGTGCAGGCCGCCCAGGACATCGCGGCGGGCAAGCCGGTATCCTATGACATCGGCCGTTTTCGTGATCGCTATTTCACCTACGTCGCCTCCTTCGGCGCGTTCACCAAGACCTCCTACGCCACCTCTCAGAGCGTGAAGAACGCCCTGGGCCACCTGGCCTACGTGCTGGAGGGCATCCGGGAGATCACCTCTCTGCACCGCTACCATGTGGCCGTGACCCTGGACGACAGCCTCCGGGAGGAGGGCGACTACATCTTCGGCGCGGTGAGCAATTCCACCTCCGTGGGCGGCATCCTGACCCTGGATAAGAACGTGGTGGATATGAACGACGGCCTGTTTGAGCTGCTTTTGGTGAAGTACCCCCGGAATATGTCCGAGCTGGCCGAGGTCATCAAGGCCCTGACCTCCCAGAAGTACGATTCTCCCTCTCTGATCTTCCGTCCTGCCAAAAAGCTGAGCGTTGCGGCAGATCCCGGCATGGACTGGACCCTGGACGGCGAATTTGCCAAGGGCAGCGCCGACGTGGAGATCGAGAACCTGCACAGCGCCGTGAATATCGTGGTGAACCGGGCATGAGGAATACGTCTCTGTGTTATATTGAGCGCAGCGGCGCCTATCTGCTGCTTCACCGCGTCAAGAAGGAAAACGATCTGAACCGGGATAAGTGGATCGGCATCGGCGGCGGCTTCGAGGAGAACGAGAGCCCCGAGGACTGCGTCCTGCGGGAGGCCCGGGAGGAAACCGGACTGACCCTGCTGTCCCCGCGCTACTGCGGCATCGTCACCTTCGTCTCCGACCGCTGGGAAGGGGAGTATATGCACCTGTTCCACGCCACGGACTTCACCGGCACCCTCTGCGACTGCGACGAGGGCGTGCTGGAGTGGGTGCCCAAGGAACGCTTTTACAGCCTGCCCCAGTGGGCGGGGGATCGGATCTTTCTGGATCTGATGGAGCGCCGCGTCCCGTTCTTTTCTTTGAAGCTCCGCTATGAGGGCGACGCCCTCCGGGAAGCGGTGCTGAACGGAAAAACCCTGGACATCGGGGGAAATCCCGGAAATTGCAAAGAAAATCCTTGACAAGCCGGGAAACATATGGTAATATTTTAAGGCTGATTGTGTCAGGAAGCTGCGGGTGTAGTATAACGGCTAGTACAACAGCCTTCCAAGCTGTGGGCGTGGGTTCGATTCCCATCACTCGCTCCATATACGCCAGTAGCTCAGCTGGATAGAGCAACTGCCTTCTAAGCAGTAGGTCGGGGGTTCGAGTCCCTCCTGGCGTGCCACAAGCACAGCTTGTACCCCCGCATCCCGCATTTCCCTCTTCACTCTTCACTTTTCCCTCTTCCTTTCAGAAGATGGTGGGTGTAGCGTAGTTGGCTAACGCGTCAGATTGTGGCTCTGAAGACCGTGGGTTCGAGTCCCATCACTCACCCCATACAAAAGCCGCCTTCCCCGGTGCCACAGACCGGGGAAGGCGCAACAACAACTGGACAGGTTTCAGCCTGTATGCCGGAACAATATTGGGATGTCGCCAAGTGGTAAGGCACCAGACTTTGACTCTGGCATTCGCAGGTTCGAGTCCTGCCATCCCAGCCATGTCAACACAGGTTCCCCACGCGACCCGCTGACGCTGGACTCGCGTGGGGGCCGAAAAGAAAAAATGATCCGTTAGCTCAGTCGGTAGAGCAACTGCCTTTTAAGCAGTGGGTCCGGGGTTCGAATCCCCGACGGGTCACCAGCTTAGGCTGACAAAAAAGATACCGGCCCAAAAATCCTAGGAAAATCAAGGGTTTTTGGGCCGGTACCTGTCTAAAAAGTAAGCTATTTTTCCATAGATACCTAACCGCGTTTTTTCCCGTCTTGGGGGATTCGAACCCCCGAGGCAACCATATTTACCGGAAAACAGCGGGCAGTTTCAGAGTGGCTTTTCGCTCAAAAAACTGCCCGCTGTTTCATTTCCGCCCCGGTCGTTTTGGATTGATTTTCAAAACGACCGGGGCTTTTTTGCGTTTATCAGAAAATATACATCTCAAGTTAGGAGGAATTCAAAATGATCGGAGCCGTCATTTACAACGGCAGCAACGCCATGGTCGCCGACCTTCCGGCGCCATCCCTGGATCTGGAAAGCAAGCTTCATTCCATTGACATCATCGATCCGGCAGATAAACTTCCCCTTAAAGATGAGGAAGGAGATCAGATCCGGATCAAGCTCTACGCCACCTCCCCCGAGGAAGCCCACCTGCTTTCCCTGCTGACCCCGGACCGCAATCTCATGGAGGCGAATCTGGCCGCGGAGATGCTCCAGAGAGCGGAGAGAGAAGTGCAGCCTCGTCTCAAGTGCGGGCTGCTCGCCGACCGCTACACCACCCTGACCGACTTCTTCAATGAAGCCCGGATGGTTCCCAAGGCGCTGGACCAGGCAAGGGCAGTCAGCAAGCAGCTGGTAGACGAAGCGAGGGCTATGACCGATTTCCAGCGCGACCCCAATATCCGTGTCGTAGTCTCCTGTACCCACGCCGGCGAAACCGAGTACTTTTCCCTGCCCCTGAACGACCCGCAACTCTCCGCTGTCTTTGAGAGGCTGGACGAGATCGGCGAGGAAAACTACAGCCTTGGCATCAAGGCCTGCCGCTACAAGGACCACTGGCCGGACACCTTCGCCGAGGTCCTTCGGGAGGAAGGGCTCTTCGCCCTCAACGCCCTGGCCGCGGCCTTCCCGCCGCTGGAGGAGTACGAAAAGTACTGCGCCGTGGTGGAGTACGCTGACGCCAACAGCAGCGGGGCCTATATCGCCCTGGCCGAGCACCTGGATGACTTCGATTATTATCCCGGCGTCAGAGACCTGGATGATGTTGCGGAGGAATGGATCAGCAGCCAGCCGTATCTCTCCCTGAGCGCGGAGCTCCAGGAATACTTCGACTACAGCGCCTACGGCAGCGACCTTCAGGACGAGTACGGTGGGGAGTTCGTCAGCTGCGGTTATGTCTTCATGCAGGGCATGATGCGGCTGGAGGACATTCTCAGCGAAGCACAGGACATGGAAATGCAATAGGGGGCGTTTTCATGAACGACTTTGAAAAACTGCTCCATGGCATTCTCGACACGACCAACAGCTTCTGGAACGCCAGGTACATCGGGAGAGCCTGCTACGCCCCTGTTACAGAAGACCTGCGGATCAAAGCCGAGCTCCACAGCACCCTGGTCAGCGAGCACTACAACTCTCTGAAGCTAACCGCCATCAGCAACAAGAACGGTGTCATCGACTCCCTGACCCTGCACTTTTCGGACTATCTCTCCGTCGATCCCAGGATCAGGATCAGCAACACCCGTCCCTATATCTGGACCAACAACGGCACAACCGAATGGTTCGGGACTCCGAAGCCCCAGGAGTTGTTTGCGCTGGCCCAGGCCGCGGACGAGTACGCCGTTCAGTTCGACCCGGAGCAGGCTATGAGCCAGACCCCGGATTTGGGAATGGGGTGATGGCCCATCGGAGAAATCAGATTTCTGGATATGTTCGCCGGGATCGGCGGCTTCCGTTCCGGGCTGGAGGCCGTTGGCGGCTTCCGCTGCGTCGGATACTGCGAGATCGATCCATATCCCAGGCGGGCATATGAAACCCTATACGACACAACGGAGGAGGTGTATTACCCGGATGCAAGAGAAATCGATCCAGCCACACTGCCGGATCTCGACCTTATTTGCGGAGGCTTCCCTTGTCAAACCTTTTCAATCGCTGGAAGAAGGGACGGCTTTGCCGACACCAGAGGAACCCTGTTCTTTGAGATCGCTCGAATCGCTGAAGCCAAAAGACCTCGCTATCTGCTCCTTGAAAATGTTCCCGGCCTGCTATCGCATGACGAAGGGCGGACGTTTCAAACCATCCTCCACGCGCTGGATGAGCTGGGGTACGATGTCGCGTGGCAGGTGCTTAACAGCAAAGATTTCGGCGTCCCCCAATCCCGCAATCGCGTGTACATTGTCGGATATCTTAGAGGAGAATGTTCCGGCGAGGTACTTGCTTTCAACCAGACAAGTCCGTCGGCTCTTTCCGAGATCGGCAAGCACCCGGAAGGAAGCCGTGTCTACGACTTCAACGGCCTGAGCTGTACCCTTGCCGCCAACTGCGGCGGCTTCGGCGGTAAGACCGGTATGTACGCTGTGCCCGTCAACTGCAAGACCAGACTGGGCTACCAAACGGCCTACGTCGGAGACGGAAATGGTGCTCTCCTCTCAGGACAAGCTCCAGGGGCAGGCCGAGCCTGTTTCGTGGACTTGAACGAGAATCCCGCCTTCACGGACATTGCCCGCTGCGTGACCACCCGCCAAGACGCTGGGATCGGTTCTCATCCGAGAGAACGCTCCGGCGTCTTTCAGGAAGTACAGGAAGGCGAATACAACGGCAAGTTCGTTCTCGTAGTCACGGATGCTGACAAAGAGGTTCATTACGGCGTCATCCGCAAGCTGACCCCCAGAGAGTGCTGGCGGCTGCAGGGCTTTAGCGACGAACAATTCAATAAGGTCGCCGCCCTCGGCTTCTCGGACGGGCGGCTCTACAAAATGGCGGGTAACGCGGTCAGCGTTCCCGTCATTTCCGCATTGGGGCAAAGGTTGAAAGAGATCGACGCCGCAAACGCCACGGAAACAGGTGAACGTTATGAGTAAGCACTGTACAATCGTCGAAAGGCCGCTTCAGGAGTACAACCGGCTCACCGACGAGCAGCTTGCCGCTGTAAAAAAGCTGGTAAAGAAATGCTGCAATTATTCTCAGGGAACCTGTACGGCTCTGGACGAAGGGGATGACTGTCCCTGCGTTCAGAGCTTTTCCTATTCCCTGATCTGTAAATGGTTCCGCAATGCCGTGCTGCCGATGGATCCTGTTCTTGAGAGGAAACTCCGAAATGAGACCCTGAAGAAGTGTGAGCGCTGCGGAAAGGAAATTGTGGCAACGTCCAATCACACAAAATACTGTGCCTCTTGCAAACGCATTCGCCGGCGGGAATTGGACGCCGAAAGAAAGCGGAAGCAACGAGGCGTAAATGTCCGCTTTTAGGAGCGTGGAAACCGCGTAAAAACGGGGGTTTACAGCCTCCCAACCGAGGGGAGTGCTATAGGTATACCCCCCGAAGCGTTCTCCGCCGTATGGGGCGGGAAACGCGCCAGAATAGAACAGACGCCAAAGGCGTCGGAAAGGAATAATCATGCCCAATCACGTAACGAACAATTTGACCTTCCAAGGCGACCCGGAGGCCATCCACCGGATGTTGGAAGCCGTCAAGAACGACGAGGAAGGTTTCGGCTCCATTGACTTCAACAAGATCCTCCCCACGCCCAAGGAGCTCAACATCGAGTCCGGCAGCCGCACTACGGAGGGGATCAAACTCTACAACGACTTCCTGGAGATCTACAAGCTGGGTCACGAAGGAGATGTGGATCTGTTCTCCATCCCCGAGGAGAGCGAGAACGCCTTCCTCAAGCAGCGGCGCGACATCAGCAAAAAGACCTGGAAGCTGGGCCGGGAAGCCTGCCGGAATATCCAGCGCTTCGGTCACGCCACCTGGTACTCCTGGTGCACCCAAAACTGGGGCACCAAGTGGAACGCCTACGACTTCAACTACAGCGATGGCACCCTGTCCTTCCACACCGCCTGGTCCGCGCCGATCCCTGTGCTCCAGAAGCTCGCCGAGATGTACCCGGAGATCGGGATCACCCACGAGTGGGCCGACGAGGATATCGGCCACAACTGCGGCCATTACGACTACAGCGGCGGCAAGCTTACGGAAGGGTGGATGCCCGCGGACGGGAGAGATGCCTACGAGTTCGCCGCAGCCGTTCTGGGCGAGGACCTTTCGGATTACGGCCTGGTCCTCAACGCCAACGAGACAGACTATATCTGGGCAGGAGCCGAACAGTACGACGTGCTGGAGCTCCTGGGCCAGCGGGTCCTGCGCTCTGATCTGGAGATAGGCCTGTCGGAGATCCCCCTGGGAATGCACCTTTACCATCTGGGAACGACGGACAAGCGGGACCGCTTCAACTGCGTTTCCGACGTCCGACCGGAAAACTTTGGCTGTTCCATCGTCACCCTGGAGCCCATCGAGCTGGGGCCGGACGGGGAACGTCCCCTGGCAGAAGACGAGGTCCCCCGCTTCACCACGGACAAACTCAGCTTCGAGGAACTGCTCCAGGAGACCATAACGGAGGATGAAGGGATGGGAGGTATGGAACTGTGAGCATCAGAGAAATCACCATTGGCGAGCTGCGCCGGATGAACGGCAAGGAGGCCCTCATCATCCAGGGCTGCGGCGCCCCTCTGCAGGAGTGGCAGGACGGAATCAACGACATGCTTACGCAGGCCGAGATCCTGAAGGAGGGGACCCGGTTTACCGACATCTTTTCCTTCCAGAACGGCAACATGACCTGCCTTGTCTTCCCCTTCTCGGATGACGTGAAGCTGAGCGTCGGCAAGCTGGCCATGTGGCGTCTTGCCACCTACGAAAATTTCGGAGGCACTTGGCTGTCGGACTACGTTCCCAACCACCTGGGCGGGTTTGTCCATGAAGATCCCGCTGAAGAGGAACAGGAGCCCGCCCAGCAGGAGCCCGTCCCGGAGGAGCGTGCTCAACGGGAAAAGCCCGACTGCGAGCTCATCGGGCAGGACGGGAACGTCTTTAGCCTCATGGGAATCGCTGCCCGAACCCTGCGCCAGAACGACATGGCTGCTGAAGCCCAGGAAATGCTGGATCGGATCAAGTCCCAGGCAGGGAACTATTATGAAGCCCTGGGGATCATCGGGGAATACGTCAACATCACCGGCCCGGAGGAAGACCCCGCGGAGTACGAGGAACAGGAGCTGGAGCCGTGACGGACGAAAAGAGCAAGCGGCAGCCCTTCCGTTTCAAGCACCGTGCTGACCTGATGCGAAATATCACAGTGGGGACCGAGATCGTCGCTACCGCCCACGCTTATCATCCGGATCTGATCGGCCTGACCCGTGTGGTCACAAAAGTTCAGACGGACGGCTTCTACTCCAAGATCAAGGGCCAGCCGGAGCACAAGTGGTCCACCTGTAACCACGGGAAAGGCTTCTTCACCCCATACTCGAAAGCGTCCTTCTACCGTTTCAACGGCGGGACCGTTCAGGTCCTGAATCCCAGGCTCCAGGACGGCAGCGTGCTTTACGAGATGGAGGTTTATCCCCCGGCACCGCAGATCAATGAACAAACCAACAATGTCAACAAGGAGGACAACAGTATGAACGAATGGGACCACCTGCGTCGGCAGGCAGAACGCATGAAGCAGGAATACCCCGCCGGCACCCGGATCCTGCTCATCAACATGGGGAAAGACCCCCGCCCCGTGGAGGCCGGAACGAGAGGGACCGTCAAAGCCGTGGACGATATCGGCACCGTGCACTGCGACTTCGACAACGGCAGACAGCTGGGCCTGATCCCCGGTGAGGACAGCTTCCGCAGGCTGACGGAGCAGGAGCTCAACGCGGAAAGAATCCAGAAGGAAGCGGACGCCCTCTTGGAATCCTTCCAGAAAGAGACCGCCAGGCTTTCCAACGTCAACGATCCCATCAGCCTGCACGTCTCTCCCGACTTCCAGTGTGACCAGACCGGAGGCTATCCCTGCTCCCTCGTCGTCAACTGGAACGAGAACAAGGCATGGCTCCAGCTGAACGACTCCATGGCCCTGGAGGGCGAGGATATCACGCCCTATGAGCGCGGCTGCGCTGAATGGGGCATCCGGGACTGCTGGGACGCCGAGGACTTCAACGGTATGCTCATGTCCCTGGGCGAGGACGCCATGGACAGCGCCTGGATGAATCCCGACGAGGACGAAGGGCTGGTGATGGAATAATGACTGCCCTTCATTGCAGATCACCCACCATGAAAATACATTTTCTGACAATCTAATCTCATATCTTTTTCAAAGGGGCCGTTTTGTGTGCAGATCACAGAACGGTCCTTTTTCTGTACCTGCGCACAAAAGGCATCTGCGCGCAAGACGGCCTCCAAAGGAGGCGAACCACCTATGGCACCATCTGTCAGCCCGCTGAATTGGACTGGCAACAAAAGCTGTATCTACGACATGATCTCCGGCTTCATGCCCGAGCACAGCGTGTACATCGAACCTTGCATGGGCAGCGCTGAGGTTTTCCTGCGCAAGAAGCCTGCCAAAAAGGAGATCATCAACGACTACAACGGCGATTTGGTTAACTTCTTCCGGGTCCTGCAAAGCACGCCCCATCTGCCGGAGCTGATCGGGCGGCTCTATCTCTCGTTCCATTCGGAGGAAATGTTCAAACGGAACCAGCGCCTGCTGGCTGAGACGCCCAACCTGCTGGATGACGTTTTCGACATGCTGAATATCGTCTGTGAGATCACGTCCCAGGACGTGGAACGGGCGGCGGCGTTCTTTGAGAACCAGGTCTACAGTTTCTCCTCTATGGGACAGTCCTTCGCCATCGCGCCCAAGGATATCACATCCAAGTTCCCGAAGCTCCGCGCCGCCAGCAACCGGCTGCGGGACGCCATCATCATGCACCGGGACTATAAGGACGTGATCCGCGATCAGGCCTGCGTCGGAGCGTTCATCCTGCTGGATCCGCCATACAAAGGAACTGAGGCAATGTACAAGAAATCGAACTTTGACGCCAATGAGCATGACAATCTGTTTGCGCTTATGAATGGCGTCCATGAAAAGTTCTGCGGGCAGTGCAAGTTCCTCATCACTTACAACAACGACCCGTATATCCGGGCCCTGGCGGACCGGTACGGCTTCGACACCTTCGTGCAGGACCGGCTCCACAATATGGCCCAGGGCTCCAAGCCCGGCTCTATGTTCGAGGAGCTCCTGATCGCCAACTACGACCTGAAGGAGCAGGCCAATCAAAACCACTTCTACTATCCGAAAAACTGCGAACAGCTCGGACTGTTCGAGTACAACCCTGACTACTGAGGAGGAAACTATATGGAACTGATTGTTACCTTTGCCCAGGACCTTGCCCCGGAGCTCATTGAGCTCCTCGGGATCGACGAGGACACTGAATTCGAAGCCTTCTTCGCGGACGGAACGCTGTATGTTCGCCCGCTGAGCGAGGAAGAGGAAGACGAGCTGGACTGGGGCTGTCCCGTGACGGACGCGGTCTGTGACGGCGAGTGTGAGACCTGCCCCGTGTTCCAGGCCGCCAAAAACAGCAGCACCGGCCGCGCGGCCGCGAAAGGAGGTGACTGATATGGCTCTGACCCGTTATCTCGGACGGGATGGCCGGATCGCCATTCCCCCGTTTATCCGGGAACGCCTGGACCTCCAGCCCGGCGACCTGCTGTCTTTTGCCATGGAGAGCGACGCTGTCGTCATCCGGAGGGAACGGTTCTGCAACCGCTGCGACACCGACCGGACCGTTGATCTCGATGAAATCTTCGACAGCCTGAATGCGGAACAGCAGCAGGCGTTTGTCTCCCGCTTTGCGCGGAAGCTTCTGACCCGGAGAGGGGGTGCTCGCTGTGGCAGAAATTAAGCCTCTCTACCGCAAAAACGTGGAGCAGGCCAAGCTGCTTGGCGAGCTTAACGACTGGCGAGCAAGTTTCCGCGAGAACATCGCCTGCGCCAGAGCAATTGACGCTGCTCTCCGAGACGGCTTCGATGGTATGCACCTTCGCCCTGGAATTGCCGAGGACATCGTCGGTCAGTACGGAATGGACCGGGTGGCATGGGTGCTTGCCGCTACCCTTCATGAGAAGGAACATGACGGGCGCTTCTCGCAGCAGAACAAGGCGTGGGGCGAAAGTCAGCGAATCACCTGGGACAGACATTCTTGTGAATACTGCTGTTATGCGCACTCCGTACTGGTCAACGACATGATCAACGATTTCCGGATGCTCCAGGAGGCCCAGGCGCAGATCCCGGACACTATGAAGATCCGAATCTTCCAAATCAACCGTGACCGGGATCAGGACCGGCTGAAGTACCGCAACTTTGATAATCGTGGCGGCAGACCTGTCGATGCAGCTATCTATGACCGGGTTTTCACCGGCGAGATCGAGGGCAAGAGTCTGGAGGACGTCTACAGAATCTTCAACACCGAGGGGCACCGGCTCCACCGGGGGCATTCCCTTTCCGTCTCCGACGTGGTGGAGCTCTGCGATCCTGTTGAGGACCATGAGGCAGGCTTCTACTACTGCGACAGCGTTGGTTTCGAGAAGGTGGACTTCGATCCGGAACTGGCTCAGGTCCCCGAGAAGCTCTGCCGCGTCCTGGTGCTGGAGCCCCATCGGAGGCCTTACGAATCGGAGCTGGTGGATGAGCTCTCCGCCCTGCAGAAAGCGGTCGGCGGGCACATCGAGTTTACCTATCCCTTTGACGACAACGCTATCATCTGCGGCAACGAGGATGCGAAGCTGGAAGGGTTGGAGGGCAACCGCCGCGTCTACGGTTCCGTCTACGCAGGCAACCTGTTCCTGGTGGGCGATGACGGCGAGGGCGGGCTCATGAGCCTGACAGACGAGCAGATCCGAACATACAGCGATATGTTCGCTCAGCCGGAGGACATCTCTCAGGATGAGGTGGAGGCGGATACCGGCTTTGTTCTCTATGGATTCTAAGGAGGGATTTCATGAAACACAAAATCATTCGCGTTCTCATTGCCGTTATGCTCGCGGCCCTGCTTCTGGGAGCCTTCAGCATGACGGCCTTCGCCTCCGGAAACGTGGCCGGGGCGGTGGAGCAGACCTGGACCGCGGCGCAATCCCAGGTCAAACAGATCGTCAATAACGTCGTCTTCCCGGTCATTGACATGATCCTGGCGATCATGTTCTTCGTCAAAGTGGGAACGTCCTACTTCGAGTACCGCAAGCACGGGCAGTTCGACTTCACCGCGCCGGCGATCCTGTTCGCCTGCCTGATCTTCACCCTGACCGCCCCGCTGTATATCTGGACGATCCTGTAGGCCAGGGCCGTCCTTCACCCATGGCCGCCGCAGCCCAAACCTGCGGCGGCCCCGCACTTTAGGAGGTGAGACCTATTTTTGACTGGTTGGTAGATCTGGTAGAGGGGATCGGCGACGCCATCGGTAGCCTGTTCGGCGGGATCGGCGACGCGGTTGCCACTGCAATCTTCGACACCTTTCTGAACTGGATCTACGGAATCATCTATAACGCCATCGCGGACTTTTTCACCATGATGGGCCAGCTGGGAGCACAGATCTTTGACCTGCCCTGGATCCAGGCCTTCATCCGTCTGTTTTCCCTCTTTGCCTGGGCTCTGTTCGCTGCGGGCACGGTGGTGGCGGTCTTCGACGTGGCCATTGAGTATCAGAGCGGCAGGGCAAATATCAAAAGCTGTGTGCTGAATATTCTCAAAGGCTTCTTTGCCGCCTCCCTGTTCAGCGTCGTGCCGGTCCAGCTCTACCGCTTCTGCATCACCCTGCAGAACACGTTCTCCAACGACCTGACAGTATCCATGCTCGGCTCATCCGCCGGCAATCTGTCGGACCTCAGCATGGACATGCTGGCGGCCCACTTTGTGCCGGGCACCAACACCATTCCCGGCCTGCTTCTGCTTTTGGGCATGATTGCCTTCGCTTACTGCGTGGTCAAGATTTTCTTTGCCAACATCAAGCGCGGCGGCATTCTGCTGACGCAGATCGCCGTGGGCAGTTTGTATATGTTCTCTGTCCCAAGAGGCTATACGGACGGCTTCTACAGCTGGTGCAAACAGGTGGCTGCCCTCTGCCTGACGGCCTTCCTGCAAACGACCCTGCTGTTCCTGGGCCTGCTGACCTTCCCGCAGGACATGCTGCTGGGCCTCGGGATCCTGCTGTCGGCAAAAGAGGTGCCGAAAATCGCTCAGCAGTTTGGTCTGGACACCAGCGCTCATGCACATCTGATGTCTGTCGTTCACACCACGTCCATGGCCATTCACATGGGCAAATCTATTGTGTCAAAGTAAGGAGGAATCAAAATGGCATTGCTTTTTTCAGCTGTCACTGTCTCAGCGGAAAATGCGGAGGCAGAATTCCTGACCTTCGGGATCCCGGAGTCCGTAGAGGACTTGGAGGACTGGACCGCGTTCTCCGACCTGCTGGACAGACTGGACCGGGAGCAGGATCTTTCGGTCCACGTGGAGACCTATCTTTACGGGGAGGGCGAGACCGTCAGGGCCACCCCTGAAGAGGTCGCCTATCTGACCATGCGATCAGAACGGGACCCGGCGTTTCTGTCCCGGCACTGTGACAACATCGCCGACAGCGACTTCACCGTGCAGTTTGAGCCGGAAGAAACGGAGGATCTCGCGTTATGACCCACTACATCTATCCGCAGAACCTTCGCGCCGCCGTCAGCCTCTGGCTGTGGAGCATGCGGGACTTCATTATCCTGTGCGTCGCCGGGCTTCTCTCCGTGGTGGCCATGGTACAGTTCGGCTGGCTGCTCCCCGCGGCTCTGACCCTTTGCTTCGGCTTCCTGACCATCCGCCACGACGAGGTCACGGTCCTGGACTATATCCGCTGGGCCCTGCGGTATTTCATTTCCACGCAGCAAATCTACTTTTGGAGGTGACTCTGTGCAGAAGAACCAGAAAAAGGGCAGCTCCGTTCAGGATCTGCTCGGTATCAAAACCTTTACCCGCTACGGGCTCTCCACCAAAAACGGAGAGCTCGTATTCTATCTGGTAAGCCCAACCAACATTTCCGTTCTCTCCCATACCAGCATCGAGACCAAGATCCACCATCTCATGATGCTCCTCTCCACCCACCCGGAGATCGAAATCGTTTGCACCGACTCCCAGGAGTGCTTTGACGACAACAAGGCCTTTCTGCTGGACCGCTTGCGGGAGGAGCAGAATCCCCAGGTCCGGAAGCTGCTGCGGAAGGACGTGGACTTCTTAGACCGAGCCCAAGCCGAGATGTCAACGGCGCGGCAGTTCCTGTTTGCGCTTCGCTGTAAAAACATGAAGCCGGAGCAGGTTTTCACGGCGGCAAACGCTGTGGAGAAAACCATCTCCGAGCAAGGCTTCGAGGCGCACCGGATGAAGAAGGCCGAGATTAAGCGTTTCCTGGCCACCTACTTCGAGGCCAGCATGAACGGCGACGCCATGCCGGACGGAGACGGAGAACAGTATCTGGAACAGGAGGAGGAAGACGCATGAAACGAAAACCCAAGGTCATGACCCCGGAGCAGGCGGAAGTCTTCCGCACCAAGGAATTCTTTGACATGATCGCGCCGGGCGTTATCAAGTTCATGCCGGACCATTACATCCTGGGTGACAGCTACCGCTGTACGTGGGTGATCCGGGAATACCCGCCCACCACGGAGACCCAGGCGATCCTGGCCCAGCTCGCCGACCGCTCCGGCGTCACGCTGCGGATGTACCATCGGCTGGTGGACGCCGCCGAACAGCGCAAGATTATTCAGAACGCCGCCCGCCGCAACAAGCTCATGTCCTCCGGCAATGACGTAACGGAAACCATCCAAGCGGAGGGCAATCTCCAGGACGTGGTCCAGCTGCTGGCGGAGCTGCGAAAAAACAGGGAGCCGCTTCTGCACTGCGCCGTGTTCATGGAGCTCAAGGCCTCCAGCCCGGACGCCCTGAAGGAACTGCAGCAGGACGTCTCCATGGAGCTGACCCGGTCCAAGATCACCGTGGACAAGCTGACCCTCCGGCAGCTGGAGGGCTTCCTCTCCGCTCTGCCCGTGGGGGCCAATCAGTTTGAGACGCAGTTCGAGCGCGTGCTGCCCTGCAGCTCCGCGGCCAATCTCTACCCGTTCAACTTTTCCGGCAAGACGGATCCCCACGGGATCTATATCGGCAGGGACAAGTTCGGCACCAACATTCTCGCCGACTTCGACCGGCGAAGCGAGGACAAAACCAACAGCAATGTTTTGATCCTGGGCAATTCCGGCCAGGGCAAGAGCTATCTCATGAAGCTTCTGCTGACGAACCTGCGGGAGGCCGGGAAACGGATCATCACGCTGGACGCGGAAGCGGAGTACGAGGATCTGACCGCCGCCCTCGGCGGCTGCTACATCGACTTCATGTCGGGGGAGTATATCATCAACCCTCTGGAACCCAAAGCCTGGAGCGACGGCAGCGGAGACGTGGACGCGACAACGCCGGAGGCTTTCCGGCGTGTGACCCGCCTGTCCCAGCACGTCGCCTTCCTCAAGGACTTCTTCCGGGCCTACAAGGAGTTCAACGACGCCCAGATCGACACCATTGAAATCCTGCTCATGAAACTGTACGCCCGCTTTGGGATCACCGACAGCACCGACTACAGCGAGAAGCGTCCGGGAGACTATCCCACCATGGCAGACTTCTATAAGCTCTGCGAAGAAGAATACAACACCTTCGACAAGCAGAGAAAATACTTGTATACGGAGAAGCTGCTGCGGGAGGTCTGCCTGGGCATTCACTCCATGTGCGTCGGCGCGGAGAGCAAGTACTTCAATGGCCACACCAATATTGTGGACGATCAGTTCCTGTGCTTCGGCGTCAAGGGCCTCATGGACACCAACAAACGGCTGAAGGATGCCATGCTGTTCAACATCCTGTCCTACATGAGCAACGAACTTCTGGGGAAGGGCGGCACGGCGGCGTCCATCGACGAGCTCTATCTGTTCCTGACAAATCTGACCGCAATCGAATATATTCGCAATGCCTGCAAGCGCGTGCGTAAAAAGAACTCGGCGATTATCATGGCCTCGCAGAACATTGAGGATTTCCTGATCCCGTCCATCCGGGAATACACGAAACCGCTGTTCTCGATCCCGACGCATCACTTCCTTTTCAACCCCGGCCAGATCAATCCCAAGGAGTTCATGGACGCCCTTCAGGTGGAGCCCAGCGAGTTTGAGCTGATCAAGTACCCGGAGCGCGGCTCCTGCCTGTACCGCTGCGGCAACGAGCGCTATCTGCTTCAGGTCATCGCGCCGGACCACAAGGCCGCGCTCTTCGGCACGGCGGGAGGCGCATAATGAGCGCCGCTGCCATTGCCGCGAAAGTGGCTTCCGCCGTCCTCTCCAGCGAGAAGGGCCGTAAGACAGCCGGTACAGTGATCCTGGTCATTCTCGTCGTCCTGCTGACGCCAGTTCTGGCCATTGCCGCGCTGTTCAGCAGCGGCATCAGCTTTGACACCAGCAGCCTTGCGGACCAGGTCGTGGCCCAGATGTCAGCAGAGCAGCAGGCACGGATGGAGCAGATCAACGCCATGGGAATTGAGATCGAAAACGCCATGCGGGACGCCGGGTTCGGCGTCCGCTATCTGGAGGCCCACGTCCTCTTTCTCCTTGCCCTGTCGGATCACATGGGCGAGGAGGATTTTGTTTCCAGGCTCGTCAGTTGCTTCGCCGCCAACCAGACGGACTCCCAGCTCATTGCCGCCGTCAATGCCGAGTTCGGTACGGAGATAGACGTTGAAGATTTTACCCATGTGATGAACGGCATCCGATCCGTCTACATCGACACTTCCAATTACGTGGATCTCTCCATGAAAAACAACCTGGATCTGGTCGAGTTCGCAAAGGAAGCGGAGCGGACAGGCTGGGGCTACGTCTGGGGGACCTACGGCCTGATTCTGACGGAGGAACGCTTCAACGCCAAGCTGGAGCAGTATCCGGACGATATTGGCGAACACGAAGAATTCATTCGCAGCCACTGGATCGGCAGACGGACCGCGGACTGCGGCGGGCTCATCAAGGCCTACGGCTGGCTTGATCCCGACACGCATGAAATCTCCTACGGCACCAACGGCTTCACAGACTACGGCGCCAACGGGATGTACTATGCCGCTCCCGAAAAAGGCTCCATTGAGACTATCCCGGAGATTCCCGGCCTCGCCGTCTGGCATGAAGGTCACATCGGGATCTACATTGGCAACGGCGAGGTCATCGAGGCCATGGGAACCCGATACGGCGTGGTCAAAACCGTTCTCGCGAACGGCTCCTGGACCGACTGGCTCAAGATCCCAGGCATTACCTACATCGAGGTGCCGGAGTCCCCGGCACCTACTGACACTACAGAAACGGAGGAACCATAAATGCAGCCTTATCTTTTGAAAATTCCCCTGCAGCGGAAAGATCCGGAGGTCCACTTCGAGGCATGCCAGGTGGATCACGTTCACACCCTGAGCGAAAGCGAATTCCGCTTCTTCCAGCACAACCTCATGCTGGAACATGATTTCCTGCGCGACTACAATCTCCACCATGCCGCTCCGCCCTCGGAAGGCGTCCGCAACGGCGTCCTCATTTTGAGCTCGGGCTCGGATGACGGCATTCTCGTCTGCACTGAAGGCTACGACTACGCCCGGTACAGCGCCTACGTTCCCTACGCCAAGCAGATTCTGATGCTGAAGCAGTACCCTGCACTCCAGGACTACGGCAAAGAGATGGCAGACCTGGTCGACAAGTGCATCCAGAAAGCCGTGACTGTCGGTCTGCCGGAGCCGTACAAGCTCTCGCTGGAAGCCCTGGGCGGGGAATCCGCCCACCAGTCATTCAATGACGAACTGTTCCTGGAGATGCTCGGCAACCGCTCCGAAGTGGAAGACATGGAGGTTGACGGCGACGACCTTCTGCTGACCATCTCCCAGGAGCATCTGCCCCGGCGTGATCAGGAGCTCCGGGTGCTCCTCGACGAGGATCTTAAAGTCGCCTGCGCGAAGCATCTGCTGTGGCTGTACGACGCTGGCGGCGAACAGGCCAACTTCAGCAACTGCGAATTCCTCGGGGTAGACTTCTCCGGCATGGAACTTAACAGCGCTGTCTTCGACGGAGCCGTATTCAAGTCCTGTACTTTCCATGACGCCTCTCTCTGTTTTACGTCCATGAAAGGCTGTACCTTCATCGGCTGCGGCTGCCGTGACATGACAGCAGAGGAAGCTGTTTTCCGGAACGCTGTTTTCGACCATTGCGATCTGACCGGCGCTGTCATGACCCACAGTGATCTCTCTGGGGCGGTGCTCCAGGACAGCGAGACGGAAAACGCCAGCCTTCAGAACTGCCTGATCAAGGGCATGCTCCTGCGGGATGCGGGCTCCGCTACGCTGAACATGGTCGGCACGACCATCGACGAGGAAGCTTGGAGCGGCCAGGAGCTGCAGGCGTTATCTGAGGAGGAGTTGCTGTGAAAACAACGACGATCCACGTCTCCTTTGACGAAGAAAAAATCAGCGCCTTGAATCTCTACCTCGGGTTGAAAAACCTGACCTTGGAAGGAGAACTGCAGGCCGCTCTCACCCAGCTCTTTCAGCGGCACGTTCCGTCGCAGGTACAGAACTTCATCTCCATGCGCAACGACGGCAGCCCGGAGCCGGTGGTGCCGAAGCCCAAGCGCGGCAAGCCGTCTCCCGTCCAGACGGAGGAGGTGCCTGCCGGTGAGCAGTGACAACGAAAAACGGTGTCAGTTTCCGGATGGAGTGACAATCCGGCCTGACGGCGTCAACGAGCTTGATCCCTGCTTCTACGAAGAGATCGAAACGGTGAAACACTGCACGGTCCATGTCCTGCGCTGCCAGCGTTGCGGTCACATCGAGATCGAGTGGGAACGGGAGTCGGCCAGTGAACCTGATGAAGAGGAGGGCTGACATGAGCAGCGAAATCACGATCCCCGCAGAGTATGTTCCTGCGGTATTGTTCTGTGCGGCCTCCATGGAGCTCTCCGTGGAGGCTGTCGTTGAAATCGCAGTCAGATTCTATTTGCACGACAGGAGGCAAGAGCACAATGACGAATGAAACCAAAGGCATTACAGTCAAGATCGACGCAGGGCTCCACGCGCAGGTGCGTGAGTATATCGAAGCCCACGGCATGACCATGGCGGAATTCGTTGCCCAGGCTTTGGACAACGAGCTCCATCCCAAATATCAATTACAGGAGGCAAGCACAATGGCAAATACCAGAACTGTTGCGTTCCAGGTTCCGGAGGATCTGTTCCAGAGGATCAAGGAGTACCTGGCCCGCAACAACATGACCCAGCGCCAGTTCTTCCTTGGCCTCATCGAGGCCGAGCTGGACCGGGAGCAGAACGAACGTTACGACCTCCAGGCGGCGGAATCCGCCAAAGCGGATCCCGCCGAAACGGAGCAGGCCGGGAATGATACCGGCCCCGACGCCGACGAGCAGGCCGCTTCCGAAGAGGATTCCCAGCCCGATCCTGAGGAGACCGCTCCGGAGAACGAGCTCGCCATGTGACCGCGCAGAATCCCCCGCTGTGAGGCCCGTTGTGCCGATTTGTGGGCTTTTCACGCCGAAGAAGAGTGAGGACCCCAGGCATCATAACGAGCGGATTTGCGGGGTCTTTGAATGCGAACCGGCCCGCCTTCAGAATCCTGTTTCCAGGAGCTGTGGGCGGGTCGATTCGCAAGCAGGAGAAAAGCCTGGAGTCACTTCGGGACTCCAGGCTTTTCCACCGCCGCCGGCAACGCCGACGGCACAAGGGATTTCGGGCTTTCCATCGTTTCTGAAAAGTGGAGTCAAATCAGCAGCCCAGAATGCGTTTTGGAGTCAAAAGTCCAGTTTTCCCAGTGTTTCCCCACGTTTTTATGGAGTCATGCCCCTTTTGGAGGGAGATTACGCTTATGAATAAAACCAAACACAAAATCGCGGTGTATCTGCACCCGGAAACCATGGAGCAACTGGAACAGGTCTACCGCGAGGATGGCTGCAGAAGCCGAACTGAATTCATCGAGAAAGCTGTGCGCTTCTATCTGGCTTATCTTTCCGCATCGGATAGTCAATCCCTATTGCCCAACACCTTCCTGTCTAACATGAAAAGTATCGTTGCAGAGAGCGACAATCGCGTCAGCCGTCTGCTCTTCAAGCTCGCTGTTGAGATGGCGATGATGGTGAATCTTCTGGCAAGCATTTCTGACGTGGATGATATTACCTTGGCCCGTCTGCGCGGCGAATGCATCAAAGAAGTCAAAAAACTGAACGGCGCTCTCTCCATGGAGGAGGCTGTCAAATGGCAGCGGGGATAAATTATGGCGCGGCTGATAACCAAGTTCAAGTTTGTCAAGCCCACCAGAAAGATGAGGCTGGGCGGTTATGCGGAGTACATTGCCAAGCGGGAAGGTGTTGAACGAATCGACAAAAGTCAGCGGCTGCTTCCTGCAACTCAAAAACAGACAGACCTGATTCGACGGCTGATCAAAGACTTCCCGGACAGCAAAAAGGCCTTTGAATACGAAGACTATCTGAAGAACAAAACCGTTGGGTTCGCCTCCGATTTCATTTCCAGAACGATAGAAGATCACGCGGATCAGTGCATGAATGTCAAAACCTACGCAGACTACATCGCAACCCGTCCCAGAGCGGAGCGGTTTGGTTCGCATGGACTGTTCACCGACGATAGCGTTCCCGTGCAGCTCTCCAAGGTTTCCGCTGAGTTGAACCACCACAATGGAAATGTGTGGACTGCAATAGTCTCCATTCGAAGAGAAGACGCAGAGCGTCTTGGCTATGATCAGGGCAAACGCTGGCGGGATATGCTCCGCTCCCAGACGCAAAACTTTTCGGATGCGTTCCACATTCCTATGCGAAATCTGAAATGGTTTGCGGCTTTCCACAACGAGTCCTATCACCCGCACGTCCATCTTATCGTCTATTCAACTGATCCCGCGGAAGGTTTTCTTTCCAAAGACGGTGTGGAAAAACTGCGTGCTTCTTTCGCAAAGGATATCTTCGCGCAGGATCTGCACAGCCTCTACGTTGCGCAGACAGAGCATCGGGATGCGCTTCGTGTGCAGAGCAGAGCCCAGATTGCGGAGATTATTTCGCAGATCAACCACGGTGTCTACGACAACCTAGAGGTAGAGAACATGCTCTTGCTGTTGGCACAAAGGCTTGCGGACACGTCCGGAAAAAAGGTTTACGGCTACTTGAAAGCAGATGACAAAGGGCTGGTGGACGCCATCGTTGACGAACTTGCCGCTGACAGTCGGATCTCCAGGCTCTATGATTTGTGGTATGAACAGCGCGAAGAAATCCTTCGAACCTATACCGATACGATGCCGGAGCGTATACCTTTGTCAGAAAACAAGGAGTTCAAAAGCATCAAAAACGCCGTCATCCAAGAAGCGCTGAACCTTTCCCTGCACCGGTTTTCTGTAGAAGAACCCATCGAGCCGGATGAATTGGCTCTCACGGAGTCAATGCCGAAGGAGCGCGAGGACGATGTTTTCCCTCCGACTCAAGGTGTTATTTCACAGGAGCCACGGCAAGAAAACTATCAACCGTCTGCGGATTCAACGGAACTACCATCGAAGTCTGAGCCATTCGTCGCTCTGTATCAGCACAGAGACGCCATTGATTTCAACAGCTACGCCTTCAAGCTATACCAAGCCGCAAAGGAATTGCTGAACCGGGACTCCGAAGAATATGATCCGGACAGAGCCGTTGCAATGCTGACCGCCGCCGCAGAAGAGGGCTTGTCTATCGCGCAATACCGCCTCGGCAAGCTCCTTCTGCTCGGAACGGATGTTGAGCAAAGCATAGAGGACGCAGTCTTTTGGCTCGGCAAGGCCGCAGAGCAAGAGAACGAATGGGCCCAATACCTGCTCGGCAAAACGCTCCTTCGCGGAGAGCTTGTTGCCCAAGACTCCGTCCATGCGATGGAATTGCTGGAAGCATCATACCGGCAGGGCAACCGCTACGCCGCATACACCCTCGGAAAAGCGTATCTGGACGGACGCCTTCTGCCGCAGGATATCCCCGCTGCACTGGAACGGCTGTTCTTCTCGGCACAGGAAGAATTTGCCCCTGCACAATATCAGTACGGCAAACTGCTCTACCACGGAGAACATCTTCCGCGGGATATCAATGCGGCCCTGCGGTATCTGGAAGCGGCGGCACAAGGGAAAAATCCCTATGCCGCCGCTCTTGCCGCAAAGATTTATCTGACAGACGAAGCCCACAAGAGCATAACGGATACCATTAGGCTCTTCCAACTGGCCGCAGAGAACGGCAGCGACTATGCAGAGTGCATGCTTGGGAAGCTCTATCTGTTCGGCCATGAAGTCGAACAAGACATCCGGCTCGCGCTCTATTGGCTGGAGGCTTCTGCCGGTCATGGTAATCAATACGCTGCCCAGCTCCTGCACAGTTATCACACGGGGCGTATCTGGGGCTGTTCTCTTGGTGCGCTTCGCCTGCTCCAACAGCTTGCCCGGACCTTCGATGAACGGGAGCAGGAGCAGAACCGAAACCTAAAACTGATGAAAGCGGAGCGAAAGCTATTACAAAAGATTGAGGAAAAGCGACAGGCCCACGGCTTGAAACACGGATAACACAGAAAGGAATCGCCATGTCAGAGTTATATTATTTCTCACCGGAGCAAAAGGAAATCGCCCAGCGGACTAATCTTGTAGAGTTGCTTCGCGCTCAGGGAGAGGTACTCAAACCATCTGGTTCAGAATATGAATGGCTATGCCAGGGGCAGAAGGTCACCATCCGGCGCAATCTTTGGTATCATCAGTACGAGCAAGTCGGCGGGGACGCCGTTGGTTTTGTTCGCAAGTTCCTTGGAAAGAGCTACATCGACGCGGTAGAATATCTGCTCCGATTCAACGGCGAGCCCTTGCCGGAGCATCCGCATCAGATGCAGGAACCGTTTGTGCTGCCGCCCGCCTGCGAGAGTTTCAAACGCGTCTTCGCTTACCTCGTCAATCAGCGTAAAATTGACCGGGAGATCGTCTACGCATTTGTTCACAAACGTATGATCTTCGAGTCGGCCAAGCACCACAACGTCGTGTTCGTTGGCTATGACAAGGACGGCGTTCCCCGCCATGCGCACAAGCGAAGCACAGCAAAAGAAGGGACCTACAAATGCAATGTCGCTGGGAGCCAGCCAGAATACAGTTTCCATTGGCACGGCATTGGAGAGGCCTTGTATCTCTTCGAGGCTCCCATCGATATGTTGTCCTTCATAACACTGCACCAGGACGGCTGGCGGCAGCAAAGCTATGCCGCGGCCTGCTCCGTCTCCGACAAGGTGTTGTTTCAAATGCTCCAGGACAATCCCAACATCAAAAACGTCTGCATCTGCTTCGACAGCGACGAGCCGGGGCAAACTGCCGTGCAGAGAATCTCGGACAGATTATTTCTTCGCGGAGTCAAATCAGAAGTCCTCATCCCAGCCCACAAGGACTGGAACGAGGACTTAATCTATGCAAGGAAGGAGTAAGCATGGAAAAACTTGCGTTCCTGATTCTCGTGGCAATCGGGATGTTCGGTCTGCTGACCGCCATCCCTTTGATCACACATATGTACAACCTCAACCATATCAAATCCAAGACGGTAGGCGACGGACAGCATGGCACAGCGCGGTGGGCCACCAAAAGCGAGATCCGAAAGACCTATCGGCACATCCCGTTCACCCCGGAGCAGTGGCGTAAAGATGCCGCAGCGGGAAAGGTGCCCGTCATTACCGGAACGAACAAACCGCTCCCCCAGGGCATCGTCGTCGGCTGTACTGGCAGGCAAAACACCACAGCAATGATCGACACCGGCGACGTCCATGCGCTCATGATCGGCGCCGCAGGCGTTGGCAAGACGGCATACTGGCTCTATCCCTGCATCGAGTATGCCTGTGCATCTGGGATGTCTTTTCTCTCCACTGATACGAAAGGAGACATCATGAGAAACTACGGAACCATTGCCAAGGACTACGGATACCACATCTCTGTGATTGATCTTCGCAATCCTACCCGCTCCAACGGCAACAACCTTCTGCATCTTGTCAACAAGTATATGGATCTGTACCTGGACAATCCGACGCAGCTTGTCTACAAGGCCAAAGCGGAAAAGTATGCTAAGATCATTGCAAAGACAATCATCCTTGCCGGTTCCGGCAGTGCGGACTACGGCCAAAACGCATACTTCTATGATGCCGCGGAGGGCTTGTTAACCGCTACGATCCTTCTGATTGCGGAATTCTGTGAGCCGGAGGAGCGTCACATCGTTTCTGTCTTCAAAGTGATCCAGGAATTGCTGGCGCCCGCAAACGCCAAAGGCCGCAATCAGTTCCAGATGCTGATGGCCCTGTTGCCAGACGATCACAAAGCAAAATGGTTCGCCGGCGCTGCTTTGAATACCTCGGAGCAGGCGATGAATTCTGTCATGTCCACCGCTTTGTCTCGTCTGAATGCGTTCCTGAACTCAGAATTGGAGCAGCTCCTATGCTTCGATACGGAGATTGACGCCGAACGGTTTTGCAATGAGAAGTCCGCAATCTTTGTCATCATGCCGGAGGAAGACCCCACTATGTTCTTTATGATCTCGCTGATTATACAACAGCTCTACCGCGAAATTCTCTCCGTTGCTGACGAGCAGGGTGGGAAGCTGAAGAACCGCTGCGTTTTCTTCTGCGATGAGTTTGGCACCTTGCCCAAGATCGAATCCGCAGAAATGATGTTTTCTGCCTCCCGCTCCAGGCGTTTGCAGATCGTCCCCATCATCCAATCCTTTGCACAGTTGGAAAAAAACTATGGCAAAGAAGGAGCAGAGATCATCGTGGACAACACCCAGCTTACAATCTTTGGCGGATTTGCCCCGAACAGCTCCTCCGCCGAAGTTCTGGCTAAGGCAATGGGAAGCCGCACCGTGATGTCCGGCTCTGTCAGTCGTGGCAAGGACAGTCCATCCGAATCCTTGCAGATGATGGAGCGCCAGCTCATGACGCCGGACGAGCTGAAGTCAATGCCGAAGGGACAGTTTGTTGTCATGAAGACGGGCTTTCATCCTATGAAGGTACGGTTGAAACTGTTCTTCAAATGGGGAATCTCCTTTGACAAGGAGCACTTCTTTGCCGTTCAGGAGCACGGAAATCGTGAGATTGCTTATGCCAGCAGGGCAGAGCTGCAGGCTGCAATCATAGCAAAATACCCGCCTAAGCAGCTTGCCACAACGATGCCAGGGGCATCTTCCTTCGGAGGCCAGGCTCAGGCACACGCCCCCATACGCAACAAGAGCTTCCACTCGGCACTGCGACCCGCAGCGCCAACTGGGGCATGATGCTCCCTCACAAGCGAAACTACATGATAGAAGGAAATTATATGGGAAATCTGAATTTTTTATATCAATTGGATCTGCCACATCGAGCGAAGCTGGTATACCTCTACCTCTACGAGAGACGGGGAAAAGATAACACCGCTTGGCCAGGACTCAACACGATTGCCAGCGACCTTTCCCTTTCCCGCAGCACTGTCAAACGCGCCATACACGACTTAGAAAACGCGGGACTCGTCAAGAAAGAGTTGCGCTACCGGCAAAACGGCAGCGCAACTTCTAATCTTTACATCTTAACGTGTGAGTCACTCCAAACATGCTAGACAAGCTTCTTTAAGCTACGGATGTGAAGTTTTCATTACTTATGTTCCGCCAAGAGGAAACTATGTCTTCACGGTGAACCGAGGCCCGGTTCAAGGTAGTCCCCCTTGAAGTAATCATCCTAAGAAAATACTATCAGAAGAGAAGATCCTGCTTTAAGTAATCGTAATGTCTGCTACTCATCTTGCTTGTTGTCCTCTTCTCCATATTTCCATTCCAAAGCCATATGGTTCCATGCTTTCTGTAACAATAAACTCCCTTCTTTATCGCAAATAGATTTGGCAATGTGCGTTTTAAAGACAATTGCTTCAAAATGTGGTGGATATTTGCCCGCCCGTTTGCTTAGCCGACACTCCAACACAATTGGGTATTCGTCGTTATATGGAGCATTAACACACTCTGCTTTTCTGATATGTTTTTCGGAATAACTGTCAAAAGGTTTACCTAAACGTGAAATGGTAGATAGTTTTGTCTCATTCCCACTTGTTACACAAAGAAAAGGGGCATATGTAAAGTCACGATTCAAAGATAACTGTTCTTCAATATTTCTACTAAAACAATCAAATTGCAAGGAACCATCTCCATATTGAACATTAACGATATTAATATCGCAAATACAATACGGCTTTCCATCTTCGGAGTAATAGTATATACAATTCTGCAACAACAAACGACTAAATGGCAATGGGCTTTGGTGCTCTCGCATTAAGAGATCTGCTTCGTATGTTGTGGATAAGATCTGCTCTTTTTCATTTACAAGCTGTGCTTCCGATTCATCTTTTGTGGGAGTAGGTTTATACGGCTTATAATAATATCTGCATGACGGCCAATACTCCTCAAATATTCGTGCCTGGTCATCATCCCGAATATACTTATTAGCCGCTAAAAGAATAACCCATGCCGCTACAGCGTAATAGTCTTTCTTTGTTTGAAGCTTTATCTCCAGAATGGGGCCAATTTGCTTCTCACAATAGATGAAGAGCGTTAATTCTTTTTCGTCTCCGCGAAGTTCAAGCTTTTCTTTACTTCTTGACCAAACGGAGAAAAAGTCTCTCACTTCTCTTTCTACATCATGTAGGGTATAAGATCTTTGCCCACTCTGTCTGTAGAAACGTTTATATTCAAAAAAAGGCAACTCGAAAAATGTAATCTCGGGCTGATCATGGCCAAGCCACATACTAATGCTTGAAATCCTTTTTTTCCATTTGCTTTCTCCAAATGAATAGCCCCCATCGATAAAAAAGCACAACCCTCCCCTACCTATGACATCCGTATCATCTTCCGAATTGCTGTTTAGTACTCTAATTTCCCCATAACTTATCACTAAGGGCAATTCCGAGTGAATATCTATGAATACCCCGCAGCTCTTCTCAACTTCCTTTGAAATCAGTACCCGATCACCTAGAAGAGCGTTCCTCCCGGATAGCGATCTGTTTGCATCCTGCATAGAATCCATAATATGCTCCTAACCTAATGCTGACGATAATTGCTTTTTGTCTTCTATTCCCATATAGAAACAGAAACAATTACTGCGTGGTTCTGCTGAATTACTGGCTGTTTAGCCACTTAACCATTTTCGTAGGATCCCGGAAGATTTCCTGATCAACATTTTCAAACTCATATTGGTCTTTTTCTACGGAATCGGACGAATCATCATAAAACTCATCCTCATCGTCTTCCTCTTCTGGATCTAGTTCTTCTCCAAATGGATTGTCATCCTCTTCATCATCCATTTCAAGGAGCATAAGGTCAAGTTCCTCACTTATGCTTTCCGTCGAAGTATTATATGACTCATCGTAATCAACATAATCACAATCATATTTGTGTTGCGGTTCAGTCAAAGCACGCTCAAGATAATCGTTGAGGGTTTCTTTGTCAATTCCATCAATTCCAGCAGCGGAGAAATAATTAATTGGGATTATTGCATTGGGCATTGGTTTGGTTGATAAATAATAACCTCTTGCCAACATATACACCATGTCAATAAAGTATTCACGACCGCTCGATATCGACATATTTGCAATGTCGAGTCGATGAAGAAGCCGATCATAGTCATCAATTGTTGGATACCAATCCGAGAGCAGACATTGCAATCCAAACCCTACAAATGAAAGCATAACGTCATTATCACAACGAAACAAACAGATCGAAGCGGATGATCCAACAAGAGGATGTATTGTCGTATGAATGTTATGTGCTACTTGGCTGCGATGCAATCTATTTGACAGCAGATTAATTGAAAAAAAGACACATCCATTTGCAGAAAACAGACGAGATATATTGTTATACTCTCTAAACATGTCTCGTTGCTCGCGGGTCAACGAGACATTGTGCTTGTTGTCAAAATACGCGAACCGTTCTGGTGAATGGTTAATGAATTCCGGCTTGGAGGTGGCAACATGTCCAGCACTGGAGAACAGTTCCATCGCATATGTATAGAATGTTTCTGCTTCCCAATCTTGGCTTGACACATTGCCACCTCCTCGCTTTTTGGTATTTGCTACTGGCTCTCTATCTGATTAACTGTGCGAGTTCATCCGCATAAGAAATACCTTCAAGTTCTTTTTTGAATGTTGTCATTACCTCGTATGTCTTGTTAAGATAGTCATCGCTTGTTTGGCAACCATCCGTAAACTGCTCATACATTACTTCGATTCCTCCACGAACATAGTCATGAAACAGTTCCATATTCTTATGAAATTCATCGGCTTTTTCAGGTTGCGTGTCATAGCGGAAGGCTCTGTTGATTCGCTCCTCGGGTGAAAGCTCCGTTTTTTTGTCAAGAAGCATAACCATGCGATAGAGGAAAACGCAGTTATCTCGTTCATTTGCAAAAGCATCCGCATAAACACGAGCGCGATCATCAGAAGAGGTGTCGCGTTTTGCTGTGCGACTATAGAGTAACCCAAAAACTGCTGCATTCATATAAACATCAATATATCTTTCAAACAACCTTGCAGCCGTCGGATTATCGGGGCTTTTATCATCCCGCGCGTTTTTCTTTGCAAGAAACTTCAGATATGTAGCATGTTTGCCATTTATCGTATAATCGTTCTCAAACATGTTGCCGCCTCCTTAGTTAAGACGGGTTAAGGTTTCACTGATCTTCACTAAATGATACCTCTGTCCAACCCGTTCATTCATGACTGGTTCCGCATAGTTCCAGTCTTTCTGCATAACAAACATAATAACTTGCTCAGCAATCTCCGGCAGAACCTTGGAGATATTAGCTGTATGTGTTTCATCAGCATTTGAAAAAGGAGCATCCATCACAAGAGGATATGGCTCTGAGGAAAGATTAATGCCGTTTTCTGAGCGATCAGTGACGATTTTTCCCTTTGCTAATGCAACAAGGCCCGCAATAAACGCAAAGTTCTTAACTCGGTTAGAACCTTCGGATTCGCCAGCGGCAATTTCCTTATCAGAGATAGTAGTCAGCAACTCCACATGATACTTGGTGTCAATCGCAACACGCCTATGACCGTGATACATTTTTTCAAATATTTCATTGACTTTCGTTTCCAAATCCTCACGGATATTGAACTCTTTCTCTTTATAAGTTTCTGTAAGCCATTCGCGAACTCTCTCGGCATAGGCAATAATTTCCATCGCTTGCCGGTTTTTCTCAGATACTGCCGTAAGAGAATCGTAAATTTTCTTATACCGCTCAATATCATTTTTCTGAGCGCCGTCTTCTCGATTCAAACGGTCTTTTTTTGAATGGAGATCGCGAAGACGTATTCTAATATCAGCTAATTCAGATTCGTATTGACGCATGTTTTCCTTGCCGGAAATTTGATCTCGAATTGTTTGTAGCTCATCTTCCCAATCTTGGATGCGGCCTTTTGAGCGAAGGATGGCCTTATAGCGTTCATCAAGACTGTCATATGTGCGTCCGGCGGGTCGAGAAAAACTATTGAGTTTTTCCCTATAGTGTCGCACGGTATTTCCAATAGATTCAGGTGGCACATATGCCAGTTCAGCCATCAAGTGTTGATATGCGTCATTTCCCTCTTTGATTTCCTGCCCACAGATACAACGGCCACGTTTAATGAGTTCCATGATAGTGGGCTTTGTCAAATCACGTATCCCCTTATCATCAACCTTGACCTCTTTGAGAAAAGCGCTTGCTGTAGCTAGAAGGGGCTGTGCAAAAAACGCGAGAGATCCTGCGCTAAACTCCCGGAAATAAGCCGTTGTTGCATCATCAAGCGCTTTACGTTCTGTGGAGATCCTGCGTTCCAGGTCATCTTTCTTTTTCTGCATGGAAGCTGTGGTTTGGTTATCTCGCAAAATGGCGTCAAGCTGTTCTTTGCGGGCATCATACTGATTAATCTGAGATTCGCAATCTCCCAATTGCTCTGCAAGCGCAGACCGTTTTGCTTCTGCTGTTTGCATACGATTAAGAGCTTCTTGAGCTTTTGTGTCTCCGTCTAAGTCCATACTTCCGTACAGTTTTCCAATTACCGTCGTCTTCTTTGTACGGTCTCCAAGATGCTTTATTGCAGCATCCATAATCGACAAGCCTAAAAGCCCTTTAACCGCCTCGGCAACATCTTTTCTCGAGCTAATCGAACTGACACGCTCCGTATCAAAGAAGAAGTAAGAGGATAAATCTTCCGGAAGAATGTTATTGATTACTTTCTCAACTTGGGAGGCTTTTACAGACTCGGTTTGGCCATCTCCTTGTTTATACGATACCTTAATAACCGGAACACTCTCGCCCCTGACATTACCGTTTGAACAGTTATACCTTTGAGTTCGCGTGATAAAGTACTCTATGCCATTGTGTAGAACAGTGATTTCTACCTCTACGACTTTCTGCTCGCCACTTCGCATTTCTGCGGCAAGCTCATAATTGAGGAGAAAATCCGGGCGTTGGTCAAAGTTAACTTTCCCATAAAAGCACCAGTTGAATGCCTGCAAAAGAGTAGTTTTGCCGAATGTATTATCACCAAGGATGATGGTGACATTTTTCTCCGGGTCACAGGAGAAATCCACCTTTGTTGTTCCCCGGAACTGTCGAAAGTTCTCCATGCGTAACGACTTAATCAGCATGTCTTATCACCTCAGTAATTCTTTTTAGCTTCATCTGTAATGATGCGGCGAATTGTTTCTACCATCTGCTCCGTGGTTTTCTCTCGTGTTTTAAGGTTTTCTTGTTCAGCTTTGAGAATCTTGTACTTCATTGCGTTTAGCCGCTTCTCCTGAACATCCAGGTCACTAGTCATATTCTTCAACCTCCTCAGTGATAATATCGCCATCTATGTTATAGCTTCTTTGAATTGCAGATATAAGTGAATCAGAATCAAACGGATTCTCTGCAATTGCCGCAAAATCTTTCATTCGGATAATTTCACGTTTAGCCAACGACTTAACACTTTCTATCACATCCGAATCATAGTTTCGTACTTCATCAAGCGGAATTGGCAAAGTAATAAAATCAAAAATTACAGCGCATCTTTTGCCCAAATATTTTCTTAGAACTCTTCCTCTTCGTTGCACATACTCCTTTGGATTTGTACTACTAGCAAGAATAAACGCAGTCCGTATACTGGGGATATTAACGCCTTCATCCAAGCAGCGGATAGCAACCAGCGCTTGAAGATGGGTGCCCTCCGCGAAATCAGCCTTTATCCGTTCTCGCTCCTCTGCGTTTTCCGCTGAAGTGAACTTTGTTACTCGCATTTGTAGATCATTGCCTAGCATAGCAGACACAATGTCTATCTGACGCGCTTCTTCAACAGGAGGTTTATTCTCCTCGTAATCAACATCATGCATTGTCGTTGCACCACAATATACAAGTATCTGATTTTCATTCACATAATCTTTCATCAAACGTCGTAGTGCCATAATTTTGTCTGAAGCGCCCGCTACTATTCGCGCTCGCTTTATTAGTAGCATCTTCGCATATTCGCTTAACTTGACATTTCCATCTTTATCGAGGTGTATGTTTTTTCGTATTTTTGATGTTAGGTCAAGATAATTGCCCAGTTCATTCTCGTTGAGCGACACAGGAACCGGATGATAATAATACGGGGTCAACATATCGTTGTCGATAGCCGCTTTAAGTGTATACTCTATACATTTATCGCCAAAGTAATCGTACAGCTTTTTTGTCCCCTCGGGGTCTCCATGACGATCAATCGTTGCAGAAAGAGCCAGGCGATACGGAAAATGCGGCAGAAGCGTTTTACTCAGTTTTTCAGCGCCAAAGTTGTGCGCCTCGTCTACAACCAATACAACATTGCCACGAAGTTTTGCCATCAAATCTTGCACATAATCAATGGCAAACGTAGCATTTGTTGAAACCATGCAGAAATGTTTCTGTACACCTAGATTAAAGCTTGCAACAGCAGTTTTCAGCCGGTCCCGCCAATTTCGCTGTGAAGAGGCAGAGTAGCATACTATCGGTTTCATTCCGAACGCAATGATATCTTCTTTCCATTGTTCGACCAAGTGTTGATACGGACAAATAATTATCACTGCAAGAGTTTGTTGCATATCTGTATATAGCCTAGATATTGCAGCCAGTGCTGTATATGTCTTTCCAGTACCCGTTGCCATGTCGAAGATCCCAACATAGCCTCTATTGGCCCACTCAGCAATCGCATCCATCTGATATTGACGCATATGAACATAAGGGGGAATCATTGGGCCCGCTGATGCAGCTGGTTCATCAACAGGCAATACTTCTTCCATGGTAGGGTTATCATCGAGTCCGGTATCGATACGATTATTCACTCTGTATCGGCGAAGAATCTCCTCCTTAACATCTGGAAAATCAATAACCCTTATGCTCGGCTCATAATCTTCCCACATCGCATTAAAGGCAGATTGCTTCATATATACGCGGTCTGCATCTTGGGTCCAGGAAGGAAATACATCAATTGCCTCGTAATTCTGTGTAAATGCGTTGGCACTTTCGTTCATAGAACCAGAAAACGCAATAATATTCCCATCACTATCATACATTAATCCGAGTTTTTCATGAAACATGCCGATAGTATTTTCGTCTTCAAGGAACGCTATTTTTATCTCTAACCTTCCCGCTGCAATAAGGTTACTAAGTAAATTCAACCGTGCTTCTTCAAACTTCCCCTTAGGTTCTCGGAGTTCACGAAGTAATGCCTCCTTGATTACTTCGTCACGGCGACGAATTCCATCATTGATAGCATCAACATCTTCAGGCGAAAGACGAGGAGAGGCAATCATTTGAATAGAACCGCCGTTTTCAATTAGACCGCAGATGCCTGCCGTGAGGGATAGAAGGGATGAAGATGAAAAGAAGCCAACAGCTCTCTTATATGAAACCGCCTGTTTAAGGACGGGATTATAGAAATCTCGAATCACATTGTCAAGCCGTGATCTATACTCTGGTTTTAAGTCAATGTCCTGGAAGCTCATATTAAACCACCTTTACAAATTCTCCTCTATATCATCAAGGGCATTCTTCAGTTCTTCAAAGTCCTTTTCACTTGTGAGCGCATTTACACTCAAGCGGATTGTCCCTGAAGGAAAAGTCCCAAGAAACTGATGGGCTTTCGGCGCACAATGCAGCCCCGTTCTGACAGAAATACCTCGCTCTGCAAAGATAGCACCGGCGCTATCGCTACTTATAGCATCGAGTAAACAAGAAACAATACCAACGTATTTACAACCTTCGTTATTACCTATCACAGTAAGAAAGTCATAACTAGAAAGAATCTGCAATAACCTTTTCCGTCGTTTCTCCTCCTCGAAAAATAATCTCTCCACGGACATTTCTTTTATCCATTTTAGTGCTGCATTTAAGCCTGCAACTCCAGCAATGTTAATTGTTCCCATTTCATACTTTTCGGGAATGGCATTTGGCATACCCTGATTTGCTGAGTCATAACCAGTCCCGCCGAACAATATGGATGGGAGGTTAATCGTCGGTTTCATAACAAAGCCTGAAATACCGGTTGGCCCAAAGAGTGTTTTATGGCCAGCGAAAACAGCAAAGTCAATTGTCTCAAGCCCTGCATTTATCTCGATTAGTCCAGCCGTTTGTGCCATGTCAGCAAGCGTTATAGCGTTGTATTCTTTGGCCAACTCAAAGATAGCTTCAATTGGCGCAACAAGTCCAATAACATTGCTGGCATGGCTAACAATTACAAAGTCAGGTTTAGTCGCATCAAATTGATAGCGTATTCGCGTCAAATCATATTCAAGAGATTGCGAGACAGCAAGCTCCGTAACCGTGATTTGCCCACGCCGTTCATAATTGTAAAGAACGCGGGTAACGGCATTGTGCTCAAATGGGCTAATATATATGTTTTTTGCTCCTCCAGCGATTACCCCTTGAATAATCATGTTAAGTGCAATTGTCGCCGTTGGAGTGAACACTACTTGCTTTGCTGAACAATGTAATAGTTCTTGAATGAGCGTCCTCGTCTCATCAATAATACCTTTAGCTGTGTTCGCCAAAGCATATCCACCTCGGCCTGCACTTCCACCATAGTTGCGGTAGAAACTGTCCATAAAGGAATAGACCACATCTGGCTTTGGATATGTAGTTGCTGCATTATCGAAATACGCCATTTTGTCAATCCCCTTGTATTAACTGATTTGAAGAGTCAATCTCTAAGTACTTAACTAAGCGTGAATACATATATTTATTTGGATCAATTCCAAAATCGATGTTTATCGGCTTGTCATCCATCGCACAGGAAAAATGGAAATTACCAAATACTTTAAATAGTTCATTTTGATCAGTTCTGGTTATTATACCTTTGTCGAAGGCTTGTTGAGCTGTTTTCTCAAAATCACATAAACATTCCCAAAAGCTCTCTTCCAGTGCCAGAGTAATCTCACCTACATCGATCTCCTCGTGTGCGGGCTGCATAGATTGAACGTAAACCTCACATCCAATGAGGTCGTGAGTATTCTCGCTGTAACAATTAATATCTAGTAAGAACTTAACCTCACCCATAATAAACCTCTTGTTTTCTCTTGTTCCAAGCCTTCATCTCAACATAGCTTTTTAAGAACTTCCATTAGAATCTGGCGTTTCTCTTGTTCCGAGATCGAGTGGCCCATAGCGTCAAGCGATGCAGTGATTTGATTAAACAGTAGTTTTCCTCTGGATGTGACTTCAACCTTATCAAAGCGCCTAACGGTATTCTTTCCGTCTTCATCAGCAAAGGTAACCTGATAACTAGAGGTTTCGTTTATGGTCTCTGCAACTGTCGTGTCATGAAATTCTCTCGCCGTCTGCATGTATTTCACAAGGGCTTCGAAAAATACCTTTTCTGTCCGCCCATCCCAGTCTTCAATTCGAAGTCCTGTCGCGAGCTTAGCAAGTCTTGTAATGAAAAAATCCTCGTCGTTAGTTGCGTTCCTAAGGTGCTGCAAAAACCGTTCTGTTCCGTCAGGGAAAAGCTGCTCAAAACTCTTTGGATCTAAGGACTCACACCATTCCTTGACTACTGCTGTTAAAGTGGCATTTTTGCCGGATTCCTTGTCCTCCCTGGGAAGGAACCGGAGCTTAGTCTCTTCTATCAAATGCATTTTGAGCTCGCTAAGAAGTCCGTCAAAAAGTGTCTTCGCGCCGATGACATCGCCAGCTACATCTGCTGTAAAGTCCTCGTAGGCAAAAGTGGTCGGCAGCTTTTTAAATAACAAATCCGATCCACTTGCATTTGCTCTGAGAACCTTCATCATCTCTTGCTGGCGTTTTCCGATTTTAATGCCATTCGGACGAATCTTACACTCTTTCGAAAACTTAGGAAGCGCCATATACCACCGTCGCATAGCGTTAGCGACGTAATCATAAGAGCTTCCAGCCTTCTCTGCATCAATGACGTAGTCGTCGAATGCCAAAGCTAGCCGTGCAATGTAATCTTCTTTTTCTGGATTCCAATCGAGGTACTCAATTGAGAAATTACTCGGCTCGCTGTTAATCTGAACCAACACATCTAGGTTCGTCGGTACCGATCCAAAACGATCACTAATCACGACCTGGGGCCGATAGTTGTGCATGACTACGGCTACATAGATCGGGATCAGTCCATTACGAAGGCCAATGTGGTAGTCCGGCGAAGTCAGTCTATTGTATAGCTCCGAGAAACTAATCCGCCCATTCTGACGAGTCTCAAGCACAAAGTTCTCTATCGTCTCAAGCATATTCCGCATTGCTGCGTCCTCTGGCTGCAGATTGAGTTGAGAGATGCCTCCTTCCTCGTTCCAGATGCCTGTCCGAAGCAACGTACTACGCATAATGGACACTTCTTGTCCTGTGCCGGAAAGCCCGAGGTTAGGTTCAAGCTCATTTCGAAGAAGCGCACTAATAATCTTATTTCGGCTATTTGCAGCAATGCTGGTTATCTCATTTTTGTTGACAGATTCATTGTTAATAACGGGAGTCAGTCCAAATACTCTATCACAAATCTGAGACATCACTTCTGTCAAGCCGGATTTCCGACGCACGCTTATTATCTCTCCGTCATGATAATAGACTGAGCGATAGCTTTCCGGATGTGTATACGAACTGATGAATCCATTGATGACTTCCTGCAAGTCCTCGAACACAACTTCATATTCATCGAACAGAACCGGATCGTCAGTGGTCTGGTCCCGAAGTTGTTTTACCGCGGCATATTCTCGAATCACCCCATCGATCTCTCGGAAGTGTTTAGGCAACACAAAGATGAAGCGATCAAAACCCTTGCTAGTTTCCTTAACGATGTCAGAGATTTCTTTAACCTGGTTTTCACTATCAGGTATGATCCCGTAAATGACGCCATCTGACGGAATACTCTCGCTCTTTATATTCCAATCAACATCATCAGTTATCTCGCTCCCATCGATAAACTGGAAGCAGAAAAACCTCGTCATCCCACGTTCGTCATTGTATCGCGATGGATACATATAGTTGTCAAAGTTAGCAGCGTTAAGCACGCCTTTTGCAGTGACTCTGCCAGCTTGAGCTTCTATCTGATCGTGAATTTTCTGGTGAATATCGACGCCCGACGTCTGCTTTAGGCGCAGATAATCATTACTCCGCTTGATATATACAACAAACTCTTTCTCGATCAGATCGGTAATTGCTTGCTCGATCTCGTCGACATCGTAACTTCCAGAGTATATTCCGATAATCTGTTCTTTGGTTGGACTGAGCCTTTCATACTGTTCGAGAATGTAAATCAAAGATATTGTCTTGACAATCTTGCTTCCGAGGGTCCCTTCCGGAATCTGATTAAGAATGGCACTCGTCAAAACAAAAGTATCATGGATTCCTCCAGCATAAACTTCCTTCTTGAACAATGGCTCAAAGTAATCATAAATCTGATCCGGCGTCACCAGAGTAAAATCGTTCTCATAGACATCGAGGAACGAGTCAAGCGTGGCGGTTCCTTCCGCAGACAGGAAGGTAAAGAGCGTTCGCTCGTTCTGCGCAACGCGTTCAGACAGCCTTGGGAGTATAAAAGTCGAGACCGGGTGAAGCGGGAAGCATCCTTTTATTGCCGTCTCAATTTCTCCCTGAGCATCAGTAAACATCTGATGCCTCCGGTAACGCGTAAAGAGTGCTTCAAAGTCCAGAGCATGCGCATTGCAGAAAGTGCTCCAAAGAGGGTCCTTATGTTGGATGACAGAGGAAATGACCTCGTAGGTCTGGGTAAAGTTATTGTTCAAGTGGATATGCTTGAAGCGCTCGGATACTCCTCGCCAGCCATCTGTTTTTTCCTTAGGAAGTTTGTCGATGTAGTTACTTATCTCCTTATGGGAAATGAGCATCAGATGAAGTTGTAGCGCTCCACTCCGACAGCACTTCTCAGCAAAATCCTGCAGCATCTTCGTGTCACTTACTGAAGCATCGACTATGTTAGCCTCTAAGAATTTGCTGAACTCATCGTAAACCACATAAAGACCCGTATAGCCCATCGGTTTGAGGCTCTTTGCAACACTTTCATAGAGTTCTACAACATCGAAGCCAAGGAATGGATTAAACACACTTCCGGCAGTCAACGTCGGATAGATTCGTTCAAAGGTCTCATATGCGCCTACATCATAGCTTTCGAGACGTTCGATCAAAATACTGACCGGTTCATCAATAGCTTCCTGGAACCTAGTAAATGTCTCCGGAAATTCTTTCTCCCAGCGACGAATCACGTTAGTCGCAGCATGATAGTTAGTTTCCGGCATAGCCGATATAATGTCATGCTCAGAAAGTGTTCTCTGGAGGGAAAGCAAGAATGCTTGCGTGAGGCTCGTATTGCTACCGCTAATTACGACGGGAAGAATTTTGGTATCGCTCTCGTAATAGTTTTGCACAAGCTGATAAAGCCTCGGATTCTCTTGTATCTTCGGCATCATCTTTTCGAACAGTGCCAAATCACGTTTTAGGAGCATTGAAAGAATAGAAAGCACAATATGAGACTTGCCTTTACCATATGCTCCGATCAGCACTCTCGCCCGGTCGGCCGAAGCAGGGTTAACACTGAGTAATATTTCTTCAAGAAGGCTCAGTGCAGACTTGGTCGGTATAAAGTTTCTTAGTTTTTCATCACTTCCGAGGTCGTACCCGATGTTAACAGAGTACTGGAATCCCGAGGCAACAGAAATCATATCACGCATTTTGTACCTCCTGACTCTGCTCATCGATAGAAGAATAAAATCGTTCTACGCAGCCTAAGAAGTCCAACTCGGTATGAATGGTAATCACATCAAGCCCCGCTGTTCTGTTTATCTTGATAAGGCCCAGCCGTTCAATACGGTACAGAGCATCAAGCATGGTAATAGAGTCGAGATTGAACACCTTGCCGATATTGCATGGAGCAGTTAAAAGTTCATTAAGACTAATCTCGTTTCTGCCATTCGCATTTTTTACGATAACAGCCAGGACAACATAGGGATTGAGAGTATCGCTTGCCGGGATACTCTTCTTGTAAGTCTTTTTTCGCTTGTTAAGAATATCGACCAGTCCGAGTTCGCCAAAGGGACAATCTATGTTGTTTTCCGGATTCACCCGATCCGGGTTTGACTTATAGCGCGGAAGATAGGTATTAATGATGCACTGGAAGTCATCATTAAGAGACCTAATGGCGTACTCCGTCTCTGTGTCTTCCATCTTGATGTACTTTTGAAGCGCAGTCACAAAATCTTCCCGCGAGAATTCCGACATAGAGAACTCGTTAAAGAAGAAATACCAAGCCGTCGCTTCTTCTTTCTGCGAAGCAAGGCAATACTGTAGAAGATAGAGCGTTCCGAGTTCCTCAATATAAGTATCGTGCTCATAGATCAGCTTTCCGAGGTCAGTAAAGCTCTGCGTCCGCTTCCCTTTATTCGGCTCCTCCGTAAGGCCAACTGTCTGAAGCCAATACCTAAGCGCCTTAACCATATTTGCTCCGATCCCAAGGACATCCATCGGATTCTCGTCGTGCGAAATGAACACATCGGGCTTTTTTGCAACATATCGCATGCCCTTACTAAGCCATCCTTTTCTGATAAAGAACGTGTCATGAGCTCTAAATTTCATCGGCATCGCCGTGACCTCCAAACGTTTACTTTGTTCGCAAATACTTGTCCATCATGCATCCGCCATCAAGGTATTTCGCAGTCATACACATTTTGCAATGGACGCATTTCCCGGGATCGATAAAATAAGTATCCCCAACTATTGAAATTGCGCCTTGCCGACAAATAGATTCGCACTTAAGGCATTTTCTGCAAGCATTATATTTTTTGATTTGGTATCCAACCATTCGTTGCAAATCATCATGGTCCGCAACATTCATTGTTCTAACCTTGACAGCATAATCGTATCCGTCTTGGTTGAAAGGTTGGATTGATAGTATCGGAACATTTGTACGGACATCCAAGATAATAGTTTCTCGCAAGAGTTTTTTCCCAAGCTCTGGAGCAGCTTTCCCAAACGGAACAAACATTCCGACAAGCTCCTCATCAAAAGGCCTAACAAGGCGATATATTTTGGCATGATCTTCCGTCGTACAGTTGGTAAATCGAATCTTTACGTCCCCGGCAGATGCAAGGCCATTTCCACCTTGACGGGCTTTCCACTTTCCGCTATCTACATAAACTTCTGGATCTGGCTTGCCAATCTGTTTCGCAAAAGCAATAAGAAACTCTCTCCACTTTTTTGACTGTTCTGGCATATATATTTTTGAAAGGAATTGTGCTCTCAGGTTATTGTTTGGGCAGCACCAACAACCAACACGATCATATCCCAGCCGGTAAGCGGAGTTAAAGTCAATCTTCTCGGCCAAAATGTAAAGCCAGATATCAATATCTTTCCAGAAGAAAATGGGGGAGGCAACAGTCTGCTGCTGGATTTTGACTGACTCAGCGTTGTCCTCAATTCGATTATACTTGCTTCGGCTGACTGATTCAGATTTCCGAATTCCATAGAAGGTCAGGATCTGTTGACTCCGGTACATGCTACTAATAACTCTAGTTATTGGGCCAGTTTTAAACATGGAGCAACACCAACGCATCATTCGCGCAGGGGGACCAATGTCTTCACATACATCGTAGAAGTCCTGTTCCTCGTTCTTAGCAATCATAAAGATTGCCAGCGGATGGGTAGCCCTGAATCTGTACGCATACTCAATGGTAGCGGGGAATTCTAGCGTAGTATTACCAAAAATGTGAACCAAGCTGGGATTACTCAACGCTTTTGTTACAACATCTGCCGTTACGGTAGAATCTTTTCCACCGGAAAATGATATTACAATGTTTTCCTCTTTGAATTTTTCTGCGGCTTTGCGAACAAAACTAAAGGCTTCGTCTCTCAGATATGAAAGCCTGTGTTGATTAGCTTTTACAAAAAGGGTTATGCTTCTATCAAAAGCCGTGTAATCTATCGACTTGCTATATACTTTAACCTGTTCGGCCAGTAAATCTGTGTTAGCTTCGGAAAAAGTCTTCAACGGAACATTTAATGATTTCCCGTCGATATAGTATCGTGTAGTAGATGCCCAGCAAGAGCAGTCCATGTATAGCAACGGATCTTTGCCAAGCAATAAAGCAATCAGAAGCTTTTCTTCCGGGAAAACCGGCCTAATGTCAGAAGACAAATAGCGTGTTTTTCTTCTGCAGATGGGGCACACATCTTTACTTGGAGAATTGACAGTCTCAATGATGGGAATCCTGCAGTTTTCACACCAAAAAACTTCGATTGGGAGATCTTCTTCGGTATTCTGTCCACAAACAGGGCAGGTTCTCTCATTCGTTTCGATATTACAGTTTCTACACCACATTTTCGAGATAATCTCCTTTGTTCTGCCTGCGATTATTGCATTTGAAATGTACCATCGACTCTGTAAATGGACATGTTAATCACAATTCTTCCATTTGCTACGTAAAGCGATAAACCCTGTACAATTTCTCAACTATAATTGTTTTCGAGGAGCATAGCAAATCGTTGGACAGCACTTTCTGGTCCTTGAATCCTTACTTTCCGGCCGAATTGGAAGACCCAAGCGAAGAAGGTGGGGCTGAGGGAGACCTCGGCGGTTAGGAGGAAGTGGGTGTCGTCTACAACCTTCGTTTTGGCCTTATCGCCAAAGTGGTCGATGACGGAGTTCATGGCGTCCTCGTGGCAAAGAAGTTCTACCGTCGTGCGTTCACCATCGAAGAGCTGGAAAGCTTTTTCGCTGAAATCCGCAATGCTGTAGCCTTTGGGCTTCTTCATGGCAGCGTCGTTGAGAAGCTTGGGCGTCTCGGAAATCCGGTCAACCCGGAAGGTGGCGACCTTCTCATGTTTATCGGACCAGCCTACCATGTAGTAGCAGTCGCCGTTCCAGGTCAGCGTGTAGGGACTGAAAACGTAGGGCTTTCCGTCGTTCTTGATACGCTTCCGCTTGGAGGAGGTGTAGGTGAAATAGAAGAACTTGATCTTCTTCCTTTCGTTAATAGCCCGGTTGATTACGTCAATGAACTCGTAGATCTGCTCGTTCTTCGGCTTGATCCGTTCTGACAGGGAGATGTTTCGTTTCAGGTCTCCTGTCTGGTGGACGTTGGCCAGGGCCGCCAGCTTGTCCGTCAGGACCTTGCTCTTGGAGGCGGTGATGAACTTGGAGGAGGCCACGGCGTCGATCAGCAGCTTGAGCTCGGCCTGCTCGAAGGTCCGGGAGCCCAGGTAGTACTTATTCTGCGTGGAGTGGATCGTCCGCACGTCGTAACCGGCCATAGCCAGGGCTTCCATGTCCCGCCCGATGGTGATGCGGAAGGAATCGATGCCCCAGCGCTCCTTCAGCAGCCGGATGCACTCCGGCGTGGAGATGGGATGCTCGGCGTCGCTGTCGGTCTCCAGAAGCTGTAACAGCCGCAGCAGGCGAATTCTGCTCTCGTTCTTTTCCTTTTCCATTGCAACCTCCAAAACGCAGAGAGGGCCGCGAAAGCGAGTCTTGTTCTACTCGGTTTCACGGCCCTCCGTTTCTAAATTAATCCGTGTTTTACATTATAACACATCTTTTTTCGATATGCAACTGTAAAGACGGCTTCTCCTGTATATGTATTTGGACACCACAAAACTATTTTTGGATAATTCTGTCCATTCAGTGGCATTTGTTTAATGCCAAGCGCAGTATCAAGTCAGCTTCTGTTGGCTCAATACTGCGCCTTAATATTCAAATAATCAAGCCGTAAAGAGTTTGCCATACTCGACGCGAATCAGTGTTTTTCCACAGGTAGCGCTCGTGCCAGAGCCATAGGCCATTTTGCCGAAGGTGTTGACAAAGCTGATGGTGCGGTCGGGATTGAGACACACAAAGGTTTCGTTAGGCCGAGCAGTAGGCTTTGTTCCGTCATAGAAGGTGAAACCCTCGGCTTCGGCCTGCTCCGCAAAGGCCCGGCCCAGCTCAGGCGTGGGGAGATGCACATAGACCTTCGCGTCCAGCCGGGAAAGGACGGTTAGCGGCTTGTCCTTCGGCAGGAAGCCCTGCAGCGTCTCGTCCTCTAACGGCGAGAAGCCGCAGGCCAGGCAGAGCGCCGCGCAGCGGGCAAGAATAGGCTGGCGCCCCTCTTCGGTCAGATCGCCACCTTTCTCTGCGCTTGCAGATACTTCATAAAACGCGCAGTATTGCCTGCATAGCTCTCCACAAAGATCTTTCGCCGTAGCACAGTTTACGAAGTCCTCCCAGTCGCCGCGTTTCTCGTCCCAAACGCCAACCGTGATGCCGTGGGAGGTTTTTGCGATCTCGACATTGTCATCTTCTTTTAGGTACTCTTTGAACACGTTTAAAACTAATTTAATGTCTTCCATGATGATTCTCCTCGTTTATTATTCCCCAAAGGGTATGCAAGAGGCCCCGTCTGCACGACGGGGCCTCGGTCATCCATATCGTCCCCATCGTACAAGCTTTAGCACCTTACTTCTTAGCAGGTTGCTGTGCGGTCGCCGGGCTTGTCCCTCGCGCACTCTTTATAGGTCACCTATATTGTAATTGTCTCCGGCGGGGCTGTCAAGTGAAATGTAATTCACATCGGATATGACCCAGCCTTCGCATCAGGATGATTCTTCCGCTTTCTCCGAAACCAGCTCTGTGACGGCATAGGGCAAAAGATTGGTTGCTTTAACTTCAGGATTGATCCAATGGCGGATTGCCTTTTTAGGCAGAATCAGCGGCATTCGGTCGTGTATATGGGAAACGTCCTCGCTGGATGCCTTTGTCACAATGACAAAGACGGGAAGTCCGTTTTCAATACGGTACAGGCCGCAGAGATAGGTGAGATTCGCGTCCTTCGGCTGGATAGCATATTTCGTTTTGATTGTGCTTCTGCCGTCCTCCGAAGGGAGATGCTGCCATTCAATGTACCAGGAGGCGGGGATCACGCAGCGGTGCTTCTCCCAGGCTTCCCGAAAGAGAGGATTCTCGGCGGCCGACTCGGTCCTGGCATTGATGACAGGGATTTTTCGACCAGGTACGGTAAAGCCCCAAATCATGGGAAAGAGTGCCGGCTTTTTCTGCTTATCCATAGCGAGAACGGCGGCAACATCGGTAGGCCGCACTTCTCCGGCTCGCACCAGCGGCGCGGGATGAGTCTTCTGAACCCGCAGGAACAGGCCGGACTTTTCTGCGCCTTCCACAATCGGAGCAAAGTCCGGATCATTTTCCTTGATGTAAAACCGGCAGCACATACCGAGGCTCCCCCTTACAGGATCTATCTGTTTTCAAGGCCCTTCTATTTGCTCAAACAATCACAATACTTGATTTCCGAATCCCAACCGTCTTTCCAGCGGCTGTAGCTGTCATCACCATATTCCTGAATGATACGTTCCTTCCACTTCGCAGGAGAAGCATAATATTTCAAATGAAACTGGCCGGAACCGTTATCCAAAAAGGAAAGGCAAAGAGCAGGGTCGCTTTGGAAGACTTTTTCATGCCGGGTGAAGTAGGAGAAAATCCAGAATGGGTGAGTGCGGTTCGTCAGCACCCAGACCACGTTGTTTCCCGCAACATTCGGGAAGAAGCGAGTCCTCTTTAGTGCTTTGAACAGATCCTTAGCGTTTGCATTGTCCGGGAGCTCGACAGTCTGCCGGTGATCGAAAACGTCGTCTCCCGCGCAAACGCTGTCCCGGTTAATTGTGATCGTCATGGGTTCTGGGCTCCTCTCTGGACATAGATTAGTTTTTTGCCGCTGCCGTATTGCAAAACAGGGAAAAACGTGGTAAGATACTCCTGCGGCACAAGTACATACGAGTGATTTCGAGGTCATGTTTTTGCTATTCTGGCAAAAACACACCTCCTGTTTTCGTGTCCTCGGAATCACTGAAAACTTGTGTCGCAGCAATCGGAGTGATGTGTTTTTCGGGCATCTGCTTCGGCGGGTGCCCTTTTTGTTTGCGCGAAAGGAGGGGGATGTTGTGACCAGAAAGAAAGCAATCGCTATTGTTCTAATTATCTCGATTGTCTTCGATTTTTTGAATGGATGTGGATTAGAGACAGCGAATTCTCACGTTAGTTCAGAACGAGCATCCTCTATTACTTCCGCAACTCCTGAAACCAGTTCATTTGATACCCATTTTTCTTCCGAGGCTTTTACGGCAGCAGAAATTCAGACAACTGAGATAACAACGGAAGAACCGGCAACAGAGCCACCTCCGGAAACCGAGCCAACGCTAGAAATGACCGAGGACTCCACATTCGAGATTTTCTTTTTAGATGTCGGTCAAGGTGATGCCGCATGCATTCTGTGCGATGGACACGCTATGATGATCGATGGAGGGAACAATTCAGAATCCAGCCTTATCTACTCTTTCCTGAAATCTCATGGTATCTCATATCTGGATTGTATTGTTGCCACCCACCCTGATGCAGATCATATTGGCGGTCTGTCGGGTGCTCTCAATTACGCAGATGTTGGCGGAGCGTATTGTACCGTAACCTCATATGACACGGAGACATTTAGAGATCTCACAAAATACCTTGGCCGAAGAAACCGCGATATCACCGTTCCTGAACCGGGAGACACAGTCTATCTTGGCTGTGCAAAGGTCACATTTTTGTACCCGGACGCCGGAGTCACGCGATCTGACAATACATCGATTGCGCTTCGTATTGAGTACGGAGATACTTCTTTCTTCTTCGCCGGCGATTGTGAAAATGATGATGAAACGGCAATTCTTTCCAGCGACTATGTTTTGCAAAGCACAGTACTGAAAGTTTCTCATCATGGAAGCCGCTATTCAACTGGAAACGCTTTTCTTAACGCAGTTAGCCCAACCTATGCGATCATATCTGTTGGAGGGGATAATACTTACGGGCATCCTACCGATGATGTTCTTTCCAGGCTTCATGATAAAGGTGTTGTATTATACCGCACAGATATCCAGGGGGATGTCCATTGCACAAGCGATGGCATGTATGTATATTTCGATGTTGAAAGAAACAGCGATTTCGATACGTTCCTGGCCGCCGGCGGGTACAAGAATTATCAGGAGGAACTGGCGGCACAGACAGAGCCGGATACAAGTCAGGAGACCGTTCCGGATCGCACAATTCCGGGAGCGGATGACCCGGTAGAAACGGAGCCGCAGGTCACATACATTGCAAATACGAATTCTCACAAATTCCACTATCCAAGTTGCTCCTCGGTGGGACAAATGAAAGAAAACAACAAGTGGTATTTTACAGGAAGCCGTGATGAGTTAATCGAGCTTGGATATGAGCCTTGCAAGAGATGCAATCCGTAAAAAAGACAAATTTTCTAACAAAACGGGGAAGATAAAAATATTTTTTGAAATTTTGCATTTTCCTGTCAAAGTTTGGCTTCAAAATGACTCTATATAGGTAGAGTGGTTTCTAAACGGAAGCCATACCGACAAATCATGAGAGGAAGTGCGTCAAATGCTTGGTCGCCTTGTTTTCGCTCGTATGTATTCAGATCCGAGTTTGGATGATGTGAGGGCAGATGAGCGCAGCCTCACAGACAGAGAGCTGGAAGAAAGGTTTGCCGGAACAATCGAAGTTCTGAAACGAGAGGCAATCATAAAAGGCGAACTCCAGGCGGATATGGATAAAACAAAGGAAGCACTTTCCATGGTTAAAAAAGCGGATCATCTGGCAGAGGAGAACGGCTGGGACATTACCGTGTTTCGGGAGACAGGGGAACTCCACGTTCAGATCGTTCCGGATACCATTTTGGACATACAACCCATGGGACCGCTCTTCGAATCAGCGTACAGAGTTTCTGTGGATCGCGACGAAAAGGGAATCGCAAGGTTTCACTTTCGATACTCAACGCATCAATATGTCGGCAACGACACATTTCCTTGGTGACGTCGTCAGCCGGCAGCGCGAAGCAAAAAGCTCAAGCCATCTTCATATTGCTTATTGGAAATAGCGTTTCGCTCCAGGAATATACCCAGCATCTCCTTCTGACTTTGAAGGAGATGCTTTTTCTTTTGCGCAGGGTTCATGACCGCCCACCGGCGCTGCTGCTCCAGCTGTTCATGCAGCTCGAGCTCGACATCTTTTGTCATGGCCAAAAGCCTCCCTTTTATTCGTCTATCGTTTCCTCATCGTCCGCATCGCTATCGAAAAGAGGATCGTATTTTTTCCGGACGTCATCGAACTGCGGACCAGCCAGATGACGGAGAACGCTGTTGTAAGACTCCCGGTACATTTCACTGCCATTGGCCAGCTCCCGCTTATAACCGATCTCCGCTTTCTTCAGGAACTGATACGCAGAATCGAGATCTGTGTACATGGCTCCTCCAGGGGAAAGCTCTCGGCCCAAGGCATAGCACAGGCTGGGATAGCGTTCCAGATCCTCGTTCCAGGCAATCACGTTGGGAGTCTCCCAGGGCTCGTCCAGCACAAAGCTGGCAGCCATGCGGTAGTAATAGACGGACATTTCCGCATCCTTGACGCCCCACTTGTCGCTGCCGAAGATATCGCCCAGCTTGTATGCGGCATCCACATCCCGCTTCATGGCGGCAATTCTGAAATAGGCAAGCGCCAGGGAGAGGTTGGGCTTGATGCTCCGTCCATACAGATAGCAATACCCCAGGGTGGAGACAGCATGGATGTTTCCCATGGCCGCAGCCAGCCGGAAGTATTCTAATGATTGATCGTAGGTTTCCGACTTGTAGAGCTTCGCGCCTTTGTTGTTAATGTAGTTGGAATCACACAGCATGACTGCGTTCATATCCGTAGCGGTCAGAGTCAATTTTTTAGACATAATCTTTTCCTCGCAGTCATTGTACGGCAATACTCTGCTGATAGTTGTTCATGAGCAGATCAACCGATGCTCGAAAGTCAGAATCCTCGACCTTTCCGGCTTCCCAGTCGGCAAATAGATTTCCAAACGAGGCGATTACTTCTGTCGCTTCGCGAAGCTTCTCCCACGGGGTCTTTCTTTTGCGTGCGGGCACAGACTTCAGCGCAGGGACGCGCTTATGGTACAGCAGTTCTTCTGGAACCGGGCATGTGCCTTTGAGGATAAGAAACTCGCACTGCTTAACAGTATAGTTCGAGAATGATCTGCCGCCAGCAGGATCATCCAAGAGCACCGTCAGGCTGGCATCTCCGAAATAGCGGATCGTTCCCAATCCCAATTGCTTTGAGCTTGCCCAAAACAGCACTTTATCATTGGCGCGGGCTTCCGTCCCAACTGCGTCTTTGATATGTCTCCTGTTGTATTCCCGCAGCTTGTCCGGATATACCTCAGACCGCTTCCTGGGCTTCAAGGCAACGCCAAGTGCGGTGATATCCAAAACGCTTCTCGGCAGAAAAGGTCTTGAAAAGTCTCCATCCGCCAGAATTCTTTCTCGTCCGTCTTTTCCGACGCGAAAGCTCCTGACTGACCCGCGCCTGGCTTCCAGACCGGAGCCGCGGTACTGCACAATAAGGTCCCCGACTTTTATCCGGTTTCCAATAACGTCGAGCACCTGAATATTCAGATCCATTATCACGCCTCCCCTCAATTCGCGGATCTTAAGGGCTTGCTGGGATCGTTCCCAGGCTTCGGCGGGTTGAAGAATTCTCCTACCGTCATATCCAGCCCATCGCAAATTCTGGTAATTGTTTCCAGCCGCGGCTGTCCACCGCGCTTCCTGACAATAGAAAGCGTTGACGGATTGATCCCGCAAGTTTTTGCCAGACTGGAGAGCGTCATGCCGTGAAGAGCAGCCAATTCCTGAACACGAGCATAAGCATCAAATTCATTTTTCATTGTAAAAGAACCCCCTTTTTTACCGAATTCTTTTGGAATTATTACCCCCTTTTTTCTTGGGACACTCGCATTGTAGCACTCTAACAGTCCCATTAATTGGATAGATAAGCGTGGTTTCAGTTTAATACGCGGCCGCAAATTTTGAAGCTATCGCTAGGCAAAACCACCCGCGGCGCATATTTGCGGTTATAGGAGATCAGGACCGGCTTGCTGTGAACATTACCATTGCTGTCCGTATAGTCGTCCCTCTCATCTTCACCAGGGTCCTGTTCATCGTATGCTTTGATATATCCTTCGCCGTCCAGAACAAAGATCCCAACCTCACCAGGCTGCAGTTCGTTGCAAACCTGCACCCACGCCAGCTGGTGATCCAAATAGACCGGTTCCATACTGTCGCCATTGACACGAACAGCAAAATCGGCTCCTGCAGGGACGCTGCTCTCCGGAAAACGCATCAGCTCAATATTCTCGCCGTCCAGAAATTCGCCGGTGCCCGCGGATGCAGCCAGTGTGCTGACCGGCATTTCGATATACTTGACAGCTTTTTTCCGGGTAATCACAACGGGCTTATAATGACCGCTGGCAATCAAATCATTTTTATAATCCTCAACCTTCTGCAGACCGACTTCGTTCAGTGTTGCAGCGGTATTCATAAAATAAGAATATGCGTCAGGTATGTTCAGCGCATTGCAAATTGCCAGAAGCTGATACGCATTCGGGACAGTTTCACCTTTTTCCCAACGAATCAGAGAAGTGTAGCCCACATCCACATCTCTTTCTTTCAGCCTCTGCTGCAAATCTTTTAGCGTAATACCGGTTTTCTTTCGAGCCTGTACGATTCGCTGGGCAACGATACACAGTTCCCGCTCGGCCTCGGCATGATATATCTGATTGCTGTCATTTGCTGCGGGTCTCATTTTCTCTGTAAGCTGGATCATATCAATCCCTCCTTTGCGTATTAAAACTACCATAAATGGAATATAATGTCAATAAAAAATTTCATAGATGTGACATTTGCAATATTGACAAACACCTCGCACGAAATTATAATCAAGCCATAAGAGAAATGCAAACAAATGTTTGCTGACTTCAGTGAGGGATGTATGAGTGAAAAAAACAACAGTAAGCGTAGAGTGCTCGCGCCAGGAACAGGGTAGCCTGATTCCATTGAGCCTTAAATGGGCCGATGGCCGCGAATGGAAGATCGACAGGGTCCTCCACACATGTATCTCCCATTCCGGGGAGTATGACGGGATTCGCTACACCGTTATGATCGGAAGCGAAGAGAGATATCTGTATCATACGGCGGCGGACTGGTATGTTATCGCGTAGGGAGGGATAGGAATGAAAAGCTTTACTTCTTACGAAGAGCTGGAGAATCTCTGCGAAGCCATGATTAAAGACTTCTTCCGGCAGAAAGGATATACTAATGTTCTCTGTGTGGATATAGAGGCCTTTGTCACCGAGTACCTGGGGACGCCAGTCGTTTATGAAACGTTTGCAGAAGAAGATCCCGGAAAAATCGGTTTTCTGTCTGACGGCGCAAGGCCTCTTCTGGTACGCAGAGGCAGTATCACAACGGAGGTCGTATTTCCTCCAGACACGATTGTAATCGACGCATTCCTGCTTCACGAGCAGGAGAGTGCGAGAAAGAGGTTTACCATCGCGCATGAAGGCGCTCACCATCTCCTGGGACGGCACGTCCCTGTCCAGACCAACTTTGCGGCAGCTTTCCACAACGAGTACGATAACGAACAGGCCTATACGAAGGAAGCCTTGCGGGAGATGCTTTCCATCAACGAAAGCTTTGCGAACCGCGGCGGAGCCTGCTTTTTGATGCCGCAGTTTCTTGTATTGCGTGCTTTGGCTCGATTTAACGCATCCAAGCCCGTAATTGTCTACGAGGGAAAGGTGCTGGCCCAAAGCCAAAAACTTTTGGTTCAGCGGATGGCTGACGCGATGGGCGTTTCTTATACCGCATTTTTCAACCGCCTGCGGGAGCTCCGCATGTTTGAGCATCGCCCCATTGAGGAATATGTTCACAGCGAGCTTTGCTATGGGGGGGAGCATAATGCTGTCACAAACTCGTAACGGCAGCCGAGACAAGGCCGGCTCTTTGCCACGACAATTTCTGAATCCAGGGAAAATCAGCCCGGAAAAAACTGTCCTGCGAACCGTAAAATGCCCAAACTGTAAGTACCCGCTTCTGGAGGTCTATGGCTTCAAGCATTACTATATTCGCGTAAAATGCCAAAAGTGTAAATTCTCAGAAGCGATTGATACGGCTCTCTTCCGAAAAGTCAGAAGGTGATCGCTGTGGACAGGGTCTATATTTGCATTGACTTGAAAAGTTTCTATGCTTCGGTTGAATGCGTTGCCAGGGGCCTTGATCCGCTGAAAGCCAAGCTGCTTGTGGCAGACGAGACCCGGTCGGATCAAACCATCTGCCTTGCAGTCTCTCCAGCGTTAAAAGCCATTGGCGTTTCATCAAGACCCAGGTTGTTTGAAGCGAAGCAGCAGATCCGGAAGTATGAGTTTCTGAACAAAACGAAAGTCAGCTATATTATAGCGCCTCCAAGAATGGCTGCTTATGAGCGCGTCTCGGCAAAGGTATACTCTGTCTACCTGAAATACGTATCGACAGAGGATATCCACGTTTATTCCATAGATGAGTGCTTCATTGACGCGACCGGATATATGCATCTGTACAGAAAAGATGCTGCGGCCCTGGGCCTGCATCCTGCAAGGCTTATGGCAACGACGATGATTCGTGACGTCCTTCGAACTACAGGAATAACCGCAACCGTGGGGATTGGAGAAAACCTCTATCTTGCCAAGGTGTCGATGGACATCCTTGCCAAAAAGGCGCCGCCAGACGAAAACGGGGTCCGGATCGCCGAATTGACCGAGGAAGCCTATAGAGTTCTACTTTGGAATCATCGCCCGCTGACGGACTTCTGGCAGATCGGACCGGGAAGGGCTCGGACGCTTAACAAGTCCCATATGTTTACCATGGGCGATATCGCAGCCAGAAGCACGTTTGACGAGGAATATTTTTATAAAACCTTTGGGATCATAGGCGAACTCATAATAGACCATGCCTGGGGAATGGAATCCGCTACCATGCAGGATATCAAATCCTACCGTACAGAGAGCCATTCCATGTCCAATGGCCAGGTTCTTGCCAGACCTTACAAATACGATGAGGCGCGCAACGCTTTTCTGGAAATGGCTGAGGTTCTGTGCACAGATATGTTTTCCAATGATGTAGTGACAAAAGCCTGCTCATGGTGGGTGGTATATGACTATAAAAGTCTGGAGTATTGTCCCGGTTATGAGGGTCCGCTTTCCTTGGATTTCTATAACCGGCTTTTTCCTCAGCCCAATTACGGTACAGTAAAGCTTCCCATTGCCACAAACAGCATTGAATTGATCTCTGCGGCGCTTGTAAAGCAGTTTGACGAAAAAACTGACCATCGGCTGCTTTACCGACGTATTGGAGTATGCGCCATGGATATAACAGAAGATACTGGTGTGTATCAGATCAGCATGTTCGTTGATTACGAAGCCTTGGAGCGAGAGAATAAGCTCCGTACAGCCATGCACGCTGTCCGTCAGCGGTTTGGACCTAACTCCGTATTCAGGGGCATGAACCTTGTAGAAGGGGCCACAACGCTGGAGCGGAATCGTCTCATAGGCGGCCATAAAGCGTAAATCTGCATGAGGGGTGATGCCGATGGAATCCTTCGGAAAAGTGGAAATACCGGCTGATTTCAAGTACATGAGCATATTATTGAAAGGCAGACCTGTCCACGAAATAGATGACGCCTTTTCCCGCCTGCATCCCAAGATGCCAAACGGGCAGCGCGCGAACCAGTTCGCTCCGTTCGATGCTTTGAAAGGGTTTCATGAGGCGATCCTGTCAAAAGAAGCAATGTACGAGCCTCGCGTCAAACTGAATCGCGAGGCTGAGCGAGAACTGAACCGTCGTCTGGACATCCTCCACAATCTGACATTTAACTCCAGACTGGCCAGGATCCACCGCCCTTACATCACGGTCACATATTTTGTGCCATGCGCAGATCCTCAACATGATGCCTTCGGCAGCTTAGGGAAATACGAAACGGTATCCGGTATTTGCTGGGCTGTCGACCCGGACTTCCGGCACTGTCTGCGAATTGGAGATACAGTTCTTCAATTAGCTGATATTCTGAAAATCGAGAACGACACACAATTGTTCAATCAACCGTTTGACCAGGTTGGTTGAGCGACCGGTTAACGGGTTGCTTTCCAGAGAGAAAGCGGCGACCGGGCTGGGACAACTGAATAAAGCGACTTTAAATCGAGCGAGCGGAGCAGGACCCTGAAAAGGGCTGAAAACCTACCAAGCACCGTACAAAGTCGGAATTGGACATTCCAAGGGGAAAGTATGCCCTTTTGTCCGGCTCCGAATTGGCGGTGCTTTTTTGTTCCGCCTTTGTATGAATGATTGGTCCTTTTTCAAGCTTCCCGCTTGAGAAAGGACCAATTATGTTTATCTGGCTATGTTTCACAGCAAAGTACCCCTGACAGAATTCTAATAGATAGTCGTTTAGCCCTGTGGATTGGGTTTGACTAACCTTATATAGCAAATGCTGGATTCAAAAGATCCTGCGATAAAAAAAGAACCGCGCTAAGCGGTTCACAACTTGAAAGGAGAACCTCTACTATGAAAAAGCTTCAGAAATTCCTTGCCCTTGCGGTATGCATCGCCATCCTCATCGGCATCCTTGCGTATCCGGCGCACGCTTCGAATGACACTTCCGGCGTCTCTGAGGGAATCCTCGCCATCCAGCAGATCTATCCCGAAGGCACCGTCTGCACCAACACGACCCAGGAGTTCCGCATCAATGCCCATGGGCCCTGCTACATTATGGCGGCCCAGGGCTGCTGGGGCTTCGCCGTAAAGTTCGTTGCTGAATATTACGGCTATGATCTGAAGCAGAGCATCCCCGCCACGTGGCTGGAGATCAACAAGTCCGTTTCTTCCCAATACCCAAAAGCCGCCTATACGACAGCCCGCGAGAGCGTGCAGATTGGAGATATCCTGGCAGTCGTCAACCCTGGCCACGCCATGGTAGTGATCTCAATGGATGAGACCGGCGTCACCATCGGGGAAGGAAACTACGGCGGCCACGTGCATTACGGTCGGCGGCTGTCCTACGAAGCCATCGACCAGAACGTCGCCTACATTTTCCGTATCATGCCGCCTGTGCGTGATGGCAGCGCCCATGAGAACTGTCCCTGTCACCGGTTCAGTGACATGCCCGCCTACGGCACGCCCGAGCACGAGGCCATTGACTGGGCCTTTACGCACAAGCCGCAAAAGCTCACGGCCGGAACCAGCGGGACCACGTTCAGCCCTGCGGAGACCGTCACCCGCGCCCAGGCGCTGACATTCCTCTGGAAAGCCTTCGGAGAACCGGAGCCTATAACTCGTGCCTGCCCCTTTAAGGATGTGAAAATGGGTTCCTACTACTACAAGGCGGTTCTCTGGGCGGTCGAGAACGGCGTCACAGCCGGCACCTCCGCTGTGACCTTCTCGCCGAACCAGACCTGCAACCGTTCCGAGATCTTGACCTTCATTTACCGTGCCCTCGGCAGTCCCGTGTGCAATTGCGGAAATCCCTTCTCCGACGTGATGGACGGGAAGTGGTACGCACGAACGGCAGCCTGGGCATACGACAACTGCATCGAAGTCGGCGCGCAAGGAGCCTTTTGCCCGAAAACGGCCTGCACCCGCGCCAGCACCATCCTGTACATCTATCGCGCCTTGGAGCACAAAGCCCTTGCCACTGCCGCGCCGTAGTCGGTTTTCCTGCGAAGGAAGGCAAAAAGCACGGGGCGCGTTTCCGTACCCCGTGCCATGACAAGCACCTTGATTTGAACGAGGACTCCGGCGCTGCCGTGTTCTCCCCGGCTTAAACTATCACTTGCCGGAACAATAATACCACAGACCACCGAATAACACAAGCACTTTTTCCGGAGCCGCGCCGGATCACCACGCGGAAAAAATATCGTTAGCCTGAGTGCGCATCAGGGCAAGGATACATAGAGCAGCCACGACCCCAATGGAGTCCGCGCCTGCCGTGTGTAGCCTTTCCTTGATGCGCTCTTTGCGTATCCTGAAGCTATGCCCTCTGTGTGTCCTTCCCCATGAACGCTTCCCAGGCGGAAAGGACACATTATGCTGTACGGAATTGAAAACGAGGTAAGAGATGAAAATTGCAAGATCAGGAAGCCATCAAAACACGCGGAAAACCAATACACGCTGATCAGAACCGACGATGGAAGATTCTTCGCCCTCTTCAAAGACGGGGAGGGAAAAGAACAAATGTGCGAGATTGCCGAGGAGCTTTATCAAGAAATGCTTCAGCAGGCAAGAGAGGATGAAGCTTATCTGCGTTGGAACCGCCGCCATTTGGATGACAATTCAGATCCCGATGTATTTGAAACTGCTCGTGGAGAGATTTGCCCACACTCATTGGAGGAAACAGTCATTAGAGCGATTCTCATAAGTGACCTTCTGCAGTCTCTGCCCGATGTACAACGGAGGCGCCTTGAAATGAAGTATCTACAAAACATGAGCTTAGAACAAATTGCCATAAAAGAAGGGTGCTCATTTGTTGCGGTTAAATACTGCATTGATATCGCTCTGAATACACTAAGAAAAAAATTTAGCTCAGAGACTTAAAAAAATGCCGATTTCTGTCCTACCAGGTGAAGGGGTTCTTGGAAAGCCCCGGAACGGGAGTTCGAAGCTCCACATTGTATCTTGAAAGCTGAATACACCTTCAGCAAGTACGTTCCCGCTGTTGTTACCCGATGAGGGGGCAAGCCGATGGAGCAGAACACCCTGGCAGAGCAGGGCTGTTTTGTTTCGGACGGTCGGTGGTTCCGACCGTAAGGCGATGACAGGCAGCGCACACAATGATACTTCCGCCTTGCACGCGTCACTGCATGGGGCGGCCACGAGAGATCCTCGCGGGGGTGAGATTCCCATGATACGGCTTCACCAGCCGCAGCTTGCTGTATGCCTTACTTCCGGGGCGATGAGATCAAATAGGAAGGAAAAACACAAAACGACCAAAAACAATCCAGCCCAGCGGTCGCTATCCGGCCGCTGGGCTCTTCACAATACGCCTCTTGTGCTGACAAGAGGTCTGCACAGGAGGATATCAACATGAAACAAGCAATCATTCTCATCATAGAAGACATGGACGATGAGGAAAGCTCCTGTATGAAGGAGATTGGCATTTATATCGAAATGCCGGGCCAGGCGCTCCATTTCTACGACTATCTCTCCGAGACCGATAATGCGTCCTTCCACACCCGTAGGCACAGACAATTCGATAAGCTGTGTTCTATGCTGGAACGGTGGGAGATGGCTGGCATCGGGGCTGAAATCCACAAGCGGTTCAAAAACCTGGAGGAATGGGAAGCGTGGAAAAAGGAAGTTAACTTTTCAGACTACGAAGAACGTTGGCATATCTTTATTCAGCAGGATGACGGTTCCTGGGACTTCTATCTGGAACTGACCTTTGCTTTCCCGCCTGCCCTCGAAGAAATCTACCGCATGGCGGAATCCATGGGGAAGTCATAAGAAAGACTGTCTGCTTTTTCGGTTTTGGGGGTAGACTTTCGACGCAAAAACGTATAGTATGGTACCAGAGGTGAGGAACAGATGCGACTCAAATACCTACTGCTGCTTGCGGCGCTCCTTCTCTTGGCAGGCTGCCAGAAAGAGCCAGCTATCGTGACAGACTCAATGACGCCCACGAATTCGGAATCGGCAATTGTCTCTGATTCGACCGCGATAACAACGGAAACCGATCTGCCGGTCTATTCTGAGACGGTCGCAGAAACGCAGTCCCCGGAGACAGATCCTACAGAAGCAACTGTCATGACGGAGGCGACGCAGGCGCCAACGGAAACGCTGAGCTCTCAGACGGAGCCGACCGAGGCAAAGCCTACTGATCCGCCGAAACCTACGGAACCAAAACCCACTGATCCAAAGCCCACGGATCCGCCAAAGCCCACGGAGCCCAAACCAACGGAGCCAAAGCCTACGGATCCGCCAAAGCCGTCTGAACCGGCTCACGTTCACAGCTACAAGAGCACGGTTGTTGCGCCGACATGCACGGCAAAAGGCTACACGGAGCACAAATGTTCCTGCGGCGACAGCTATAAGGACAGCTACACCGACGCCCTTGGCCACAGCATGACGGAGCAAACGGTCGCGGCTACCTGCACGGCGGGAGGCTATACCCAGCGGACCTGCTCCAGATGCGGCGCAACGGAGAAAACCAACACTACTGCTGCTCTTGGGCATGAATACAAGGATACCGTTGTGCCTCCCACCACGACCTCGGAGGGCTATACGGAACACAAATGCTCCCGCTGCGGCGACAGCTACAGAGACAACTACACCCCGAAGATAAAGGAAACCTTCGACATTCAGGCCGTCATGGACTACGGAAACGCTTACGCACAGAGCTTAGGCTTCACGATTGATTACTCGCTAAACATGAATAACTCGGGCTATTATCCCGGATATAATGGTGGTGGGTACAGCCTTGACTTCCTGAAGCGTGAAGCAAAAGACATTGTCCAATATACCTATGACAGCCTTCTGTCATTCGAAGAGACAATCGATGGTTTCCGCGGTAGAGTGCTAGTTACCTATAACTCTGAAACCGACAAGTATCGGATTGTGTTCCTGTACGGCTAACGCCATCCCGCTCACAATCAACCCAATAACCACAACCAGGCACGGCTCAACGCCGTGCCTTTTTTGCGCTCACAACCAAGGAGGATAAACCAAAATGAACAAGAAAACCAGGCGTATTCTTTCCCTGCTTCTGCTGTTTTCTCTGCTGGTAGGGGTTCTCCCGCTGACTGGCGTCTACAGGGCGGCGGCAGCGGAACCGGGAACCGTGGCCACGGAAGAGGAAAGCGAACCCCCCGCTGTGACGGAAACAGACCCTACAGAACCCATGGAGAAAACGCCAACAGAAACGGAGCCGGAGGACACAGACACCCCGGAAGATCCCACATGGGAAGAAGATGACTCTGGCGAGATCACTGATCTCGACCCGGAAAATCCCGGAGACGAGGATGCCAAGGACCAGGAGCCCCAGGAAGATGAGGTGAGGGCGGCAAGCTATAGCCTGCAGATCCCCATGATCCTCTACGGAACATCAACCTTCAGCGTCTCGTTCAAATATCCTAACGATCCGAATCAAACAACCTATACTGTCGGCCTTTCAGGACTGCGATATCACTATCTGAACGGAAAGATGGCCTACTGTCTGGAGCCCCAGGCGGGAAGTACGGCTGGAGCAATTTATTCCCAGATTGCTGGCGGAGCGAACTTGAATGTTTGGGATAAGTTTCTCAATGCTGCTCAGCGAAACGCGATTGCGCTAGCCTTGGCCTATGGCGCTCCCAATCGTTTGAACAGTAGCAACAGCCTGACAAAGCACGGATATGAAGCGGCCACGCAGGTCATTGTTTGGGAGCTGATTATCGGTTACCGGAGCTCTGCCAGGCCGTTTACCCGGGCCAACGCAGGACTGTATAATTTTGTCCTGAACCTGTGCAATCCCAATGACAGCACTGGTACATTAAGAGCTGCTTACGTCAGCGGATATAGCACCATTGTCTCTGCCATGCAGAACCACGGTGATATCCCGAGCTTTGGATCCAGACGATTGGCCACAGCTCCCACGCATGAGATGGCCTATGACTCTGCTGCTGGAGTATATAAAGTAGTTTTGACCGATACGAATAACGCGATCAACAATGACTTCCCGTATACGAATGGCAACGGGCTCACGTTTTCCAAATCGGGGAACAAGCTGACGGTAACCGCTACTGCAGCGGCCCTGCAAAATGCTCCTGTAACCGTGATGTCGACCGGCAGCAATCCGGATGTCGAAGACGCCTCCCCGGTCATCTGGGGCACGTCTGCCAGCAACCATACTCAGGGCCAGATCCTCTGTCAGATGGCGGAGCCTGACCCCGTGCCGTGCTATTTCAAGCTGACGGCACCAACTATGACCACGCTGACCATCCAGAAGGTCTGCGCTGACGGCAAAATCGGAGGGATCACGTTTACCGTGAAGGACAGCGCCGGCAATACGCTCTTTACCGGCCAGACCGACGCGGAGGGCAAGCTGAACGTGCCGAACCTGGAGATCGGTGCGACGGTCACCGTTACGGAAACCGTGCCGGAGGATTATGTGTGCGAGAACCGTACACAAACTGTCACTCTGACAGCAGGGACCAATACCGTCACCTTCCGCAATGTTCCGCTGGGGACCGCAGCCATGAACAAGGTCTCGGATGCCGGCGACGTGGAGGGCTACTGCTTCAATCTCTATCGCGCAAAGGCTGGAAACACAGGTTCAAAAACCTGGCACGGCAAATCTGACGCGGATGGCCGGATCTATGAAACGGACGGCAGCTACAACGTCCTTGGCACTGAGAAGTCATATGTGTTCAAGGGCTTGACGGACGGGACATACTCATTCCGAGAGGTTCTGTCCGTCTATGGAGCCGGGAACGTCTGGCCGGAAAGCATTGCGTTTTCGACGAGCGGCGGATCCACTCCCGCCTGCAATTTGACCTTCACCGGCGACCAGCTGATTGCCCAGGATAACGGCGACTGCACCGTTTCCGGGATCAATCTCACCGGTCTGGACGGCGGCGGTACGCTGACGATTACGATCAAGAACGAGCTGGTCATCGTACCCGAGGGTGAGATCTCCGTCCGAAAGGTAAATCAGAACAGCCAGCCGCTTTCCGGTGTGACCTTCCTGCTGGAATACTCCACGGACGGAGGGACAAGCTGGACGGCGGTTACCAGCCGAAACGAGAGCGATCCGATTACGACTGGAGCCTGTACTTCTGCCGGCCTGAATAACGGCAAGCTGATCACCGGAAACGATGGCCTTGCGGTCTTCGCCGGGCTCTGCGTGGAAACCGACGCAGGCCCGATCCTGTACCGGTTGACAGAGACTGCGACAAAACCCGGCTACAGTCTTCTCGTCACCTCAGCCTATGAAGGCCCGTTGCCCGAGGATGAGGAGTACGTCGTCACCCTCACCGTCGTGAACATGCCGGAATATCAGCTGCCCATGACAGGCGGCAAGGGACTCGCCATTTCCGGGGCAGGCGTTGCCCTGGCGCTGGCCGCTGCTGCTGCGCTTCTGTATCTGCTCCGTAAAAAGGGCAAACAGAGAAATTACATCTAAAGGAAAGGAACGTCAGATGAAAAACACAATTACTGTTATGCTCGTATCCACCCTGTCGGCGGTTGTTCTCTCCGCCTGCTTCTTCGTCGGCAAAGCGGTTACTTCGAGCGAACCTGCTCCGACCGAACCCGTGCCGTCTTCGGTGACTGCCTCGGTGGCCAAACCGAGCGATACCGAGATCCATGTGCCTTCGGAAACAACCGAGCCCACGGCTCCGGCTGTTCCGGCCAGGCTTACCCAGGAAGAACAGCTGGCCGTCAGCTTCGTGGAGGCCGTGATCCGGGAGGATTACGCTTCTGTTCTGGAAATGCTGTCCTCCTCCGTCTATCCCGACGCCCCGGTCTTTGAGGACGATATCCAATGGGCCCTGCCCAGGACCGATTTCAAAGTGCTGAAGGGCTTCGACCCTGAAACGGTCCAGTATACCGCCGTGCTGGATCATGGCGGGAACGTCGCCGTCACCGTCAGTGACGCCTCTGGCGCAAAAGAGACCGTGACGGTCAGGACTGAGATCCCCAAGGACGGGGACGGCTCTCCCAAGGTCAACGGCAGCGGCGACTTCTACCGTACCCGTTTCGGCTTCCGCACCCCCAGCGGCGTGAAAGTGGAGATTGGCGGCATTGAGATCGACCGGAATTATATCACGCAGAAGAACACCGGGACGATCAGCATGTACACCGACTGGCTGATCCCGGTCATCGGGATCAAGGACAAAACGATCCGACTCTCCTGCGACTGCTTTGACGAGACGGTGTCATTCACCCCCAAGTCCTGGTCAGATCCGCAGCAGGATGGCGAGTGCCGGCTTTTCCCTTATTACGAAGAGGAAGATGTTCTGCTGATCGTCAAAAACCTGTGGAACGATATGTACGCCACAGTACAAGCCCCTGATTCCAAGGCCTCGGATCTATACGCCTTTATTGCTTCCGACGCGGATCCGGATACCGCCCAGAACATCTATGACGCCTACAAGAGCCTGGATGATGAGAATGTGAAAATGACGCAAACCGTATTCCGCACGGACGGCTCGACCTTCTGGGCAAACGACCATTGTCTGGTCGTTAACATCGGTTATGAACTGACCTGGGGATCTGACGGGAACAAGAGCATGAAGCGCCTGGGTCACATTATCCTGGCCAGGGAAGAGGAGGGCTGGAAGGTGTACCGCGCCACGGACACAAGCCTGTTTTCTTTCCTCAATTATTTCACCAGCGAGTGGTGATCCCCATTCCGCCAAAATACTGAAACCAAAACATTGGAGGTGTAATCATTATGCCCGCAAAGAAAAGCTACTACGCGGAGCTGGCCAGCAAAGCCAATCAGGCCCTTGTGTATGCCAGAATCGACCGCCTCGTCAACAGCAGCTCCACCCACGTCAAGGCCTACGCCTCGGTCAATCTGGGCGGCGCCTTTTCTGTCCACGGCCTCAAGGTCGTGGATTCCGTCAACGGCCTGTTCGTGCAGATGCCCCAGACCTCCTATAAGAAGCAGGACGGCAAGGTCGCTTATACGGACGTGTTCCACCCCACGACCGCCGACGCCAGAGCGGAGATCAAAGCCAGGGTCCTGGAGGCCTATCAGCAGAAGATCGCTGAAGATCCCAGCCAGGCAGCAGCTCCGCCCGAACCGCAGTACGCCGTGATCGAGGACGCCGATCCGGACGATCCCTTCGGCAGCCAGCTTCCCTTCGACATGAGCATGTGAGCCTATGGCTCCTGAAACGTGCCCGCCCTACCGCAGCAGAGACGCCCCCAAAGGCGCTCTGCTTTTTGTTTTCTCCCTTCAATCCAAATATTATAAAAACGAAAGGACGATACTATGAAAACCAATATCAAGCGGATCCTCGCGGCCATGATGGTCATCGCCATTCTCTTCACCCTGTCCGTGAGCGCCTTCGCCGCGTCCACGCCCGAGGCGACCATCGACTACACCAGAACCGGCTCCCTGAGCATCTACAAGTATGACATGACCTCCGCCGCCGAAGACGGCGTGTGGAGCACCGAGTCCTACGTCTCCACCGGCCTCGCGGACAGCGACGTGGAGCAGACCCTCAATCCCTACGCTATCCAGGGCGTGGAGTTCACTTACCTGCGGGTGGCCGACATCGAGACCTTCTCCGACATCGTGGACGGCGAAAGCATCACGAAAGTTCTTTACGGCGTTCCCGGCACGGAGAACGACATGGCTTTCCTGACCGCCCTCGGCCTGACGGCGGCGGACGCCTACGCCCCCGCCACCAAGACTGTGGACGGCACCATCTGGTACTACTACGAGTCCGATACCCTGATCAACGCCCTGCGGAATAAGCTGGACGCCAACGCCACTGAGATCAAGAACGCGCTGGAGAACGTGGTCAAGACCCAGGGCGGCACCGCCATGCCCGAGACCGACGCCTATGGCCACAGCGAGGCCCAGGGCCTGGAGCTGGGCCTGTATCTGGTGGTGGAAACCCGCGTCCCCGAGGATGTGGTCAACACCACGGCTCCCTTCTTCACCTCTCTGCCCATGACTACCATCGACGGAGCGGAGTGGAACTACGATCTGGTCCTGTACCCCAAGAACGCCACCGGCGGCCCCACCCTGGAAAAGACTCTGCGGGAAGCCAACGCCGATACAGGCAAGAACAACGGCTCCGACGATATCACGGACGGCTACGCCCACACCGGTACCGCCTCTGACGGCGACGTGATCGACTATCAGGTGATCTCCCGCCTGCCGGTCATCACCTCCAGGGCTTCCTACCTGACCACCTACACCTTTGTCGATACCCTCTGCAAGGGCGTTACCTACAACAAAAACGACGTGAAGCTGGAGTGGTTCACCGACGCCGACTGCACGGAGAAGATCACCGAATGGACCGAGACCGACGAGGACCTGAAGTTCAGCGTCTCCTACGCTGATGGCGCGGATGACGCCGAGGTGATGACCATCTCCATGACCGCCGCGGGCCTGGCCGAGATCAACGGCTCCGCCGCCGTCTACGGCAGCGACTCCATCTACAGCGGCTACTCCGAGTGCTATATCCGGATCACCTACGCCGGTACCGTCAATTCCGACGCCACCGTGATCTACGGCGACAGCGGCAACCCCAACGAGGTTGTTCTGGAGTGGCGCAGAACCAACACCGCCTACTATGACACCCTGCAGGACTGCTGCCATCTGTACGTCTACGGCATCGAGGTCAGCAAGCGCTTCAGCGACAACGCCGGCAACTACGGCGAGGTCACCTTCACCGTCTACAACGAGACGGACGGCTACTGGCTGAAGGCGGAGCAGGCCGAGGACGGCCTCTACTACGTGACCGACCATATGGCGACGGAGGACGAGGCCACCAGCTTTATCCCCAACACCGAGACCGGCGTTCTGAAGATCTGGGGCCTGGAAGATGACGCTTACACTGTCACCGAGACCCACACCGCCAAGGGTTACACGCTCCTGAAGGACTCCATCTCCATCGTCATCACCGCCACGGAGAGCGATACGTTCTGCGAGATCTGCGGCGCGGCTCTCCTGACCGCCTCCGCTGCCGTCAACGGCAAGCCCGTGACCATGCTGGAAAACAACGGTTCCGTCAACGCCGTCGTGCCCCTGACCGTGGTCAACACCAAGGGCCCCGACCTGCCCGTCACCGGCGACAACGGCGTGTGGATGTACGGCGTCTTCGGCACCTTGCTGATGACCGCCGCTGCTGCCGCGATCATCCTTGCCATGAAGAGCAAGAAAGCTTCCAAGCACAAGCAGTAAAAGCCCCAAAGGCCGGCTGCCCGTTTTCGAGCAGCCGGCCTTTCTGGCCTCAGTTATTAGTTCACGATCTGGCCCCAGAACAGGAGCTCGGGGGATTCACCATTCTTCAGAATGTAGAAGCTGAAGGGCTGATCGGCCAGGAAGATCTCAGGAGTCTCGGGTTCGCCCGGTTCGGCGCTTTCGGCCACCATGATAATTGCAGTGACCGCCGCAGCCTCCAGGCCTTCCTCGTCGATATGAACTTTGGCCTTTTGGATGATGTCCTCGACATAGAGCGAATCGGTGTACAGGGGATCGAATTCCGCAGCGCCATCTGTAAACATCCTGTCACAGCCCATGAGCTTCAGGTAGTTCACCAGCTCCTTCTGATCCAGGGAAGTCTCGACATCGAACATGGGAACGGTGACGTCCACCAGCTTGTATTCCGCCTTGGCGAGCTTCTCAGCCAGGCCGGTATCCTCGCCCAGGACGAAGACCATGGACATGCCGCCCTGAAGGGGAACGGAAACCAGCTGCGTCTGATCATCCTTGTAATACGCCATGTGAGAGGTCTGCTCCATAAAGGGCTTCTGGACCTTCTCGCCGGAACGGGTGGTAAAGTCCCGGTCCCCGAGCTTATAGAAGCCGCCGTCCCAGCCGGTCTTCAGATACAGTGCGTTCACCAGGACCGCAGAGGTTTCTGAAGCGTCGTTCAGGATGCTGGGGATCAGGCCGTTCGTCTTTTCGTTCACCCAGGCGTTCACAGCGTCGGCCAGTTCAGCGGCCTTGGCGGAATACGCTTCCGCGTAGCAGGTCTTGGCGATATCGTCCAGGAAGCTCTGGCGGAACTCACCGGGCAGATCCTGATTGGACCAGACGGAATTGACCACCCAATAGGCAGAGGTTATTTTCTGGCCTTCGGAAGCACCGGGGAAGAAGGAAGCGTATTCTGCGGCCTCTTTCTCCATAGCTTCGAAGTACTCCTTGAAGCCGTCCACACCGGCCAGAACCGTGGCGTACCAAGCCCGGAGCTCATCCAAATTCTTGAAGCCGAGTGCCTCAAGAAGCTGGGCCTGGGTCTCGCCCTCCGCGCCGAGGGCAGCCATGGTCAGGGCGGCCTTGAAGGACAGCGGGGAGACGGTGAAGTTCTCGTCGGCCCGTCCGGCCTGCTTCAGATACTCGACCAGCTGATTGTCAAAGGCGGAGAAGCCCAAGGCTTTAGCGTTGATCACTGCCGAAAGCGGAACAGCGGGGACGGGCTCTTCGGGCTTGACCTGCGGCTCTTTCGTGCCCGCGGGATCAGAAGCGGGAACGGGATCCTCAATGCCCCGACAGCCGGTCAGACAGGAAACGGCCAGGATTACGGCCAATGTTAAGCAGATAATCGTTTTGAGTTTCATTTTGGATCGTCCTCCATTTGCAAATTCGAGTGCTTGCAGCGCTTACTGGCTATATGACGATTCAGAACGGGAATTGTTCCAGTGAAAGCGGGAAGCGCTTGTTTTTCGGGCTGCGGCTCTATCGCTCTGCCCGGCTTCTGATTCAAAAAAACATCAAAAAACTATGACCAAGAAGGAGAAAAACACTATGAAAGATCCCAATATGGGTGATACCCTGCTCGACACCCTTCAGTCCTATTTTGTCGGAAGGGAGAACCAAATCAAGTCTGTAGATCTGGGCATTATCTTTGGCCTGGATTCCAAGCTGATCCAGGAGCTGATCCACACGCTCCGCCACGAAGGGTATCCCATTTGCGGAGACCATGACGGATACTTCTACGCAAGCTGCGATGCAGACATTGAAGACACCGCCAAGTGGCTCCTGACCATGGGCTGGCGGATCCAGGAAACGGCCTGCGCCATGCTGATCGCGGCGAACCTTGACCACAACGCTCCCTACGCGCTGGCAATCATGAAGGAGGCGACAATCACGTTATGAGCGTCAAAATGCGAAAATGCCGCACGCCATATAAGCGGCCCACCAAGCGGATCCGGATCGATCCGGTCGTAGAAATAGACGCGCGCTTCTCCCTTGTTTGCGAAGACGATTATCGGCATTCTACGGTCACCGCCCGCCGCTGCGTGTGGGACGGGACCTGCGAATCCTGTCCCAGCTCGTACCGCTGCAATTTCTGAAACCGCAGCCCCGAAAAAGGAGGTTCCATGAAACGGCGAAAACTCTATATTATTCTGGCGGCTATTCTTTTTCTCCTGGCGGCAGGCTTTACGGCGTACCCGCTGGCCGCCAATTATATCAACGACAGGCATCAGTCTCTGATTCAGACAGACTATTCCACAGCGATAAAGAAGTTGGACAACACAGATATAGCGGCGGCCCGGCAGACTGCCCAGGACTATAACGAGCGCTTGAAGCCGATCCGCTACGACCGGGAGGCCGTGGACGCCGCTTCCGTCTCTTACGAAGAGCAGCTGAACCTTACCGGTTCCGGGATCATGGGCTACGTGGAGATCCCGAAGCTGGGTGTTAACCTCCCCATCTATCACGGGACGGAAGAGGCTGCGCTCCAGAAGGGCGTCGGCCACCTGATCGGCTCCAGCCTCCCCATCGGCGGCGTTGGGACCCACAGCGTCATCACCGGGCACAGCGGCGTCGCCGGCAAACGGCTGTTTTCCGATTTGGAGCAGCTCGCGCCGGGAGACGTGTTCTATCTGCGCGTCTTGGACGAGACCCTGGCTTATGAGGTGACGGAGTGCAATACCGTCCTGCCCTATGAGACGGACCTGCTCCTGCCGGATGCGGAAAAAGATCTCTGCACCCTGGTCACCTGTGTGCCCTTCGGCGTTAACAGCCACCGTCTGCTGGTCCGGGGCTCCAGAGTACCGTACCAGGCAGCCGCCGCAAATGATACACACGTTGCCTATAACCCCGCAAAATCCACCTGGAAGGAGCAGTACGAAAAGAGCCTTGCGATTGGCGGGGCAGCCGCGCTCGGCGTGATTACCGCAGGGCTGCTGGTCTCTTTCTTCCGAAAGAAACGGAGGAAGCGCCATGAAGCATAAAATTCTGTTTGCTATCGGAGCCCTTTTACTGCTGGCCGGCCTTGCGGTCCTGCTGTACCCAACCGCGAAAACTGCCGTCCTGCACGGCAAGGAGAGAGACAGTATCGAGGCTTTCGAGAAGTACGTGGAAACGGCCCAGGCAGCGGAACCCACGTCTCAGAGCATGAGCCCGGAAGACGGGCCGCTGTCAACAGAACCGGAAGCCGGGACACCCGAACCCGCCCGCATTTTTCCGGAGCTGTGGGAGGCCTGTGTGGCCTTCAACGAGCAGCTCCCGAAAACGCAGCGCGAAACCTACACGGAGGACAGCATGCGCAGACCGTCCCTGCGGCTATCCGACTACGGCTGGGAGCAGGAAGTCTTCGGGTACATATCCATCCCCGCCGTTGGGATCGAAGCACCTTTGTATCTCGGCGCAAGCAGTGCCCATATGGACGTGGGCGCTGCCATCCTCGGTCAGACCTCCATGCCCATTGGCGGGGAGAGCACCCATTGTGTGATCGCCGGCCATCGGACCTGGTCCGGCGCGATCCAGTTCAAGGGGCTGGAGCAGCTCGCCGTGGGTGACAGAGTCTATCTCACGAACCCATGGGAAACTCTGACCTACGAGGTCATCGAAATCAAAACCGTTCTGCCGGACGTGACGGACGAAATCATGGTGCAAAAGGGCCGGGATCTGATTACCGTCTTTACCTGCACCTATCCTAACAGCCGCAGGCTTCTTGTGACCTGCGAGCGCGTCGAAGAAGGAGGAACAAAATCATGGAAGCCGATTCTGCTGCCCTGGGTTGCATAGCCGTCGAGATAGGCCTGTTGCGGCTGCTTCGAGACAGCGGCGCGATCACGGAAAAAGAGTACCGGGGCATCTGCGAGGTGGCCCGAAAGCATACCGGATCCGACCTTTTTCTGCTTTGACATCGTTGCTAAATGCCCTGTTATTTCTGCGAAAAACCCGCATATTTCAGTAGATATCTTCGAAGTCTTGTGGTATTGTGTGAGTTACAAAAAGAGAGGAGCTGATCGCATGCCAACCGTCCGAACGATCCTGCCGCAAAGCACAAACGAGGCCGTACCGATCCTGCGGGTGGCGGCATATTGCAGAGTCTCCAGTGACTCTGACGACCAGCAGCATTCCTTTGGCGTTCAAACTGAATACTACAGAAACCTGATCGGCGAGAATCCTCTCTGGACTCTCGCTGATATTTATGCGGACGAGGGCATCACCGGAACCTCCACGAGACGCCGTGACGAATTCAACCGTATGATCTCCGACTGCAAGAAGGGTAAGATCGACAGGATCCTGACCAAATCGGTCTCCCGCTTCGCCCGGAACACGGTGGACTGTCTGGAGACGGTACGCATGCTCTCCGGGCTCGGGATCAGCATCCTGTTCGAAAAGGAGCTGATCGATACCGCGAAAATGTCCAGTGAGGTGATCCTGAGCTTCATGAGCACCCAGGCGCAGGACGAATCCGCTTCCATCTCCGGAAATATGCTCTGGAGCTATGAGAAGCGGATGAAAAACGGCAGCTTCATCTGCTGCTATACGCCCTACGGCTACCGCTGGCAGGATCGAGAGCTGATAATTGTCGAGGAGGAAGCTGAAATCGTTCGCAGAATCTACTCGGAATACCTTTCCGGAGTCGGCATGGTCCAGATCGCCAGAAGGCTCGAGGCGGATAAGGTGCCACACAGAACTGGCTACCACTGGACGCCGGAAACCGTCGATTATATCCTTCACAACGAGAAATACACCGGAGATGCCCTGCTCCAGAAATTCTTTACGACAACTACACTTCCCGTGAAGCAAAAGGAAAACCACGGCCAAAAGCGAATGTTCTATGTTGAAAACAGCCATCCATCCATTATCCCGAAGGATACGTACCTGGCAGCGCAAGCGCTTACGGCGGCAAGACGGCCCAAGCCCGGCACGCCGCAGCGGCACCCGTTTGTTGGGCTCATCCACTGCGGACAGTGCGGCCATCCGTTCCGCAGGGTCGTGCGGGGAAACACCGTATACTGGAAGTGCCGCAGATATGTCAAGCAGAAAACAGACTGCGTCCCGATAAGAATCGACGAAGAGGACGTCATTGCCGCCGTATTACGCGCAGGCCGGGTTCTGAAGGAGAACCCGCAAATCATAGCGGAGACCGTCGAAGCACTGAGCGGCCTCTACGAAAAAAGCAATGCCTCCCCCGCAAGGCTGAGTGAAATAGACCAGAAAATCACAACGCTGGTCTCCCAGATCCATCTGTTGTCCCAGCTGCAGACACAGGGGATCCTGGACGCCGCCGATTTTACAGGACAGCGGGAATCGCTGAACAGTCAGGTCGCGAAGCTCAGAGCGGAGCGAAGTGCCATCCTTCGTAGGGATGATGAAAGTGATATCGCCGAGCTGAGAGAACTGGCGGACGCCATCGAAGACCTGGACACGGAAGACGCGGAAAGCGTCATGAGCGATATGCTTCAGCTTATGGAGCAGATCACCGTCATCTCCAATACAGAGATCACGATAACCCTGACCGGCGGACTCACGATACCGGAGCGTCTGCCGAAAAAGAAACGGAGATAAACATGAAAAACAGAAACCTGCCCTTTGGCTATATAATCCAGAACGGTGCGATTCGAATCGCGCCAGGCGAGGCTGAGATCGTCCGCGCCGTCTTCGATGACTACATCGCCGGCGCTTCGCTGAAGCGTATAGCGGAGGACCTGACGGCTCGCCGTGTGGAATTTCTGCCGGGGGAGTATGTCTGGAACAAAAACAGGATCGCCCGGCTCCTTGCCGACCGCAGATATTCCGGCGCGTCCGGATATGATCCGATTATTGACAACGCCAGCTTTGACGCGGCCCAGAGGATCTGCGAAAGCAGAAACACCCGCGGCGCCTGCGCTCATTCAGAGATCGTCTCGCCCGCTGTCGTGGAGATCCGGTGCGGGGTCTGCGGAGGCAGGGCCGTTAGGGTTTGTGATCAAAGGACCGCTTACCGTCAGAAGTTCCGCTGCGCCGACTGCGGTGCCGAGTACCGGATGACCTCTGAAACGCTCAACGGACTGCTGGAGGACCTTCTGCGGCACGCGGTGATTAAAGCACAGCCGCAGACTGTGACGAGTCTGGAAGTGCGCCGCATGGAGAACGAGATCGCACGTCTCTTTGACATGCCGTCCCCTGACGGTGCTATGATCCGAAGGCTCATCTTCGATGTGGCCGCGGAGAAATACCGGCTCTTGACCGCCGGTCGTGAAATAACGGATAAACTGAGGACAGATCTGGCTCCAGCCAATCTGTCCTCTTCCAATATAAGGAAAACTGTCATGGAAACCGTCAGCATGATCACGCTGACCGGTGATGAAACGATTGATGTCACCCTGATCAACGGTCAGGTGCTCAGGAAGGAGCAGGCAAATGGAACAGGCGGATCTGAAAACCGTTCGGATGATTCAGCCGAGCGTATCCCCGGAACAAAAGAAGGAGTCGCATAAGCAGCTGCGGGTCGCGGCCTATTGCCGCGTCTCCACTGATTCCGATGAGCAGGAACTGAGCTTTGAAGCACAGCGCGAATATTACACCGATAAGATCATGCGCAACCCCGAGTGGACGATGGCCGGCATCTTTGCCGACGAGGGAATCTCAGGCACCCAGGCGAACAAGCGCAAGGAA
>JAEEGI010000860.1_pt1 | contig 80726 bp, 72 predicted proteins | sample 8958751 | NCBI WGS metagenome assembly JAEEGI01 (sample SAMN16246545, study PRJNA631951) | gut metagenome | biome: gut microbiome; feature: rumen; material: KS-attached | host: Bos | place: Iran: Karaj | collected 2018-10 | reverse complement strand
GGAGCATCTCACGGCTGATGTTCAGACTCAGAGCGGCGGTGTCCACCACGCCCCGGACGAAGCGGAAGTAGTCGGGGATCAGATCCTCGCAGTGCTCCATGATGAGCACGCCGGAGGAGTAGAGCTGCAGGCCCTTCTTGAACTCCTTGGTGTAGAAGTCGTAGGGCGCCTTGGCCGGGATGTAGAGCAGCGCCTTGTAGGTGACGGCGCCCTCCACGCTGATGGGGATGTGGGCCAGGGGCTTTTCATAGTCGAAGAACTTGTCCTTGTAGAAGCCGTCGTACTCCTCGTCGGTCACGTCCTTCTTGGCCTTCAGCCACACGGGAACCATGGAGTTCAGGGTGGTGAGCTCCGTGTAGCTCTCCCATTCGGGCTCCTTGTCCTCGTCCTTTTCTCCCTCGGGGACTTCCTTCTGGCGGCTCTTTTCCATCTCCATGCGGATGGGGTAGCGGATATAGTCGGAGTATTTCTTCACCAGGTTCTGCAGCTCATACTGCTCCAGGAAGCGGGAGTATTTCTCCCCCTCGGTGTCGGCCTTGAGCTTCAGAATGACCTCGGTGCCCACGGTGGTCTTCTCGCAGGGGCTGACGGTATAGCCGTCCGCGCCGGAGGACTGCCACATCCAGGCCTCCTCCTCGCCGTATTTCTTGGAAAGCACAGTGACGGTGTCCGCCACCATGAAAGCGGAGTAGAAGCCCACGCCGAACTGGCCGATGATGTCCACGTCGCTCTGATCCTTGTCCATCTCCTGCTTGAACTGCAGAGAGCCGCTCTTGGCGATGGTGCCCAGGTTCTGCTCTATCTCGTCCTTGCTCATGCCGATGCCGTTGTCGGAGATCGTCAGCAGTCCCAGCTTCTTGTCCACCCGCAGGTCGATGGCGAAGTCCTCCCGGTTGAGGCCCACATTCTGATCCGTCAGCGCCAGATAGGCCAGCTTGTCAATGGCGTCGCTGGCGTTGGAGATCAGCTCCCGGAGGAAGATCTCCTCATGGGTGTAGATGGAGTTGATCATCATATCCAGCAGCCGCTTGGATTCCGCTTTGAATTGCTTTTTCGACATTTTTATCACTCTTTTTCGTAATATTGTAATGGGTTTAGCACTCTTTGTTTCTGAGTGCTAAACCCATTATAGCAAGCTTTTCCCAAAAAGCAAGCCCTTCTTTGCATTTTTTACAAATCGTTCAGAAAGCAGATTGACAAACGAATGCTTTTGAAATACAATCTAAGGAGTACTTTTTTGCAAAATTACAGAGCTGCTGGAGGTACCCATGCTGGAAGCGCTGAACTATCCTTTTGATCCCGCCCTGCTGCTGAAAAAGCGTCGTTCCCTCAAACGGGAACTTCTGTCGGACGGAAGCACCCGTATCGAGAAGCGGATCGCTGTGCTGGGCGGCTCCACCACCCATGATATCATCGATATGCTGGAGCTCTTTTTGCTGAATTTCGGCATTGAGCCCCGTTTCTATGAGTCCGAATACGGCCAGTTTTACGAGGACGCCCTGTTTGGGCAGGAGCTGGCGGAATTCCAGCCGGAGCTGGTTTTCCTGCACACATCCTTCCGCAATCTTCGCTTCCTGCCCACCGCGGAGGACAACGCCTCTTCTGTGGCGGAGAAGCTGGATCGGGAGACCGCCCATTTCACCGCAGTCTGGGAGAACGTTTCCACCCGCTTCGGCTGTCCCGTGATCCAGAATAACTTTGAGCCGCCCTATTACCGTCTGCTGGGCAACCGGGACGCCTGGGATCCCCGGGGTTGGACTTGCTACGCCCTGGAGATGAACCGCCGCTTTGCGGACTATGCCGCCGCGCATGAGAGCTTCTATCTCAACGACCTGGCCTATGCCGCGGGGGACTACGGCCTGCAGGCCTGGAGCGACCCGCTCTACTGGCATATGTACAAATACTGTATGTGCCTGAACGCCATCCCCGCCTTTGCCTACCAGACGGCTTGCATTGTCAAGTCGATCTACGGCAAGAACAAAAAGGCCCTGGTTCTGGATCTGGACAACACCCTCTGGGGCGGCGTTGTGGGTGACGACGGCGTGGAGGGCATCGAAATCGGCCAGGAGACCTCAATGGGTCAGAGCTACGCGGAGTTCCAGCGCTATCTCAAGACCCTGTCCTCCTACGGCGTGCTGCTGGCGGTGAACTCCAAGAACGACGAGGTCAACGCCCTGGCCGGGCTGGAGCATCCCGACGGCGCCTTAAAGCCCAGAGACTTTGTAGCCATCCGGGCCAACTGGGAGCCCAAGAGCAAGAACTTCGGCGACATTGCCGCCGCGCTGAACATCCTCCCGGACAGCATGGTCTTTGTAGACGACAACCCGGCGGAGCGGGCCATTGTGACCAGGGTCTATCCCGAGGTCTCCGCGCCCCCGCTGGATATGCCGGAGCACTATGTGGGGCTCCTGGATCGGGCCGGCTACTTTGAGGCCACCGCTCTTTCCAAGGACGATCTGGCCCGGGTGGATATGTACCGGCAGAACGCCGCCCGTGCGGAGCAGCAGAACCGCTTTACCGACTACGGGGAGTATCTGCGCTCTCTGCAGATGAAGGCGGTGATTCAGCCCTTTGAGCCCATGGTTCTGGCCCGGGTGACCCAGCTCACCAATAAGTCCAACCAGTTCAACCTCACCACCCGCCGTTACACGGAGAGCGAGATCGAGGCGGCCTCCAAGGACAGCAATCGCATCACCCTCTACGGCCGTCTGGCCGACGTCTTTGGCGACAACGGCCTGGTTTCCGTGGTCATCGGCCGGCAGGAGGGGGAGCGGCTGCACATTGAGCTCTGGCTCATGAGCTGCCGGGTTCTGAAGCGGAACATGGAGCACGCCATGCTGGACAGCCTGGCGGCGGCGGCCAGAGCCCGCGGAGTGCGGACGCTGGTGGGCTACTATTACAAGACCGCCAAGAACGGCATGGTTCGGGACTTCTACAAGGACTTCGGCTTTACGCTGGCTGCCGCAGAGGGCGAAGACACCGTCTGGGAGCTGGATATCACCGATTATCAGAACAAAAATCAATTTATCGAGGTAAACGAGGGTCATTATGAACAGAACTGAAATTTTTGAACAGCTGAACGAGGTGTTCCGGGACGTATTTGACGATCCCTCCATCACTGTGACCGAGCAGACCACCGCTGCCGACATCGAGGGCTGGGACAGCCTGATGCATATCAGCCTGATCTCCGCCGTGGAGGACGCGTTTGACCTGTCCTTCCCTATGAAGACGGTTCTCGCCATGAAAAATGTGGGGGATATGGTCAACGCCATCGCGGACAGGCTGTGAGCTGACAGACCATGATCTTTACATCTCTTAAATTTCTGACCTTTGCCGTCCTGACGCTGGTTGGCTATTTTGCCCTGCCCAAAAAGCTCCGCTGGATCTGGCTCACGGCGCTGTCGGTGTACTTCTACCTCTGCGTCGGCCTGAAATACGGTGTTTTTCTGCTGGTCTCCCTGCTGAGCGTCTGGCTCTGCGGTCTCTACGTCAAAAAAGGCCGCTGGGTGCTGGTTTTGACGCTGCTGGTCAATCTGGGCCTGCTGGCGGTGCTGAAATACGCGGCCTTCGCGGTGACGAATCTCAATCGGCTGCCCTTTGTGGCGATCCCCGTGCCGGAATTTGTCGCGCCGCTGGGCATGTCGTTCTACACCTTTTTGAGCGTCAGCTACATCATGGATGTGTACCGGGAGCTTTCGGAGCCGCAGAAGAATCCGCTGAAGCTCCTGCTGTATCTCTCGTTCTTCCCCCACATCACCCAGGGCCCCATCGACCGGTACGAGACGCTGGCTCCCCAGCTCTTTGAGGGCCACAGCTTCGATTACGCCCGCTGTGCCGTCGGCCTGCGCCGTGCGCTCTGGGGCTTCTTTGAGAAGCTGGTCATCGCGGATCGTCTGGGCCTGCTGGTGGATCCGATCTTTGCAGCACCCGGCAACTATAACGGCATGGAGGTGCTGATTGCCATTTTTGCCTACGCGATTCAGATCTACGCGGATTTCGCGGGTTATATGGATATTGCCTGCGGCCTTTGCGAGGTTTTGGGCATCCGGCTCACGGAAAACTTCGACGCCCCCTATTTTTCCGCCTCGGTGCCGGAATTCTGGCGGCGCTGGCACATGAGCCTGGGCAGCTTCTTCCGGGATTACCTGTTCTATCCTGTGCTCCGCTCCGGCTGGATGCGGAAGCTGAAGAAGAAGGTTGGCGACCGGAAGAAGGCCAATAAGCTGGCCACGGTCATCGCCCTGGCGGTGGTCTGGACGGCCACGGGAATCTGGCACGGCAGCGCCTGGCACTATATTGCCTGGGGTATGTACTACGGCGGCCTGATCATCGCCTCCGAGCTGATCCAGTTCAAGCGCCATCTGCCTAAGCCTTTGCAGGTGCTCCGCACCTTCCTCCTGGTGCTCTTTGGCTATGTGATTTTCCGGTCGGACAATCTGGCCCGGGCCTGGGAGATCCTGGTTCAGCTGACCCGGTTCGGCGATTCCGGAGCCAACCTGGGTCTGGATACGCCGGATCTGATCGTGGCCTGTGTCGCCACGGCAATCCTGCTGGTTCACGATATCCTGCGTATTCGGGGCAAGCGCCCCGGCGAGTTGGTGGCAGCGCTGCCGCTTCCCCTGCGCTGGGTGCTGGTCTATGTCTGCGTGCTGAGCGTGGTGATCTTCGGCGTCTATGGGCCGGAGTACAACGCCGCGTCCTTCATCTACTTCGCGTTTTAGGAGGGCGGCTGCATGAAAAAACATCTATGGAAGCTTGGAAAGACGCTGCTGTTCTGGGCGATTCTGCTTCTGCTTCTGGTTCAGACCAACTACGTCCTACGGAACAAGAACCTGGCAGAGGAGGTCTACTGCTTCTACCAGGAGGAGCCGAACTCTCTGGACGTGCTGTTTGTCGGCGCCAGTCATATCATGTGCGGCATCTACCCCGATCTTCTGGAGCAGAACTTCGGGCTGAAAAGCTATGACTGCGCCAGCTCCGCCATGGTTCTGCCCCAGTGCTACTATCAGCTTTTGGAGGCTCTGCGCTATCAGACGCCGAAGCTGGTGGTGCTGGACGCCTCCGGCTCTGCTTTCGGTGACGTCAAGACCGGCACCGCGGAATATGCCCATATCCAGCTGGATAACTTCCGCTTCTCCGCCAACAAGATCGCGGCAATCTATGATTTGATCGAGCCGGAATCCCGGAAGGAGTACCTGTTTCCGCTGATTGTATTCCACACCCGCTGGAAGGAGCTGAAATGCCAGGATCTGGAGCCCATTGTCTCCGACACCCGGGGCGCCGTGGTCTATACCAAGCAGGCGGTGGTGGGGGAGCTGCCGACCCTGATTCCCAGGGAGGATCGGACTCCCCTGGCCGAGGTTCCGGAAAGCTACCTGCGCAAGTGCCTCGACGAATGCAGGGCACGGGACATTCCTGTTCTGTTGCTCTGCACCCCAACCCTCTATGACGAGCAGACCCAGCGTATGTACAACAGCGTCGATCCGATCGCCGCGGAATACGGCGTGCCCTATCTGAACCTCCACTACAGCTTGGACGAGATGGGCTTTGACCTCCGGACAGATATGGCCGACGAGGGCCACTGCAACGACAAGGGCGCTGCCAAGGTGACGGCCTATGTGGGCGCGTATATCATGGAGATGCTGGGGAACAATGAAAACTGAAAAGAATCATTGAAACCTGGTACCGTGTATGATCGCTGTGAACAATGAAAAGGCGAGAGGATGAAACGCTGCGTTCATCCTCTCGCTTTTTTCTTTAGATCTTGACCTTCTCGCCGATCGAGCAGTTGGCGTCGGTGGTGAGGGTGCCGGAGTACTCCACCCGGTCGATGACACATTCCGGCCCGATGTGGACGTTCACGCCCCGGACGGTCTGGCAGTCGGTGTATTCCAGGTCGATCTCGTCGGCCTCGATCTGCTCGCAGTTCAGATGGACGCGGCGCTTGAAGCCCAGAATGACGAAGCTGCCGTTCCTCTTTTTCACCTGCACCCTTCCGCCGCCGATGCTGCGGATCATGCTGTCGCCGCTGAGCTCGATCGCCACGGTCTCGGCGTTCAGCAGGCCGTCGATGCTCAGCGCGCCGGAGGATCTGAAACGCTCCGCCTGTACGTCGCCGGGGGTCTTCAGCACGCCGCTGACGGCGATCTCGTTGCCGCTGATGTTGCCCTCTGCCTTGCAGACGCCGGAGACGGAGAGAGAACCCACCCGGAGCTCACCCTCGGAGTTGAAGCTGCCGGAGACGGAAAGGGCCTCTTGAACCGCAGCGCTGCCCTCCACGTGGATGGAGCCGGAGGTCTTGACGAGATTGGCGGACAGGCTGCCCTCCACCTTCGTTGCGCCGGAGCAGTGGAGCTCCCCGTGGACGGTGAGCTCGCCCTCCTCTACCTTGCAGGCGCCCGAGACGTGCATGGAATCGCACTCAATGCTGCCCTGGAGCTTGCCGGAGCCGCTGATGTTCACGGAGCCGTAGCGTCCGCCGCCCATTTTTCCGCTGCCGCTGATATGGATATCGTTGTTATTTGTCATGTTGTAATACTCCTTTCAAATTTTCCAAAAGTTCGGTTTGTAGCTCGCCTAATACCAGCCGGACAGAGTCCAGCTCCTCCAGGGGATAGCGGTGCAGGCCGTAGGCGTCCTGGATCAGCAGCACCGGCATTGGGGCAGGTGAGACGGGCTCGTCCCTGTGATTCAGCTCCCGGGCCAGCTCCTCCAGGGAGGCCTTGCGCTCCTGGATCAGCTCCATCCGGGGGATGATCTGCTCCCGTCGGAAGTAGGTCTCCTGTCCGGTGGAGGTGGAACGCCGGATGAACCAATCCTCGGGGATCAGTCCCATCCGCTTCCAGCGGTAGAGCGCCCCGTAGGAGATCCCGAACATTTCCAGCAGTTCCTTTTTGGAAATCAAATTGTCGTCCATATGTCCTCCTTTCATCACATCGTTACGTCACACTGTTACGTAACATTGTTACCGTGACTGCATCATAGCATAACATTGTTACGTTGTCAAGCATAAAATTCCCCGAACAGAAAAAAAGCGCACCGCAATGCGCTTTTTTTCTGTTCGGGGAATAAAACACCCGACACGGAAACCTGTACCGTCGAAGCAAAACGCCCCGACGAAGGATATGATACGTTACGCCTTCCCGGCGCAGCCCAGGACGTCGATCAGCTTGTGGCGCACCAGCTCCTTGATGTTGGCGCGGGCGGGCTTCAGGTACTCTCTGGGATCGAACTTGTCGGGATGCTCAGCCATGAACTGCCGGATGGTGCCGGTCATGGCAAGGCGCAGGTCGGAGTCGATGTTGATCTTGCAGACGGCGGAGCGGGCGGCCTGACGGAGCTGCTCCTCGGGAATGCCAACAGCGTCGGGCATCTTGCCGCCGTTGGCGTTGATCATGGCCACGTAGTTCTGGGGCACGGAGGAAGAGCCGTGGAGCACGATGGGGAAGCCGGGCAGACGCTTGGTGATCTCCTCCAGCACGTCGAAGCGCAGGGGAGGCGGCACCAGGATGCCTTTCTCGTTGCGGGTGCACTGGGCGGCGGTGAACTTGTAGGCGCCGTGGGAGGTGCCGATGGCGATGGCCAGGGAGTCGCAGCCGGTTTTGGAAACGAACTCCTCCACCTCCTCGGGACGGGTGTAGGAGGCGGCGTGGGAGGCCACCTTGACCTCGTCCTCGATGCCGGCCAGGGTGCCCAGCTCAGCCTCGACGACCACGCCGTGGTCGTGGGCGTACTCCACCACCTTGCGGGTGATCTCAATGTTCTCAGCGAAGGGCTTGGAGGAGGCGTCGATCATGACGGAGGTGAAGCCGCCGTCGATGCAGGACTTGCAGGTCTCGAAGTCGGGGCCGTGGTCCAGGTGCAGGGCGATGGGGATCTCGGGGCACTCAATCACAGCGGCCTCCACCAGCTTCACCAGGTAGGTGTGGTTGGCGTAGGCGCGGGCGCCCTTGGAGACCTGGAGGATCACGGGAGCCTTTTCTTCCTTGCAGGCTTCGGTGATGCCCTGCACGATCTCCATGTTGTTGACGTTGAAAGCGCCGATGGCGTAGCCGCCGTCGTAGGCCTTCTTGAACATATCAGTTGTGGTTACCAGAGGCATAGTACACACTCCTTTTTGTTATTTTGCCACGTCTATTGTAGCATATTTCCTGGGAAATACAAGCCCTTTTTTCCGGGTTCAAAGTTCAGTGTAGGGGCGCACATTGTGCGCCAGCGTAGGGGGCGGCTTCCCAGACGCCCCGAACCTTGCCGAAACAGGAACGCTCGGGCTGTCGGGACACAGGCAGTTACCGGGTGCGCCCGCCACCCGTACCGCTTACAGCACCGTCACGTATGCCTCCAGCTGCTTTTTCATTTTCTCCACGGCGGCGACGGCGGCTTCGGGGTAATCCACGCCTGACTGCTCCCGCCATGCGCCCAGGATGGAGCGGGAGGCGCAGACTGCGGCCCCGTGGCCCAGCCGGTCGAAGGCGTAGGCCGCGTGCTTGGCGACCCCGCCCTGGGCCCCGTAGCCGGGCACCAGGAAGAACAGGGAGTCATAGCGCTTGCGGAGGGCCTGGATGGCGCTGGGGCTGCTGAGCCCCACCACGGCTCCTACCTCGCCGTAGCCGCACTTGCCGAACAGATCCGTGCTCCAGCGCAGGGTCAGATCGGCCATGGCGGTGTAGATCACCCGCCCGCCGGAGACCAGATCCTGCACCTCAGCCGAGGATCTGTTGGAGGACTTCACCACCACAAAAAGGTTCTTGGCATCGGCCCCCTTGAGCCAGGGCAGATAGGGCTTGATCCCGTCGCTGCCCAGATAGCCGTTCAGCACCAGCCCGTCGCAGGGGTAGGGGAAGACCCGTTCCTCGCCGCAGGGGATGCCGCCGAAGACGCTCTCCGCGCTGATGGCGGCAATGTGCCCCACGTCGGTGCGCATGGTCTCCAGCAGCACATAGTAGCCCTGCTTTTTGGCGTAGGCCAGCAGCTCCTGCATGACCTTCACCCCCTGCCAGCCCAGGGCGTCGAAGCAGGCAGCCTGTACCTTGACGGCGGGGACGAGCTTTTTCAGCGCGTCCAGGATCCCCTTGCAGAAGCGGAGGTAGCCCTCGGCCAGGGCCTCCACGCTGTCGCCCAGCTGATCGCGGCACTGGGCCAGCAACTCCGGCGGGATCAGCTCCGGCGTGGGATCCAGCCCCACCACGATCGGGGTTTTGAGCTTGCGGATCTTGCTTTGCAGCAGGTCGATGGACATACGAATCCCCCATTCTTTTTTTCTCTATTATATCAGAAAATTGTAAAATAAACAGTGTTTTTTAAAAAATTAAGGGAAAAATAATCGGGAAAGGAGGCGAAAAAACATGACGATCAAGGGCTTTGTGTGGGGTCTCGGCCTCGGTATGGTGGGCGGCGCGGTGGCCGCTTCCGTTTTGCCGAAGCAGCCCCAGGTACGACAGGCCGTGACCAAGGCTGCGGACAGCGTGGAAAGCGCCGTGGAAACGGCAAAAAGCGCGATCATCGGGAATTGATGATACGCGCAGCCGGTAAGGATACGCACAGCCGGTTCGGAAAATTCCGAACCGGCTGTGCTGATACGCATTCTAAATAGAGAATCAATCGATAATCAATCTTCCTGCTGCCTTTGGTAGTGCACGATCCGCAGCTCACCGTTCACGAAGGTCACTTTGGCCGTTCCCTGTCCGTAGACGGTCAGGATGCCGTCGCGTTCCAACTGCTCCGCTTCCTCTGCGGTCAGATGCAGAACAGAAGAATCACGATCCACGTATCTGGGGTCCACCAGAGAGCTCCCTTTTCCTGCCTCGCGCAGCGCCTGCTCCTCGTCCCAGTTCAGCGCACGGACAGGCTCGCCATCTGTCACGTAGTAGGCCGAGATCAAATCATCGTCCGCCAGCACGTAGATCTTGAAGCTCACGTCGTAGACGAGCCTTCCGTTTTCCTCGTGGGAGTCGCTGCCGGAAATGGAGCCGATGGCAAAGCGGGGGGACGGATCGCCAAGCCCAACCCCGCCGGAGAGGACGCCGTCTTTCAATTCGATCCCATTGAAGCTGGTTCCATCCTCTGGGGAGACCGTTTTGCCGGTGGTCCGGATCAGAAAGGCGTTGAGCTCGTCCAGTGTTACTTCCACCCAACCCTTGCCGTTATGGAAGAAACCCAGGGCAAATTTCACCAGCTCCTCTTCGGTGCCCAGCTCGTCGCTGTCCGTGACACCTTCCTTCACAAAAGCAGTCAGCAGGGGATTGAGCTCGGCAGCAAGCTCGTTCTCATCCAGATCCGCAGGGATTTCCTTGTACTTGATCAGCTCATAGCCCACCAGCCGCAGGTCGCCGTCCACGTATTCCACCCAGGCCTGCCCGTCCGATACGAATCCAAGCTCTCCGGCCTCCACCTTTGCATCGGCCTCTTCCGTGGTGAGCTCCAGCAGCGCAGGATCATAGCCGTATTGGTTCAGGTGTTCGTAAATACGGAACGACACTGAGAGAACGACCCGACCTTCCCGGTCATAGGGATTGTTGTCCAGAATGATGCCGATGGCAAAGCAGTTGTGCGGGTCTCCGGCGCCGCCGTCCCAGGAGAAGGTACCGTCCTGGTAGCGGATATGTCCCTCGTTATAGCTGGCTCCGTCCTCCGGGGAGACAGTCCTGCCGACGATCCGGTTCAGGAACTCGTTGACCTGTTCCAGCGATATCTCCGTAATGCGCTTTTTCCCGAACAAGGTAATGGAGTTCAGGTCAAAGTAGCTCACCGCGAAATCGACAAGCTGCGCTTCGTCTACGGTCCAGCTGTCAAAGGAACCGACGCCTAACTGTGCAAAGTCCGACAGCAGCGGATTCAGCTTCAGCTTGATCTCGTCAAGGGAGGGGCGCTCCACCTGCGGCGCGGTCGTTTCCACCACCGGCTCGGTCGCCGGGTTGGTTTCTACAGGGAGCGCGGTTTCCTGGATCTCAGTGGGAAGCGTGGTCTCGATCACGGAGGGGACGGTGCTTGCGGTGGTGCTGAGGGCAGCGGCGGGGTACTGGTTGCTGCGATTCAAAAGTGCCTTCACGCCGAAGCCGCCCGCGACGATCAGCGCGACGGACGCGGCAAGGGCAAGGCCCTGCTTCCAGTCAAATGCGTGCTTGGATGCTTTCACTTCCATAATCTCCTTCTCTTCTTTGATGATCTGCATATTCTTGTCCAAAGGGGTCAGCGGACAGTTTTTGTCTTCATACAGATCCATCAGATCAGTGATCTTGTATTTCATGCTCTGACCTCCTTTTCCAGACGCTTGCGGAGGACCTCCCGGCCCCGGCTGAGCCGGGAACGCACAGACACCGGCGCCATATCCAGCGCGGCGGCGATGGTCTCCACAGGCTGTAAATAGAAATAGTAGCGAAGAAAGATGTCCCGATCCTTTGGACGCAGGCTGTCCACGGCTTTTCTGACAGCGGCGGCCAGCTCCGAGCGGATGGCTTCATCCTCCAGGCCCGGGCCGTCGTCCGGCAGCTCGATCTCGTCCAGATCCATGGGCAGGCTGTGCTGAGCGCGGAGCCAGCTCTTGGCCCGGTTCCGGGCCACGGTTCCCAGCCAGGGCTTGAGCTTGCCGCTTTCCACCTCGCCGGCGTGCTGCCAGAGGGTGAGGAAAACGTCGGCGCAAAGCTCCTCCACGTCGGCCCATCCCCCGGAGCCTTGGATCATGTTGGATAAGATCGTGCAAACGTAGGACTTGTAACGCGTCGTCAGCTGATCCAGCGCGTCCTCGTCCTGCCGCCGCAGTCGTTCGAGCAGCGGGGCGTCTCGCATCGGCTTCATCTCCCTTCCGTAAATAATAACGCAGTCGATCAAAGAAGTGTTGCAGGAAATTTTAGAATATTTTTGAAATGATTTAACCGCACGAAAGGATCGGCGCTTTGACACGCCGATCCTTTTATGGATCTACAATGCTCAGTTCTGAATGTCAAGAACGGGAATGAGGTGGTAGTAAAAGGCTGCGCCGACCCAGGAGGTGATGGGCGCGACGGCGATCAGCTCGCCGCTTTCGTCGGGGTAGACCGCAAGCTCCAGATTGACCCGCTTCGGGCTGTCCGGGAGATGATCGGGGAAATCCTTCTCATACTGGCTCCGCTCCCCCTCGGGCATGGATCCGGTCAGCGCCTGGTACTTTTCGCGGAATTTCGTTCTGCACGCGTCCAGGAAGTCCGCCTCGGAGACGCCTAACTTTTCCAGCAGCTCGGCCGTATCAAGCCGGCGGCCGGTGGCGCTGTCGTAGCAGTAAACGAAATATTCCGTATAGTCGTAATAATAGGATTTCTTCATGACCACGCTGACCACGTCCTGCCAGACGTAGACCTCATAGGAAAGACTGTAAACCGAGATACTATAGCCGCCGTCCTCGTGCTCCTCCGCCCATTGCCGGAGCTCTTCGGTTTGCTTGCCGATCGCGGCGTTGATGGCGCGGGCGCCCTGCGTGTTTGCGTCCAGACGGGGAATGGAATACGAGTAATCCATGACGTTTCCGCAATCGTCCGTATAGCGATCCTGCGCGGAGAAGTCCTCCACGACCAGCTCATGCAGATCCTCCGGGAGCTCGTCGGTCTTCAGGGCGAGGGTAAACAGATCGTAGCAGATACCGGTGTAATCGAAGGAAATCGTGTGGGTTTCCGGATCAATCCAGGCGGATTCCTTATTCCAACCGTTGGGGTAGTTCCGCTGGATGGCGCCCAGCTCGGTGACGCTGCCGTCCGGGTCGACCCGGCAAACCGCGTAGGAGAGGGTGACGTCCCGATCCCGGAACTCCGCCGGAACGCCCTCAAGCTTGCCGTATTCCTGCAGCTCGGGCATATAGACGAAGTAGAGGCTGCCGTCCACAAAGGCGGAGCACCAGCAGACGTTGTACTGTACGACCTTGCGATCCCTGCCGTCGATCACCTGCACGGTGACGGGCCGGACGTCGGTGCGGAAGTTCTCCAGCACAAGCAGTCCGTTGGCAAAGGAATACTCCAGCGCGTTGCCGATGTCCATTCTGTCCTCGTTCCGGAAGTTCACGGAGTAGACGTTCTCGCCCCACCAATCCTCGACCTCATTCCAGCCGAAGTACAGGCGGTTTTCAGTGACGCCGAGCAGCAGCGTCTCGATCTCGGCGTTGGGCTCGAGGGAGAAGAGAGTCTCGATTTCGCCCGTAGACAGATCTTTTTTCAGAACGGCGTCGTTCTCCAGCCAGATCCGGGTGCGGCCGTCGGAGAAGAAGATCCGCTTGTTCACGGTCAGCCGGCTGAAGTATTCCCCCGTCAGCGCGCTTTCCGCAGCGGCGATCTCCTCCTCTGTGGGCTTGGGCATCCAATCCCGTTCACAGCCCTCGGGCAGATTGGCGCCGGTCAACTGAATGTAGCCTCGAGAAACAGTGAGCGTGAGCCGTACGCCTTCCGTCCCATCCGGAGCGGAAGAACTGGGATCAAGGACGAACCAAACGGTTCCGATGCGCTTGTCCTGCACCAACCGGGCCTGATAGCCGTTGAGAAGCAGGATCTCCGAGGCCTTCAGCACAGGCAAGTCGTCGCTGAGGCCGTAGACCGCGATGCCCTCGGTGTGCGGATCGGAGCTGGGGCCGTAGAACAGATAGATCAGCTCAGTCTCGCCGTCCTGATCCACGTCGGTGTAGATGGGCTCCTGTTCGGGGATCCCCGCATATTGCAAGGCCTCCACGGATCCGGCTGGGCCGCGAACCTCATAGGCGCCGTTGTCCAGCTTCACCAGCTGGGGAGCACCCTCCGCAGGGGTGTTCGGCTCCGCGGGCTCGTCGCCGGGCTCCCAGTCGGAGATAAACTCCGGCCGCACGGCGGGGACGCAGACGGAACATTCGCCGAATAGATCGGCATTGATCCAGAACCTGTAGTAGGGAAGTTGTATCCCGCTGATTTTGTTTTGGGGGAAGTTGAATTCCGAATAGATCAGTTCTACGTCGGTGAGAAGCTCCTCCGTCAGCGGTCCGTAGAAATAATCAGAGGAGAGGTAGTAACCGTTCAGCGCATAGGCCCGAGCCTCCTCCAGAGAGAGAAGGGGATAGTCTCCCAGGCAAACGCGCCAGGGCTCGCTGTAGCCGCTCCAATCTTCGTTTGCGCGGTAATACCAGCTGATCGCTTCGATTCCCGCGGTGTTCAGATCGGCTTGATCGGTATACAGGTAAACGCCTCCGAAAAACCAGACCAGGAGCTGCTCCACAGGCTCATCCAGAGCCGGGATCAAACGCAGCTGCCGCTGATCCATAGCCGCATCCGTGGAATAGACGTAACTGTCCGCGGGATAGTTCAGGAGCTCCTTGATCTCCGAAAGATTGCGGGGCTCGGTGAATTCAAGGTATATGCTGCCCGCCGGAGTAACGGAGATCGTACCGATGCCGGTCGTCACTTCCATGTTGATGAACACCAGATCCTCCGAGCTGTCGTTCGATTGATGGACGGGGCGAAATTCCCCGGTGCGGCTGACGCCGAGAGAACGGAGGGTCTCATTCAGAATGGAGCGAAGCTGGGATTCATTGTATTTATAGTAAGAAAAATCGTCGTGTTCCGGATCGACGGTGTATACAGGCAGAGCGGTAACGGCAGGATCGCTGAACGTGATAGCGTTTTCCGACCGGCAGTGCTCCCGCTGCGGCGGAAGGGTCTCCCAGGAATCCCCGATCTCCAGCATGGGGAGCGTCACGCTCTGTACGGGCTCTGTGGTCTGCTGCGCGGGCTCCGTTGCGGACACAGGATCCGTCGCCTGGACGGAGCTCTTCATGGTAAAGTGGTTCAGGGTCAGCCAGCCTCCCACACCGATGGCGGCCACCAGCACGGCGGCCACGGCGGTTTTCAGCCAGGGGCGGCGGGTACGGACCAAAATGTTCTGCTCTGCCTCCGCCAGCAGATCCTCTCCAATATGATCCAGACTGTTCAGCAGTTCTTCGGATTTCATAGCAAACCTTCCTCCTTCAAGAAGTTGTGCAGGCGCTTCCGGGTCCTGGAGAGGATCACGGAGACCTGCGCGGCCGAGATATCATAGCGTTCGGCGATCTCGGTGCGGGTGTCGAAATAGTAGTAGCGGCGCAGGAATATGCTCCGAGCCTCTTGGCTCTGGGTCCGCAGGAAGCGATCCACGGCGGCGCCCAGCTCTGCGGCCATCACGCCGCTCTCCACGTCGCTCCGGCCTGTGACCTGCTCCAGCTCGTCCAGGGAGACCGTGACGGCGGAGCCGCCCCGTTTCAGAGAGTCGTTCTGCCGCAGCCGATCCAGGGAGACGTTCCGCACGATCCGGGTCAGAAACCCGCCCAGAGAATCGGGCCGATCGGGCGGCAGCCGCTGCCATAAGCGGAGATAGCTGTCATTGACGCATTCCTCAGCGTCCTCGCTGTTTTTCAGGATCCGCTGGGAGAGCCCTCTGCACAGACTGCCGTAGGAACGGTCTGTCTCTGTGATGGCTTTTTCATCCCGGGCCCAAAACAGGTTGATGATCTGTTCGTCGTTCAAGGCGATGATCCCTCCTATGTCTTTCTTTCTTCTTTTCGCGGGATTCACGCAGCTTCTCGCCGGCGTGCAGGCTGCGCTGAGAACCGCTTCACCCTATATGACGCATTTGCGGAGAAAAGTTTGCAGCTGGCATTATAACTTTTTTCATATTTTTTTTCAACAGTTATTTTGGAGGTTCTGAGCGCAGAGCTTTGTAGCGGCGCACACCAGTGCGCCACGGTACAGGCTTTCCGGTCTGCCCGTCCGCGCAGAGCAAAACGCTTGAAAAAGCCGCCGGATTGTGGTAGGATGCAAGGGTCAGGGGGGAATACCATGTTTTACGGATACGATCAGATTTTTACACCGGTGCAAACGCCGCTGCCGGGGATCACCACGCCCCGATCGCTATACGACGCCCTTTTGAAATGCTGGTGCGCCGAGACCTGCGCGCCCCGGATGCGGGAGCGCTGGAGCCCGGAGAACCCCACCCTGGGCCAATGCTCCGTCACGGCCTTTCTGGCCCAGGAGCTCTTCGGCGGCCGGGTCTGGGGCATCCCTCTGCCCGAGGGGGGCTATCACTGCTTCAACGAGGCCTGCGGCGGGATCTTTGATCTGACCTCCCAGCAATTCGGCGGCCTCCGCCTGGATTACGAGCACCCCATCGAGCAGAGCCGGGCGGAGCATTTCGCCAAGCAGGAGAAATACGAAAGATACTTACGATTGAAAAAAAGGCTCATGGAATGCATAATGCATAATGCATAATGCATAATTTCCCTGAACCATGAACGAGGTAATGCCATGAACAATCGTCCCGACGTTGTGATCGTCCCCTGCGCCGACTACGCCCCGGAGCGGGTGCGGGGGGCGCTGGAGGAGCTGATCGCCCGGGCCGGGGGCCTGGACTGGGTGCGGCCCGGGATGCGGATCGGCATCAAGGCCAATCTGGTCTCCGCTATGGCCCCGGAGACGGCTGCCACCACTCACCCGGCCCTCATTGACGCCCTGGCGTCCATGCTCCTTGCCCGGGGGGCGGACCCTGTGGTGGGGGACAGCCCCGGTGGCCTCTACAACGCGGCCCATCTGAACAAGGTCTACGCCGTTTCCGGCATGGACAAGACCTGCGCCCGGCTGAACCGGGACTTTTCCACCCGGGCGGTCGACCTGCCGGAGGCCCGCGTCTGCAAGACCGCCACTGTCACCGGCTGGCTGGCCGACTGCGACGGGATCATTAACTTTGCCAAGCTGAAATCCCACGGCATGATGGGCCTCTCCGCCGCGGCCAAGAATCTGTTCGGCTCCATCCCCGGCACCATGAAGCCGGAGTATCATTTCCGCTTCCCGAACCCGGCGGACTTCGCCGGTATGCTGGTGGATCTGGACGAATACTGGAAGCCCCAGCTCCACCTGGTGGACGCGGTGCTGGCCATGGAGGGCAACGGCCCCACGGCGGGCTCCCCCAAAGCGCTGGGCTGCCTGCTGGCAGGGGAGAATCCCCACCGGATAGACCTGCTCTGCGCTGCGCTGATCGGCCTGAATCCGGCCACCGTCCCCACCCTGCGGGCCGCCCAGGCCCGGGGCCTCTGCCCCGAGAGGCTGGACGGGCTTCGGGTGGACGGCCCTTGGCAGGGGCTGGTGGCCCAGGACTTTGCCATCATCACCCAGCGCAACGGTCTGCAGTTCCAGAACGCCATGGGCGGGGGCAAACGGGGCGCGCTCTACAGCAGGCTCCTTGCCCGGACGCTTGCCGCCCGGCCGGGAGTGGAAAAGGCGGAATGCGTGGGCTGCCGGAAGTGTGAGCAGGTCTGCCCCGCCAAGGCCATCACCATGCGTTCGGGCAAGCCGGTGATCCGCCGGGCCGCCTGTATCCGCTGCTTCTGCTGCCAGGAGTTCTGCCCCAAGGGGGCCATGAAGGTCAGACGCCCGCCCCTGGCGCGGCTGCTGGCGCGTTGATCGGTTTTGCCCCGGGGAACGCGGACGGCAGAGTGCCGTCCCTACCCGCGGCGCATGGGTCATAGATTTTTGCATTAAATCTTGCATTTTTACGCTTAATACAATATAATATACTCCGCATATGCTGCAAACCGACAAGAATCGATATAAAAAGTGAGTTGAATCAACTATGAGCCTTTCCGCGCAAGCGCCCTGGCTGAAGTTCTACGGTGATACGCCGGCGCATCTGAATTATCCCCAGAAGACCATCTACCAGATCGTCCGGGACACTGCCAAGGCCCACCCGGATCTGACTGCCTACGAGTTTATGGGCAAGGAGACCAGCTTCGCCCGGTTTATGACCCGGATCGAGCGCACCGCCCGTGCCCTGGTCGCCCTGGGCATCGGCAAGGGAGACCGGGTCACGATCTGTATGCCCAACTGCCCCCAGGCTCTGGACACCTTCTACGCGCTGAACCGCATCGGCGCTGTCTCCAATATGATCCACCCCCTTTCCGCCCCTGCGGAGATCGCCTTTTATCTGAATTTCTCCCACTCCAAGGCCATTTTGACCCTGGATCAGTTCTATCCAAAGCTCCAGGAGATCCGGGATCGGCTGGATCAGCCGGTCAAGGTGCTGATCGCCTTCATCCGGGACGAGCTGCCCATGCCTCTGAGCCTGCTCTATCCCATGAGCAAGGCCGCCAAGAAGATCCCCAAGCTGCCCAAGGACGGGGACTACATCCTCTGGAACGATTTTCTCCGGGCAGGGAACGGGGTGAAGGAGCTGCCGCCCGACGATGTGAATTATCTGGATGGTGCATCCATCCTCTACTCCGGCGGCACCACCGGCACCACCAAGGGCATTCTGCTGTCCTCCGCCAACTTCAACGCTACGGCCCTGCAGACCATTGCAGCCTCCGGGCTGAGCACCATCACAGGCAAGAAGATGCTTTCCGTCATGCCGGTCTTCCACGGCTTCGGCCTGGGCATCGGCATCCACACCGCCCTTGTAGGCGGGGCCACCTGTATTCTGGTCCCCCAGTTCAACGTCAAAACCTACGCCCAGCTTCTTATCAAGAAAAAACCCAATCTGGTTCCCGGCGTGCCAACCCTCTTTGAGGCCCTGCTGCGGACGGATCTGCTGGAAAACGCCGATCTGAGCTTCCTGGATGGGATGTTCTCCGGCGGCGACTCCCTCTCCGTGGAGCTCAAGCGGAAGGTGGACGAGTTCCTCAAGGCCCACAAGGCCAAGATCCAGATCCGGGAGGGCTACGGCACCACGGAGTGCGTCACGGCCTCCTGTCTGACGCCCAAGGACTACGCCCGCTCCGGCTCCATCGGCGTGCCCTTTCCCGATACTTACTATAAAATCGTCAAGCCCGGCACCGAGGAGGAGGTCGATCCCAACCTGGAGGGCGAGATCTGCATCTCCGGCCCCTCCGTCATGATGTGCTACATCGACAACCCCGAGGAGACCGCCCAGACCCTGCGCCGCCATGCGGACGGCCGGATCTGGCTCCACACCGGCGACCTGGGCACCATGGATCCCGACGGCTTCATCTACTTCCGCCAGCGGATCAAGCGCATGATCATCACCTCCGGCTACAACGTCTACCCCAGCCAGCTGGAGAACATCATCGACGGCCACGAAAAGGTGCTCTATTCCTGCGTGGTGGGCGTGAAGGATCCCTACAAGATGCAGAAGGTCAAGGCCTTCGTGGTGCTGCGTCCCGGCTTCGAGCCCAGCGACGCGGTGCGGGAGGAGCTGATGGACCACTGCCGGAAGAACATCGCCAAGTATGCCATGCCCTACGAGATCGAGTTCCGGGACGAGCTTCCCAAGACCCTGGTGGGCAAGGTGGCCTACCGCGTCTTAGAGGAAGAGGCCAACGCCCAGGAGGCCTGAGGCAATGCAGAATGCAAAAAGCAAAATGCAAAATGATTGGAGTCGTTCCGAAGCGGAAACCGGGAAGCGAAGCCGGATCTGGGAGATCGACGCCCTGCGGGGCTTTCTGATCCTCTGCGTCATCGCCTCCCACGCCCTGTATTTCCTCTCCGGCATGAAGAGCGTCATCAAGGTGCCCGAATTCATCCGCTTTGTGATGAATTACGGCGGAGTCCTGTTCGTAATCCTCTCCGGCCTCTCCGCCACCCTGGGCAGCCGCAGCTTTCACCGGGGCCTGCTGGTGTTTGCCGGCGGCATGGTGCTGACCCTGGGCTCCTACGCGGCTGTGGCCCTTGGGATGATGGGGAAAACCATGATCATCCGTTTCGGTGTGCTGCACCTGCTGGGCTTTGCCATGATGCTCTATCCGCTGCTGAAAAAGCTGCCAAACACCGCGCTGCTGCCCCTGGGCATGATCATCGTGGCGCTGGGTCTCTGGTTTGAGCTGAGGCCGGTGCTGGTGTCCGTGAAGTTCCTGTTCCCCCTGGGGCTGTGCTATAAAGGCTTTACCTCCGGCGACTTTTTCCCCATCCTGCCACATCTGGGCTGGTTCTGCCTGGGCATCGCCCTGGGCCGGACCCTCTACCCGACGAAGCAGACCCTGCTGCCCCGGGTCAACGCCGCCGCTCCCATTCCGCGCTTCTTCTGTTGGTGCGGCAGAAATTCCCTTTACATCTTTATCCTGCACCTGCCCCTGCTGGGCGGCCTGCTGATGCTGATCCTCTGAGGAACGTAGGGGCGGCCATTGGCCGCCCGCCCGACGCTGAAGGCTTTCCCGCTTTGCTGGCGGCCACTGGCTGCCCCTACACGCAAACCTGAAATTTTTCAATATTGGTGGTTTATATGGAGAAAAAAGAAAAGATCCGCCGGGGGGATCGGCGGGACGGCGTATGGCTTCGGCAGGAGCCTGCCATGAATCAGTTTATGGCCTATCTCTACCCCAACCGGGCGGACAACGAGGCTTACATCAACGAGGAGATCGACCTGCGGCCCATCGAGGCGTATCTGACCAGGAAGAACGAGGGCCGCACGGAGGATAAGTACACCTATTTCCATATCATCTGTGCCGCCGTGGTGAAGGCCTTCGTCCTGCGGCCCAAGATGAACCGCTTTATCTCCGGCAACCGGATGTATCAGCGGAAGTACCTCTCCGTGGCCTTCGTGGTGAAGAAGAAATTCTCCGACCGCTCCGAGGAGGGCCTGGCCTTCCGGAAGTTCGACGAGAGCTCTACCATCGACAAGCTCCACGACAGCCTCATCGACGAGATCCACACCCAACGCAAGGAGGGCACCGTGGATAACTCCACCTACTTCATGGAAAAGCTGCTGAAGCTGCCCCGCTGGGTGCTGCGGCTGGTGATGAAGCTGCTGTTCAGCCTGGATCGGAAGGGCAAGGTACCTTACGATCTCATTAAAGACGATCCCAACTATTCCTCCATCTTCCTCACCAACCTGGGCTCCATCGACCTGAGCTGCGGCTATCACCACCTCTGCAACTGGGGCACCTGCTCCTGCTTCGTGGTGATCGGCAAGAAGCACCTGGCCCCCGAGTGCCGCCCGGACGGCAGCGTCGGCTCCAAGCCGGTGCTGAACATCGGCATCACCCTGGACGAGCGCATCGCCGACGGCTACTACTACTCCAAGACCATGAAGCTGGTGAAGCACCTGCTGGCCAACCCGGAGCTGCTGGAGCTGCCCGCCGGCGAGGAAGTGGACTACCTGCCCAAGGACGACCGGCGCTTTCAAATTGACAAATGAGCGCCTCCCGTAGGGGCGCACAGTGTGCGCCTTCGGTAGCGGCGCACAGTGTGCGCCATCGAAACGTAAATAATCAGAAGTGTGAATCTATGAAACTATCTTTGATCGTTCCCATGTACAACGAGGCGGCCATCATCGAGGCCACTGCCCATACCTACCACGAATATCTCAGCGCCGCGTTTCCCGACCACGAGCTGATCTTCGTGGACGACGGCTCCGCCGACGACTGCGGGGCCAAAGTGGAGGCCCTGGCCCTGCCCAAGACCCGGGTCATCCGCTATACCCCCAACCAGGGCAAGGGCAACGCGGTGAAGACCGGTATGCTGGCCGCCGCAGGCGAGGTCCGGATGTTCCTGGACGCGGATATTGCCTACGGCACTGAGGTGATCGCCCAGGCGGCGAAGCTCTTTGCGGAGCACCCGGAGGCCGCCGTGGTTATCGGTTCCCGGCCCCTCCACCCGGAGGGCTACGCGGGCTATACGGCCGTCCGCAAGCTGGCCTCCAAGACCTATATCAAGGTGCTGAACGTGGCGGGGGGCTTCCGCCTCTCCGACTCCCAGTGCGGCTGCAAGGCCTACCGGGGCGACGCGGCCCAGGCCATCTTCTCCCGCACCGAGACCAAGGGCTTCGCCTTTGATTTTGAGACCATACTCTGGGCCCAGAAGCTGGGCTTCCGGATTTTGGAGATGCCCGTCACCGTGGTGAACCACCGGGCCTCCAAGGTCCACGTGGTCCGGGACACCTTTAAGATGTTGAAGGAATTGCGACAGATCCGAAGTCGAGTAAAGAAGGGATAGATCCGCGTTCCCCGCACGGTCGCACCCTACTGTAGCGCGGGCTATTAGCCCGCCGTTTCCTCGCGTAGGGACGGCACGCTGCCGTCCGCGTTCCCACGGAAGGGAGGGATCCTGAATGCATCCCATCAAGCACTTTTGCACCATCACCAAGCATCGCCATATGGTCATGGCAAGCTGCTTCCGGGTGGGACTGATCCGCCAGGGACTCTGCCACGATCTGAGCAAGTATTCCCCCACGGAGTTCTGGCAGGGGGCGAAATTCTACCAGGGCACCCGCAGCCCCAACGCCCGGGCCCGGGAGGCGGAGGGCTGGTCCGTCGCCTGGATGCACCACAAGGGCCGCAACAAGCACCACTATGAGTATTGGACGGACGTGCCCCCCGGCGGCCACGCCTACCAGCCTGTGCCCATGCCCACCCGTTATCTGGTGGAGTCGGTCATGGATCGGATCGCTGCCTCCAAGGTCTACCGGGGCAAGGACTACCAGAACGGCGACGCCCTGGCCTATCTCTATCGGGAGCACGCCTCGGAGCTGCTGCACCCGGATACCTACCGGAAGATGGAGTTTCTGCTCACCCTCCTGCGAGACAGGGGAGAGGCGTACCTGTTCGCTTTCCTCCGCCGGGTGGTGCTGAAGGAAGTCCCGTTCGAAGAATGGAAGGAACTGGTAACAAGTAATAAGTAATAGGTAATAAGTAATAAGTGACAAGTAGGGACGGCACTCTGCCGTCCGCGTTCCCCCGTAGGGACGGCACTCTGCCGTCCGCGTTCCCCCGTAGGGACGGCACCCTGCCGTCCGCGTTCCCCCGTAGGGACGGCACTCTGCCGTCCGCGTGGCTCGTAGGGACGGCACCCTGCCGTCCGCGTTCCCCCGTAGGGTGCGGATGTAAGTTCAAAAAACAAGCTGAGCAAAAGGATCAAAGCAGTCCTTTTCGCTCAGCTTTTTTCAGCTTGTTATATACCCTGAATATGCTCATGCAGATTTGCCTGCAAGACGCGGCAGCCGCGGCAGCTGAGCTCCCAGACGTGGATACCCGTATCCGCGGTGCAGAAAACGGACCTTTGCAGCAGCGGGATTTGAAACAGCGCGCCGTAGAGCTGATTGATCATGCCGCCGTGGGTGACTACCGCGACGACGGAATCCGGCTCGCTCTCTGCCAGGATCCGGTTGAGCGCCTTCACGGCCCGGCTGCGGAAATCCGCATCGGATTCCTGCCCGTAAACCGACAGCTCAACGGGCAACCCCTTGATCTCGGGATAACGCCTGTCCGCCTCCTCCCGGGATAACCCGGCCAGCTGGCCGTTGTTGTGCTCCATGAGATCGGGCTCAAACAGAATGGGAAGTCCCGTTTTCTCGGAGAGGTGGCCCGCTGTCTGGGCCGCCCGCTTTAAGGGGCTGGCGTAGAGCCGGGTGAGGGAATAATGTGACCCCACATAGTTTGCCATGGCCGCGGCCTGTCTGTGGCCCCGCTCCGTCAGTTCGAAATCCGCCCGTCCCTCGTGGACGTTCAGAAGATCCGCTTCCGACTCTCCGTGCCGTATCAGCAAAATTTGCATAGTGCAGTCCTTTCCTTCGATGATCGTATCAGATCCTTGCGCTGCGTTCTTCGTTCTGCCGGATCTTCCGCAGTCTGCGGATGTCGTCCCCCAGGAAGTACAGCACCCGGTAGCTGCCCAGCAGGCGGGAGGCGATCTGGCCGCCGTAGCGGGCCTCCAAATCCTGCTCGTTGAGGTTGGTGGAAATGACGGTGGCCTTCCGTTCCAGCAGCCGGGCGTTGACGATCTCATAGAGGGCGGCGGTGACGAATTGGGTGGTCATTTCCGTGCCCAGATCGTCAATGATCAGCAGCTCGCAGTCCCGGTAGTCCCGGAGGCTCTCCGGCTCAGCCCGCTCAAATTTCACGGCTTCATAGTGGGCAAACAGCTTGCCCGCGGTGGCGTAGACCACGCTGTGACCGTTTTCGGACACCTGCCTTGCGATGCAGGCGGAGAGGAAGGTCTTGCCCAGCCCGGTGGCCCCGGAGAAGAGCAGACTTCTGCCCCCCGGCTGGAATTCCGCGGCGTATTTCTTGCAGTAGTTCAGGTTCTTCTGCATCAGCGTCCGGGCGGAGGTGCCAAGCTCGGGGTAGAAGCGCTCCGGGTAGAGCTCCATGGAAAAGTTCTCAAAGCGTTCCCGTCCCGTGGGCAGCAGGGAAGCCAGCTCCCGCTTCTGCTCCTGGCGGCAGAGCTCCCGGAGGCATTCGCACATCTGAGAGCCCACGTAGCCGGTGCCGCCGCAGAGGGAGCAGACAGGGCTGTCATCCAGATAGCCGTCGGGCAGCTCCGCTTCGTCCAGGATCCATTGGCGCTCGTTTTGCAGCTTTTGGTTTTCCTCCCGCAGCCGGGCCAGCTCCGCGTCGGTATCGCCCTCGTGCTGAAAGATCAGGGCGGCTGCCTGGGCGGCGCTGCCCCGCAGGGCCCGGTCGATCTCCCGCAGCCGGGGCCGCAGGGCGTAGGCCTTGGCCAGATGATCCTCATATTCCGCCCGCTTGCGCTCGTTATCCTCCCGCAGCCGCATTCTGGCCCGGGTCAATACGTTATTGGTATAGGCCATCGTTTCTCTCTCCTTGTCCAGGCTTCAGAGTTCTGAAATCATTATGCATTATGCATTATGCATTATGCATTATGCATTTTGCATTTTGCATTCCTCACTCTTCCTCCAGCATCTGCCTTGCCGCGTCCACCATGCCGGGGCTGGGGGCCTCGCCGTGGCGTTGATAGCCGCCCTTCCGGGCCGCGGGCTTGCGATCCAGGGCGCGGATCTGGTCGGCGGTGTAGAGTCCCTGCCCGTTCCAGCGCTCCAGGATGCTGTTCATGTATTTCCAGGTGAGGCCGCCGGTGTTCTCGCAGGTCTTTTCATAGGCCAGGCTGATGGCGTCGTCGGCGAAGCCCATGTCTGACCAGGCCTGGAGATAGCGCTCCTCGGCGGGGGTGATGCGCCGCCCGGTGATGCCCAGCAGTCTGCAAAGCTCGCCCATCCGGGAGCTTCGAAGCGATTCGTTCTGTATATAGGCGGCGGCCTTTTCCAGGGTGTCGATCTGCAGATCGGCCCAGTGATAGGCCTCCTTTTCCATCATCCGCATGGAGGGCATCCGGCCGGCGCCCCGGGAGCGGCCCCGATCCACGCAATAGTGGATCAGCACGTTCAGCACCTCCACCGGCAGGCCCAGGTATTCCCGCATGGAGAGCAGGATCTTCAATTCCTCGTTGCTCAGCACCCGACCCATGCAGCGCTGCACCTCGCCCACGAAGCGCTTGAAGCCGCTTTCCTGGTCTTCCATCCTGCGGGCCACATCCTGCTCGGTGTAATCCGGACGCTGGGCGGGCTGCTGGAAACGGGGGTTCCGGCGCGCATCCAGGCCCAGCTGCCGCAGCAGGGAAGCCGCGCACTCCAGCCGCGCCTCCGTAAACCCTGTGGCCACGTCGCTCAGCTCCGCGGCGCGGCAGAGATAGAGCAGGGCGCTGTCGCCGTTTCCCGCGGCAAGCAGCTTGCGGATCGTCTCCACTGAAACGATCACCTCAGACATCCGGATCACCTCCACTTTGACAGTGGACAACATTATACCACAAGTTTCGCCATCGGACAAGCCGTGGAACTGTTGAAACTTCGTACAAAAATCCCGCCGGGTTTTTGTTGCCCGGCCATATTTTGTGGCGGAACGGTGTAAAAACCCCAATTTACAGATTTTTTCTATTTTTTTCATTGAATCTTTCAAAAAATTGTGGTATCATGCTCCAAGCAGCGCAACTGTACCAGATTCCAACGGAAAGTGAGTCAATAACATGAAAGAAGAAAAAAAGCAAAATAAGGCGCTTGTGCTGGTTCTCGGCATTCTGCTGGCCCTGGCTGTGGCGGCAGGCCTCTATTTCGGCATCCGCGCCCTTGCCAAGAGCTCCTCGGAACCCGAAGCGACCCAGCCCGCCAATCTGACCACCACCGCCGAGGCCCCCGCCTCCGAGACCGGAAGCGGCACGGAGGAGAGCAAAGCCCCGGTGGAGGAGACCCCCGAGATGAAGGCGGCCAAGACCAAGCCGGTCTATACCGACGAGAGCATCACCACCGACGACGCCCGCCTGGATCAGACCGTGGTAACCTGCGGCGACTACACGCTGAACAACCGTGACGTGCAGATCTTCTACACGATGCAGTACTACAGCTTCCTGAACGAATACGGGATGTTCGCCTCCATGATGGGGATCGACAGCTCCAAGCCCCTGTGGGAGCAGAGCTCCATGTCCGGCGACCTCAACTGGGAGCAGTATTTTCTGATGGCCAGCATGGAGGACTTCCAGCAGTTTGCCGCCATGGCCACCAAGGCCGCCGCTGAGGGCTACGTTCTGCCCGCGGCGGACAAGGAGCAGAAGGAGAACGTCCTCAGCGGTCTGCGAGAGAGCTATGCCGGCTACGGCTACGACTCTGCCGACGCCTTTGTTCAGTCCAACTTCGGTCCCAGCGTCCGCTTTGAGGACTATGCCCGCTACCTGGAGCTCTACTTCTACGCCATGTCCTATGAGAACGGTCTCTACCAGGACATGAGCGTCACGGAGGAAGAGCTGGAGGAGTACTACAATAACCATCCTGACGAGTTCGCCGGCATCGGCAGAGATCAGACGGACGTGAACGTCCGCCATATCCTGATCGCCCTCAACACCGATGCGGACGCCCCTGCCGCAGTGGCGGAGGAGGCCAGAGAGGCCGCCAAGACCAAGGCGGAGGAGCTGCTGGCCAGCTTCCAGGAGAATCCCTCCGAGGAGGCCTTTGCCGAGCTGGCAAAGGGGAACTCCGAGGATCCCGGCTCCAAGGACAACGGCGGCCTCTACGAGGGGGTCTATCCCGGCCAGATGGTGCAGCCCTTCAACGACTGGTGCTTTGACGCGTCCCGTCAGCCGGGGGACACCGGCATCGTGGAGACCTCCTACGGCTTCCACGTCATGTACTTCGTCTCCAAGTCCGACAGCTACTATTGGAAGACCAAGGCGGAGCAGAGCGTCAAGACGAACCGGATGTACGCCCTGGTGGACTCCGTGATGAAGAACTATCCTGTGACGCCCGACTATGCGAACATCGTCCTCTGCCCGCTTCCCAAGCAGAACGTGACCGGCTAAAGCCCTTCACCGGGAGTTGAACCATGCTGCCAGCGCTGTTTTGCGAGAGAATGAAAACGCTTCTGGGCCCGGAGTATGACGCCTTTCTCCAGGCCCTGGAGCTTCCCCGGGCGGTGGGCCTGCGTCTGAACCCCCTGAAGCTCCCGGAGCAGACCGTCCGGGCTGTGGATCCGACCCTGTCCGCCTTTCACCTGACGCCTGTTCCCTGGTGTCCCACCGGCTACTGCTACGACCCGGAGACCAGACCCGGCCTGCACCCCTGGCACGCTGCCGGCGCCTATTATCTCCAGGAGCCCTCTGCCATGGCCCCGGCGGAGCTGCTGGATCCGAAGCCCGGCGAGCGGGTGCTGGATCTCTGCGCCGCCCCCGGCGGGAAAACGACTCAGCTGGCCGGCAAGCTGCAGGGCAGGGGACTGCTGGTCTGCAACGAGATCCACCCCAAGCGGGCGGCCATCCTGGCCTCCAACGTGGAGCGGATGAGCGTGGCCAACGCCCTGGTGCTGAACGAGCACCCGGCCCGTCTGGCGGAGCGCTTCCCCGGCTACTTTGACCGGGTCCTGGTGGACGCCCCCTGCTCCGGCGAGGGGATGTTCCGCAAGCACGACGCGGCAGGGGAGGATTGGAGCCCCGACACCGTGGCCATGTGCGCCCGGCGGCAGGCTGAGATCCTGGACAGCGCGGCCCGGATGCTCCGCCCCGGGGGCAGGCTGGTCTATTCCACCTGCACCTTTTCCCCCGAGGAAAACGAGGGCTCCGTGGGGGCGTTCCTGCGCCGCCATCCCGATTATCGGGTGGAGGCCCTCAGCCGGCCGGCATTTTCCCCCGGACGCCCGGAATGGGCAGACGGCGACCCCGCCCTGGCCGGCACGTTCCGGCTCTGGCCTCACCGGCTGCGGGGCGAGGGGCACTTTGCGGCGGTGCTGCGCCGGGAGGGAGACGAGGAAGGACAGAGCCTGCCCACGGAGCCGGGAGATCGGCTGCCCGATGCGGTGGCCGCGCTGATGAAGGAGCTTGGCATCCGGCTTCCCCCTGGGATCCCCGTCCGGTTCGGCGAGCGGGTCTTTCTGGCGCCGCCTGCGCTGCCCGCCCTGCGGGGCCTCAAGGTCCTGCGTCCCGGCCTGGAGCTGGCGTCCCTGCGAAAGGATCTGGCGGTTCCGGCCCACGCCCTGGCCCTGTGGACGAAGCAGGCGTCGTCCTGCCACGAGCTGTCTGCGGAGGACCCGGCCTGCGCCGCCTATCTGCGGGGCGAGACCCTGCCTTCGGACGCCCGCGGCTGGACGCTGGTGCGGGTGGACGGCCTGAGTTTAGGCTGGGGAAAGGGCTCTGTTGGGGTGTTGAAGAATCACTACCCCAAGGGATTGCGAATATTTTAAAAAATCGTAAAAAAATGTTTGACAAAAGGCCCTTTCGTCGTTATAATATTGCGTGCATGACTATGAGATTAGGAGAGTCCGATGCTGCTTGATTTGTCTGTTCTCAAAGATAACCCCGGCGGCTCGATTCCCTTTGCGGTCGATCTGGATCTGCATGAGATGACGTTCGGAGGCTGCCGCCCCGTCACGGAGCCCGTCAGGGCCTCGGGCGAGGTACGCAACACCGCCGGTGTCTACGTGCTCAGCGGTTCGATCCGCACCACGCTGCATGGTTCCTGCGACCGATGCGCCCGCCCGGTGGATAAGCCGGTGGAATTTCCGCTGCACGCCGTCATGGCAGAGGCCCTGTCCAACGACGACGGCGAGGAAGACCCCTGGCTGTTTCTGATGGAGGACGGCTGCGCGGATCTGGACGATATCGTGACCACCACGTTCGTCCTGAGCATGGACAGCAAGTTCCTCTGCAAAGAGGACTGCAAGGGGCTGTGCTGCCGCTGCGGTAAGGATCTCAACGACGGTCCGTGTGACTGTCAGCCCGAGGCGGATCCCCGCCTGGCTGTGTTAAAGCAGCTGCTCAAGAAGTAAATCATTGCCTTAGAGGCATTCAGACCGAGGAGGTGTCACCATGGCTGTTCCTAAGAGAAAAGTTTCCAAAGCAAGACGCGACAAGAGACGCAGCTCCCACTGGAAGCTGTCCGTTCCCGGCGTGGTCGCTTGCCCCCACTGCGGCGAGCCCCGTCTGCCCCACAGAGCCTGCAAGGCCTGCGGCTACTACAACGGTCGTCAGGTTATCGAAGTTGCTGCGGAGTAATTCCATGCGGAATGAAAGTTGAGAGGAAGGCGTCTTGTGTCCTTCCTCTTTACTTTTGCTTTTTTTCGGCAATTTTTATCTAATATTTCCAAATATTCTGATTGAAAATACTGTTGCGATATGGCATAATAGGTAAGACCCCAAGCTGACCCCCGAAAGGAGGAACGATTATGAAGCATTCTGTTGCCATTGTGGGCAGGCCCAACGTGGGCAAGTCCATGCTGTTCAATAAACTGACCGGCCGCCGCACCGCCATTGTGGAGGATACCCCCGGCGTGACCCGGGATCGCATCTACGGCGAGTGCGAGTGGAACGGCCGTGTCTTTGATCTGATCGACACCGGCGGCATCGAGCCCTCCACCGATTCCGATATGCTGAAGTTCATGCGCCGCCAGGCGGAGATCGCCATTGAGAACGCCGACGTCATCATCATGGTCACCGACGTCAAGGTAGGCGTCACCGCCGCCGATATGGAGGTGGCCTCTATGCTCAAGCGGAGCCGGAAGCCCGTGATCGTGGCGGTGAACAAGTGCGACGCGGTGGGCCCTGTGAACCCGGACGTGTATGAGTTCTACGATCTGGGCCTGGGCGACCCTGTGGAGACCTCCGCCATCCACGGCCACGGCACCGGCGACCTGCTGGATTTCGTCACCGAGCATCTGCCCCCGGACGACGAAGAAGACGAGGCGGACGACATCGTCAAGGTGGCCATCGTGGGCAAGCCCAACGTGGGCAAGTCCAGCCTGCTCAACCGGATCCTGGGAGAGGAACGTGTCATCGTCTCCGATGAGGCGGGCACCACCCGGGACGCCATCGACTCCTACTTCGAGAACGAGCACGGCAAGTATCTGTTCATCGACACCGCCGGGATGCGGCGCAAGTCCAAGGTGGACGACGCCATCGAGAAGTACTCCAATATGCGCTCCATCTCCGCCATCGACCGGGCCGACGTGGTGCTGATCCTGGTGGACGCCAACGAGGGCGTCACCGAGCAGGACACCAAGATCGCGGGCCTGGCCCACGAGGCAGGGAAGGCCTCCATCATCGTGGTCAACAAGTGGGACACCGTGGACAAGGACACCCACACCATGGATCACATGACCGAGGAGGTTCGCAAGGGCCTGAGCTATATGCTCTACGCCCCGGTGCTGTTCATCTCGGCCAAGACCGGCCAGCGGGTGGATAAGCTCTACGAGCTGATCAACTACGTCAACGAGCAGTCCGCCATGCGAATCACCACCGGAATGCTGAACAACGTCCTGGCGGACGCCACAGCCCGGGTGCAGCCGCCCACGGACAAGGGCCGCCGGCTGAAGATCTTCTACGTGACCCAGGCGGGGGTCAAGCCGCCCCACTTCGTATTCTTCTGCAATGACGCAAGGCTCTTCCATTTCTCCTATCAGCGCTATCTGGAAAATCAGATCCGGGCCGTCTTCGGCCTGGAGGGGACGCCGGTGAAAATCACCATCCGGCAGAGAGGAGACGACGAGGAATGATCGTATTCTGGTTCGCGGTGTGCGCGGTGATCGGCTATCTGCTGGGCAGCTTCAACGGCGCCATCCTGATTTCCCGCTGGTTCCGCAAGGAGGATATCCGCTCCAAGGGCAGCGGCAACGCCGGTCTGACCAACTTCTACCGCAACTACGGCGGCACCGACACCCTGCTGGTGCTGCTGATCGACGTGGGCAAGACAGTGGCCGCCTGCTTCATCGGCAGGGCCATCATGCGCTCCTATGATCCCGTCTGGTTTGACGAGGGCGCCATGCTCTGCGGGGGCTTCTCCGTCATCGGCCACATTTTCCCCATCTGGTTCGGCTTCCGTGGGGGCAAGGGCATCCTGACCTGCGGTACCCTGGCGGCCTTCATTGACTGGCGGATCATCATGATCCTGCTGGTGGTCTTTGCGGCGATCCTGATTCTGACCAAATACGTCTCTCTGGGCTCCATTATCTGTGCCGTGCTCTACCCCTTCCTGTTCTGGATCCGCTACCCCATCGACAAGAACATCGAAGAGGGCACCATCATGATGACCATTATGGCCTTCTGCCTGGGCGCCCTGGCGGTCTATATGCACCACGGCAACATCAAACGCCTCCGGGAGGGCACCGAGAACAAATTCAGCTTCCACAAGAAAAAGTAGGGACGGCACTCTGCCGTCCGCTCCCCCCGTAGAAAGCGTAGGGACGGCACTCTGCCGTCCGCTTCCCCGCTTCTGCGAAGAATGCAAAATGCAAATGACGAAAGGAGAGGCTGAAAAATGAAAAAAAAGATCTCAGTTTTGGGATGCCTCACCCTTGCGGCTTCTGCGGTGTTTCTCCTGGGTGAGATTTTTTCCGTTGCGTTGATTTGCTATGGGGCAAACCATATGAATACCGGCGCGTTTGATCTTGGCAATCTGTTTATCCCAGTCTGGATGCTTAATCCGATCCCCCTCTGCCTTTCTGTCATTGGATGGAAGAAGGAAGATCAACATAAAAAAATATATCGTTCCGTGATCCTTGTTACGGCGATCGCGTGGCTGATTGGCGGCGCATTGATCGCAAGGTATTATTGATGGGACACATTGAATGAGAAAGGACACTACATACCATGGATATCGCAGTCGTCGGCAGCGGCGGATGGGGCACGGCTCTGTCCATGCTGCTCCATGAGAACCGCCACGAGGTCACCTTGATCTCCTACTCCAAGGAGGAAAGCGACAATCTGGCCAAGACCCTGGAAAACCCCTTCCTGCCCGGCGTTAAGCTGCCGGGGGATATGCGCTATACCGCGGATCCCGCGGCTGTGGCCGGGTGCACCATGGTGGTGGTGGTACCGCCCTCCTTCGCCATCCGCTCCACCGCGGAACGGATCGCGCCGCACCTTCGTCCCGATGCCATTCTGGTGTCCGCCACCAAGGGCATCGAGCCGGAGACCGGCAAGCGGATGTCTGAGATCGTCTCCGAGGTCACCGGGAAAAAGACGGTAGTCCTGTCCGGCCCCTCTCATGCGGAGGAGGTCAGCCGCCGGGTGCCCACGGGCGTCGTGGCGGCATCTGAGGATCGTCTGCTGGCAGAGATCGTCCAGGAGGTCTTTATGAACGACCGCTTCCGGGTCTATACATCCTCCGACCCGGTGGGCGTGGAGCTGGGCGCGGCCATGAAGAACGTCATCGCCCTCTGCGCCGGCGTCTGCGACGGCCTGGGCTACGGGGACAATACCAAGGCTCTGCTTATGACCCGCGGCCTCACCGAGGTGGCCCGGCTTGGCATGAAGCTGGGCTCCCGCACCGATACCTTCGCAGGCCTCACCGGCATCGGCGATCTGATCGTCACCTGTACTTCCATGCACTCCCGCAACCGCCGGGCCGGGATCCTGATCGGCAACGGCATGAGCGTAGAGGACGCCATGAAAGAGGTGGGGGCTGTGGTGGAGGGCTACTACGCGGCCAAGGCCGTGAAGCTCCTGGCGGATCGGGTGGGCGTGGATATGCCCATCACCCAGGCGGCCTACCAGGTGCTCTACGAGGGCGCCCCCGTGGGCTCCGCCCTCGGTACCTTGATGACCCGCAAGAAGGGCAGAGAGATCGAGGACGCCGGCTGGAGCCAGACCCGTTCCTGAGGCTTTCCTCCGGTCTCCGTCCCCGGGGAAAACATGGGACGGGATCGAAAAAAGTGCTTGACAATTCTGCCAATCCACGATATAATATTCCAGCGTCCAGAAAGTACCCCGATGCGGGAGTGCTGGAATAGGTAGACAGGCAGGCTTGAGGTGCCTGTGTCCAACCATAGACGTGTGGGTTCAAGTCCCATCTCCCGCACCATCAAAGAAGCCTCTTTTGTCTACGAAGGACAGAAGAGGTTTTCTTGTTGTACAGCGGGGTCGAATATGGTATTATTGAAACCGCAGAGAAGGAGATGATATGTGTGATCCTGTTTAGACCGGTCGGGACTGCTGAATTGGAACTGATCCGACAGAGCGGTTTTTCTGCTTTTCCTCCGCGGCTTCCGGAACAGCCGATCTTTTATCCGGTTTTGAACGAGGAATATGCGTGTGAGATTGCGGAAAAGTGGAACACGAAAACCGGGGATCGAAAAGGATATGTGACTCGTTTTACGGTAGACGACCAGTATTCCGCACAATTTGAGGTGCATATCGTTGGAAACCAAACGCATAAAGAGCTGTGGGTACCGGCAGAAGAACTGCCGAAATTTAACAAACATATTGTCGGGAAGATTGAAGTCATACGAGAGTTTTCTGCGAAAGGCTAATGTCTTTTACGCGGTCTTTCTATGCTTTGGTGTCCTTTTACGCGGTCTTTCGCATAAAAGAAACGCAATTTGTCTACCAAGGCAAAACGCGTTTCTTTTAGCAAGCTCATCGACGAAAAAGGCGCGGACTATCTCTGCGGCGGAAACGGCGCCGGCCTCTCCGGCGGCGAGCGGCAGCGGATCTCCATCGCCAGAGCCCTGCTGCGAAAGACGTCCGTTCTGTTCGTGGACGAGGCCACGGCTTCGCTGGACGCTGAAACCTCCTTCGAGGTGCTGGACGCCATCCTGAAGCTGGACGACTACACCCGCGTCATCGTCACCCACGACCTGGACGAGAACATCCTCCGCCGCTGTACCGGCCTGTTTGCGCTGAAGAACGGCGAGGTTTCGGAACAGGGGACTTTCGAAGAACTGATGGAACAGAAGGGTTATTTCTATTCCCTGTTCACCGTCTCCCAAAAATAAACTGATCCGATTTGCTTTGTGCGGTAAAACCATCACTTTACAATTTTTCTCGAATATGGTATCATGGAGACCGTAAACCATTGGTGAAATGAACCCCGATGGAAAGAACGATCGTTGGTGATACAATGAAAGAATCCACAACAGGATCCCACGAGATCCGCGTGATTGCCCATATTCAATCTGATTTTCAGGAAAAATTCGGCATTCCCCGGCAGAGCGGGCTGGTGGAGGCCCTGCGGGCTACGGTGGTCTTCGAGCCGGAATACCGCAACCCGGACGCTCTGCGGGGAATCGAGGGCTTCTCCCACCTGTGGCTGATCTGGCAGTTCTCGGAGGCTGTCCGGGCGGATTGGTCCCCCACGGTGCGGCCGCCCCGGCTGGGGGGCAATACCCGGATGGGGGTGTTTGCCACCCGTTCCCCCTTCCGGCCCAACGCCATCGGCCTTTCCTGCGTCCGGCTGGAGGCTGTGCGGCAGGATCCCGTTCTGGGGTCGGTGCTGGAGGTCTCCGGCGCGGACCTGCTGGACGGGACCCCCATCTACGATATCAAGCCCTACCTGCCCTACGCCGACTGCAGGCCCGAGGCAGTGGGGGGCTTTGCCGCCTCCGCGCCGGAATCCGGCCTCCGGGTGGACTGCCCGGCGGAGCTGCTTTCCAAGGTGCCGCCGGAGAAGCAGGAGGCTCTGCTGGGCGTGCTGGCCCAGGATCCCAGACCCTCCTACCAGGACGACCCCCAGCGGGTCTACGGGATGCGCTTCGGCGGCCTGGAGGTCCGGTTCACGGTGGACGGAGCGCTTCTGACCGTCCGGGAGATCCTACAGAAATAATAATCGTGTTTGTTGCAATTCGAGGTTCCGGAAAAGCAATTCCCCAAAGCGCTGTTCGTACCGGGCAATAGGCAATAGGCATTAGGCATTAGGCATCAGGCACCGCCTATAGGATGTGACGCCACCGGCTCCTTTCACCCCGTTCGATGGTGCTTTCGTATCGGAGTTATTCCACAGGGGAACCTGTTCAGCAGTAACGAATCGTCCGCTGAATTGTTTTCGAACGGGGTACAATACTCCCAGAAACAGACGCAGCAGCAGGCGGTGACTGATGCCTGATGCCTGATCACTGATGCCTCCGTCGGTGTAGATGTGTTTTAGCCCAACAAGTCCTCACTTTGCGACTAACGCCACAAAAAACTGAAACTCATAGGAAGGAGCTTAGCTATATGAAGCTTTTGCTGGCACACGCCGATATTCTGACTCTGGTAAACGGCGTCTGGCACACCCTGCGGGACGCTTATCTGGGCATTGACAACGAAACGATCTGCTATCTCTCCGAGACGGCCCCCACGGAGCAGTACGACGAAACCAAAAACCTCCGGGGCAAGCTGCTGATCCCCGGTCTCATCAACTGCCATTGCCATGCCCCCATGGTCTTTCTCCGGGGCATCGGCTCCGATCTGAACCTCCAGGACTGGCTGTACAACTACATTTTCCCCACGGAGGCAAAGTGGACGGACAAGGGCATCCGGGCGGCCAGTGAGCTGGCCATCCTGGAGCTGCTGGCCAGCGGCGTGAGCTCCTTCTCCGATATGTACTACCGCAACGCAATCACCATTGAGGCCCTCTGCCGGGCGGGCATGAAGGCCAACCTCTGCCGTTCCACCCAGGGCCGGAAGGATCTGCCCTATCAGCAGAACACCGACTGCAAGGAGGGCCTGGCCCTCTTTGACGCCTACCACAACTACAACGGCGGCAAGATCAAAATCGACCTGTGCATCCACGCGGAGTACACCAACACCCCCGAGACCATTGAGGCATACAGCGCCGCCTGCTATGAGCGGGGCGCGGGAATGCATATCCACCTCTCGGAGACCAAGCGGGAGCAGATGGAGTGCGTGGCCAAATTCGGCATGACCCCGGCCGCCCTGTTTGAGAAGCTGGGTACCTTCCGCAATCGCACCACCGCGGCCCACTGCGTCTGGGTCACCCAGGAGGATATGGACATCTTCAAGGCCAACGGAGTCAACCCGGTGCACTGCCCCTCCAGCAACATGAAGATTGGCAGCGGCTTCGCTCCCATCCAGCAGATGCTGGACAGGGGGATCAACGTCACCCTCGGCACCGACGGCGCGGCCTCCAACAATAATCTGAATATGCTGGAGGAGATGCACCTGGCCTCGGTGATCCACAACGGCTACACCGGCGACCCCACCGTGGTCAAGCCTGCTGACGTGCTGAAAATGGCCACCGTCAACGGGGCGCGGCTCCAGGGCAGAGCGGACACCGGCCTGCTGGAAGTTGGAAAAAAGGCGGACGTGGTGGCCATCGACTTTGATAAGCCCCATCTGATCCCCGCCTTGGATTACCCCGCTATGCTCTGCTACGCGGCCCAGGGCAGCGACGTGTGCATGACCATGGTGGACGGCAGGATCCTCTACGAGAACGGGGAATACAAGACCCTGGACGCGGAGAAGATCCGGGCGGAGTCCCGGCAGGCGCTGAAGGAGCTCTACGAATGAGCGCCCCGGTGAGCCAACAGCGGGCGGATCACGATCTGGCCTTCATGCTCCGCTATGAGAACGTGGCCTGGTACGAGGACGGAGCCGTCCGCATCCTGGACAGGAGAATCTACCCCGCCAAGGTGGAATTCGTCACCTGTCACAGCCACCGGGAGGTGGCCCAGGCCATCACGGACATGGTGACCCAGAGCTGCGGCCCATTTACAGCGGCAGCCGCGGGCATGGCCCTGGCCGCCTGGGAGTGCCGGGATCAGGACGAGGCCGCCCAGCGGGCCTACCTCAAGGAGGCTGCCTGCACCATTTCCCACGCCCGCCCTACCACCGTGGCCCGGATGGAGCGGATCACCGGAGGCTGTCTGGCGGCGGCTGACCGGGCGCTCCAGGCGGGCGTTCCCGTGGATCGGGCCATTGTGGAGCATCTGATCGCCTCCAATAATCTGCGCTACGGCAAGGTGGCGAAAATGGCCTCCTACCTGGTGGATCTGTTCCCCGACAACGGGAAGATCATGACCCAGTGCTTCGGGGAAACCATCGTGGGGATGATGCTCCGGGAGGCCAAGGCCCGCGGCAAAAACCTGAAAATCTTCTGCCCCGAGACCCGGCCCTATTTCCAGGGGGCCCGGCTGACGGCCACGGTCTGCCGGGAGATGGGCTTCGATACCACCGTCATCACCGACAATATGCCCGCCTACGTGATGGAGCGGGAGGGGATCGACGTCTTCACCTGCGCCGCCGACGCCATCTGCCTGGACGGGCACGTGGTGAACAAGATCGGCACCTTCCAGATCGCCATTGCCGCCAAGTATATGGGCACTCCCTTCTTCGTCTCGGGCATTCCGGACGAGAGCCACCCTGACCGGGCCGCCGTTCACATCGAGTCCCGGAACCCGGACTTCGTCCTGCAGGCCATGGGCGTCCCCACGGCTGCCCCCGGGGTGAAGGGCTACTACCCCTCCTTCGATATCACGCCCCCGTCCCTGATCTCCGGGGTGGTGACGGATCTGGGGATCTATTCTCCCTACGATCTGCCCCGGTATTTGCAGCTTGCGGAGATCGGGCCCTATGAGATGGTGGTATAACACATCAGAAAACGAGGCTGCCTCGCTTGGAGGCAGCCTCGAAGTTTTATTCAGCGATGCCGTTTCTGCTCCGGGTGGGGCGGGTTCAGCTCCTTGGGAGCGATCTCGCCGGCCTTGGTGAGGGCGATCTTGGTGAGCATGGGGCCCACCATCTCGTAGACCAGCACCGAGAACAGGATGATGGAGCGGATCACGGCCCCGTCCGGGCCCAGCTGGGTGGAGACGGTCAGGGACATACCCAGGGCCACGCCCGCCTGGGGCAGGAGGGTGATGCCCAGCCACTTCTGGATGGTGGGGGAGCAGTGGGTCATCCTGGAGGAGATGGTCGCGCCGAAGATCTTGCCCGTGGAGCGGAGAATGATGTAGGCCACGCCCACCAGCACGGCGACCCAGTCGCTGAACACGGACAGATCCAGCTCCGCACCGCTGATCACGAAGAACAGCACGAACAAGGGAGCGGTCCAGCGGTCGGTTTTCGCCATCAGCTCCTCGGAGCTGGGGCAGATGTTGCAGAACACCGTCGCCATCATCATGCAGACCAGCAGGGAGGAGAAGCCCAGCTGCACCTCGCTGTCGGGGAAGTCCAGGTGAATCATAGACAGGGACACCGCGAAGATCACAAAGGTGATGGCCACGCAGAGCCGCTTGCTGCGGGAGTGGAAGAAGCGCTCCAGCCAGGTGTAGATCAAGCCCAGGGCAGCGCCCAGCACCAGGGAGGCGGTGACCTCCAGCAGGGGGTTCACCAGCACGGAGATCAGGCTGACGCCTGCTCCGCTGATGAGACTCTTGGCCACGCCGAAGCTGATGGCGAAGACCACCAGACCAACCGCGTCGTCCAGGGCTACGATGGGCAGCAGAATGTCCACCAGGGGGCCCTTGGCCTTGTACTGGTTGACCACCATGAGGGTGGCCGCCGGGGCGGTAGCAGTAGCGATGGCGCCCAGGGTGATGCAGTCCGCCACGTTGATCTTGTCGGGCATCAGCAGGTGCAGGCCCAGCATGCCCAGATCCACCAGCAGGGTGGCGGCCAGCGCCTGGAACACGGCCACGACGGTGGCCTGTTTGCCGATGGTTTTCAGTTGCTTGAGCCGGAACTCGTTGCCGATGGCAAAGGCGATGAAGCCCAGAGCCACGTCGGAGATGGGCTTGAGCGCGCCCACCTTGTCAAAATTGGTGAAGCCGATGCCGTCCACCCCCAGCTTGCCCAGCACAAAGGGGCCAACCAGCAGACCGGCCACCAGATAGCCGGTGACGGCGGGCAGCTTCAGCGGCTTGACCACGCGGGACATCAGCAGTCCCGCCAGAAGCGCAAAGGCGATCGAAAGCAAAGATTCCATAGTTTATTTCGTCCCGAATACCCGATCTCCCGCGTCGCCCAGGCCGGGCACGATGTAGGCGTGCTCGTTGAGCCGTTCATCCACAGAGGCCACAAAGATATCCACGTCGGGATGATCCCGGCGGATCACAGTCACGCCCTCGGGAGCGGCGATGATGTCCATGAGAACGATGTGCTTGCAGCCGTACTTTTCCTTGAGAATGCTGATGGCAGCAGAGGCGCTGCCGCCGGTGGCCAGCATCGGGTCAACGATGAAGACCTGGCGCTCGGAGATGTCGGGGGGCATCTTGCAGTAGTATTCGATGGGCAGATGGCTCTCCGGGTCGCGGTAGAGGCCGATGTGGCCCACCTTGGCGGAGGGGATCAGGTCGATCATTGGATCCACCATGCCCAGACCGGCGCGGAGGATGGGAACGATGGCCAGCTTCTTGCCCGCCAGGACGCGCACCTTTGCCGTGGCCACGGGGGTCTGGATCTCTACCTCCTCCGTGGGGAGGTTCCGGGTCGCCTCATAGCACATGAGCTGCGCAATCTCGCCCACCAGCTCCCGGAATTCCTTGACGCCGGTGTCTTTGTTCCGCAGAATGGCCAGCTTGTGCTGGATCAGCGGATGATCTAAAACGTGTAAAGAACCCATTTCAGTGATTGTCTCCTTTTTGTGCATTATCTCTTTCCAGGCGTTCTCGTTCCGCCTGAGACAGACGTAAGTAATTGGGCGTCACAGCGGCGGGATCCTGCCGGATGCCCTGCCGGGCCGCCTCATAGGCCGCCAGCGCCACGCCGGAGGCCCGCTGCTGGCGATTTTTCTCATGGACCATACGCAGGGTTACAAGCTCTGCGCCCAGAGCTTCGAAGGCTAATACTGCGCCGTCCCCCACGAACCAGACGGGCTCGTCGAAGCTCCGCAGATCCTCGGCCAGCTCCTCCAGAGAGATGGCCCGATCCGGGCGCAGCCGGAGAATTTTCCCGTTTTCGCCCCGGAACAGGGCGTTGTAGACCTGGCTGCGGCGGGCGTCCATGCAGCAGCAGATCACGCCCGGCAGATCCACGGCGTTCCAGGCCATGGCCTCCAGGGTGGAAACCGGGACGCAGGGGAGCTCCGCCCCCCAGCACAGGCCCTTGGCCGCAGCCGCGCCGATCCGGACGCCGGTGAAGCTGCCGGGGCCGTTGGCCCAGGCCACCAGATCCAGCTGGGCAGGGGAGAGGCCGCAGGTATCCAGCAGATCCGCGGCCAGCTTCATCATGGTCCTGCTGTGGGTCTGGCCGTCGTTCTGGTAGCTTTCGGCGGTGAGGACGCCGTCGGTGAGCAGAGCCACGGAGGCCGCCTTGGCGGAGGATTCAAAGGCTAAGATCCGCATACGCTTGTCCTCCCGTGATGGTGATGGTGCGGAGGTTCTCGTCCTCCGGGTGCTTGCAAATGGTGACGGTGATGGGATCCTCCAAAGCCTCCGAGACGTTTTCACTCCACTCCACCGCGCACACGCCGCCCCGGCCCAGATAGTCCTCCCAGCCCAGATCGAAGAGCTCGTCCGCGTCGTGCAGCCGGAACATATCGAAGTGGAACAGGGGGATCCTGCCCTGGGGGTATTCGTTCACGATGGTGTAGGTGGGGGAGGTGACGGGCTCGTTGATCCCGAGCCCCCGGGCAAGCCCGCGGGTAAAGGCCGTCTTTCCGGCGCCGAGATCCCCGTAAAACGCGACCACGTCTCCGGGCAGAAGACGCTCGGCCAGCGCTGCCCCCAGACGCTCCGTCTCCGCGGCGGAGCGCGTGATATAATCCATAAAATTCATCCTTTTTTGAGTGTCACGCCATTATACCACATCTACTATTAAAATGCAAATGCTATTCTGCGATTTTTGAGGCAAAAAACACTGCGATTACGAAAGAAACAGTTGCTTTTTTTGAAAAAATTTTATAAAATTGTGTAACGAATGCCTTGTTTCTGACATCAACGGACAGAGGGGTGATGAAAGTGCAGGATCTTGATGCGATTTACCGCCAGCACGCGGCGACGGTCTATCGCTTTTTGATGGCGAAGACCGGGTCTGCGGATCTCTCCGAGGAACTGACCCAGGAGACCTTTTTCCAGGCCGTCGGCAGCATTGAGCGCTACGACGGGAGCTGTCAGATCAGTACCTGGCTCTGCGGGATCGCCAAGAACGTCCTCCTGTCCTACTACAAGAAGGAGCGGCATGAGAACGTCTCGCTCGAGGAGATCCCGGAGCCTTCCGTCTCCTCTGCGGAGGACGCAGTGCTGAACGATATGAGTCAGGAGCTCGTCCTTGGCGCAATCCACCGTCTGCCGGAGCCGGGGCGGGAAATCATGCACCTTCGTCTGCTGGGCGGCCTGTCCTTCAAGCAGATCGGCGGTGTCTTTGGACAGTCAGAAACCTGGGCCCGGGTGATGTATTACCGGGCAAAGCAATCGGTTGTAAAGGAGTTGAGTCTAAACCATGCGCAGTCAACTGTCGTGCAATGTCGTACGGGATCTTCTGCCCCAGTACGTGGAGAACCTTCTTTCGCCTGAGAGCGAGGAGGAGGTGCAGGCGCACCTGCGCGAGTGCGCCGCATGCAGAGAAATCTATCAGCAGATGAACAGCCCGGAGCCGCTCCCCATCGAGGCGGTGCGCGAGGTGGACTATCTGAAAAAGGTCAAGCGTGACCGCATCAAGCTGCTGGCCGGAAGCGCGCTCGCCGTCGTTCTGATCCTGAGCCTTTCCGTGCTGCTGTTGAAGCTGCAATCCGCCAAGACGCGGCAGTACGCGGCCAAGGCGGACGAAATGTCCGCCATTGCGACCGAGTACGCGGAAAAGGCTTCGGAGTACGCAGCCCTGGCTGAGGAGAACGCAAAGCTCGCCGAGGAAAGCGAAAAGAAGGTCGGCGTCGGCTACGATTGGAATTCGCAGACCGTTGTCGTCTTCGGCATCGGCGACCGGACGAACTTCGCGTTCCCGGAGGAGCTGATGGAGGCGAAAGCCCTCGACGCGCAGTTTGACAGCTTCCACCTGTCCGCCTATCTGCCCACGCTGCGAACGGATGAGCCGCTGGACGGCTTCCTGTCCGGCTATCTGGATCGCACGCTCCGCAGCATTGAATACCTGCGCACCTACCTGCGTACCAATTGCACCGATGCGTATTACGCCGAGCGGATCAACCAGTACGTCGAGCTCTCGATCAGCAAGCACGAGATCCTGGGCTGGAAGGTACAGGACGACCGCATCATGCTCGAAATGGGCGGCAGCACCACCTGGTATCGCGACGTGCTCTACGTGCTCTCGCTGCTCGGCAACAAGAAGCCGGAGTGGAAGGAGCTGGGCTACGCCTGGTATCTCGCCTCCTGCGTGGATCCCTACGGGGAACGGACGATCAACCCTGCGTATCTGGAAAGCAGCCCCTGTAAGGACGCCTTTCTCCGCTGCGGCGGCACGGAGGAGAACACGCCGGAGAACTGGCAGCGCCTCTACGACGCGATCGCCTATACCTGCCTGGAGCAGGGCATGGACTGGGGCGACAGCTACGAGAGCCACCCGATGAAAAACATCGCGCTCTTCGGCGGCCCCAGCTACAACAAGGACGCCGGCAACGAAATGAGCGTCATTATGGCCGCGTCCTTTATCGGCTATCTGGCGGATCAGTACGGCTTTGACCGGGTGAGCGCCTTCTGCTTCGGCCGCTGCGGCTTTGCGCAGGCCTTCGGCACCGACTACGAAACGGCCTACGAGGCCTGGGGCGTCCGGCTGAACGAGACCTGCGGCGAAGCTTCTGACGATATTTCTGAATAAACGGGGAGAGAAAAAACATGACGGACTACAACGAACTCAACGCACAGCTCAGCGCTCTGGTGGACGGGATCCCGTATCCCATTGCCAATCTTTCCAACGCCGCGGCCCTGCTCTGGCACACGCTGCCGGAGCTGAACTGGGCGGGCTTCTATCTGCGGGAGAGGGAGAAGCTGATCCTGGGCCCCTTCCAGGGCAACACGGCCTGCATCGTGATCCCCATGGGCCGGGGCGTCTGCGGCACAGCAGCCGCCCAGGACAAGACGCAGCTGGTGGCGGACGTCAACGCGTTCCGCGGCCACATCGCCTGCGACAGCGCCTCCCGCTCCGAGATCGTGGTCCCGCTGCGGAAGGAGGGCCGGGTCGTCGGCGTCCTGGACGTGGACAGCCCGGTGCTCGATCGCTTTACCGAGGCGGACAGGGAAGGCCTGGAGGCCTTTGCCGCCATTCTGGAATCACAAATCTGACGGAGGAGAAAACACTATGGAAGTCAATCAGGCTGCCGCGCTGCTGAACGGCATCAAGCAAAACATCAACCAAGTGATCGTGGGCAGGGACGAGACGGTGGAGCTGCTGCTCACCGCCCTGTGCTGCGGCGGACACGTTCTGCTGGAGGACGTCCCCGGCACCGGAAAGACCATGCTGGCCAAATCCCTGGCCCGCTCTCTGGACGGTGAATTCCACCGGATCCAGTTTACCCCGGACCTGCTGCCCTCCGACGTGACGGGCCTCAACTACTACAACCAGAAGGCCGGAGAGTTCGTGTTCCGGCCAGGCCCGGTGTTCGGCAATATCCTGCTGGCGGACGAGATCAACCGCGCCACCCCCAGGACCCAGTCCAGTCTGCTGGAGTGCATGGAGGAGCGCCAGGTTACCATGGACGGCGTCACAAGAAAGCTCCCCGCCCCCTTCCTGGTCATCGCCACCCAGAACCCCATCGAGACCGTGGGCACCTTCCCCCTGCCCGAGGCCCAGCTGGATCGCTTCCACATGATGCTGTCCATGGGCCTACCCACCCATGACGAAGAAGTGGCCATCCTGGAGCGCTTTATGCGGGACGATCCCCTGGCCGAGCTGCAGCCGGTCTGCGGCGGAAAGGAGCTGCTGGAGCTGCAGGAGATGCGTAAGACCATCTACGTCCACCCCGTTCTGCTGAACTACATGGTAGATTTGATCCAGGGCACCAGAAAGAAGCAGAGCACCGTCTCCGGCGTCAGCCCCCGCGGCTCTCTGGCGCTGCTGAACGCTGTCCGCGCCTGGGCCATGCTCCACGGCCGCAGCTTTGCCACCCCCGAGGACGTGAAGAAGCTGGCGGTGCCGGTGCTGTCTCACCGCATCACCCTGGAGCACGGCAGCCTGGACCGCCGCAGCGGCGAGCAGCTGCTGCTGGAGCTTCTGGATCAGATCCCGGTTCCCACGGAGCGCTTCGAGCGCTGAGGCAGGCGGATGAACCGAAAGGAGGTGTTCGCTTGCTGATTCTATGGATCCTGATCGGCTCCGTGATCCTGTTCGCCGTGCAATGGTCTGTCTATTCCAGATATTGGGACCGAAAGCTCCGCATCTACTTCCGCTTTATGGAACGGGCGGTGACGGAGGGAGACTCCGTCGGACTTGTGGAACGCATCGAAAACCGCAAGCTGCTTCCGCTTCCCATCTTTGGCTATCGCTATAAGGTCTATCGCAACTTCGCCTCCGGCGGCACCGGCGAGGAGCCGCTGGTGCTGAAACGGAAGCTGGCCCTTCCTGCGCGGCGGGCGGTGGTCAACCGGGCCAAGATCAACAGCCTGTCCCGGGGCGTCTACGCCATCGGGGAGGTCTATCTCTCCGCCACCGATCTGTTTTACGTCTCCCGTCTGGAGCGGACGGCGGAAAGCGCCTCCTCGCTCACCGTCTATCCCGCCAAGATCCCGGTGCAGAAGCTGGCCCTGCCGGTGCGTCTGCTGCTGGGCTCCATCGCCACCCGGCGCATGGCCCAGGAGGATCCCTTCGCGCTGAAGGCCATCCGGCCCTACGAGATCTATGACAGCCCCCGGATCATCAACTGGAAGGCCAGCGCCCGCAGCGGCGAGCTGAAGGTCAACCAGTTCGACCATACCACCGACGAGGCGCTGATCTTCCTGCTGGATATGGAAAGCGGAACGGTGGACGACCGGGAGGAAATGCTCCGCCTGGCCTCCTCTCTGAGTCAGCTGTTCCTGCGGCGGGGCGTCAGTGTGTCCCTGCTGGCCAACGGCCGGAACTGCATGAACGGCCTGCCCATCCGGGTCAAAGCCGGCGCTGACGCGGGCCACCAGATCACGGTGGACGAGACCCTTGCGTATATCAATCTCTCTCACCCGGCCACAGAGTCCTTCCGGAGCTTCCTGGCCGGGGTGTCCAAGGAGTCCCTGCAAAAGGCCCTTCCCGTGGTGATCTCCGCAGATTGCACCGGGGAGTCTCTGCGCGCCTTCCAGGAGACGCCCGGGACGCGGGGCGGTTATTTCCTCTCCGTCAACGGCGACGGCAAGACCCGGACTGAGGCCGGCATCACGCTGCTCAACTGGGACGCCAGGGAGGGGGAGGTGCTGCTGTGAAGGAGCTGAAAAAGCTGCAGCGCCGCGTTCATTGGAGCGAGTGCATCCAGCTGGCGCTGCTGACCCTTTGCCTTGCCGTCCCCATTGCTTTGATCTACACCGAGGACGATCAGCTGTTCCGCCTGCGCTGGGCGCTGGGCACGGTGATCCCCGTGCAGCTCGTCCGCTTCATCTGCCAGCGGGTGGAGAAGAAAAAGCTGCGGCCGCCCCTCTGCGCGGTGGTGGTGGCCCTCACCATGCTGCTGACCCGCAATGATCACCATTGGGTCTACTATCTGGTCACCTTGATCCCCGTTCTGATCTTCGGGCTGATCGTGCCCTGGCATCGGGGTAAGATGATTCTGACCCTGGTGTCCATTCCCTCCGTGTTTGCTGCGCTGCCCCCCTATCTGATCGGCAAGGCGCTGTCCATTGAGCTAATCTCCTCCCTGTCGGTGGTGCTGGCGGCGCTGCTGACCCTGAACTTCTTCGTCCACATCAATCTGACCCGCCTGTTCCAGGATATCCGCTTTTCCAGGAAGACTGAGATCTCCCTTGCCGGCATTGTCCGGAACAATCGCCGGGTGATCATTGTCTATGCGCTGATCGGCGCCCTGCTGATCGCCGCAGTGCCCCTGCTGCTGCAGAAGGAGCAGACCCCCATCCCACGGCAGCTGGTGGAGCTGGAGGAGGAGAGCCGGCCTGTGGAGACCACAGAGCCTCCCAACCGGGACTACAGGCCGTCCAAGAACGTGGAAAAGCATGATGCAATATTCGTGTTCGACTCCTTTGCCACCATTCTCACCGTTGCGGGGATCCTGGGGCTGGGCGTGCTGATCTTCCTGCTGGTCAAGTATCTGCTGGATCACATCGACCGCAGAGGAAAGCTGCCCCTTCCGGATCTGGAGGACGGCCTGCAGGTGGAGCGGCTGGAAAAGAGCGGGGAATACCGGCAAAAGGAGAAGCTCAGCGGCTGGGAGAAGAAGATCCGACGCCGCTACGAAAAGCTGATCCTTGCCCGGACGCCGGGCAGCAAGCGGCTGAATTCCCTGACCCCTGCGGAGCTGGAGGCCGCGGCCGGCCTTTCCCGCCAGCCGGAGAACGCGGAGCTGCATGAGATCTACGAGCAGACCCGCTACAGTGCGGAGCCCCCCACCCGGGAGGACTATCACCGCTTCAAGACCCTGTCCAAGACCCTGGAGACCGTCTCTGACGGAAAACGGCTATCCTGAACGGTTCAAATTCGGAGGCTCAACCTTGAAGGAACACAAAAATCTGGAAAGAAGCATTTTCTGGAGCGAGTGTGTGCACCTGGCGCTTCTGACCCTTTGCTTCTCCATTCCCATTGCCTTGATCTTTGACGCGGATGAGCAGCACATCACCCATCTGCCCTGGGCATTCGGCGCGGTGATCCCCGTGCAGCTTATCCGGATGCTCTGCCAGCGGATCGAAAAGAAGGGATTGCGCTTTCTGGCTTCCGTGGCTGTCATTGGACTGACCGTGCTTCTGATGCACCGGGAGCACAGTTGGATCGGCTATCTGGTTCCGATGCTGCTGATCCTGTTCAGCGGCGTGTTCCTGCCCCGCCACAAGGGAAAGCTGATCTTTACGATCCCGTCTCCCTTCACGCTGGGTTTGACGCTGATCGCCTACGTGATCTCGAAAAAGCTTTCCGTGCCTCTGCTGGGGAGCTTTTCGGTGATCCTGGCGGCGCTGCTGACCCTCAATTTTCTCATTCACACCAATCTGGTACGACTGCGGGAGTATATTCGCCTGTCCATCGACGGGGAGATCGGCCTTTCCGGCATCATCCGGCAGAATTACAGGCTGATCGCGGTGTACGCGCTGATCGGCTTTTTGGTGATCGGTGCCACGCCGTTTCTGTTGCAGCGGGAGCAGCGGCCGATCTGGCAGCGTGTGGTGGAGCTTGTACCGGAGACCGAGCCTGTGGCCACCGACAATGTGATACAGGAATACGAGCATCTCAACACTGCAGTCCCCCAGAATGCGGAGCTCGTCGCGGACATCGTGCTTACGATCCTGCTTGTGGTGTTTATTCTGGCGCTGCTGGCGCTTCTGTTTCTGCTGGGCAAGAGCCTGCTGGAACGCATTGACCGCAAAAAGCTGCCCCCGCCCAAGCTTTGGGACGGGATCCTCATAGAGCAGCTGGAGGAGGAAGCGGCGAAGACCCAGCGGGAAAAGCTGTCCGGCTGGGAGAAAAAGATCCGTCGCCGCTATGAAAAGCTGATCCTTCGGCTGACGCGGGTGGACGCTTCTCTGCTGACCCTGACCCCTGCAGAGCTGGAGGCTGTGGCCGGAATCTCCGGCAAGCCGGAGAACGCGGAGCTGCACGCGATCTATGAGCAGACCCGCTACAGTGCGGAGCCCCCCACCCGGGAGGACTACGCCCGGTTCAAGACCCTGTCCAAGACCCTGGAGAGCGTCGCCGCGGAGCGGAATTTGCCCAAATAGCGCCGAAAAAAGAAAGGCCTGCAATAGAAAATCCCCCGAAAAGGGGGATTTTCTATTGCAGACCAAACGCGAAGCGCCCGTCTGCCGGAAATGCTGCAATAAACGCAGCGGCCTGGAAATCGCAGAGTTACTTCGCCAGCGCAGCGGTATCCTGGGCGATCATCAGCTCCTCGTTGGTGGGGATGACCCAGATCTTGACCTTGGAGTCGGCGGCGGAAATGATCCGCTCGTCGCCGCGCAGCTTGTTCTTCTCCTGGTCCAGCTTGACGCCCAGGAATTCCAGACCCTCGCAGATCATGGAGCGCATCAGCACGCCGTTCTCACCCACGCCGGCGGTGAAGACCAGAACGTCCAGTCCGCCCAGAGCGGCAGCGTAGGCGCCGATGTACTTCTTGACCTCGTAGGCGAACTTGTCCAGAGCCAGCTGGGCCTTCTCGTTGCCCTGGGCAGCAGCGGCTTCCAGATCACGGAAGTCGGAGCTCACGCCGCCGGACAGACCGAACACGCCGGACTTCTTGTTGAGGATGGTCATGACCTCGTCCATGGACTTGTTGTAGTTCTTGCAGATGTACTGCGCCACGGTGGTGTCGATGTCGCCCACACGGGTGCCCATAGGCACGCCGCAGAGGGGAGACAGGCCCATGGAGGTGTCCTGGCACTTGCCGTCCAGGATGGCGGCCAGGGAGGAGCCGTTGCCCAGGTGGCAGTTGATGACCTTCAGGCCCTTGCCCTCGAGGGCTTCCACGCGCTTGGCGATGTAGCGGTGAGAGGTGCCATGGAAGCCGTAGCGGCGCAGGCTGTCCTTCTCATAGTACTCGTCGGGAATGGCGTAGCGGTAGGCCTTGGGGGGCATGGTCATGTGGTAGGCGGTGTCGAAGACAGCGACCTGGGGCTTGTTGGGCAGGATCTTCTGGCAGGCCTCAATGCCCAGCAGGTTGGCGGGGTTGTGCAGGGGGCCCAGGGGGATGCAGGCGCGGACGGCCTCCAGGCAGGCCTCGTCGATCAGGCAGGACTCGGCGAACTTCATGCCGCCGTGCACCACGCGGTGACCCACAGCGTCGATCTCATCCACAGAGGAAACCACGCCGTTGACGGGATCCACCAGGATGTCCAGCACCGCGGTGATGGCCTCAGCATGGGTGGGCATGGGGATCTCGGAAACGACCTTGATGTCCTTGGCGGGGGCCTTGTGGGTCAGGCGGCCGTCGATGCCGATGCGCTCGCAGAGACCCTTGGCAAACACGTCGCCGGAATCGGGATCCATGAGCTGATACTTCAGAGAAGAACTGCCTGCGTTGATGACCAGAATTTTCATAGCGTTTACTCTCCTAAATTTGTTCTATGATTTTTTGGCTATATGTGTTACAATAACCATAGCACTTCTTTTATTTTATACCAAAATACCAATTATGGCAAGTACAATTTGTCTTTCGGAGAAAAAATCATGAAAACCGTCGGGATCATTTGCGAATACAACCCCTTCCACAACGGCCATCTGCGCCAGCTTCGCCTGGCCCGGGAGGCTGTGGGGGAGGACTGCGCTCTGGTCTGCCTGATGAGCGGCAATTACGTCCAGCGGGGGGAGCCGGCGGTTTTCCCCAAGGCCGTCCGGACGGAGGCCGCCCTTCGCTGCGGGGCGGATCTGGTGCTGGAGCTGCCGCTGACGGCGGCCCTGTCCTCCGCCGAGGGCTTTGCTTCGGGCGGGGTGGAGATCCTCTCCGCCCTGGGCTGTGACTACCTCTGCTACGGCATGGAATCGGAAGACAATAATCTGCTTATGTCAACCGCAAAGGCCAATCTGGATCCGGCCTTTGACAGCCTGCTCCGGGCCGGACTGGAGACCGGCTGCTCCTATGCCGCAGCCCGTCAGCGTGCCCTGGAGGCCCTGGGCGCCGGGGCAGGACTGAACGCGCCCAACGACCTGCTGGCAGTGGAATATCTGAAAGCCCTGCTTCGGCTGCACAGCTCCATGGAGCCCCTGCCCATCCGCCGCACCGGCAGCTACCACGCCGAGACCCTGGATCCCGCAGCCCCCTCCGCCACAGCAATTCGCAGTATCTTATGTAGGGACGAGCATTGCTCGTCCGCCTCCTTCGTAAAGCCTTCCCCCTTGGCGGAAGGTGCCGAGCGCAGCGAGGCGGATGAGGGGGGCTTCCCGCCAGCAGCAGCTACCCCCTGGCGCGCTGCGATCCCAGTTTCGATTCACAGCCTCTACGCCGACACCCCTGTGCACAGCCTGCAGGCAGGGGAGCGGGCTATGCTGGCCATTCTCCGTACCCTGCCGGACGCCGCCTTTCAGGCCCTGCCCTACGGCTCCGAGGGCCTCTGGTCGAAGCTGATGAAGGCCTGCCGCGCCTGGGGCTCCACGGAGGAGATCCTCAGCGCAGTGAAATCCAAGCGCTACGCTCTGAGCCGCGTTCGCAGGATGCTGCTCTGCGCCGTCCTGGGGCTGACGGCGACCGATCTGAAAAAACAGCCTCCCTACGTCCGCGTCCTGGGCTTCGACCGAAAGGGGAGAGCCCTGCTCCGGGAATGGAAGCCCCGTTTCCCCCTGGTGAACGCCGGGGAGCGGCCCGCAGACGCAGCCTATTACGCCCTGGAATGCCGGGCCGCCGATCTGTATTCCCTGTTCTCCGCCCAGGGCCCCAGGCCCGCCGGGGAGGAGGGGCGGCAGCGGGTGATCTGCCTGCCGGACGGCTGATGGCTTCTTTCAAAAAATTTTAAAAAATATGAAAAAAACACTTGCATTTTCAGAGGCCTTATGTTATTATATGCGGGCTGACTAAGAATCGCAGGGCAAAACAGCCCTTTACCATAACAGAAAGAGGTGAACTGAAATGAAGGAAGGTATCCATCCCAAGTACGAACAGACGACCATCAGATGCGCATGCGGCGAGATCATCGAGACCGGCTCCACCAAGAAGGACATCAAGGTTGAAATCTGCTCCAAGTGCCACCCTTTCTACACCGGCAAGCAGAAGCTTGTTGACTCCGGTGGACGCGTGGATCGCTTCAACAAGAAGTACGGCCTGAAATAAGATCGACCAAGCCCGCACCTGTATTCGGTGCGGGCTTTTTCTATTATCGCGCCCTGTAGGGGGCGGCGCCTACGACGCCCCGTACCGGTGAATCGAACCGAACAGCGGGCCGTCGAGGGCGCCGGCCCCTACAATGCCGCAGCGCGCATCTCCCGAATAAGGAGGAAACTATGGAAGAACATAAAATCGAACGTGCAGTTCTCTGCGGCCTGGCAGCGGACTGCTTCAAAAAGGAAGAACAGGCCACCGACCGCAGCCTGGACGAGCTGGAGGCCCTGCTGGAGACCGCCGGGGGCGTCTGCGTGGGCAAGGTTTTGCAGAATCGCCACGCCCCGGATCCCCACAGCTTCGTTGGGGAGGGCAAGGCCGAGGAGATCCGCCAGCTGGCGGAAAACCACGGAGCCGAAATGGTGGTTTTTGACAACGACCTCTCTCCCAGCCAGATCCGGGCCCTGGAGGAGATCACAGGCACCACGGTGCTGGATCGCTCCGCCCTGATCCTGGACATCTTCGCCCAGCGGGCGCAGACGGCGGAGGGCCGCCTCCAGGTGGAGCTGGCCCAGTACCGCTACTTGCTTCCCAAGCTGTCCGGCATGGGCAAGTCCATGTCCCGGCTGGGCGGCGGCATCGGCACCCGTGGCCCCGGCGAATCCAAGCTGGAAACCGACCGCCGCCATATCCGCGCCCGGATCGACCGCCTGGAGGAGGAGCTGGAGCAGGTGCGGAAGCTCCGAGCCGTGGAGCGCCGTCGCCGCCAGAAGAACGAGATCCCCGTGGTGGCCCTGGTGGGCTACACCAACACCGGCAAATCCACCCTGCTGAATCGGCTCACCGGGGCGGGCATCCCCGCCAACGACCGGCTCTTTGACACCCTGGATACCACCACCCGCCAGCTGACGGTCTCCGACCGGCTGACGGTGCTGCTGTCCGACACCGTGGGCTTTATCTCCAAGCTGCCCCACCATCTGGTGGACGCCTTCCGGGCCACCCTGGAGGAGCTGAGCTACGCGGATCTGCTGATCCACGTCATCGACGCCGCCGATCCCGACCGGGAGGAGCATATCCAGGTGGTGGAAAAGCTGATCGGGGAGCTGGCCAACCCCGAGACCCCGGTGATCCGCTGCTACAACAAGGCGGATCTGGTGCAGCCGGAGGCCCTGCCTGTGGGGCCCAACAACGTGGCCATCTCCGCCCGCACCGGCGCAGGCATGGAGGCCTTCTTTGCGGTAATGGAGCGGGAGCTCTGCAAGGGCCTGCGCCGCGCCGTCTTCCTGCTGCCCTATTCCCTGGGGGGCCAGGTGGAGAAGCTCCACGACAACGCCCGGGTCTTCCGGGTGGAATACAAGGCCGAGGGCATCGAGATCGAAGCCGAGCTGGACGAGGTGCTCTACGGCAGGCTGGCCGAATACGAGATCACCCGGTAGCGGCGCACACCGGTGCGCCACGGAACTGCCTGCGGTGGCGCACGGTGTGCGCCGCTACAGCATCTGCGAGGAAACAGAAATGGATGCATACAAAATACCCGCCCGGGATTCTGAGGCCGAATTTGTCGAGAAAAAATCCCGCTTTATCGGGCGGATCTGGGTCACGGAGACCGAGGACGAGGCCCTGGCCCATATCAAGGCCATGCGCCAGCAGCACTGGGACGCCACCCATAACGTCTACGCCTATATCATCCACGACGGCCCCACCCGCTATACCGACGATGGAGAGCCCCAGGGCACGGCAGGAATGCCTGTGCTGGAGATCCTCCGGGGCAGCGGCGTGGAGAACGTGTGCTGCGTGGTGACCCGCTACTTCGGCGGGACGCTGCTGGGCACAGGCGGCCTGGTTCGTGCCTACGGGAAAGCGGCAAAGGATGCCCTCCAGGCCGCAGGAATTGCCCGGAAACAGGTCTGGAAGCTGCTGGATCTGATCCTGCCCTACACGTTTTTTGAGCGGCTGCGGCAGGAGGTGGAGCGCTTCGGGGGCATCGTGTCCGACACGGAGTACAGCGCTGATATCTGCCTCCACGTCCTGCTGCCCGCGGAGCGGGCCGAGGCCTTCACCGCCCGGGTGGTGGATCTGACACGGGGCAGCGTGACGCCCATCGAAGTCGGCGAGGAGCTGCGGGCGGTACAAGTTGAAAGTTGATAATTGAAAGTTGAAAATTTTCCGAAAATGTGGTATAATTATAGTAGCGCGGGCTATCAGCCCGCCAACCCGTCATAAAGGGTGATTGACATGACCATCAGAGAAATGATCGAGCAGCGGGAGCGGGATAGCCTGGCGCCCTACGCCGCGCTGTCTGCCCAGAGCAAGGGCCGGGGCCGGCCGGAGCCGGAGCGGGACGACCGCACCTGCTACCAGCGGGACGCGGATCGCATCCTCCACAGCCGGAGCTTCCGCCGTCTGATGCACAAGACCCAGGTCTTTTTGCAGCCGGAGGGCGACCACTACCGCACCCGCATGACCCACACCCTGGAGGTGGCCCGGATCGCCCGTACCATCGCCCGGGCTCTGGGGCTGAACGAGGATCTGACTGAGGCCGCCGCCATGGGCCACGACCTGGGCCACACCCCCTTCGGCCACGCCGGAGAGAAGGCCCTGACCGAGGTCATGGGCACGGAGTTCCACCACAACGAGCAGTCTCTGCGGGTGGTGGACAAGCTGGAAAAGGACGGCAGGGGGCTGAATCTGACCTATGAGGTGCGCCGGGGCATCCTCTGCCACAGCGGCCCGGATCTGCCCGAGACCCTGGAGGGCCAGATCGTCCGCCTCTCGGATCGGATCGCCTACATCAACCACGACATCGACGACGCCGTCCGGGCGGGGATCCTGAAAAACGAGGACATACCCCGGGATCTGGCGGCTGTGCTGGGGGAGACCCATTCCCAGCGGATCAATACCCTGGTGTCCGACGTTGTGAACTCCTCCCGGAACAGGCCCGTGATCGCCATGACCCCCGCCGTGGAGGCCGCCATGCTGGAGCTGCGGGAGTTCATGTTCGAGCGGGTCTACCGCAACCCCGTGGCCAAGGGCGAGGAGGTCAAGGCCCGCCGGATCATCCAGGAGCTGTACAAATACTACTTGGAGCATCCCGAGAAGCTGCCCCAGGACTTCCAGCCCCAGCTGGACCTGGAGGGCCTGCCCAGAATCGTCTGCGACTACGTGGCGGGCATGACGGACAAGTATGCCGTCTATAAGTTTGAGGAGATTTTCGTCCCTACCGGCTGGGCGGTACGCTGAGAATGCAGAATTCATAATGCATAATGACCACGCCCGTAGGGACAAGCATTGCTTGTCCGCTTCTCCCTGCCCGGAATAAGTTGAAAAAGATGGTGTGTTTCAAAAAGCCGTTTGAAACACAATACTATTCGGAGGACCGCACATGGCCAAATCCAAGTGGACGCCGCCCAAATATAACAGAACTGAACTGAAGCACCGCCAGCGCCTTTTGATGCTGATTTGTCTCTGTATCGGCGCGGACCTACTGATCGGCATTCTGCTTTGCGAAATGAAGCTGTCATCTTTGATCTCCGCCGTTCTGGCTTTTGTGATGGCTGTTGTCTCTCTGAACGACCCGATCCAGGAAAACGCAGGCAATCTCAGAATTGCGGGCTTTGTTCTTTTGCTCCTTGGAGCGATTGTATGGTTGACGATCTCTTTTTCCTGGTTTTGGATCGTCGGGCTGTTCCAATTTCTCGGCCTCGCGCTTTTTGCCGCCTGGCCGTACAGGAAAAGGATCCTGCATGCAATCGGGAAATAACGCTTACTTCTTACTTATTACCTATTCTTTTTGCATCGTCTAAACAAGGCGGCGGCCAGAGGTCTACCCATAAAGGGCACAGGTGGCCGCCCCTATGGGCTCTGAACCCGGAACCCTGTACCGTGGCGCACCGGTGTGCGCCGCTACGGGCTATGAATTTTGAATTAAAACGATTTTGCATTTTGCATTATGCATTTTGCATTCCGACAGGAGGTGATCCCCGTGGCATTCCCGGCGGCGTTTCTGGACGAGCTGATCGCCCGCAACCCCATCGACGAGGTGGTGGGCCAATACGTGCAGCTCAAGCGCAGCGGCACCAATTACTTCGGCCTGTGCCCCTTCCACGGGGAGAAGACGCCCTCCTTTTCCGTGACCCCCAACAAGCAGATGTACTACTGCTTCGGCTGTCACAAGGGGGGCGGGGTCGTCAACTTCATTATGGACATCGAGGGCCTGTCTTATGCCGACGCGGTGCGCTTTCTTGCAAAGCGCGCCAATCTTGAGGTTCCCGAGGATGAACGCTACCAGAGCCAATATAAGGAACAGGAGCGGCTTTGGAAGCTCTGCAAGGACGCGGCCCGCTACTATCACGAGACGCTGAAATCCGACGCCGGAAAGGCTGCCAGAGCTTATCTGCTTCGGCGCGGCCTGGACTGGCCAACCGTGGTCAAATTCGGCATCGGCTTCGCCCCAGACGATTTCCACAGCCTCCTGCCCGCCATGACCCAAAAGGGCTACACCGAGCAGGAGCTGATCGCCGCCAACCTGGCCGCCGTCTCCCAGAAGAACAGCAAAAACGTCTACGACCGCTTCCGCAACCGGATCATGTTCCCCCAGATCGACCTGCGGGGCAACGTGATCGGCTTTGCCGGCCGGGCTCTGGACAAGGACGCAAAGGCCAAATATATCAACCCCACCGAGACCCTGATCTTCTCCAAGCGGAAGTTCCTCTACGCCATGAACCTGGCCAAGAAATCCAAGCGCCCCTATATCATCGTCTGCGAGGGGCCCATGGACGCCATCGCCTGCCACCAGTTCGGCTTCGACTGCGCCGTGGCCTCCCAGGGCACCGCTCTGACGGAGGATCAGGTGAATCTCATCAGCAAATACACCGACCGGGTCATCATGACCTATGACAACGACGCCGCCGGCCAGAACGCCACCCAGCGGGCCATCCAGATGTTCGGCAGGGCAGGGGTGCAGGTGAAGATCCTGCAGCTCCACGACGCCAAGGACGCTGACGAGTTTTTGCACAAGTTCGGCGCCGATCCCTTTGAGGTGCTGATCCAGGGCTCCGAGAACCAGGCGGACTACCGCCTGCTGAGCCTGCAAAATCAGTTCGATCTGAGCAAGGACGACCAGCGGGTGGAATTCACGGCCAAGGCCGCGGGGCTGATTTCTACCTTCTCCAACGCGGTGGAGCGGGAGATCTACGCCGACCGCGCCGCCAAGGCCGCCGGGATCTCCAAGGACGCCATGCTCTTAGAGGTGTCCAAGGCCTACAAGAAGCGTACATACCAGGAAAAACGCAGGCAGGAGCGGGAGGATCTGTCTCCCGCCGTGACGAGCCTTCCGGAGGATCGGCGTCTGCGGGCGGAGTATTCGAATCCCCGTTCCGCCCGGGCCGAGGAGCAGGTGATCGGGCTGGTGCTGGTGGATCCCACCCTGCTGGAGCTGAGCCCGGAGCTGAGCGGCAGCCTGTTTTCGGCGCCCTTTCTCGGCAGAGCCTACGACGCCCTGCTGGCCCTGCATCGGCAGGGCTTGACCGTCAGCCTGGCCGCCCTGCAGGACTTCACCCCGGAGGAGAGCGCCAGACTCAGCGATATTTCCCGGCGCTTTGACCGGGTGAGCGACCAGCGGGCCTACACCGACTGCGTCGCCGTGATCCGTTCGGAGAACGGGAAAAAGCACGCTGCCAACACCGACGAAGATCTGATGCATATTGCCAAGGAATTGTCAAAGAATAAAGGATACGGAGGGAATTAAGATGGAACAGAACGAATTACTCCAGCAAAAGCTCAGAGCGCTGATCGAGACCGGAAAAAAGGAAGGAAAGATCACCTCCAAGCAGCTCCTGCAGACCCTGGACGCAATCGACGCCGACGACAAGCAGACCGAGCAGATCTATGACGCCCTGGAGAAGGCGGGCATCGAGATCGACGTATCCGACGTGGCAGAGATCCTGGAGGCGGCGGACGATCTGCTTCCCACCGATTCCGAGCTGATGGATCTGGATGAACAGCTCCCGGCGGAGCTGGACGAGCCGGAGACCTTTTCGGAGGAGACTGCCACCACCGATCCTGTCCGTATGTACCTCAAGGAGATCGGCAAGATCCCCCTGCTCTCTGCGGAGGAGGAGACAGAGCTGGCCAAGCGGGTCTCCGAGGGGGATGAAAACGCCAAAAAGCGCATGGTGGAGGCGAACCTCCGCCTGGTGGTCTCCGTGGCCAAGCATTACCTGGGCCGGGGAATGCAGCTTCTGGATCTGGTGCAGGAGGGCAACATGGGCCTTTTGAAGGCTGTGGAGAAGTTCGACCATACCAAGGGCTACAAGTTCTCCACCTACGCCACCTGGTGGATCCGACAGTCCATCACCCGGGCTGTGGCGGATCAGGCCAGGACCATCCGTATCCCCGTCCACATGGTGGAGACCATCAACCGGGTCTCCCGCACCTCCCGGGCTCTGGTGCAGGAGCTGGGCCGCGAGCCCACCCTGGCCGAGATCAGCCAGTACCTGGGCATCTCCGAGGACAAGATCGCGGAGGTCATGAAGATCGCCCAGGATCCCGTTTCCCTGGAAACGCCGGTGGGCGAGGAGGACGACAGCCATCTGGGGGATTTCATCCCGGACAGCGACGTCAAGGAGCCCGCCGAGTCCGCCTCCTACAATATGCTGCGCCAGCAGTTAGCGGAGGTCATGGATACTCTGAGTCCCAGAGAGTGCAAGGTGCTTCGGCTGCGCTTCGGCCTGGAGGACGGCCGCGCCCATACCCTGGAGGAGGTGGGCCGTCAGTTTGACGTCACCCGGGAGCGGGTCCGCCAGATTGAGGCCAAGGCCCTGCGCAAGCTGCGCCATCCCTCCCGCTCCAAGATTTTGAAGGACTTCCTGAGCTGAGGCATCCATTTTTATGAAAAAGTACTGGAACCGGCTCCGGGACGTGGATCGGGTGGCGATCCTTGCCATTGTTGGCGTGGGCTTGCTGGTGGTTTTGAAATACTTCCTCACGGGTGTCTGGATCCATCGGAACGAGCCGGTCTATCCCGCCTATAGCAAGCCCGCCACGTCGATCTCGGAGCTGCAAGCCGAGCTTGCCGCCCATGAACCCACGAAGGGGCTCGTGGTGGTGGACGCCTCCGACCGGATCAGCGGTCAGCAGTCCTTTGAGATCATGCTGGATAAAACCACCCGCGACGCCGAGCCGGAGGGCTACTGCATTTCCTGGACGGATGCGGAGGCGGACGGCCTGCGCCCGGAGGAAATTACCGGCTGGCTCCGGCCGGAGGGCTTTCAGCTCTACGGGGGCACATACCGGGATCGGCGGATCAAGCTGGAAACCTTCCCGGAGGATCCCCGGGAGCGATACATGAAGCTCTGGCTGCTCTGCGGAGACTACTACTATACGGTCAGCGCTTCCTTTGAAACCGCGGGCCTTTCCGAGCAGGATATCACTGAGCAGGAAGAAGCTTTGCAGGCCTTTCTGTATGCCATCGCCGACCGGATCATCGACGCGGCGGGATAGCGCACGGTTTGGGGTGCAGAGTACATAGTCCGTAGGGGCGAGCAGTGCTCGTCCCAACAGGCGGTGCCTGTTGCCCGCAAAATAATTCTTGACAAAGCGAAAAAAATCTGTATGATACATGATAGAAAAACGGAGCGCTGCCTGCGCTCGTACTGATCGTATCGATATGGAGGAACACAAATGCTGGAAAAGCTGATCGCATATTTGTCCAAGGAGCTGGACGTTCCCGCCGAGGAGCTCGACCGGGACACCACCTTTGAGAGCCTGCACCTGGATTCTCTGGATACCGTCGAGATGCTGATGGATCTGGAATCCGAGCTGGGCGTGGATCTGGAGCTGGAGGAAAAGGTGGCCACGCTGGGCGAGCTGGCCGACTTTATCGAGTCTAAGCTGGATTGATCGGGAGGGCCGATGTGGGCATCGGCCCCTACGGAACAGGCAAGATTAACACTTGCAAAAGCTCGCAAAATCGTGTACAATAGAATATAGACTTGTCGTGCGCTTACCGGCCCATGACAAGGTCGCACTAGCCGGGGAGATAGCGGTGCCCTGTAACCTGCAATCCGCTACAGCAGGAGTGAATCCCTACACCCGGGCTTGCGTTGTGCTGCTGTCCGTATAAGCGGTGTTGAGGGATCGGTCTCACGCAACGGAACCCCGTGAACCATGTCAGGCGGGGAACCGAGCAGCATTAAGCGGCAAGTTCCGTGTGCCGTGAGTCAGCCGTTCCTGAGCTGGCTGTCCGGGAAACGGGTATAACGCAAGTTCAAATGTAGGTGTGCGATCTTGTCATGGGCCGGTCCGCCTGTCCCTGGGGGACAGGCGGGAGTTAAAATTTCGCTGCGCGAAAGTTATGATTGCTTCGCAAGTTATGATTGTGCTTCGCACAAGTTAAGAGCGCTGCGCGCGTTTCGGTATTTTTCAGATTTTCAATCTGAAAAATGGATTTTAAATTCATGCCGAAGGCATACCGCAGCTTGCCCGCAGGGCAATCATAACTTTGCCGCAGGGCAATCATAACTTTGCCGCAGGGCAATCATAACTTTGCCGCAGGGCAATCATAACTTTGCCGCAGGCAAATCATAACTTGCCCGCCCGGGCAATCTTAACTTGCGGCGCTTGCCGCAATCAAAACTCAAGATCCGGGGAGGTGAACAAATCCGTGTACCAGGCCCTATACCGAAAATATCGTCCCCAGACCTTCGACGACGTGGTGGGGCAGGGGAGTATCACCCAGATCCTCCGCACCCAGGTGGTCACGGGCAAGCTCAGCCATGCCTATCTGTTCACCGGCTCCCGGGGCACCGGCAAGACCACCTGCTCCAAGATCCTGGCCAAGGCGGTCAACTGCCTGCATCCCGTGGACGGCAATCCCTGCAACTGCTGCGCCGCCTGCCAGAGCATCGACAGCGGCGCCTGCATGGACGTGCTGGAGATCGACGCCGCCTCCAACAACGGCGTGGACAACGTCCGCACCCTGCGGGAGGACGCTGTTTACGCGCCCACCCAGGTCAAAAAGCGGGTCTACATCATCGACGAGGTCCATATGCTCTCCATGTCGGCCTTCAACGCCCTGTTGAAGATCATCGAGGAGCCGCCCCCCCACCTGATGTTCATTCTCGCCACCACCGAGCTGCACAAGGTTCCCGCCACGATCCTCTCCCGCTGTCAGCGCTTCTCCTTCCGGCGGATCGACCCGGCGGACGTGGCCGCCCGGATCCACTACGTGGCCTATGAGGAGGGTCTGGACGTCACGGAGGAGGCTGCGATGCTCCTGGGCCGTCTGGCCGACGGCGCCCTGCGGGACGGCCTCTCCCTGCTGGATCAGTGCGCTGCCGCTTCATCGGGGCAGATCACCCCGGAGACGGTCTACAACACCCTGGGCATCGCAGGGGCAAAGGCGGCCGGAGAGCTGCTCAGCGCCGCTGCGGATCGGGATACCGGCCGGGTGCTCAGCCTGCTCACGAGGCAGTACGCGGAGGGGAAGGATCTTGCCGCCCTGGTGGACGAGCTGGTCAGCCTCTGCCGGGATCTGCTGCTGCTCAAAACCGCACCTCAGACCGGCGCTTCCATGCTGACCGGCGTCTGCACCGACGCCGAGCTGCGGGCCCTGCTGCCCCGCTTCTCCGCCGGGGAGCTGCTGCGGCACACCCGGCTGCTGCAGGACACCGCCTCCGGCTTCAACAAAAGCGCCAACCGGCGGATCGACGTGGAGCTCTGCCTGCTGCAGATGTGCGAGCCTACGCTGGACGCCGACGTCCAGGCCCTGAACGCCAGGCTCTCCCACCTGGAGACCGTGCTGGAATCCGGCGTGCTCCCGGCCCCCCAGCCGAGGCCGACCCCGGAGCCGGAGCCTGGGGAACAGGCAGCCCCTGCCGCGCCCCAGCCGGACACTCAGCCGGAGCCGGAGCCCGATCAGCCCCTGCCCGTGTCGTTCTGGGCGGATCTGGCGGACGCGGTGCGGAAGTGGCGGCCCTCTCTGGGCGGCTATTTCAACACAAATGAAGCCAATCTGCTGGTTCCCGCCCTCCACGGCGATCTGCTGGAGCTGATCGCCGCCGGGGAGATGGTGAAGAGCATCGTAGATCAGGATGACGTGCGGGAACACGTGGCCCAGCGCGCAGGAGTTCTGCTCCACCGGCCGATCCGTGTCCGGGTGGTGCTGCGGGGCGAGAAGCGGGGAGAGAACGATCCGCTGAATAAGCTTGTCGCCTTCGGCAAGGAGCATCCGGGCGTGGTACGCGTGACGGATTAGCATAACGAAAAACGGAAAAACGATTCCATCAGAATAAGGAGGATACAAAAATGGCAAAAGGCGGATTTCGCGGCGGCCCTATGGGCGGCGGCATCAACGCGAACATGATCAAGCAGGCCCAGAAGATGCAGCAGGATATGCTGCGGATGCAGGAGGAAATGGAGAACCAGACCTATGAGGCCACCGTGGGCGGCGGCATGGTCAAGGCTGTGGTCAACGGCAAGCATACCGTCCTGTCCATGGAGATCAACCCCGAGGCCGTGGATCCCGAGGACGTGGAAATGCTCCAGGATCTGGTGGTGGCCGCGGTCAACGAGGCAATGCGCAAGGCGGAGGAGGAAGCCAACGCCAATATGAGCAAGCTCACCGGTTCCTTGAATCTGGGCAGCCTGGGCGGACTGTTCTGATGCAGCGCTATTTTCCCGCTCCCCTGGAGCGGTTGACGGAGGCGTTTGCCAAGCTGCCCGGGATCGGCGGAAAGACCGCCCAGCGGCTGGCCTTTTACGTGCTGAGCCTTCCCGATGAAGAAGCGGCGGACTTTGCCCGCGCCATTGTGGAGGCCAAGCAGACGGTGCATACCTGCCCCATCTGCCAGAATCTCACCGACGCTGAGCGCTGCGCCATCTGCTCCGACGAGCGGCGCGACAAGGGCGTGATCTGCGTGGTGGCGGAGCCCCGGGACGTGATCGCCATGGAGCGGGCCCGGGAATACGAGGGCGTGTACCACGTGCTCCACGGGGTGATCTCCCCGCTGAACCACGTGGGGCCGGATGACATCCGGATCCGTGAGCTGCTGGCCCGGGTCGCCCAGGGCGGCGTCCGGGAGGTCATTATGGCCACCAACCCCGACACCGAGGGGGAGGCTACGGCAATGTACCTTTCCCGCCTGCTGCGCCCCATGGAGGTCAAGGTCACCCGGCTGGCCTACGGCATCCCCGTGGGCAGTCAGCTGGAATACGCCGACGAGGTCACCCTGCTGCGGGCCCTGGAGGGCCGCAGAGAGATCTGAATCTGTGCAAGCGCATCCCCGCGGCCGGAGCCGCGGGGATGCTGTTCTTCACATATTCTTCAAAAAAGCTTGCAAAAGCTGTTGCTTTTTTCCGAAAAAAATGGTTTAATAGAACAGCCGAATGGCAAAATCGATAAAGGAGCCATATCCATGCAAAACGCAAGAACCGTTCGCAAGCTCTTATCCCTGTTTCTGGTTCTGACGATCCTCGGCACCCTGCTTGTCCCGGCGGCCTACGCTGACCCCGGCGCAGTGCAGAACGGAGGGGAAGACAGTCAGAGCATTTTTTCTGCGCCTGCTGAGGAAGCAGACGGCTCCGCGGAGCAGGAACCCTATGCCGCGGATGAGATCGTTCGTGTGTCCATCTTCCTGGAGGATCCCGCTCCCATCGACGCGGGCTATTCCATGGATCACGTTTCCAGAAACGCTTCTCTGGTTGCCTACCGCGATCAGCTGAAGTCCAAGCAGAATGACGTCCAGGCAAGGATCGAAAACGCCATCGGCGCCAAGCTCGATGTGAAGATGAACCTGACGCTGCTGGCCAACGCCATATCTGTGGAGCTTCCCTACGGCGAGCTGGATCTGGTCAGACAGGTTCCCGGCGTAAAGAGCGTGGAGCTGGAGCGCTGCTTCCAGAATGATGAGCCGGTGAAGGAAGAGCCTGCTCAGCCCAACACCGCCAACACCGCCACCTATATGGTCGGCGCCTCCGAGGTCTGGGCCGAGGGCTACACCGGCGCCGGCACCCGTATCGCCATCATCGATACCGGCATCGACACCACCCACCAGTCCTTCGATGCGGACGCCTTTGAGCACGCGATCCAGGAGACCGGCAAGGACGTGGATCTCTTTACCCAGGCGGATCTGAACGCCATCAAGAGCCAGCTGAACGCCAGCTCCGCGGTCTACGTCTCCAGCAAGATCCCCTTTGGCTACAACTATGTGGATTATAATACCACCATCAACCACCTGAACGACACGCAGAGCGAGCACGGCTCTCATGTGGCCGGCATCGCCGCCGCGAACCGCTTTATCAAGAGCGGCTCGGACTACGTGGACGCTGCGGACGCCGTGGGCGCGTTGGGCATGGCCCCGGACGCCCAGATCTTTGTCATGAAGGTCTTCGGCTCCGGATACGGCCCCTTTGATTCCACCTATGTGGGCGCCATCGAAGACGCCCTTGTGCTGGACTGCGACGTGGTGAATATGTCCCTGGGCTCCGCCTCGCAGGGCTTCAGCTATTCTGACGCCAGCAGCTATCAGAATACCTGGAACAAGATCGCAGATATGAACGCCAACACCAAGATGGTGGTCTCCATTTCCGCAGGCAACAGCTTTTCCTTCACGGAATTCCTGCAGGACGCCAACGGCGACAATTACGACCTCTATATCGAGGACGTGCATATGCACACCGGCGGCGATCCCGGTTCCTATCTCAACTCCCTCTGTGTTGCCTCCGCGGACAATACGCACGTGCGCGGCACGCCGATGATCTTTAACGACAGCCAGAAGGTGTTCTATACGGAGACCGGCAACAGCGGCGGCAAGATGACCGACGTGGCCGGCAGCTACGACTACGTGTACATTGACGCCGTGGGCAACGCCTCGGATTACAGCACCGTCAATGCTCAGCTGTCCCTGGCGGGCAAGATCGTCCTGGTCAACCGCGGCGAGATCAGCTTTGTAGACAAGGGCAACAACGCCATCAGCTACAACCCCAAGGGCCTTGTGGTGGCCAACGACATCTCCGGCACTGTCAACATGTCTCTGACCGATTACACCGGCAGCTTCCCCATGGTAGCCATCACCCTGGCCGATGCGCTGACCATCAAGGAAAACTCTGAGGCACACACCGCCGGCAGCATTACCTATTACACCGGAACGGTGCAGGTGACCGACCATGCGGAATCGACGCAGATCTCCGCGAATGCGGAGATGTCCGACTTCTCCTCCTGGGGCGCTCCCGGCGCGCTGACCATGAAGCCCGAGATCACGGCTCCCGGCGGCAGTATCTACTCTGTCTGGGGCACCAACAAGGCCAAGAGCGGCGCGATCGAAGGCGGCTCGGATCAGTATGAGCTGATGTCCGGCACCTCCATGGCCGCGCCCCATATCTCCGGCCTGACCGGCACCCTGGGGCAGTATCTGCGGGAAAACAACATCAGCATCCCGGGCAAGACCACCCGTCAGATCGTGCAGAGCCTGCTGATGTCCACTGCAGTGCCTATGCACATCGGCAGCGAGGACGGCCCCTATTATTCCATTCTGCAGCAGGGCGCAGGCCTGGCGAACGTCCGGCAGGCGGTACACGCTTCGTCCTTCATTTTCATGAACGAGGACGCCAACGTCTCCTACGCGGACGGCAAGGTCAAGGCGGAGATCGGCGACAAGCCCGCCCGCTTCGGCAGCTATACCTGGTCGTTCAACCTCTACAACACCGCTTCTCAGGCGCAGACCTACGCCCTGTCCACCGACCTGTTCACCCAGGGTCGCTACGTGGGCGAGGACGGCTATGCCCATATGGCTCAGTCCACCACTTTGCTGGACTGGCCCGTCTCCTACTCCACCGGCAGCACCGTGACCGTTCCCGCCGGCGGCAGCCAGACTGTGACGGTCACCATCACCATTCCCGCCGACATGAGCGAGTTTGACGCCCTCTATCCCCGGGGCGCATATGTGGAAGGCTTTACCTATGTGGAGAGCCAGACCACCACGACCGACGGCGCGAAGCTGGACGTGCGGCATTCCATCCCCATCCTGGGCTTCTACGGCTCCTGGACGGATCCCAATATGTTCGACCATAGCTCCTATGTGGACGTGAACGTGAACGGCGACCCCCGCACCGGCTACGCCGGCGACGGCAGCACCAACTACATCACCTATTCCCGCGGCTCCTCCAGCACCACCAAGTACGTGACCGGCAACCCCTACTTCACCGAGACTCCCTTCCCGGCGGATCGTCTGGCCATGCGTACCACCGACACCGTCAAGCAGATCCGCTATCTGCTGGTCCGGCCCGCCGGTACCACCGGCATCGGCGTCAGCAGGATCAATGAGCAGGGCCAGGTGACCGGCGTTCTGGATTCCACGGTGGACAACACCAATGTTCAAGGAATGTACTACGCCCAGTCCAGCGGCGCATGGCAGAACAACTACAGCAAAACCAAGTCTGTGAATAAGACCTTTGCCTCCTACGGCGCCCAGGAGGGAGACCGGATCCGCTTCGGCTATTACGCGATCCCCGAATACAACGCCATGCAGGTTAATGAGGATCTGAACGCAGTTACCGCCGGTGTGCTGACAAGCTCCGGCTTTGCAAGGGTGCTGCAGAATAACGTCCTGGGCAAGGGCGCCCTGGTGGGCTATGACTTCTACATGGACAATACCGCCCCCGTGATCCTCTCCGCCATTCGAAACGGCACGCAGGTCGTCGTGACAGTCAAGGATGAGAACTGGATCGCCAAGCTGGCGCTGCTGAACGGCAGCACCACGGTGCAGCAGCTGATCCCCGAGCAGAGCGTCCGGGGCCAGACCGTCACCTACAGCTTCGACATCTCCGGCATCAGCAATCCCGCAAACCTCAAGGTCTTCGCAGGCGACTACGCCGAGAACGAGGCGACTGCCCAGCCTGAGGAGCTGAGCTACACCATCACCGCCAGCGTCAACAATCCCGCCTGGGGCAGCGTTGCCGTCTATGGCAGCTCCATCCTGGCAGAACCCATCGAGGGCTATTACGTGGAGTCCGCCCAGGTGCTCAGCGGCACGGCGGAGCTTGTGATCAACGGGAACACCATCTCTGTGAATCCCAGCTCTGACTGCTCCATCCAGGTCAACTTTGCGCCCAGACCCCAGATCACGGTTCATTTTGTGGCCAACGGGGAAGACGAGGGCAGCGTGACCGGTTACCTCAACGATTCCATCCAGCTTCCCGGCACGATCCAGAACACCAACTTCACCGAGGACTACAGCTTTATCGGCTGGTACGGAGCCACCCTGCTGGAGACGGAGCAGACGCCCGACTACTATCTCCCCCGGGAGCAGTACACCCTGACGGAGAATACTACGCTCTACGCCATGTTCCGGCGCTTTGAGGGCAACGACGGCGAGCTCTTCCGCCTGGTGACGGAGACCCCGGATGAGATCGAGGGCCGCTATGTCATCAGCTCCGGCAAGACCAGCGACAGCTATATCCTGCCCACGATCCCCAAGGGCGAGCAATACAAGAACCACAAGTATGAGACGAAGATCTCCACCGCAGGCGCGACCATCACGGACGGCAGCGTAATGACGGACGTGCCGCTGACCAACATCTTCATCTTTGAGCACAGCGATACCGCCGCGGCCTATACCATCAAGTCCGCCAGCATGGACGGGGTCTATGTCAACGACGCCAGCAGCGGCCTGAACGCGGTGGATACGGTTTCTTCGAACGCCAAGTGGACTGTCACCAAGGACACAGACAGCTACGAGGGCAAGTTCCTGGTCTCCTCCCTGATTTACTCCACTTACGCCCTGTGCTATACCTCCAGCAACTATTGGGACACCTCCTCCAGCACAAACTATTGGGGCGTGTTCCTCTGGAAGGGCGAGCCCACCGGCACGCCGTATTATACCACCAACCCGGTAGCGGCGAACCACACCCACGAGCTGGAGCACCACGAAGCGGTGCCCCCCACCTGCGGCGCCCACGGCAACACGGAGTATTGGCGCTGCACGATCTGCGGCAAGTATTTCTCCGACGCCCAGGGGCAGAATCAGATCAGCCTGGCCGACACAGTGGTTCCCGCCACCGGCGAGCACAACTATGAGGGCGCTTCCTGCACGTCCAACAACGACGGCACCCACGATCACGTCTGCAACGTCTGCGGCCAGACGGCAACGGAGAACTGCAGCTACGAGGACGTGGTGACGCCGCCCACCCAGACCTCCCAGGGCTACACCACCCATACCTGCGTCCACTGCGGCTACAGCTTCATCGACAGCTACGTTCCCGCCCTGGGCAACACCTTTACCGTCACCTTCTCCGTCTTTGGCAACACCACGGTGATCGCGCCGATGGAATCCAACACCGGCACGGGGATCACCCTGCCCACGGCCCAGGCGCCGGAGGGCTACAAGTTCCTGGGTTGGGTCACCGGGACTTACAACAACGTGACCGTGCGGCCCACCGGGATCCTGAACGGCAACTACGTCGCGCCGGAGAATATCACCCTCTATGCCCTGTTCTCCAGAGTGGAGGGCGGCAACGGGGAAGTGGTCTATACCCTTCAGACAGAGGCCCCTGCCGATTGGAGCGGCCGCTGGATGATCACCCGCGGAAAGACCAACACCTGCACGGTTCTCACCGGTATTGCCGGCGGAAGCTACGAATCCGGCAACTCCGGCGGCGCTACCGCCTTCATCTCCTCCGGCATGACCCTGGAGGACGACGCGATCTCCGGCGCCTCCGAGCTGTACGTGTTCGACGTGCAGAGCAAGAACGGAAACTACGCGATCCAGAATGCGGAGAAGCAAAGCTACCTTGCCGAGCAGACCCTTGCGCTTCAGGCAGTGAGCAGCTATGACGCCGCGACCTGCGACTGGTCGTTCACCATGCAGCAGAACGGCGAGGTCAACATCAAGAACGTGAACGCCACCAGCTATCCCTACATCGGCTACGGCTCCTTCTTCATGTGTACCGCAAGCACCGGGATCGGCCTCAGCCTCTGGGCAGAGACGCCCTCCGGCACGGTCTACTACACCACCGAGGGAGAGGGCGGCGAGCCCACCCTGCCCTGCGACGGCGGCGAGGGCTGCCCCGGCAAGATCTTTACCGATATGCCGGCCAAGGGACACTGGGCCCACGACGCCATCGACTGGGCCATTGTGAAGCACGTCACCGCGGGCACCACCGAGACCACCTTCAGCCCCGCCCAGATCTGCACCAGAGCCCAGACCGTGACCTTCCTGTGGCGGGCAGCAGGCAGCCCGGAGCCGGAGAGCATGGAGAATCCCTTCACCGACGTGGAGCCCGGCAGCTATTATGAGAAGGCTGTCCTCTGGGCCGTCGGCATGGGCATCACCGCCGGCACCGGTGAGAACAGATTCAGCCCCTACGCCACCTGCACCAGATCGCAGGTCGTGACCTTCCTCTGGCGTCTCGCCGGCAGTCCCGAACCGGAAACCAGCGTCAGCCCGTTCCGGGATCTGGACATGGACGCCTACTTCGCGCCCGCCGTCCTGTGGGCCTGGGAGAACGGCATTACCGCCGGTACCACCACGGATCGCTTCAGCCCGGATACGGTCTGCAACCGTGCCCAGGTCGTGACCTTCCTCTATCGCATGATGAACTGACATGAAAAGTCGGGGCTGCCGAAGGGCAGCCCCGATTTCGTTTCTATGTTCGTATGTCCCCAGCGCTCAGCGCAGCAGCGCCGCAATCTCGGTAAAGTCCCGCGTCCGGAGACAGAGTCCGTCCAGCGGCCGCTCCGCGCTGCAGACCGCGAATCGATACCCCTCCGCGGTAAAGTCCCGGAGCTCGAAGTGCCGCGGGTCTACCTGCTGGCGCAGGGTGATCCCGGAAGCCTCCGGCAGCACGCAGAAGGCGTTCAGCGGGATTCGCAGGCCGGTCCCCACGGCCTTCAAAAAGCTCTCCTTCAAAGTCCAATAGCGGTAAAACAGCGCATCCCTGGCCGGGCCTTCGCCGCAGCGCAGCAGAGCCTCGTATTCCTCGGCGCAGAAGTACCGCTGCGCGAGCTTGAGCCTGGCGGCGCGGATCCGCTCCACGTCGCAGCCGATGTCCCGGTCAGAAACGGCGCAGAGGACCTTGGCCCCGGAATGGGAGAGATTGAAGCACAGCCCCGCCCGGCCGGGGAGACAGGGCTTGCCGTTGGCGTCCTCCACAGGACACGGCGCCCGTACCCCCAGCTCAGCCAGGGACGCTTCCAGCAGCGCCCCTGCCCCCAGCGACTGCAGCCGCCCGAGCCCGGTACGGATCCGGTCGACCTTGGCTCTGCGGGTCTCGGAGACCCCTTCGTACAGCTGCCGGAACAGGGCGGGATCCTCCAAAGCCTGCAGGTCAGCGCAAAACAGCCGGATCTCCATGGATGCCCCTCCCTGTGATGATTTCAGATGATTTTTGCAGTTCAAAAAACTATTTTTGATTATATCATAAATAGTTTTGATAATCAATCGGAGAAATTGTCAAAATGCCCTGCTTTGTCTCCGCAGCCCCAAACAGAAACGGACGCTTTTCACAAATTTCAAACAAGATCCGGTTCTTGCATTGACGAAACAGGGAAGATGTGGTAGAGTAAGTGCAGTTGTTCCAAGCGTGAGGAGATCGGTTCCGGCGGGGCGAGAGACGCTCTGTGCTTCCCGGATCCGCCACGAATGATTCTGAGAGGTATGCTTTATGGCTGCTTGCTTTGCGTTCGACCGTCCCAAGTTCCGCTGCAAGGGTCTTACTCCGCTTGTTGCCGCGGGCGCAGTGCCCGCATATCCCGAATCTGTCGTTGTGCCCGGTTTTTGCGCGGTCTGAGTACGTCTGCGTGAACCGGGTTTTTCTATTCCACAAATTTTCAATCAAACAAAAAGAAGGAGACCGGAACCATGGAAAACAAGCTTGTTTACACCGGAAAGACCAAAAACGTATACGCCCTTGAGAACGGCAACTATCTGCTGAAGTTCAAGGATGACTGCACCGGAAAGGACGGCGTCTTTGATCCCGGTGAGAACTCCGTCGGCCTGACCATCGACGGCGTGGGCGACGTGAACCTGCGGATGTCCATCTATTTCTTCGAGAAGATCAACGCCGCCGGCATCCGGACCCACTACGTTTCCGCGAATCTGGCCGATACCACCATGGAAGTCCTGCCCGCCAAGGTGTTCGGCAAGGGCCTGGAGGTGATCTGCCGCCACAAGGCAGTGGGCAGCTTCTTCCGCCGCTACGGCGAATACATTGCCGAGGGCGCCGACCTGCCCGCCTACGTGGAGACCACCTTCAAGAACGACGCCAAGGGCGACCCCCTGGTTACCAAGGACGGCCTGGTGGTCCTGGGCGTGATGACGGCTGAGCAGTACGACGATATCAAGGCCATGACCCAGAAGATCACCCAGATCGTGGCTGACGATATGGCTGCCAAGGGCATGGTGCTCTACGACATCAAGTTCGAGTTCGGCTACGACAAGGACGGCAAGGTCATGCTGATCGACGAGATCGCCTCCGGCAATATGCGCGTCTACAAGGACGGAAAGTATATCGACCCCATGACCCTGTCCAAGCTCTTCTTCGCAAAATAAATTCGTAATTCAGGAGGTCTTCTTATGGGAGGCTTTTTCGGGATCACGTCCCGCAACGACTGCATGGCCGACGTGTTTTTCGGCACGGACTATCATTCCCACCTGGGCACCCGCCGCGCGGGTATGGCGGCCTGGGATCGGGAGATCGGCCTGCAGCGGAAGATCCACAACATTGAAAACGCCCCGTTCCGCACCCGCTTCGAGACCATCTTCGACGAGATGGAGGGCAGCTCCGCCATCGGCTGCATCAGCGACGCGGAGCCCCAGCCCCTGCTGATCCGCTCCAACCACGGCACCTATGCCATCTGCATCATCGGCCGGATCAACAACGCGGACGAGCTGATCGACCAGTATCTGGACTTCTCCCACGGCCATTTCGACGCCAAGACCGGCGGCGAGGTCAACGTGGTGGAGCTGATTGCCGCTCTGATCGACCAGAAAACCAGCTTTGTGGAGGGCATCCGCTTCGCCCAGAGATCCATCGTGGGCACGGCCTCCATTCTGATCCTGGAGGAGGACGGCACGCTGATCGCCGCCCGGGACCGCTTGGGCCGCCTGCCTGTTACCATCGGCAAACGGGAGGACGGCTATGCGGTGAGCATGGAGTCCTTCGCCTACGAAAAGCTGGGCTTCAGCTTTGAGCGGGAGCTGGGTCCCGGCGAGATCATCGCCATGACCCCGGACGGCCTGACCCAGCTTTCCCCTCCGGGCAAGGAAAAGCGGATCTGCTCCTTCCTGTGGAGCTATTACGGCTACCCCACCTCCACCTATGAGGGCGTCAACGTGGAAGCCATGCGCTACCGCAACGGCGCGATCCTCGCCCGGAAGGATCGGGAGCGGGGAGAGCTTCCCATCGACTATGTGGGCGGCGTCCCGGATTCCGGCACGCCCCACGCCATCGGATACGCCAATGAAAGCGGCAGGCATTTTGCCCGGGCCTTCATCAAATACACCCCCACCTGGGCCAGAAGCTTCATGCCGCCCACGCAGGTGGATCGGAACAAGATCGCCAAGATGAAGCAGATCCCGGTGAAGGAGCTGATCAAGGACAAGGATCTGCTCTTTGTGGACGATTCCATCGTCCGCGGCACCCAGCTCCGGGAGACGGTGGAGTTCCTCTATGAGAACGGCGCAAGATCCGTCCATATGCGCTCCGCCTGCCCGCCCATCATGTTCGGCTGCAAGTATCTGAACTTCTCCCGCTCCACCTCGGAGATGGAGCTGATCGCCCGCCGGGTCATCCTGGAGCTGGAGGGCGAGGAGGGCTTCAAGCACCTGGAGGAGTATGCGGACGGAGATACCGAACGGGGCAAGGCCCTTCGCAAGGCTATCTGTGAGAAATTCCAATTCTCTACCCTGGATTTCCAGTCGCTGGAAGGCGTGATCGAGGCCATCGGCCTGCCGGCCTGCGACCTGTGTACCTACTGTTGGAACGGAAAGGAATAATGCTATGAACGAGTTTTCCAAATCTGAGGCCTACGCAGCAGCCGGCGTGGATATTACCGCCGGCTACCGTGCGGTCGAGTTGATGAAGCGCCATATCGCCGCCACCATGACGGCCGGGGTCTGCTCCGACGTGGGCGGCTTTGGCGGCCTGTTTGAGCTGGATCTGACCGGAATGCAGCATCCTGTCCTGGTCTCCGGCACCGACGGCGTGGGCACCAAGCTGAAGATCGCCTTCCTGATGGACAAGCACGACACCGTGGGCATCGACTGCGTGGCCATGTGCGTCAACGACGTGATCTGCTGCGGCGCGAAGCCTCTGTTCTTCCTGGACTACATCGCCTGCGGCAAGAATATCCCGGAGCGGATCGAGCAGATCGTCAAGGGCGTCTGCGACGGCTGCGTCCAGGCGGGCAGCGCGCTGATCGGCGGCGAGACCGCCGAGATGCCCGGCTTCTATCCCGTGGACGAATACGACCTGGCCGGCTTCTCCGTGGGCGCGGTGGAAAAGACCAGGATCCTGAACAACGCCGAGATGAAGCCCGGCGACGTGCTGATCGCCCTGCCCTCCAGCGGCGTCCACTCCAACGGCTTCTCCCTGGTTCGCAAGGTCTTCGACGTGGAGCACGCGGATCTCCGCGCCCCCGTGGCTGCCCTGGGCGGCCGCTCCCTGGGGGAGACCCTGCTGACCCCCACCAAGATCTACGTCAAGCCCGTGCTGGCGGTGATGGAGCGCGTCCGCGTCAAGGGCGTCAGCCATATCACCGGCGGCGGCTTCTATGAGAATATTCCCCGCATGATCCCCGAGGGCCTCTGCGCCAAGATCCGCGAGGCCGACGTGCGGGTGCTGCCCATCTTCGATCTGATCGCCGAGACCGGCAAGATTACCAGACGGGATATGTTCAACACCTTCAACATGGGCGTCGGTATGTGCCTGACCGTATCCTCCGCCGACGCCGAGACGGCCCTGTCCATCCTGCACGACCAGGGCGAGGACGCCTACCTGCTGGGCGAGATCGTCCCCGGCGAGCGGAGGATCGAGCTATGCTGAACCGGCCCGGGAAGCTCCGGGTGGCGGTCCTGGTCTCCGGAGGCGGCACCAATCTCCAGGCCATCCTGGACGCCAGAGGGACCGTGATCCAAAACGCGGAGATCGTCCTGGTGGTCTCCAGCCAGCCCGGGGCCTTCGCCCTGGAGCGGGCACGTCTGGCGGGCATCCCCTCTGTGACCCTCTCCAAGAAGGAGCTGGGCGGCCAGGGGGCCTTTGAGGCGGCGCTGGCAAAGGCGCTGGAGGAGTCCTCCGTGGATCTGATCGTCCTGGCCGGCTTCCTGACCATCCTCTCCGCCGACTTTACCCGGCGCTATGAGAGAAGGATCATCAACATCCATCCTTCCCTGATCCCTGCCTTCTGCGGCAAGGGCTACTACGGCCTGCAGGCCCATGAGGCCGCCCTGGCACGGGGGGTCAAGGTCACCGGCGCAACGGTCCACTACGTCAACGAGATCCCGGACGGGGGAGAGATCCTGCTGCAAAAGGCAGTCCCGGTGCTTCCGGGCGACACCCCCCAGATCCTGCAAAGGCGGGTCATGGAGCAGGCGGAATGGATCCTCCTGCCCCAGGCGATCCAGCAGATCGCAGCGGAACGGTTGAACGAAAAATGCTGAATGCTTAAGCAAAGAGGAGAAACGATGAATATTTACGAATCGCTTCCGATCTCCCATCGGATCAAAGGAAACAGCTATCCCGGCCGCGGCATCGTCCTGGGGCTCACCGAGGACGGCGCCAATGCCGTTGCCGCCTATTTCATCATGGGCCGCAGTGAGAACTCCCGCAACCGGGTGTTCACCCTCCGCGGCGGCGAGCTCTTCACCGAGCCCTTCGACGTCTCCAAGGTGGAGGATCCCAGCCTGATCATCTATGCCGCCGTTCGGCAGTATAAGGATCAGCTGATCGTCACCAACGGCGACCAGACCGACACGGTCTATGAGGGCCTTGTCGTCGGAAAGTCCTTCTCCGAGGCCCTGGAGCAGCGCTGCTTCGAGCCGGACGGGCCCAACTTCACCCCCCGGATCAGCGGCCTGCTGACTCTGGACGCGGCGCGCCCCCGCTATGAGATGAGCATTCTCAAGAGCATCGACGCAGTGGGCAGCGACTGCGCCCGCTATACCTTCTCCTATCCTGCCAAGCCCGGCCTGGGCCACTTTATCCACACCTACGTCTGCGACGGCAGCCCCATCCCCACCTTCCAGGGGGAGCCGGAGCGCATCTGCCTGGGCAGCGATATCGACGCCCTTACCGCCGAGCTCTGGGAGAATCTGGACGCAAACAACAAGATCTCCCTCTACGTCCGCTTCACCGACCTGCACACCGGGAAGCTGACGGAAAGACTCGTCAACAAAAACAAGTGAGGGTGTTCAGAATGAAAGAATACGAACTGAAATACGGCTGCAACCCCAATCAGAAGCCTGCAAAGATCTATATGGAGGACGGCTCGGAGCTCCCGGTGGAGATCCTGAACGGCCGCCCCGGCTATATCAATTTCCTGGACGCGCTGAACTCCTGGCAGCTGGTCAAGGAGCTCCGGGAGGCCCTGGGCCTGCCCGCAGCCGCTTCCTTCAAGCACGTCAGCCCCACCTCCGCCGCTGTGGGCCTGCCTCTGAGCCAGCGGCTGAAGCGGGCCTGCTTCGTGGACGACGTGACGGGTCTGGATGAGAACCCCCTGGCCTGCGCCTATGCCAGAGCCAGAGGCACCGACCGGATGTGCTCCTTCGGCGACTGGGTGGCCCTCTCCGACGAATGCGACGCGCTGACTGCCTCTCTCATTAAGCGGGAGGTCTCCGACGGCGTCATCGCCCCGGGCTACACCCCGGAGGCCCTGGAGATCCTGAAGACCAAGCGCAAGGGCGGCTACAACGTGATCCGGATCGATCCTGCCTACGTCCCTGCCGAGCAGGAGCATAAGCAGGTCTTCGGCGTCACCTTCCAGCAGGGCAGAAACAACTTCAAGATCGACCGGGCCCTGCTGAACAACATCGTCACGGCCAACAAAGAGCTGCCCGAAAGCGCGGCCAGAGATCTGATCGTTTCTCTGATCACGCTGAAATATACCCAGTCCAATTCCGTCTGCTTTGCCTATGACGGCCAGGCCATCGGCGTGGGCGCGGGCCAGCAGTCCCGGATCCACTGCACCCGTCTGGCGGGCTCCAAGGCGGACACCTGGTTCCTGCGCCAGTGCGACAAGGTGCTGGATCTGCCCTTCCGGCCCGACCTGGGCCGCCCGGATCGGGACAACGTCATCGACAGCTATATCAACCAGAACGAGGAGGACGTCTGCGCCGACGGCGTGTGGCAGCGCTGCTTTACCCGGCAGCCCGAGCCCTTCACCCGGGAGGAGCAGCGGGCCTGGCTGGACAGCTGCAGGGACGTGGCCCTGGGCTCCGACGCCTTCTTCCCCTTCTTTGACAACATCGAGCGGGCCTTCCGCTCCGGCGTCCGCTATATCGCGGAGCCCGGCGGCTCCATCCGGGACGACGCCGTGATCGACTGCTGCAACCGGCACGATATGGTCATGGCATTTACCGGCATGAGATTGTTCCACCATTGACAGAGCAGGAAACAACTGACAAGTAATAAGTAACAAGTAATAAGTAAAAACGTACGACGTTCGCAATACTTATTACCTATTACCTATTACTTCGACCGACATATAGGAGTTACAATATGAGAGTAATGGTCATCGGCGGAGGCGGGCGTGAGCACGCCATCGTGAAAAAGCTGAAAGAAAACAAGTCCATTACGGAGCTTTACTGTCTGCCCGGCAACGGCGGCATTGCCCGTGACGCGGTGTGCGTCCCCATTACCGCCACGGATCTGGACGGCATCGTCTCCTTTGCCCTGGAGCACAAAATCGACTATGCCGTGGTGGCCCCGGATGATCCCCTTGCCCTGGGCGCGGTAGATCGGCTGGAGGCCATCGGCGTGGATTGCTTCGGCCCCCGGAAGAATGCCGCCGTGATCGAAGCCAGCAAGGCCTTTGCCAAGGATCTGATGAAGCGCTACGGCATCCCCACGGCCCAATATGCGTGCTTCCACCTGCTGGATGAGGCCCTGGCCTACCTGCAGCAGGCGTCCATGCCCATCGTTATCAAGGCGGACGGCCTGGCCCTGGGCAAGGGCGTCATCATTGCCCAGACCCTGCCCGAGGCGGAGGAGGCTGTCCGCTCCATGATGGAGCAGAAGCGCTTCGGCAAGAGCGGCGAGTGCGTGGTGATCGAGGAATACCTGGAGGGCCCGGAGATCTCCGTTCTGTCCTTCACCGACGGCAAGACCGTCGTGCCCATGGTGTCCTCCATGGATCACAAGCGGGCAGGGGAGGGGGATATCGGCCCCAACACCGGCGGAATGGGCACCGTTGCCCCGAATCCCTTCTATACCCCGGCTGTGGCCAAGCGCTGCATGGATACCATCTTCCTGCCCACCGTCCGGGCCATGGCCCGGGAGGGACGACCCTTCAAGGGCTGCCTCTACTTCGGCCTGATGCTCACCAAGGACGGCCCCAAAGTCATTGAGTATAACTGCCGCTTCGGCGATCCGGAGACCCAGGTGGTGCTGCCGCTGCTGAAAACGGATCTGTTCACCGTGATGCGCGCCGTCACCGACGAGCGCCTTGCCGAATGCCCCGTGGAGTTCTCCGGGGATTCTGCCGCCTGCGTCATCATGGCCTCCAAGGGCTACCCCGGCGCCTACGAGAAGGGTTATCCCATCACCGTCCCCGCAGAGCTGGACGCCCAGGTCTTCGTGGCCGGAGCCAAGGAGAAGGACGGCGGCCTCATCACCGCGGGCGGCCGCGTCCTGGGCGTGACCGCCCTGGGCAAGACCCTTCCCGAGGCCCTGGATCGGGCCTACGAAGCGGTGAAAAACGTCCATTTTGACAATGCTTACTATCGCCGGGACATCGGCGCAAGAGCCCTTGCGGCAAAGGAGGTCTGAAGTTCTGATGGTCTATCGTGTTTTTGTAGAGAAGAAAGCGGCCTATGCACAGGAGGCGGAGACGCTCTGCCGGGAGCTGACGGATTTCCTCGGCGTCCGGAGCCTTCGCAGCCTGCGGATCCTGAACCGCTACGACGCCGAGGAGATCAGCCTCGAGCGTTTCCGCGCCGCCATCCCCACGGTTTTCTCGGAGCCCCAGGTGGATATCGCCTGCGAAAACCCCGAGCTCTCCGAGGCGGACGCGGTCTTTGCCGTGGAGTATCTTCCCGGCCAGTTTGACCAGCGGGCGGACTCTGCCGCCCAGTGCGTCCAGCTGATGTTTCGGTCGGAGCGGCCTCTGATCCGCTCCGCCAAGGTCTATGCCCTCTACGGCGAGCTCACCGTGGAGGACGTGTCCAAGATCAAGCGCTACGTCATCAACCCGGTGGAGGCGCGGGAGGCTTCTCTGGCCCTGCCGGAGACCCTTCGCATCGCCTACGACATCCCCACCACGGTGAAGACCCTGGAGGGCTTCCGGGAGCGCACCGAGTCGGAGCTGCTGGAGATGATCGGCAGCCTGGGTCTGGCCATGGATAAGGACGACCTGGCCTTCTGCCAGCGCTATTTCCGGGACGAGGGCCGCGACCCCACTATCACCGAGCTGCGGATGATCGACACCTATTGGTCTGACCACTGCCGTCATACCACCTTCCATACCATCATTGACCAGGCCAGCTTCGCGGACGGGGAGCTCCAGAAGACCTATGAGGACTATCTGGCCCTGCGGATGCGCCTGGGCCGCACCAAGCCCCCCTGCCTGATGGATCTGGCCACCATCGCCGCCCGCTATCTCAAAAAGACCGGCCGCCTGGACAAGCTGGACGAGTCTGAGGAGATCAACGCCTGTACCGTGAAGATCAACGTGGAGGTGGACGGCAGGCAGGAGCCCTGGCTGCTGCTGTTCAAAAACGAGACCCACAACCATCCCACGGAGATCGAGCCCTTCGGCGGCGCGGCCACCTGCATCGGCGGCGCGATCCGCGACCCCCTGTCCGGCCGTGCCTACGTCTATGGGGCCATGCGCGTCACCGGCGCTGCGGATCCCAAGGCACCCGTCTCCGAGACCATTCCCGGCAAGCTGCCCCAGCGGAAGCTGGTGACCACGGCTGCTGCGGGCTATTCCTCCTACGGCAACCAGATCGGCCTTGCCACCGGCCTGGTGGAGGAGCTCTACCATCCCGGCTACGCCGCCAAGCGCATGGAGATCGGCGCGGTTATTGCTGCCGCGCCCCAGGCCAACGTCCGGCGGGAGCGTCCCACCCCCGGCGACGTGGTCATCCTCATCGGCGGCAGCACCGGCCGTGACGGCATCGGCGGCGCCACCGGCTCCTCCAAGGCCCACACCTCCCACTCCGTGGAGACCTGCGGCGCGGAGGTGCAGAAGGGCAACGCCCCGGAGGAGCGCAAGCTCCAGCGCCTGTTCCGCAATCCCGAGGCTGCGCGGCTGATCAAGCGCTGCAACGACTTCGGCGCAGGCGGCGTCAGCGTCGCCATCGGCGAGCTGGCGGACGGCCTGCGGATCGACCTGAACGCCGTGCCCCGCAAGTATGAGGGCCTGGACGGCACTGAGCTGGCCATCTCCGAATCCCAGGAGCGTATGGCAGTGGTAGTCGCCGCCGCGGATGCGGATCGTTTCCTGGCCCTGGCCCAGGGAGAAAACCTGCAGGCCTGCACCGTGGCCGTGGTGACGGAATCCCCCCGCCTGGTCATGGATTGGAACGGCAAGCAGATCGTGAACATCTCCCGGGAATTCCTGGACTCCAACGGCGCGGAAAAGCATATCACCATCGAAACCTCCTGCCCGGAGCGGGAGAGCGCCGTGGCTGTCACCGATTTCCGTTCGGCCTGCGAGGCTGTGGCGGACGATCTGAACCTCTGCTCCCATCGGGGCCTCTCCGAGCGCTTCGACTCCACCATCGGCGCGGGCACTGTGCTGATGCCCTTCGGCGGCAAACGCCAGCTGACCCCCATCCAGGCCATGGTGCATAAGATCTCCATGGAGCAGGGCCACAGCGACGACTGTTCTCTCATGGCCTACGGCTTCGACCCCTGGCTCTCGGAGCGCAGCCCCTATCACGCCGCCTATCTGGCGGTAGTGGACTCTGTTTCCAAGCTGGTGGCCTCCGGCGCGTCCTTTGAGGACGTGTATCTGAGCTTCCAGGAATACTTCGAAAAACCCGGCCGGGATCCCAAGCGCTGGGGCAAGCCCCTGTCCGCGCTGCTGGGCGCATTCCGGGCCCAGATGGATCTGGGCATCGCAGCCATCGGCGGCAAGGATTCCATGTCCGGCAGCTTTGAGAAGCTGGACGTGCCCCCCACGCTGGTGAGCTTTGCCGTCACCACGGATCAGACGCAGCACATACTTTCCCCCGAGTTCAAGCAGGCGGGAAGCTCCGTGTATCTCCTTGCCCCGGAGCGGGACGAAAACGGTCTGCCCAAGCCCGCGTCCCTGCTGGCCCTGTTTGACCGTCTGACCAAGCTCCAGCGGGCCGGAGAGCTGCTGTCCTGCTGGGCCATGGGCCCCGGCGGCGTGCTGGAGGCGGTGCTGAAAATGGCCTTCGGCAACGGCCTCGGCTTCCGCTTCGCCCCCGACTTCGCCCTGTCCGAGCTGCGGAATAAGCAGTATGGCTCCTTCCTGGTGGAGGCGGCGCAGCCCCTGGAGGACGCGGCCTTGGTGGGCAGCGTCACCGCCGAGAACGCCTTCTGCTTCGGCAGCGAGACGGTGGACGGCGACGCCCTCTGCCGCCGCTGGGAGGCCTGCCTGGAGTCCGTCTATCCCACCGGCATGGATCGCGGCGCCAAGCACTGGCCCGCACCCTGCTATGAAGCCACCCGCCGTCCCGCCCCTGCGGTGCTCTGCATCGAGCCCAAGGTGCTGATCCCCGTGTTCCCCGGCACCAACTGCGAGTATGACAGCGCCAGAGCCGTGCGGGAGGCCGGTGCCAAGCCGGAGATCCTGATCGTCAATAACCTCTCCGCCGACGGCATCCGCCGCTCCGTGGATCGCTTTGCCGCGGCATTGAAGGACAGCCAGATCGTCTTCATTCCCGGTGGCTTCTCCGGCGGCGACGAGCCGGACGGCAGCGGCAAGTTCATCACAGCCTTCTTCCGCAACGGGGAGATCAAAGAGGGCGTCACGGAGCTGCTGGAGCATCGGGACGGTCTGATGCTGGGCATCTGCAACGGCTTCCAGGCCCTGGTCAAGCTGGGCCTTGTGCCCTATGGCCGTATCGTGGAGCCCGACGAGGACAGCCCCACTCTGACCTTCAATACCATCGGCCGCCATCAGTCCCGCATCGTGCAGACCCGCATCGTCTCCAATCAGTCCCCCTGGTTCTCCCGGCTGCGGGTAGGGGATATCGTCAGCGTGCCGATCTCCCACGGCGAGGGCCGCTTCATCGCCTCGGAGACCCAGCTGCAGGCGCTGATCCAGAACGGTCAGATCGCTACCCAGTATGTGGATCTGAACGGCGTGCCCAGCTCCGACCTTCGCTTCAACCCCAACGGCTCCGTCCTGTCCATCGAGGGCATCACCTCTCCCGACGGCAGAGTCCTGGGCAAGATGGGCCATTCCGAGCGGGTAGGCGCAGGCCTTTACAAGAATGTTCCCGGCAACTATGACGCGCATCTGTTTGAATCCGCTGTTTCCTACTTCAAATCCATGTGACGCTGCGTGAAAGGAGAAATACGATGGCGACCTTCATTTCCGAACCCTCCCGCACGTTTAACGAGTATCTGCTGATCCCGGGCTACTCCTCTGCGGAGTGCATTCCGGCCAACGTCAGTCTGAAAACGCCCCTGGTGAAGTATCGCCGGGGGGAGGAGCCGGCGATCAGCCTGAATATCCCCCTGGTGTCGGCTATCATGCAGTCCGTGTCCGGCGACCGGCTGGCTGTGGCCCTTGCCAAGGAGGGCGGCGTCAGCTTCATCTACGGCTCTCAGTCCGTGGAGGACGAGGCTGCCATGGTCAAGCGGGCCAAGGATCACAAGGCGGGCTTCGTCCGCAGCGATTCCAA